>Ga0068853_100000990_pt1 | contig 19983 bp, 39 predicted proteins | sample KBSCornC32_FD_65655 | JGI IMG/M metagenome (GOLD analysis project Ga0068853, IMG submission 65655) | Corn rhizosphere microbial communities from Kellogg Biological Station, Michigan, USA - KBS Corn C3-2 | ecosystem: Host-associated > Plants > Roots > Rhizosphere > Soil ...
TCGGGGTCTATCAACAGGACCGGCTGGCCGCATACAAGGGTGCAACCCCGCTCAACAAGGCCATCCCCAAGGAGTTCAAGCAGGCCATGCGTGAAGCCGAATCCGCTGTCATCCGGCCTCTGTTTATCGCCATGCTTCCAAAGTCCATGCCTGACAGCGAAAAAGCGGCCACTGCCGACAAATACCTGTCTGAATGCTGGGCCGGGGGCGTATACGCCATGGTGAAAGCCGCGACGGTCAAATATTTCTGCCACTTGGGCAAGCTCCCGTGCGCCTACAATGCCGACGGCACGCCAGACTTCGACCGTCTGCTGGGCACCGACGCCATCAACAAGCTCATCCAGAATGCTAAGGAGGACTTGCCGAAGGAGGATGACGGTTATAAGCATAAGTCCGTCAAGGCCATCATGGAAGCCGCTGCTGTGGTTGCGTCGGACACCACCAAGGACAAGCCAGATGCCAATGAGGTTAAAGTTGCGCTTGCCGCGCTGTTGACCATGGCCGACAAGTTCAAGGTGTGGGACACCGAGTACGCCACCATGCGCACTACAGTGGGCAGTGCGGCGGCCCTGACTGAGACGGTGCTGGCCAATGCCGCCAAGGCGGAACAGCGTGAGGAAACAGCAGCACCCGCTGCGGCGTAAGAAACATGGGGGCACTGTGGCAGGTGCCCCTAGCCCTGCCATCACCTAACCGATACTCGCACTTAATATTGCATTAGAGGAACAAAAGTGAGGGACTACCCTAGCTTGGTGACTAAAAGTAATGGCGTCGGATTCTAGTAACCGACTCAATAACAATAATAATAACAAATTCCCAAAGAAAAGCCCCTGAATAGGGGCTTTTTTGTGTGTGTTTGTTTTGTGTTCTGTTTTCTTAGGACTAAGAATATGAAAACCTTTTTCTGTGTTTTGTTCATAGCCCTGCTTTCAGCCTCAATTATTGTGGGTACGGTAGTATATACTGGGTATCTGCAACCCTAACGGGTCTATCAACATTCCCTGACGTGGAGTTAATATGAATCCAATCCTTAAATGGCCTCTCACCGTGATTTTCATGGTGGTGTGGTTTATCGGCTTTGTTCTGATTGCTGTGGCAATGGCCTGTATGGCGTTCACAATGCATGCCAATGGTACTGAGGGTGTCCTCGATACTGTGGATAATGTGCTTAATGCTTGGGTGGGTGTTATGGAATGGTGGCGGATGTTATGAAACACCGCCTCACTGTAGGTAAAATCAATTTGTGGCGCAATGAAGTGCGCAATGCATGGCTGGCTACTGGTTACCCATGCAGTGACTTGAAGAAAGCTGAATTGCGCTTTCAAGGTCGTTTATTCTAAAGGGCTGTCCCTGAGCAAAGCGAAGGGACTATCAACATTTTATCGCAGGCTTGTCTTGTTTTCTTAGGAGTTAGAAATGTTTGTATATCGTGAGCTTAGGCTGCCCACGCTGGGAGCTAGCAAAACAACAATTATCATCGAGCTCTCTGAAAAAGAGGTTAAGAAACTCGGTAAGGAAATGCAGGCATTCACGAGTGGTATGGTGGTGGGAGAAAATCCCAAAATGGAAAAGCTCCTTCAACTGTTAAAAGTTGATCCTGAAACTGTTTCTTAAAAGGAATTGATTATGTTTAAAGTTGGACAGAGAGTATTCACTACCGCTCATGGATGGGGTAAAATCATACATGAAGGGGATGGCAGGGGAACCACAGAAAAATATCCATTTATTGTGGAATTTGAAAATGGGGATGCGAAGTATGTTAGTCGTGAAGGTTCAATGTACCTTTCAGGGAGCCTACGATCAGTGTTCTTCAAGGAAATTCCAATTCCTCCTGACGCTCTTGAGCCTCCTTGGGAACCTGATTTCCAGCCAGGGGATGTGGTTGAAATATTACGTAACGAAAATAAGTATGGCTACAGTCCATACTTTTATGAAGTTCTTTCCTGCACAAAACAGGGAGTTCTCATAAAAAATTCCGGGGACAATAAACCAGTTAACTTTCTCCGAGACAAATGGAATTTTAGGAAGGTGGGCCATGTATAAAACTCCTAATAAGCCCCACAAACATGCCGAGGTAATTAAAGCATGGGCTGATGGCGCTACTGTTCAAGTTGAGAAGCACGTAGAAGATGAGTATTCTTATCTCAATGTGAAATGGGTTGACGAGCCCAGTCCAACGTTTGAGGTTTGGGCTAACTACAGGATTAAACCTGAGCCTAAGCCAGATACTGTTTGCTATGCTGTAGTTAATAAGCTAAATCCTAATACAGCTCCATATGTCGGAACTACATATTCTCAAACTCCAGCTCCTTCTGCTTACGGAGCTGCACGTCTTGGGGAAATAAAAATTGTGTTAGATGGTGAAACTGGTAAGCTCAAGAAAGTCGAATTACTCACCGACGCTTCGTAATTCTGTGTTAGTTGTTTTTAAAAGGAGTTAGTCATGTCCTCACGTATTACCATTGAAACCCCCTTCCGTACCGCAATGCTGCGGGCTGTCGAGGGCAAGCGCAACCTAGGCCGGTTCGGCGCTCAGGTTAAACAAGCCGATGCCCATGGGGCAGGCAAACGGTCTATCAGCAGCTGGAACGCTCATTTGTCGTTCCGCACGGCAGACAAGCTCAAGAAGATGGGTGTGCTTGTAGCATGAAGAGGCTACTTGCAATAGCTAGCTTGGCCCTTATGGGCCTTGCGGGCTGTATGAGTGATGCGGATGTTGCGTCGCACAATTTATCCAAGTCTGCTGACCAATTTGAAATTACCCGCCGCATTGTGTTCTACAATGGGATTACGGGTGAGTACATGCTGTCTATTCAGGGGCTGTGCTCTTTGGGTAACAACGACAAGGCGCGAGAAGTGTCAGTTACCTGTAAAACAGGCCCAGCGTCCTATAAGAAACATTTCCTAGGGCTGTCTGACAATGTAACGTTCTTTGTTGAACAGGTGGATGCCTCAACAGTCAGCCAATATCAATATCGTGTCATCTTTAAGCCTCTGGCAATTGTGCCGGACATTGACATAAGGAAATAATATGCGAGTTCTTGCATGCGGATTTTGGCTAGTTATGCTTGTTTTAGCAAGCATGGGCCTTGAGAAGCTTATGGGGGAGAGTAGTTTCCTCATCGGGTTTATGTTTGGTCTAGTAACCACTTTCATCGCAGCTTTTGTATTTGAGTGGTTTTAAAGATTGACGCAGAGTAGAGCAGGTGGTCAGCTCGTCGGGCTCATAACCCGAAGGTCGTAGGTTCGAGTCCTACCTCTGCAACCATTTAACGCGGGGTTAGCTCATGGTTTAGAGTCCTTGGCTTCCAACCAAGGGAAGCGGGTTAGAGTCCCGCACACCGCTCCAAATTCTTAGGACTAAGAATGCTCGTTGAGAAATTTGTAGATGATTATGGGAATGAAATATTTCCCTATCAGCTTCAATATGTGTGCTATATGTCTCGTTACTACTATTTTAAAGGTAATTGAAATGTCTCAAGTTATTCGTTTTTTCCATATCCGTGCCATTGGCACAACCCATGGCGGAGCGACGGCCCGTGTTGTGGGCGACACTTCGTCAACGTCGGTACAGGTGCAAATTGCCCATTGCCGTTCGGACGAGCAGTTTGTCAAGAAGATGGGCCGAGAGCAGGCTGAGAAAGCCACGGCCAAGACCATTCCACTTCGTTATCTGCCTCAAGAACTGGGCCGGGTGTGGAAGAAAGCCGCTAAGCGGGACAGCTACGAATACGAAGCTGACTACTCTTTTTCTCTCAAGTATTTCCTTCCTAAGGAATAAAAATGTGGGGGAATAATATCAATATCGAGGAACTCCTCGGTAAAACTTTCACTAATGTAGAGAACAAGGGTGATGAGCTTGTTTCGTTTACTTGGACTTTTTACAAATTCGCCACTGTGAAGGGGTATGTGGACGTTCGGTGGTATGGAGAATCGAACGGTTATTACAGTGAGTCTGTTGATCTGCGAGTTGAAGGTTAAGGAGAATAGTATGGATTCAAACGATAAAGGTGCTCTGCGAGTTGGATGGCTGTTGTCAGCTGTCCTAATCGCTGGGCTATTCATCCTCACTTCTTGTATTCATCCATCCCACGCCGCTGGAAAATCAGAGAAGGAGCAGTTTTGTATGGGCCTAGCAAAGGTTTCAGCTACGGCTGCTAGCCGAGTAGGTGAAGGTGTACCAGCTGGAATTGTACGCAAGGTATTTCTTGACCAATCTGCTATAATTAAAGACAGTGTGACACGAGAATGGGTCATGGCAGCTGTGGATTTTGGTATCTATATGGCTCCCCATTATCCACCGTCTGAGATAGCTCGCTATCAATACTTCGGCTGCCTGAGTACAGCATGAAAGCCCTAGGCATTCTGTTGGCCCTATTTGTAGGGCTATCTGCTCATGCAGAACCGGGTGACTATCACATAATTACTCACGGGTTTAGCTATCACACGGTGCCACGGCCATCTGATCCCCAATGGAATCAGGTTAACCCAGGCCATGGAATAAGGTATGAACTCAATGACACTGTGTCCATACAAGCGGGGTTCTATAAGAATAGCTATTACCGCAACAGTGTGTATGCTGGCGTTGACTGGACCCCCCTGGATTTAAAGATTCCAGATGTAGGCTCTCTGTCTACTGGGCGTTTACAGATGGGTGGATTCATTGGCCTAGCCAGTGGATACACGGATAAGGCAGGCGTTGCTGGTGGTGGTTTAGTGCGCTGGCAAGGACAGAAGTTTAGCCTAGCCGTGCGCATTGTGCCTGCTAAGTGCACCATCTTCGCTCTTGAAATGGGATATAAATTCTAATGTCGTTTAAGAACGTTAAAGAAATTCGTACTGTCTTTGAAGACAAAGTGCGAGCATCACACGCTCGTTATGCGGCTAGTGTGGGGCCAGTTCCTGAACGTCTGTTCAATATCAACTACCGAACAGGTAGATATGAATGGCCTGGACTTGAAGGACGGTTTCAGGATTTTGTTGCTGGGGCAGATGCTGCCGCAGAAATGATTAAAAGGGAATTGGCAAAACTCGACCCACCGGGTCTATCAACTTTGAAGGGAAGTAAGTAATGATGCGATGCGAATTTTGTGCGGCGGTGCCCTGTGTCCGCTGTGCCGAAGAACAACGGGAGGAGGCTTGTGCTCCGGCAAAACCTCCTCAGATGAATAATGAGGATATATGGTGGACGGAAATCAATCACGCCCGTCTGAATGTAGCCTCTGGTGAAGATGTGGAGTGCTATAGTGGCTAAGATTGAATTCAAGCCTATAGTGAAAGTAGGTAGTGATGTGAAAGGCGAACGTTCCTGTGCCTTTTATAAGGTAATGTTTGATGACAAGCATCTGCTAAATCTCCAGTCCAATCCATGGGGTGCATGCAGCGTTAACTTGCTTTCTAATTTTAAAATGGCCTTTTACAAAGCTCTGAACGATGATGAGTTTAATGAGTTGTGTGCTGCCTTGGGGGAATTTGCTGACACTTATGGAGCCGATTCTGAGGGAACGTTTAAAGCAAAGCGAGTACTAATTCAAACTACTAAGGCATATGTAGGTTATCCTCTTGTAAAGAGATTTATTGAAATGGGTACGAAACTCGCGGAATTTAAAAACCGTTCACACAACTCTCATACAAATTTGCTCTACATGGTTGATTTTGGAGAAGATGAATAATGTCCTCAGCACCTGTTATAACACAGTTTTGTATAATTTATGGGGAGAATAGTACTTCTCGGGTTTATACTGAGAACTTTGTCATGCACGAAAAATTTATGGCGCGCTTGTCTCGCGTTTGTCAGCATTTCTCAGCAAAAGAACTTCCGTGGGTATATGCCGTCCGCCAGAGATTTATTCCTGGTTCTGGTGAACCAATGGAAATAGTGCTGCTGGAAAATCTGTGGAGGGAAGTTAAACCCCCGCGTGAACTGAACATTGAACCAACTAAAGGAGTAGTGTACGGATGATAATCGAGTTTTATCCAAGCCCATCTAAGTTTCATCTGATGGTAAAAAAGAAAAAAGAAAATACGGATAACGTAATTTTGCTGGACCCACCTGCTTCTAAAGTGGCGGGCCCAACTACGTTCAGCCCGTGGCAATATCAACAAGCGCAGCGCAAGAAAATTTCTGTAGAGGAATTTGTACGTCGGAATAACATCGTGCTACAAGAGGCAGGGAAATGCAATTTTGCCACTGGGCAGGTTGTTTATCCCTGCTTTCTAGACAAATATGAGGACTACGGCGCTTGTAAAATCCTAGGTATAGCAAATTCGTATGCGGACATGAACGAGGCCGCCGACTCTTGGCCGTCAACTGATTTGCCTATGGTTGTTCATGCTGTACCTTTGAAGCCCGGTAAGCACCCAATCAATGCAACTGCAAAATTCTTTCAAACAACTCCACCAACTAAATGACTGATAAAGTAAAACGTAAACTTGGTTATCTCCCCTGCTATGTGGGAGACAGGATTCAGCCTTTCGAGCCCCTATTCCCGGGTGGTAGTGTAAACATCTTGGACAAGGGTTTTGATGGGGTGTCAGCCATTGTGTTGTGGGGAGGAGAAGACATTCATCCTTCCTATTACGGGGCTAAGGCCCATCACAGCAACGACAAGTTTGGATCGAAGCCTTCCTTCCGTGATATAAATGAGTGGAAGGCTATGATTTATGCCAAGGCTAATAACATCCCCATCATCGGAGTGTGTCGCGGAGCCCAGTTCCTATGTGCATTCGTAGGTGGTAGGCTTATTCAAGATTGTTCCAATCACAACAATGGGCAGCATGATGTGTTGTGTAAGACTCCGGACGGAGAGGTCTATCATAAAGTCACGTCACACCATCACCAGATGATGTATCCGTTCGATGTTCAGCATGAAATGCTGGCTTGGTGCGATAAGCCATTGAGCACCCGGTATGAAGTTGGACCCGACGGTCCTCTCATTGGGATTAGTGGTATGCAAGGTAAGGTTGAGCCTGAGGTGGTTTACTTTCCTCAGGTTAATGGCTTTGCCATACAAGGACATCCAGAGTGGATGTCTGGAGGTTCTCCTTTTGTGGAATGGTGTCTTGAGAACATTAGCAAATATTGCTTTCAAGAAAAGTTTGTGCCTGAAGAGGCTGTTTTCTAAGGACTAAGAAATGACTGTATTGGCTTATAGTTGTAGGCTGCCTGGTACATGTGGAGTAGGACTTTACTACTCTTTTCGAGATCGTTTTGCTGACGGTTACGGCACCATAGGTGCCCATGATCTTGCGGGCGAGGAACATGGGGGTGGATGTGGGTTTGCAGTTGCAGGATTTGTGAACACACCAGTATGCCGAGAAGCTTATGGTGTTCTTAAAAGGCGTGGGGCAATTGTATATCAATCCCCCGTGCGTACGAATCGCAACTCCGGTAGACAATTCTTTTTCTGTGTGTATGATACTCGCCGTAAACCGGCTCGGAAAGGTAAAGAGTGAAAAAGAAATATGTTGTTTGGCGAAAGGGAGAGAGAAAAGGTAGGTTTATGTTCAATACTGACAATCAAACCTGTATTTGTGACTCTTTATCTACGGCTAAAAAGATAACAACTGCCCAACGTGATGAAGAAAGATGGGATAGAAAAACCTCTTCATGGCTCCCAATTTATGAAAATCCAAAAGACTTCATAATCTATGAGATTACTTTAAAGGCAATTAAATGAGGCTAGGTTCTGATCCCGAAGTGTTCCTTGTGGATGCTACGGGTAAACATATTTCCGCTATTGGTTTTATCAATGCGGACAAATGGCATCCAATGCAAATCCCCGGTATGGCTGAGGGATTTACGTTGCAAGAGGACAATGTCGCTCTTGAGTATGGTGTTCCTCCTGCTGCTTCGGCTCAGGAATTCATCGACAACATTGACTTGGTGATGGCAAAGAGCCTTGAGTATTTGCCTAATCTCAAGTTCTCCAAGCTGTCGTGCACTGTGTTCGAGAAGGATCAGATGATGGAAGCTCGTGCCCACATCTTCGGATGTGAGCCTGACTTCAATGCATGGAGCGAAGAGCCCAATCCAAGTCCTCAGCCTCCCCATCCGTTCATGCGTTCAGCTGGTGGGCATGTGCATGTTGAAACCAAGGAACATCCTCTCGTAGTAGTGCGGGCAATGGACCTTTTCCTAGGTGTTCCTTCTGTCCTCATGGACGAAGGCACGGACCGACGGCAACTTTATGGTAAGGCTGGGGCACATCGTCCCAAGTCTTACGGAGTGGAATACCGCACCCTGTCCAACTTCTGGATTTTCGACAAGAAGTATATCAAATGGGTATGGGATTCTACTGATCGGGCTCTTGCGAATCTTGGCTTGGCCGAGAAGTATCGCGATCTCATTCTCGAAGCAATTAACAATAACAACAAAGACGTTGCTCAAGGACTTGTGGATGAACTCAACCTAAATGTTGTATGATTTTTTGCAGAAATAATTACGAGGACATAAAGAAATACTTCCAAGGGAGCTTCATGAAGTTTCCCTTCGCTATTGGCGATGAGGTAGTTTATGTTCGGAATGTAACTCCAAACGGTTTGTCTGGGGATCAGCTTCCCAAGGATGATTCGGATGAGTGGTGCTTCACATTCGGAGAAGGCGGGCGTAATGAAGTCGAGGTAGATTTTCTTCTCCCGAAGAAGAGCTATTTCGATTATGACGGCCGTACTTTTTTCCTTACTCGTGTGCCTAACAAGCAATACAAACGGGGAATGTGTAACGACAACACGTCTATTTACGAACTGACTCCTACCGGATTTAAAATCTTCGGGCTGGACCTTAAACTCATCAATGCCTATACGGCGAAGCCAGCATTCCAAGGCTTCCGAATGAGTGCGGGGGGCAGTTATGCTGTGACTCCTCGTATGGCTGTGGACACCCACGGCCGTCTGTTTGTAGACATGACTCGCATAGGATATGTCGATGTGAAGAACGGGACTATCGTCTGCAATGTGGACTTGTTCATACCCGAAGTGGAGAAAATTATTCGGGAGCATGGGCAGGGAGTGCTGAGGGTTGTGCATAGCAAGAAGACCCCGCCTAATCTGGCTAAGATGAATGCTCCGGCTGATGAGCCAGTGGCTGCAATTTTGAATGAAGATTTCGAGGAAGACGAAGAATGACAACTATCCGAGCTTTATTTGGTGTGGCCTCTCGGGTCACTGCCAAAGATTTCTGTGCAGGATTGGAGTGTGAAATCGAGAACATCGAGTCCATCCATGAACGTATAGAAAATGAAGGGTACTGGTCGATAACTACCGATGGAAGCTTGCGTAACAATGGGCGGGAGTTTATCTCCAAGCCTTTGTCTAAAGCCAAGCTTCTGTCAGAGTTTGACAAGCTGCACAATAGTTTGCATTACTCTACCGATGAGATAGCGGATAGATTTTCTGCAAGAACGTCGGTGCATACCCACGTAAATTGTCTTGATTTGGAAGACAGTCAAGTTAAAAATATCGTGCTGTGGTATGCCCTGTTCGAGCCCTTGTTCTTCCTGTTTGCGAAGCCCGAACGTCGGAATAATATCCACTGTGTGGGATTGGATCAAACTATCCTGAGCCACCAGTATTCCAAGTCTCTCAAGATGCTTCATAGCAAGTGGAGTAAGTACACGGCTCTTAATATTGTGCCTCTGAATAAGTATGGCACCATCGAGTTCCGCCATTTGGAAGGGACGGACGACCAAGAGAAAATTAAGGCGTGGCTCGACACACTGGAGAATCTCTGGGCTTACGGAAAAACCCATGAAGTCAATCGAATGAGTGTCATGAACGATGCTGTAGTGAAAGAAGCTTTCTACGCCATCTTTAAAGACGCTCCTGAAATTCAAAAGTATTCCAGCATCTTGTCTAAGCTGTTGGCTAATTCGTTAGTAGACATCAAACTTTCACTGCTCTAAGGAGAAGAATCATTTGCGGTATTGTCGGTGTAATCACCAAACATAAAACAGGGTTCTTGCAGCCCGAACAGAAGATATTCCATGAGCTGCTTCAAGCAGACATGCTGCGGGGCTATGATGCCACGGGTGTAATTACCTGCCACAGCAATGGGGACTTTGGTATTATGAAGGAGGCCTGTGAGGCTTCTTATTTCGTCCCTCAGTTTGTCAACTGTGATTTGGACAAGGACTTGTGGAAGAATGGGTCTGCGGTTATTGGACACAATCGTGCCAAAACTGTAGGAGAAAACAGCGACAAGAATGCTCATCCATTTGTTGTTGACAAAACCTTCGCAATGGTTCATAATGGCACTCTGCGCAATCACAAGGCCATGCACGATACCACTGTGGATTCAGAGGCTCTAGCCATTGTCTTCAAGCGTGCAATGGATGAGGAGGATTTCCGTATGGCCGTGTCTAAGGCTGTGTGGGAAATTCAAGGGGCATTTGCTTGTGTCTGGTATGACCAAAAACGCCATCAGGTCGGGATGATAAGGAACAGTCAGCGTCCCCTTTCCATATTGGAAACACAAGACTCTGTGGTGTTTGGTAGTGAACTACTGATGTTGAACTGGATCGCCCAGCGCAACCATCAAAAACCTATTGCACACCAATCCATTAAGGAAGAAGTCCTCTATCTCTTCGACCTCAAGAAAGGAGGGGGAGCTATGGAGGAAATCCCACTGGAAAAAAAGCCTACCCCGATATATACCGCGACGACGACGAGGACGACTACCTGGCCTGGTGGAGGTCGAGGAACGACCCCGGCTACTGGAGCGACAGCGGGAGTTAGTACATCCCGCACTTTTCCCAGTCGAAACAAAGACGCAGAAAAGTGCAGCAAAAACGCAGCCAAAAGATTCAAGAAAAATCTCGTGGGTAAACATATCACTTTTACTCTTAATGATTGGATTGAGCGCGATTGGCCTAAGGAAAATGGGACTGAATTTATTATCCTTGGCGATTGTTTTGATACTCATGCTGATTTGGCATTGGTACAGCACGACACCAAATGCATCGTAGACATTGCGAAAGTGGGTATGTCCATTAAGGAAATGGATTTCCAAACGGAATGGCTAGGTGTTGTGTCTGATGTGGAATATGATGCAAGGGGCGGGAAGTGCACGTTAACCCTAACTAATGTGCTTCCTGTAATGGAAGATGTAAAAGACGACGGAACTACAACTGTACATTAATTTATGAAACGTAAACATTGTGATGTAATAATTGCCTATGCGAATGGAGCCACCATTCAGATTAAAGCAGGCTCTAATGATAATTGGTATGATATGCCTGATCCCTGCTTTGATGATACCTGTGTATATCGGGTAAAGCCTGAACCTAAACCAGATCTAGTTTTGTACGCGGCAACTGGATGGCGTGCCTCAATGCTCGAACATGGCACACATGCCACATCGGGATGCTACAGTAAAGAAGCCTATGTCCCAAACTCCTTTGGTGAAGGTTTTGTCACCAATGGAAAGATTAAACTCACTTTCGACGGCGAGACAGGGAAGCTTAAATCATCTGAGGTTATTGCATGAAAATCAATTTGAAACTGACTGAGGGTACTCGTGGCTCTGCTTCGGCAAAGCGCTTGGCCCAAATTCTTAGCACTAAGCTAGGTTACAAAGTTTTCCGTACTACGAAGACAATGCCTAAGAAGCAGCAGCTTCTGTACGGACAGGGTGTTGACAAGACTGAGCAGTATCGCTGGTTTGAGCAGCAGGGTCTATCAGCACTCAGCTACACAACCGAACGTAGTGTGGCTCAAGGCTGGCTCGATGCAGGTGAAACTGTCGTGGCTCGTCATTTGACAATGGCTTCATGTGGCAAGGGCATTGTCCTGCACACGGAGGGCACGGTGGGGCAAGCTCCCGTCTACACCATGTACAAGAAAAAGAAACGGGAGTTCCGTGTTCATGTTTACAAAGACAAGGTGGTAGCAATTGTTGAAAAGAAAGCTCGCTCTGATTGGGCTGGACCTCGCGACACTCATATTCGTAATTTGGCTAACGGGTATGTATTTTGCCAGAATCCTACTGACCTCCCTGTGGGTATCCACGAACTCGCTGTTAAAGCGGGTAAAGTTGTTCAAAGCTCCTTCAAAGGAGTAGACATTGGGTACAACGAAAAGAAAGGTGAATTGTTTGTGATTGAAGTTAACTCTGCTCCTGGTATGGAAGGGAGCAATGTAGAAGCATACGCTCGTGCAGTTATGGAGTCTCTGGAATGAATTACAATAAAGCTAAGTATTTGCCTTTCGATTTGAGTGAGGCAAACCAATCCAACTCCCTTCGCTGGAGTATTCTTTACAAAGAAGCCGATGGCTCTTTTACGGATCAAACCGGCCTGTTCAAATGTAAAGACTACTTCAACGATGTTGTAGCAAAATATCATGGTGTAGAGATTAAGGTGTATGGTTTTGACACTGTGCCCATGTCCTTGAATGAAGAGGGTGTATGGGTGCTTCTGTCCCAACTCAAGTATACGGACAATCTCATGCCACATTTGGCGATGCTAGCGGAGAAAGCGGTGCAGGATGGGCTCGATCCCTTCTCGTTTGAGCGGCAGGAGAATGACATTCTGTTGTTTGTTCCACGATGCTATTTCGATTCGACCTATCGTATTAGCTTTCTGACCGGCATGATTAGGATTGCTCACTCGGAAGGTCGTTTCAACTCTCTTGCAGAGCTGTACGAAAAGTATCCTGAACGTAGCCGAGACAAACCTTTCTATCACTTCCAAGATGCAGCCTTGCTGGAAAATGGGTTTAAATCTCCTATTGATGGCTGGATGTTCCATGGTAAGGATAAGCCTATGCCCACGCAAGATACTGTGTCTATGTACACTGTGCATGACAATGGTGTGTATTCAATCCGTAACTTTATGAAACTGGGCCTGTAATATGCGCTGCGAGTGTTGCAATCGTGCTCTCTCTAATCAAGAGAGCACAAGTAAATTCCTAAGTGGTGAGTACACCAACATGTGTAACAAATGCCTCAGCACCATTGAAGAGGACGTCCAGACAATGGATTCTGATATTGATGGCGAAGACATTGAAGAAGATTATGATGACGGTAGCGACGACTACCGATTTAATGAAAAGGGCTAACAAGTGTGGGCATATTTACTCACCATGAGCCTTGCCCTAAGTGCGGCAGCCGCGATAATCTGGCAGTGTACAGTGACGGTGGGGCCTACTGTTTCGGCTGTCACCATACCATTTCTGCAAAAGTAAGCGGGTTTGTTAAACAAAGAGAAGAGGCCTGTGAAGAAGTCAAATGGAGTTTACCAGATGATCTCACTCAGGACTATCCACAAGAAGTTTTAGACTGGATTAAAAAATATGACATCACTGTCGAGGAATTAATAAAATATCATGGCTATTTTAGCAAACGGACCGGAAGGTTATGGAGCTTACTGGGTTCAGTCTCAACTGGACAATTTTGTAGCTCAATGGGGAGAAAATGCAGCGCGGCAGAAGCTAGACAATGCAATGGCTCAATACGCGGCCCAAAAGCTCTCTTCTACGGCAGCAAAGAAGAAACCTTCGCGTATACGGGAACTCAATTGCAAACCGGGCACCTTGTGCTCTGTGAAGACCGCCTGAGTTCCATTAAAATTGGACGCATTACACATGCTATGGCGCTCTTTGGAACATCTATATCAATGTCAAAGACAGCGAGAGTGGCTCAAACTTATAAGAAAGTCACGGTCTGGTTAGACCACGATAAGTTCCAAGAAGCGTGGGAAATAGCACTAAAGTTTAAATGGCTTGGGGTTAATACTAAGGTACTACTCACCCCATTAGACCCAAAGTGCTATTCTAATGAAGAGATAAAGGAATATTTAAAATGAAGGATTATGAATTCATTGCTGAATTGAAGAAACTCGACGGAGCCATTCCATATGATGGGGATGCTTCCGTGCAAGTAGTCTTTAAACTCTCTAATGGTAAGACCCTACGGATTGGAGTAACTGATGGGGACTTATGTGACGACGCTGGAATTTGGTGTGACCAGTATCAAGGCCTTCTAGGAGAATTTAAAAATGGATAAACTACCTGAATGGATTAAGCTGTCCTGTACAGCTATTGCTCCTGTAGGGAGCGTTATAACCTGCAATCCCATTCCTAAGAATGCAATACAGGATGTTATGTGCCTGCTGCTGCCAAACATGTCCTACAGCAATTTCACCCAGGAATTGTATGCAGACGGCTGGCATGATGACCCTCTTCCGTCCCAAGACTGGTCAGGAACCTACAAAAAGGACAATGACCGTTTGATGGTTTGCACAAACGAACAGTACTACAAAAGGTTTATAGAAGTAACTAATAAGGCCAAGGCTAAGAATATTCTTAATAAGGCTATGCGTATTAAGTTTTTTAGAGAAGAACTTAAGGGAGCAAAATCGTCACTAATTGGTCGTAAAGTGAAGATAAATTGGGACGCTCCTGTACATTTTGGCGCTGTTGCTCAAGCTGCGGCGGATAATGTAGGAGTACCTGCCCCGGGATTCTATTACGTTATGGATGACTTTGGTGTTAACCCAGGTGTTGTAAACGTAAACGCCCCCGACGAGCAGCAATTCTAAAAATAAAGCTTGACAATATTGATTAAAGTATGTTATACTGATCCTTTACCTTTAGGAGAATATCATTCCTTTTAAAACAAAAATTATTTGGGAAAATGAAATAGAAACTCTTAAGCAGCTTGGTCAACAAGGCGTATCTATGGCTGCTCTAGGGCGTCAATATGGAGTAAGTAGGCAAAGAATGAAGCAAATTGTTGAGAAGTATCTTCCAGAATGGAAAGATAATTATGGAAATGCCGCTGTAAAAAAAGCTAAATCCAGTCAACATTATAAAAAATGGGGCCTTAGAGAGGACAGTGAACTTTACGATGCTAAAAGACTAAAGTTTAGAGCTAAGAAGGCGAATGCCTATCGGCAAGGTGTTCCATGGTCCCTGTCTTTTGGAGATTTGGATTGGCCTACTCAATGCCCAATTCTAGGAATTGAATTAGATTATTTTGCCGAAGGCCGTCAGGAGAATAGTGTGTCTTTTGATCGTATTGATTCCAATAAAGGTTATGCCCCTGGAAATGTGCAGCTCATTAGTTGGCGGGCCAATAGAATTAAAAACAATGGTACTGCTGACGAGCACCGCAAGATAGCAGATTATCTTGACACACTTTTATACTGATATACTTGACTGTCAATAGACAAATAGTGTATACTATTACTTTCTTTATAATTAATTTTAATATAAGTTAATTATTTCTTTTAGGTTAATATGAAGAAGATAGTTAGATATAGAAAAGAATATGATAGCTATATACCCCTAGGACAACGTGCCGTGATAAGACCTCTCGATCACCCTGATTATGAGAATGTTCACAATTTTGGTCCTGTTTTGACCAGCTATGTTGAAGAGTATGACCCAGTCTCAGGTAGGTTTGAGACTGAAAACACCATTTATTACCCCCTCCCTTTTTATGATGAATAAACGTTTTTTTGTAGCTTCAGATGGTAAGTGGTCTCCACATTGTGCTACTTGCGGAGGGTGGTTGAAATATCATGCCCTGGCTACAGGTAGTTGTGATACGCCTGATAATCTAAAATATCTCCTCGAAAGGATGAAAACTGATCCCATACGAAACATCCCTAATTAAACTTCTTTTGAAACATGCTGAATGGGAAGAGTCAACTAAACTTGGCCTTTCCATTCAAGATTTTCCGAAAGAGCTACAACCTCTCTACTCCGTTGTGGACAGCTTTCACAGCCAGCATGAGGAAAACCTGTCCGTTGCCGACCTAGCAAACTTAGTCTTTGCTAGCGTATCTAAAGACATTCCCTACTACCAAGAACTGCTGTCCACCATTGATTCTCTCGATGTGTCGGACACTACATCAAAAGTACTACTAGGAACTATTGTCCGCAATAGGCAGCTTAAAGACATTTCTCTTAAGGCGTATGAAGTCACTGAGGGTAGGGCTACCCCCGAGCAATTTAACGAGCTTCTAGGGGCCTATACGGCCTCCGCAGAGGTATCCGTAGATGAAGACGAGGAGGCTTTTGTAACAGACGATTTAGAGCAGCTGGTCCATGCTGCTGTCTCAACGCCGGGTTTACGTTTTCGCCTGAAAACTCTAAACAGGATGTTGGGCAGCTTACGGAAGGGCAACTTTGGATTTGTCTTTGCCAGGCCTGAAACGGGCAAGACGACGTTCCTTGCGAGTGAAGTAACATTTATGTGTGAACAGCTCAAAGAAGAGGATGGCCCCATCATATGGCTGGCTAATGAAGAGCCTGGAGTCAATGTTAAGCTGAGGGTCTATCAAGCATTCTTCGGAATCGATTTGACGACTCTCATGTCCGACATTCCACGATGGTCAGCATTGTTTTCAGAGAAGTCTAGGGGTAAGATTAAAATCCTAGACAGAGCTACGATACATAAGTCCACTGTATCCAAACTCTGTGCTAAGTACAACCCTTCTCTACTCATTGTAGACCAAATTGACAAAATTACAGGATTTGAAAATGAACGAGAAGACCTCCGACTTGGAAGCATTTATCAATGGTTTAGAGAGCTTGCAAAAACATACTGCCCGGTTATTGGAATATGCCAAGCAGACGGTACTGGAGAAGGAGTCAAGTGGCTTACAATGGGACACGTTGCGAATGCAAAGACGGCTAAACAAGCAGAGGCTGATTGGATTCTCGGTATCGGTAAGCAAAACGCAGATGGATACGAAAACATTCGGTACTTACACCTTTCAAAGAACAAGCTCCTCGGGGATAGTGATACTGACCCCAACCTCAGACACGGAAAACTCGAAGTGCTCTTAGAGGCCCAATACGCTCGTTATAAGGATTTATTTTGACCACTAAAACAGAAGCTCTATTCCAACTCACAGCACCATATTCTAACCCTTATCAAGGTTCTGATAAAAAGCTGCTGTTCGTTTGTAGCGCGGGTATTCTTCGCTCAGCCACAGCCGCCAATCTTTACGCTAAGAAAGGTTTCAATACTCGCAGTTGTGGAACACATGATTATGCCCTCATCCCTCTTTCAGCCAATCTCATTGCATGGGCTGACGAGATAATCTTTGTAAATAAGGAGAACTATCTTGTTGCATCTGAGACATTTAAGGGAAGTCCTGTGGATGCAATGCTGCTTAGTAAAGCTAAAACTTTAAACATCCCGGACAACTACGACTACAATCATCCAGAACTAATCAAGCATTTGGAAGAGCAATATGAGTCTTATCCGGAATAAATCTTATCTCTATGCCATAATGCGGCACGACATTTCTGGAAAAGATGTTCTGTGCGCTCTATGCAAAACCCCAGAACGAGCCGACGAACTTGTCGGAGAGTATGCCCAAATCTACATAGACAAGGGCTTCTCTGCTGACGATGTTTATTTCTATCCCACCGCAACGATATATTATGATAATTAGTTTTATAGTAGGTTTCATCGTTGGAGGACTAGTTGTTGCGGCCTTACATTCAGGTAATAAAGAAGATTTTCCAACTTATGATTCTTAAAACATTTTGAGTCCTATAGCAATTGACACAGAAGGGCCACGGTTTGATGATAAAGATAAATGGCGTGGAAATGCCTACGGAGACATCAACGATTTGGTGTGTTGGTCGTGGGCTGATGGTGAAACTTATGGTGCTGCCAAATGGGACAGTAGTAGTACAACGGAAATACGACGACGTTGTCGAGGAAGAGTGGTCGTACTCGCCAACGGCAAACACGACATTGGATGGATGAGGCGATATGGGTTTGCTACTGACGACATGACCTTTTGGGACGTTCTCATAGCACAATTCATCATCAGCCATCAAACAGTTAAATTCCCCAGTCTCGATTATTGCTGTGAACAATACGGAATTCCTCAGAAACTTAGCGTTGTCAAGACTGAGTATTGGGAAAAAGGAATAGATACAAAAGACATTCCTTGGCCAATCCTAGAGGAATATGCAGCACACGACACCTTTGTCACTCTGGCCATTTATAACGCCCAAATCAAAGTGATGACCCCTGCTCAAATCAAGTTGTGTAAGCTTATGTCTCAGGACATGCTTATCTTGCAAGAAATGGAGCAGAATGGGCTTCTATACGACCCCGAGCTATGTGAGGAACGAAGCAAAAAACTAGATGAAGAGACAGAAATCCTCAAGCAGAAGCTCTCAAACTTCTATCCTAACATCCCCATTAACTTTAATTCTGGTGACGATTTGTCTGCCTTTCTATATGGTGGGACGATTGTGGAAACTATTAAAGTCCATGATGGGTTTTACAAATCAGGAGCCAAAAAAGGGCAACCGAAGTTAAAGAACTCTACAATTGAACATCACCTGCCGAAACTGTTCGAGCCTCTTAAAGGAACCGAACTCAAAAAAGAAGGTTATTATGAAACAAATGAAGGCGTACTTAAAAAACTTAAAGGAAGCGTTCGATCTAAAATGGTGGTACGTCTCCTTTTGGATTTGGCTAAAGCTGAAAAAATTAACGGAACTTATTACAAAGGACTCCCGAAACTAAATGAAGAAATGCATTGGAAAAAAGGTAAGCTCCATGGTCAGCTCAATCAAACGCTGGCTCAAACCGGACGACTCAGTGCTTCTAAACCCAACCAACAAAACATGGCCTCTGAAATCCAAGATATCTTCGTCAGTGAGTACGAATAGATACCATGTAGTTGAACGTTGTGAAAACGGAATACCAGTTAGTTGGTCTGTTGAGAGCACTGATCCTACACTCACTCGATATACGTGGTATGCACCGACATATCGTAAAAAGAAGGATGCTATAGAAATGTGCGACATTTTAAATGAACCCGAGCCCATTTATACTCAGAGAGTTATCTATCCATGAGTTATCTCTTCGAGATTGAGCTGGGAACCTATCATCTAATAGTAGGAAAAGAAAGAGCTGTAATGTTTGCTCAGAAATATAAACAGATTGGAAAAGGAAAGCGTGTCCAAAATTAAAGAATTGCCTTATAAGCAGGGCTATGAGGCCCGTAAGGCTGGAAAACGTACCCGAGACAATCCCTATTGGGAAAATTATGAGCAGGGCCTTGAGTGGGCCTTCCATGCTTGGCTCAATGGGTGGAGTGACGCTAACAGTGATACACCAAAGGAAACAGATGAACGTCGATGATAAAGAGCTAGAGCAAATTGTATTCAATGAAATTATCTCCGACTTCGCTAGCTTGGTGAAGGAATATGGAGCTTCAGCTGTCGCTGCTTCCATTCAGGCTAATTTCCCTGAAATTGCCGATCAGGTCTATCAGCGTTTGGGCATGCCTCTGGTTAAACGAGCAGCCCTGTTGAAACCATGAGCATTTTTGTATTTGGAAGTAATTTAGCAGGCCGCCATGGAAAGGGTGCGGCTCTATTTGCTCTCCAGAAATGTGGAGCAATTTATGGGCAGGGGGAAGGGCTTCAGGGGAGTAGTTATGCTATTCCCACTAAAGATAAGAATCTAAAGACTTTATCGCTTGAAGATATTTACGACTATGTGATGATCTTTAAAGAGTTTGCAGAAGAGCATCCTGAATTTCAGTTTGAAGTGACTCGTATAGGTTGTGGCCTTGCAGGATATGAAGACGATGATATTGCTCCAATGTTTTCGTATTTTCCTCCTAATTGTTTCTTCTCTAAAGAATGGAGTCCATATCTAAATGCCGCTTCTTCAGATTGACGCAAGTCAGTTGGAGTGGAGGACAGCTTTAGAACTAAGCAGAGACGAGACAGGAATTAAGGAAATCTTAGAGGGCCAAGACACCCATGCTCTCAACCAAGTTGCATTCAACTTAGGAGAGGGTGATCCAGGCCGTCTGCTCGCTAAGATTTTCTTATTCCGCACAATTTTCCGAGGAAGTGGTTGGTCGTTCGCCAATGACCCCGACTTTATGCATTACTCAGAAAGTTCCAAAGTATGGGACAATTTGAATGAAGTGTTCTACGCCAAATATCATGGGCTAGACGCCAAGCATAAAGAATGGGCAGATATTGTTG
>Ga0068853_100000992_pt1 | contig 19960 bp, 25 predicted proteins | sample KBSCornC32_FD_65655 | JGI IMG/M metagenome (GOLD analysis project Ga0068853, IMG submission 65655) | Corn rhizosphere microbial communities from Kellogg Biological Station, Michigan, USA - KBS Corn C3-2 | ecosystem: Host-associated > Plants > Roots > Rhizosphere > Soil ...
GTCAAGAGCGGGCTGCTCAAGGAAGGCCTCGCGATGTGGAAGACGATCACCGACAACAATGCGCTCGGGCACTATGCCGACTGGGCGAGCCCGACGATGCTCAAGACCTACGATGACAACATGGCCCATCTGCTGGCGGGCGATATGACACCGCAGGCGTTCGATGACGCGCTCGATGCCGACTATCAGGCGTATCTGAAGAGCGGGAAGTAGAGGCCGCCTCACGCGCGCCGCAGCCCTCGCTGCGGCCTCCACCTATCACCGTCGCGGACAGCTTTGCCCGCGACGGATTTTCGGGACGGTATCCAGCCGCATGTCGTCATGTTCTCGCACCAATCTCCCCACGTCATGGCCGGGCTTGACCCGGCCACCCAGCCAGTCGCGCCGGTTTCACCGGGAGAGCGGCAAGGCGAGGAGCGGCCATCGAGTGACGTGCACGCGGAGTGACCTGCTGGATGGCCGGGTCAAGCCCGGCCATGACGCCGCGGGGACAGCGAGTACTCCAAACGTGGCGTGCGGCAAGAATGTCTAGTTCGACGCCGCAGAGCACCTTAGAACAAGCAGCGACCTATCAGGCGGCCAACGCGCGCAGGGTCAAGAAGACAAGGCTTGGGCAACCCGCCTCGATCCTCGACAGGGCCGGCGGCAGCAACCTGATCTACGTCCTGCCGGGGCTGCTGATCTATGCGGTGTTCGTGTTCGTGCCGATCCTCGCGGCGCTCGCGGTCAGCCTCACGGAATGGAACGGGCTCGGCCTCCCGTCCTTCGTCGGCATCGAGAACTATATCCAGCTGTTTGCGGACGACCGCTTCTATACGGCGCTCGGCAACAACGCCAAGTTCATCATCTTCTACTGCGTTGTGCCGCTGATCATCGGCGTGTGCCTTGCAGCGATCATCACCGTGTTGCGGCAGCGCGAGCGGCTGGTGCTTCGGACGCTATTCTTCCTGCCCTACGTCATGCCGACGGCCGTGCTCGGCATCATCTTCCAGTGGCTCTACAACCCGGCCTTCGGGCCGTTCAACCAGTTCCTCAAGGCGATCGGCCTCGGCAAGATTGCCCTGCCCTGGCTCGGCGATTTCAACTTCGTGCTTCCAGCCGTCGGCGCCGTCGCCACCTGGTATTTCTTCGGCTTCTGCATGGTGGTGTTCTTGACCGGCATGCAGCGCATCGACCCCCAGCTCTACGACGCGGCGCGGGTCGATGGCGCCAAGGGCTGGCAGAGCTTTTTCTACATCACCCTGCCCTCGCTGCTGCCGGAGATCCGGGTCGTGCTGCTGCTGACGATCATCGCCTCGATCAAGAGCTTCGACCTCATCTTCACCATGACGCGCGGCGGGCCGGGCAACGCCACACTCGTGCCCAACATCTACATGTACCAGCTCGGCTTCCAGCTGAACCGCTACGGCTACGCCGCGGCCGTCGCGATCATCGGAGCGATCCTGGTGTTCGCGGTGAATGTCGCGATCCACCAGCTGATGCGCCGCGCCGACAGGGCGATCCACTGATGGCTGCCCGCTCCGCAATCTCGGGTCCCGCCCTGCCCTTCCGGGCCATCCTCTGGCTGTTCGCGGTGATCACCGTCGTGCCCTTCGGACTGCTGCTCCTCACCTCGATCAAGAGCAAGCCGGACCTGCTCAAGGGCGCCTTCGTGCTCCCCGCCTACCCGCATTTCGAGAACTACCTCAACGCCTGGGTGGATGGGCACTTCAGCACCTATTTCACCAACTCGGTGCTGGTCGTGATTCCGGTCGTGCTGGTCAGCACCGTGCTCGGCGTGCTGACCGGCTTCGCCTTCGCCTACCTCAGCTTTCCGATGAAGAAGGCGGTGTTCGTGGTGCTGACCATCGGCATGATGATCCCGACCGAGGCCTTCATCATCCCGCTCTACTACGAGATGCTCTATCTCAACCTGATCAACACCTACTGGGCGCTGATCCTCACGCAGATCGCCATGTCGGTGCCGTTCTCGACGCTGTTCATGGCGAGCGCCATGCAGCAACTGCCAACCGAAATCCTCGAGGCGGCGGTGCTCGATGGCGCGACGCGGCCGCAGGTCCTCCGGCGGGTGATCGCGCCGCTCCTGATGCCGGCCGTCTCGACGCTCGCCCTCTTCCTCTTCATCTGGACCTGGAACGAGTTCCTGCTGCCGCTGATCCTCGTCAACGACGATGCGCTCAGAACGCTGCCGATCGGCATGCTGTTCTTCCAGGGCAAGTACACGATCAACACGCCGGTGCTGACGGCCGGCGCGGTGATCGTCATCTCGCCGATCGTCGTCGTCTACCTGATCTTCCAGCGGAAGTTCATCGAAGGCATGACGGCAGGCGCGACCAAGTAGGTGGACGCGGCTTCAGTCGAAGCGGTTGGCCGCCGGCGGATCGCTCGCCGGAAAAGACTCGTCGCTGGCTTCATCGGCGGGCGTCCACTTGTGCGGACGCTTGTCGCGCATGCCCTCGGGACCCGCGGGGCGAACCTGCACATCGGCCTCGGCCGGACCGGGCTTTTGCCGATCCTTGAACGCGGGCGCCTTGCCTCGGGCAGGCTTGGAGGGGGATGGAGAAGCGTGATCTGCTCTGTCGCTCATCTGATGCACCTCATGATCTCTTCGACGGGCGCCGTCTCGACCTGCATACCGAAGCGGCTGTGGTAGATTTCCTGCATCGCATCGTGCGTCGGGTCGGCCGATAAGCAGACCGCGTCGCTGGCGATGATGACGCGGTAGCCGAGGTCGATGGCGCCGAGCACGGTGGCCAATACGCAGACCTCGGTCTCGGTTCCCGAAATCACGAGCGTATCGACCCCGAGCCGGGCGAGCTCCTGCGCAAATGCCTGGCCGGTCCACGGCGAATAGACGCGCTTGTCGAAGACGCGGGCCGGCGGCGCGAACCGGGCCAATTCCGGCACCAACTCGACAAGGCCGGCATCGAGGTGCTCGAGCGTCATTTCGGGCCATCGCCGGTAGTAGCGCTGCCAGGTGCCGGGAAGATCCTCCGCCGCGCGTGGCGGCACAAAGCGCGTGAACATGGTCCGCTCGGGCGCCGCTGCGACGAGCGTCTCCACGAGCGGCAGCACGCGCGGCATCCAGGCGGCGCGCCATGGCGTCGCCTCGACGAACATGCGTTGCATGTCGACGCAGACGTGCATCCAGCGGTCGCCCAGCGGGCCGAACCGCACCCCATCCCTTCCGGCAGCAGCCAGCTCGTCCAGTGTCATGGGAGACGAACAACGGCGGGCACGACGGGTTCCGGGGAGACGGAACCGGGCGCATGCGGCGACGTTCGACAGACCTACTCTTCAGATCGCTTTCCTCCTCCACGATGCAACAAATTTTTGGTTCTCTCCCCGACCCCTCCGGCACGACCTTCCGGCTCTGGGCGCCGAGCCGGCATGCCGTCGAGCTCGTGCTCGATGGTCGCGCGCCGCTCGCCATGCAACGCGACGAAGCGGGCTTTTGGAGCCTGCACGTCGAGAGCGTCCGCCAGGGTGCGCGCTATAAATTCAGGGCGGATGGCGTCGAATTCCCCGACCCTGCCTCGCGCGAGCAGGAAAGCGATGTGACCGGCTGGAGCCTGGTGCGCGGCCCTTCGGGCCGGCAGCCGCATCCGGGCCCGCTGCGCCCGTGGCACGAAACAATCCTCTGCGAGGTGCATGTCGGCACGGTCTCGCCCGAGGGCACCTATCGCGGCCTCATGCAGCGGCTCGAGCATTTTCGCGACGCCGGCTATACCGGCCTCGAGCTCATGCCGATCAATGCATTCCCGGGCCAGCGCGGCTGGGGCTATGACGGGGTGCTGCTCTTCAGCCCGCATCCCGGCTACGGGACACCCGAGGAGCTGCGCGCGCTGGTCGACCGGGCGCATGATCTCGGGCTCTGCATGGTGCTCGACGTCGTCTACAACCATTTTGGCGAGGTCGGGAACTTCCTGCCGAAATATGCCCCGGAGTGGTTCGACAACGAGATCGAGACGCCATGGGGGCCGGCCGTCGATTTCCGGCAGGAAACGGTCCGCAATTTCTACTACGAGAACGCCTGCTGGTGGCTCTCCGAATACGATTTCGACGGGCTGCGGTTCGATGCCGTGCACGAGATCAAGACGGACGCACGGGACCTCTTCCTCGGCGAGCTCGCCAAGACCTGCCGCGAGGCCAAGCCCGAGGCGAAGCTGATCATCGAGAACGTCAGGAACCAGATGCACTGGCTGACACGGGACGATTGCGCACGGCCGGTCGATTTCACGGCGCAGTGGAATGACGACTACCACCATGTGCTGCAGTTCATGGTGACGGGCGAGCGGATCAGTGGCTACGAGGACACCAGCCGCGACCCCATCGCCGATATCGAGAAATCGCTCGCCGACGGCTTCGTGCATGACGGCGACGCCGGGCCCGATAGCGACGGCCGCCGGCGGCACGAGCCGGCAAGCCAATTGCCGATGGAGGCTTTCGTGGCGTTCCTCCAGAACCACGACCAGATCGGCAACCGGCCCGACAACAAGCGTATCGTCGACCGGGTGGACGCCGAGCGGCTCGACTTCGCCCATTTCGTGACGCTGCTCAACCCGCAGATCCCGCTGTTCTTCATGGGCGAGGAGGCGCATCTGCGCTGCCCGTTCATGTTCTTCTTCGACCTGCCCCAGCCGTTCGCGGAGAAGCACCGCGACGACCGCTACGACCAGATGGCCCACATCTTCATGACCGAGGTCGCGCCGGGCAGCCTCCCGGACCCGCAGGACCCACGGACGTTCGACGACTCGAAGCTCGACTGGGACGCCTATGGCGTCGAGCAGCATCGCGACGCGCTGGCGCGCTTCCGCGAGCTCACCTCGCTTCGCCGCGAGCTGATTTGGCCGCTGACGGCAACCAAATGCCTCGACGCGTGGTCGGCCCGGCAGGGCAATGGCCTCATCGTCACCTGGCGCTACGAGGCCGGCACCTTCAACATGGCGCTCAACGCGACCGGCGAGGAGATCATGCTCGAAATGTCCGTGGCCAACCCCGCCGCCTCGACCGGCCGCTTCGAGTTCCACAATGGACGGGTGCGCGTCTGGCCCTGGTCGGCGCTGGTCTGGCGGAGCTGACCGGCGTCAGCCGCCTCGCCCCAGCGACACCACGACGTTGACCGCCGCCGCCATCGCGACGGTGGTGAAGAAGTAGCCGAAAATGCTTTGCGCCGAGACGATGCGGCGCATCCGGTTGTCGGTGATGTTGGTGTCGGAGGTCTGGTTGGTCATGGTGACGACCAGCGAGAAGTAGACGAATGCGGCGCCATCCGGCAGCTCGTTACCCGGGAAATCGAGGCCGCCACGCTGCTCGCCATCCCCGCCCTCCTCCGGCGCCTCGTAGTACTCCCAGGCGTAGTGCATCGCCCACATGACGGTGATCATCAGCCAGGCGAGCGCAACCGAGACGATGCCGAGGATGAGCCGCAATGGGCTCGTCGACGTGCCGCCGTTGATGACGAGGAACAGCGCCACGACGACGTAGATGACGATGGCCAGCGTCAGCACGAACACGACGAAGGGCGGCGCGTCCTCGTCGCCGGCATGGCGCCTGAGATAATCCGGCGTGAGTCTTGGCAGATCGCGCAGGGTGAGGCCGAGATAGACCAGCGAGAACACCGTCGCGCCAAGGATGGCCGCGATGTCGGGCAGCAGCCAGAGCGTCGCCAGCAGCACGACAATCCCCGCCCCCAGCGCGAGGTAAAAATTCCAGTGCCGCGCACCGATGGCCGGCCGCCAACGCATCGTCATCTCCTCAGCTCAAGCTCAGCAATAAGCTTCGGCGGCGGCGGCAAGTTCCGTCATGCTGCGCCGGAACCGGGACCACCGGCCACGCCCCAGCAAAATATGCAGCACAACTCGGCAAGTGTGATTGGTGAGATGATTGACGGCGGGCTGCAATAGTTTAACGCTCGCCGCCTCAATGAGTGGAAGGGCTCCTGATGAATACTAAGATTCTGATTTCGAGCGCGTTATTGACATTCGTGGCGGCGGCAGCGCCGAGCTATGCGGCAACCGTGCCCACGCCATCGCTTATTCTTGTCGCCCATCACGACTTCGGCCGCGATGACCTGCGCGGCCTGATCCAGGCGATGGGCTATCGCATCATCAGCATTGACAGCAGCTGGCGCGGTTTCACCGTGATCGGCGTCAATCACGACGGTACCTGGCGCATCTTCGTCGACCGCCACGGCAGCGTGAAATCGGTGACGCACCTCAGCGGGCAGCGCCACCATCACGACAACGATGATGACGACGACAACAATAACAACGGCGGCCACCATCACCAGGACGGCGGCAACAACGACGACGACGACAACTGACGCAAGCTTTCGGGCGGCGGCGCCAGTGCATGGCCGCCCGGGTAGCGCTTAGTTCGCTCGCAGCTGCGAGAGACCGGTCCAGCGCTGTCGAGAAGCAGCCGAAAGGGCGTGAGGCGCCTGGGCGCGCTCGCGTAGTCAGCATGGCGGAAAGAATGGTGCCCGGGACCGGGACGCCATCCAAGTGACAATTCAATGGCTTGGACAGCAGTGGGACAGCGGGCCGTCCCATAGTTTGCTTACGTTTTCGGCCCGCCTGTCCCACCGAAAAATCGCTTAAAGGAGCGAGAATGCACATACACAACCTGCGGCGAGAGCCGCCGGGCGGGCCCGTTATCGCCCATTTTGACGCGGACCTGTCACCGGACATCCGTTTGCTGGATATGTGCTTGCGACGTACCGCCATCGGCGACGTCGCAGTGTTCGCGCCGCACGGACGCCGGACTAAATCGAACGCTGCAATCCTTGCGCCCGCGCTCCGCGCGCGCCTGCGCACCCTTGTTCTCTTAGAACTGCAAAAGGTGGGGCCGGTCCCTAATGATGACATCCAACACGCAGCCTGAATTTCCGCGACACCCGAAGGAGCCCATCCCCGTCTGGCATGCGCGCGTCAGTGCGGCCACGGGTTTGCATTGGGCGGAGATAAACCGACGGTACGGAAAGCCTATTCCTGTTCTTCAGGCGGCCAACGATAACGGCAAGCCGGCGATCGACCTGTCTGATTGGACCTCTGATCGGTTTGCCGGAAAGGCGCCCGCTGTTGATCACCTGATCAGCAACTCATTCGCCAAGGGCCAAGCGGGAATGCTTGTGGCGATGGGTGACACAGGAAAGAGCTTCGGCCTTCTGGAGGCCGCGCGTCAGGTAGCTTTCGGCGCCGGTGACGACATGCTGATCCAGCCCATTTTTGGTGGCCAGGTTCAGCGGCGCGGTACCGCCGTTCTCATCACCTCGGAAGACAGCAAGGACGAGGTGCATCGCCGCCTCGAGTCTTTGGATGAGCGCGACGACCGTAGCGGCCCGCTTGCTGCGAAGCTCCGGATCGTTCCGCTGCCGTCGACCGGTGGTCCGAAAGCGTTCTGGCGTCAGGACGGCAAACGCGGCCTTCTTGTGACCGATGAATTCAAAGCTATCCGCGATCAGCTTTGCCGCATCCCCGACCTACAGATGGTCGCCTTCGATCCGCTCTCCTCATTCGCGCAGGTCCCGATAAACGAGGACCCCATTGCCGGCCAATTCGTTTGCACGTCGCTCGCGAACTTGGCTGAGGAAACGGGCGCGGCGGTCATCGTCAGCCATCACATGAAGAAGCTCGGCCGTCCGATTGAGGATCTTGCCGATGCTCGCGAGGCGGTCCGCGGCACGACAGCTCTCGTGGATGGAGTACGGCTAGTCTATTGCCTTTGGCCGGCCGAGGCCGAAAGGGCGCGAAGGGTCTGCAAGGAACTGCGGCTTTCTTATCGGCCTGGCCTGGTTGTTCTCGGCGGTCCGGCGAAGGCTAACGGCGCCATACGCAAGCACGTCGCCACCTATGTTCGCGGTAAGAGCGGTCTCCTCGTCGATCGTTCGGCCGACTTGGAGACGACGCCTGCAGACCAACAAGGGCTTGCCGAGGCATTTGTTGCGGCGATCAGCGGCGCCGCTGCCCGTGGTCTGCCGTTCACCAAGACCGGGCAATCCGGATTGCACGCGCAGCGAACCCGATTGCCGGCCGACCTAGCAGCAATCAGCAGGCATAAGCTGGAGGCAATGGCTGATGAGGCTTTGGCTCGCGGCGACATCGTTGCCTGCGCTGCCAAGGGGTCGTCGATTGCGAAATGGCTCGATGTCCCCAGCGGCATGTTTGCATTGGGCCTCGGCGAATTTCGCCGGGGCGCCGAGCCGAGCGCGTGATCGTGGCAGCCGGTTCCGCAGCGCGCGGAAAGCTGATCGTTTCCGGAAACGTGGAAAGGTCAAGTGCCTGAAAAGACTAGGCTTCAGCCTTTCCATTTCCACCGTTTCCGACGGGAATGGAAACCTCCAAGCCGTTGAACCTACAAGCGTTTCCGTATTTCCGGCTTCTGTCCCCCTAAAGGGGGATGGGCGTCGGAAACGCCCCATCCCGCTTATCAAAGGAGATCGGCCGCCCAGCATCCACATCATAGCAGCAACCCCGAACCAACATCGCACGAGAGGAGCAACCCATGAGCATCCATGATCCAACTGCCCTCCAAGATCGAAGGCTTCGCCGACGTGAAGTCCGTCGATATGTATCTGCCCGTGACCGTCGTCGGGATCGACGGGGATAAGTTCATCGTCGCCGCACGTACCGGCTGGGGCTGGCTCCCGGCTCAAGTCGAGGACGTGGACGACGCAGAATACGCCCGCGGCTATGCGCCGGAGCTACGACCGGAGTGCGTGCCTGACATCACCCGAAGGGCGCTTGGGCTAAACTGACTTTGAGGGGGCGGGTTTTCCCGCCCCCTCACCATGGCGGATTCATTGAATGCCGCAACCCTGAGAATTGCCCGTCCGCGTCGAAACATGCGGCCGCACCGTTTTCCGAATCCGCGTCTAATCGTCCGCATGCCGGTCTGCGAACCCCGGTGACATCAGGTGCGAAATTGAACAAGATTTGGAGCGAGGGGCAGGCGCAAGTGCGCGCTGCTGTGGCCGCTAATCGCGTTGCGATCGAGGCCAAGCTTACCCACACCAGAATCGCGTGCGACAACCAGCGTCGTCGAATAGCCGCGCTCCGCGGTGAGCGGGCAGATTTCCGCAGTGCCCGCACCCGCAATACCGGGACGGCGCATCGCGACCTGGCACAGTATCGGGCCGAAATAGCTTGGTGGCTCCGCGCTGACGCGCCGCCGCCGATCGGCGCCGCCAATGACAATGACGCCCTTGGCGACGCGATGGTGATGGACCGCAATCCAAAGCCGCACGAGGACGGTGACGATCTCGTTCGCTTCTCACAGGTTAATGGCGGCCGGCGAGAAACGGATGCGGCGACCGGGTCAATCACGCACGGCGGTTTGCGCTTTAGCGCGGTGCCTCGACGGGCGACTGAGTATGTTCAGGTCGACGGCGAAATGGTCGACAGGGTCTTCAGGGTTCCCGTCGGAACACTCACACACCTCAGCGACGACGGCATTCACTGGTACCGCGTTCGGCCCGAGGCACCGAAAATCCGCGTCGACGAGTCTAGCCGGGCCACTAGCGCGCGCCTGCTGTCGCGCCGCTGGTACTCAGAGCTGCTTGGCGCGGCGCTTCCCCATGGAAAGAAGCGCCGGGGTCCGCGCCGGCACGTTCGCGAAATGCCCGAGGCATGGGGCGAGTTCTGGGCCAAACATCCCAACCTGCACGGTGAGGTCGATCTTGCTAGCGCGCGGGCAGCATACGGCTTGGCGCCGGCACCGAAGCCGATGGCCGGTCTCCCATGGAAGCCCGAGCCATGCGAACTCTTCTGGTCGTTGAGGGGAAATGGCAAAGGCGCTGCCGGTTTCGACGACGACGCCGACGATCAAACCAACCGCGTTCGCGCGGCGGCAGACCATGACTATGGCCCCGAGGACTGGATCGCCGATCGGCAGATGAAGATGAGGTTCCGGCAACTGCACCCGTCGCATGCGCAAGTGATAGATCGGCTGCCGGACGCGCGGTGTGTTGCCGACTTGGTCGCCGGTAACGACAACGGCGCCGGCAAGCGCCAACTCAAGACAGCCTTGGCGGCGCTGAAAAGTTTTCTCGCTGCCTGACGCAAAATTCTGCTGCTTGCCGTCACCTATTGAGTGGGACGGCAACGCACCGCCATCCTTGATGCCGCGGTTCGCACCTGGCGGCACACGAGCCCCTCGCGCGCCGCTCCGACGCGGGGGGCTCCTCCTTTCCCTATCTCGGCGCTTTGGTGGCCCGCCGATCGATGCGCGCGCCCGTCTGATTTCCGTTGCTGGGTCGGACGGGCCGTCGCTGCCCTTGGCCACCGCCATCCCACCACCACAGGACCACCAAATGACGAAGCCATTTCGCCTCGCCGACTTGCCGGACCCGCGCGAACTAACCCCCGATCTAAGGAAAATTTACGAGGACGAGGTTCGCTTCGGGGCGGAGCTCAAAAGCCTTCGCGTCAGACTGACAGACCTCGCCTCGTCTCGCTCTAGTCGCGGACCGCGCCCCCCGTCAGACCCGCAAGACGTCAGGGTGGCGGTCATGCTTGGCGACGCAGATGTGCCGTCTCCGCGGTCGGGTACCGACATCGAGATTGATAATGTCCGCCAGCGCATCAGCGACATCGAGCGGGCGATAGCTATCCTGGCAAGTCGGCGCCGCGCGGCGATCGACGCCGCCGGCGTGCCGATCGTCGCAGCCATACAGCCTGAATACCGCCGGAGGGTCCGAGCCCTCGGCGAGGCGCTAATCGCCGCGCACGGCGCGCATCTCGCAATGTATGAGGTGACCGATGCACTCGGCGATCGCGGCATCTCTTGGGGTGGCCAACTCGGAGTACATTTCGCCGACCAGATCCTCGGTTCGCCGCGCGATTCCTATGGCCAATTGGCTTATTGGCTTTACGAGGTCGCCGACGCGGGCATCATCGACAAGGGCGAAATCCCAGCGGAGTTGCGGCGGTGAGGTCCGAACGCATCCCCGTCACGCTGCCGGTCGCAGTCGCGCGCATGCGCGTCATGGATCGGCGTGGGGCGATGGCGCCCAAGGCGGGCATGCCGAAAGTCAAGAAGCCTGAGCCGGTCGCCTTTCACAACAGCGACGGCAGTGAAATGAAGCGACCGGCTCTTCAGGGGTTCGCGACGCTTTGGAACACCGTCTCACATGTCTCCGGACGCGACGTCTGCTTCGAGTACGCGTGCTTCGGACGCGACCCATCCGGCGTCCACGTGCGGTTCGATCATGACCCGAGCCGCGACCTCGGCGCCTCGGGTTTATCGTTCGCCAATACCGGCGACGGCTTGGCGTTTCGTCTCGAGCTGGCCGACCATCCACATGCTGCCGCGATAAAGCAGGCGGTGGAGTCGCGGGCCGCTGCGCATGTGTCTGTCGGCGGACAGACTACCCGATCGACCGTCGAAAAGGTCGACGGAAAAGACGTGCAGTTCGTCCAAGCTGCCGACTTGTACGAGATCTCGCTTTGCCTACACGGTGCTGTCGAGGGCGTTTACGCCAAGCTCGTCGACTTAGATCGCGAGGAGCCTGACCTGTTCCGCGCCGCGCGCTCCGCAGGGTTCATGAGCGACAAGTGGACGGCAAACCTGTTGACGCGAGTCGATCGGATTGGGCGTTTTCTCAAGGACACTGTGATCGAGCCGGAGCCGGCTGCGCCGAAGTCGTCCAGGCAATGGACGCTAGGCGACTCGGCTCGCTGGCAGACCGATGAAACACTAGCGCGGCAGCGCGCCGCGAGAGCCCGGCTGTGACCGAGCAAGCGAGCACCTATGTCGACGCCGCCGGCGCAACGCTACCGCGCGCCACGGTCCTCGTACATGAGGCACCGCGGACGGTGCGGGTCACCTATAGGGGTGCTGACGGGGCGCGGTTCCGCGTGCTAATTCACCAACGTCCGAACCCTATCGGTTTCGCCGTGCGCTTGCCCGGCGACATACCCCGGACGCCACTCTAGCCCCACAAACCGCCACAGACATGCCACCGGCCGCGAAGGCAGTTAGGCCGGTACGGCTGCCGCCCGGAACGCGCCTCGCCCCCATGTGGGTCCGGCTAGTTGTCCTTCGGCATCATCGCGCCTTCAGCCTTGCAATAGTCCGCAAGGTAGAGGGCGGACCACGATGCCATTTGGTCGATCATAGCGCGTCGATACGCGAGACCATCACTGACAGCCGCGTTGCTGTCCTGTGTCGCGTTAGCATCAACGGCCCGCAGCTTATCCGCGGCCTGATTGGACAGGCGCTGCAACGCGTCGACTTGCGTCTGCGTAATGGAGAGCGAGCGTTGCTGGCAGGCCTCCGCTATCTCTAGGTTGGCGGAGTAGAGACGAATTAGCTTCATGTAGACGGCGCGCATTACCGTATCGTCGGCGTGCGCGGGAGGTGCGAAAACGCCCGCCGTCAAGGCCATGAGCAAGGCGGCCCCGCGCCGCGCTCCGCTGTTAAAGGCGATCTGTATCCTCGTCGCACGTCGTCTCGTCATGGCAGCAGCTTCGTGCTCGGTTCAATGCCGATCGACGCGAGGAGCTTGTTGCGCCTCTCGCTTCCTTGCCAGGCCCGAATGAAGTAGCGGAGCCGAGACAGCACACCGTAGTCCTGGCCCGCAAGTGCCTTTCGATTGTGCTTCAATCGCATCGTCAGCGGCATACCCATCGCAATAAGGCGGGCCCAGGCTCGACTTGAGTGTGGTGTAATCAAGCGCAATTGGTCGGCGGCATTATACTGACCTATGATGCGCCGTCGGAGGGCCCATTGAACAGGCAGCCAAATGCGGTCGCGCTGCTCGCGCATGCGCTGCGTCGCTCGCGAATTAAACGAGTGAAGCCAAACGCCACTGGTTGTCACAATCGCCCGAGCTGGACGTCGGCGAACAGCATTGACGACGAACATCTGCTGTATTGGCATCCACGGGCTGCGCCTCGCTGAGCGTTTGACGCCATGCCGAAGCGGCCGTCCCGACCATCTTGGCGTCACGCGCTTGACGTGCTTCTTCATCGCACCTTGTTCTATGAGTGCCGACTTGAAGGCGATCGACGATGCGGATTAAGGGACAATGCGATCATCGATCCCCGGGCGCGAAAGCTTCGATATGTAGCCGGGACCCGTAAAGTTCCAAAGGCCGCATCGGTGGCTGTCCGCCCAGAAGTACATCTTTGTTCGCGCATCCAGCATCTCATAAAATGAGACGTGGTATGCGGGCGCGTTAAAAGCATCCGAGGTTTCTTCGGTAATGCCGTCGTATCGAAGGTCGTCGATTTCCTTCTGCGGCAGATGCAACTCCGCCATCTGCAGCCGAGCATAGTCCATCGCGAATTCTTCCGAGACGGCGCCTGGGCAGATCAACGGATCGAAAGCCCCGCTCTGCCACGCTGAGAACGCCAGAAGCGCTCCGATCATCACGGCTAATGATGTTCGAGGGCGGCGGCGGAGCGCGTCACCAATTTTGTTGCCGAAGTCTGCCAACGAGCGAAGCACAGAAGTCTACCCCCTACGCTCGTAGCATGACGGGGAGGGGGTGTTCCACCTCTGTGGCTTTCACCTCCAGCTACCGCGCGCCTCGCGTTTCACGCACGTTTCCAATTCAAAGAGGGAGCCCAATGGCTCGACAAAGGACACCTCTGGCCCAAGCGCGGGTCGAAGGCCGTGACATCATTCACCCGGAACGCTACGCCGGCCGAAATGCCGATTCCATGCCCCCGCTCGGTCCGCCACCAGATTGGCTGTCGCCGGCCGCGGCAGACGCCTGGGAGGAGTTTCGTCGGGACATACCTTGGCTTCAGGCCCCGCACTCGGGGCTCGTGGCCATTGCGGCGACGCTTTACGGCAGGCTACGCACCTCAGCCGGCACAATGGGCTCTGGCGCGATGAATCTGCTGCGGCAATGCCTTGCCCAGATGGGCGCCACGCCGACAGATGCGGGCAAGATCATGTGGTCACCGCCTGAAGATGACCCCGACGATGAATTGTTCGCAGTCTAGGCGCATAAGGGACGTGGCTCTCGACCGCAGCACCGTCACGAAAAGAGAACAGGCGTCAGTCGCTGACGGCAAGCTTGGCCGCGTACTCGAATAAGCCGTTGAGGTCGCCGCGCCAATCGCGCGCTTCCAGGAAGTGCCGAAAATCGGCCGGATAGCGAAGCGTTACCCAGCGCTGGATGTAGTACTTGGCGGGGTAGGCATTGCGCCAGGTGTGCTCAAGCTTTTGCCAAAGCGCATACGTTGGGGGCAGGGTCGGCATAACCTCCAAAAAGCTGGGGTAGTCGCCTTCCTGGATGTGCGGAACAACCACGGTTCGCCGCTCGGCGCTACTCATCGTTGTGCAGGTAATCAGCGGGGATCGTGATCGGGTAATCGTGTCCCTTGATTCGCAAGGTGACAGTCTGGCGATCACCTTCGGAAGTGCGCGTCACGGTCGCGCGAAGCGTCACTTCGTCCCCTTTTTGAGGAAGACGGCGGACTTTCACGGTGGAACGTGGGGACTTGGCCATGCCTGTCGGTAGGGACAAATTAGTTCGTTTTGGAGGCGTCAGCACCACAAACGCCGCACAGGCAGCGTCGTTGCGTTCGATGGCAGAGCTAGTAACCGATCAGCAGCTCTGTAAAGGGGATGATGGCGAGCGTTTCACCATCCTCGTTGTCGATGACCATCCAGTCCTCGGAAAGAGGACGCTGCAAGACATTCTGCTTCAGCAGTTCGCGAGCGTCGTGAACCGCCCACTCTTTGGCCTCCTCCCAGGTGGCGAGCTCTGTCCCTTGAGTATCCTCGAAAAGGACGCCGTCTTCCCGGACGTGAAAAAAGTATCTGGGCATGAAGCAGGTACTCCAAATTGCCGAGAAGGTTGCCGGCAATCGGAGTTAGGTGAGTGGGTAAGTCAACCTCGCGGCGATGCCTGAACTCAGCACAGGCGCGTGCGTGCTGGGTGCGGCGTTGGTGATCGAATCGGGGAATTTGGACGGCACAGGCCTGCTGAGAAAAATGCCCGCGCCGAAGCGCGGGCAAAGTTTCATGCATGAATCGTTTGTCGGCCGATCTGCCGACTACTTCTTGACGTCGCCGCGCCCCGGGTTCGGGACGTGCTCCTTCGTGGTCGAGTTCGGGTGTGACTGACCGTACTTGGTCGTCACGAACTGACCGCTCTTATTCGAGCGATGCCGAGGCCGCGCGCAAGATGGGCCTCATCGTCAGCAACGAACTGATCGGCCAAGCCGACGATCTCGGCGATAAGTTCGACACCGCGACGCAGATCATCGGCGTGCAGTTCGAGGAGGCGCTGGTCAACTTGGCGCCCCTGCTAGTTTCGACCGCCGGCGGCATCGCCGAGATTGCGCGGCAGGTCGGCGGCATGGTCGATCAGTTCAAGGCTATTGGGGACCGGACGGTCCTTGCGCCGCTCCAAACGAACCTGGTGAACCTCGAAAACCAGATCGCGACGCTTAAGGCCGACATCGCATCCCAGACCGCGTCAACGCTCGGCTAGAGGACATGCGCGATCTCGCCCGGTCGGTGTTCACCGGCATCGTCGACGACATTCGGCAGGGCAAGGATGCAGCGGACACGCTATCCGACGCACTCGGTACCATCAGCGATAAGCTTCTGTCGCTAGGCACGGACGCCTTGTTCGGTGGCTCGGGCGGCGGCTTTGGTCTTCTTGGTCAATTGCTCGGCTTGCCGGGCCGCGCAGCGGGCGGACCTGTGTCTGCCGGTCAACCCTACGTAGTCGGCGAGAAGCGGCCGGAGATCTTTGTGCCTAATACCTCGGGGCGGATCATTCCCAACGTGCCGGCGATGCCGACGCCGGCCGCGGCGTCGGGCGGCGTGGTTGTCCATTACGCCCCGACGATCGACGCGCGCGGTGCGGACACGTCCGCCGTGGCGAAACTGGCGCAGGTCATCGCGCAGGACCGGGCTAACTTCACGGCCAACGTGAAGGCCGCCTTCAAGAAGATCAAACAAGGGCAGTAGCCGCAGATGACGCGGCCTGTTGTCCTACGAATGAAGGGATGATAACGGCGCGTTATCATGCCAAGGCGCGCTCAAGTCCCCGACGCAAAGCCAACCGAGAAACTTGCGGTTGCGTTGGGTCATATTCGGGCGTCGGTCCACATGATCGCGGTCGGCGTCAATGCGTTTTCGACGCATCTTGTGGTGATGGCGGCGGACGAGCTCCTCGAGCATATCGTTCATGAGGCGGGGACCCGCCTGACGCTTGACTTGGAGGCGCAACTTACGCCCCACGGCATCGAAATCATGAGGGCCCACAAGCGCGACGCCTATAATTTTCTCAAGCACGGCAAACGGGGCTATCGGATAGGCAAACCCGCACCCGACGCGGAGCAGATCGAGGCGCTCAACGATGTTATGACAATCGTGAACATCCACGCCTATCGAGATGTAACGAACGAATATCCCGCCTACATGGCCGCGATGGTGGCGGGCGTTGCTCTGATGAACGAGGGCATGGTCGATTGGGACCGGGCCCCGGCGGAGGCAGCGAGGCTCCGGCGAGAAATAGGTGACTTTAGCCGATCGGACTTCAGAGAATTTCTTCTGAAGAGCCTGTAGCTGTTTTCGCCGTCCCAAGCTCCTAGTGGAGGAAGAATGCCCGAAATAGTCGACAATATTTGGTACGACGACAAACTCAATCGCAGAGCAGATGCTGAATTCCTTAGAGCGTTTCTTTTGGGTCGGATTCGCCAACGGGGCGAAGGAGGTAAGAGGCAATCCTATGTGTTGAGCATCGACGCAGGTTGGGGCCGTGGTAAGTCCTTCTTTCTCGATCACTTTGCAAAGCAACTGAGGGCCGAGGGGCACCTAGTTGCTGAAGTAAACGCGTGGAAAGACGACTTCTCGGACGATCCCTTAGTCGCGGTCATGGCCGCCGTGGATGAGGCGATCCAGCCCCTCCTGCCTAAGGAGGCGCCGCTACGCAGGACATATCGCATTGTAAAGGAGAATTTCGGATCGCTCGCAATCGCCGGCGCCAAAGGGCTCGTGCTGCAGGGTGCCAAGAGATGGGCCGGCTCTGCGGCTGAAGAGATGGTCGAAATTTTCCAAGGCCAGAACTCTGCACCGACGGCCAAACCGGCTGAGAAGGCCAATGCGACGTCCGGGAAAGAAGGCGAGAACGCCGGCGCCAAGGCAGCGGGCGCATTGGCTGAGGCTACGACAGAGGCAGTGGCAGAGAGGTTGGTCGAGAAGCTATCAGACAAGGCTGCCGATGCGGCAATTTCTGAATTCCGCGCAGGGCAGGCGTCAATAGCGACCTTCAAGGACAGCCTAGGAACGGCAATGAAATACCTTGGCGATCATGAGGGGCTGCCATCGCCAATGTTTGTGTTGGTCGACGAGCTGGATCGGTGTCGACCTGTCTATGCCATCACCATGTTGGAAAGGATCAAGCATCTATTCGAGGTCGATGGCGTGATCTTCATCCTTGCCTTGAACGCCGACGAACTGACCCATTCGGTAAAGGCGGTATATGGTGAGGGTTTCGGCGCAGTAGAGTACCTCACAAGATTCTTTGATCGGGTGTATAAATTTGATGCCGCCGATCCGCGAGGTCTTGTCGCGACGTTGCTTGAAGCAGAGCCAATAAACGAGGGAATCCTTTCCCTTCCGCCGAATATCGATCTAGTAAGTTTTTTGTCCGGCAGCTTCGCGCGGTTCGACGTAACACCTAGACATATCGAGCGAGCTTACGACTTACTGAATACAATCGCCACCGTGTGGAGCTTTCGCACGAAGATTGAACTCGCCGCGCTGCTGCCAATGATCATCAGATACGTTCGCGGCACGGAGCCCACACTTGACTATGACATCACTACAAGCCTGACCAGGAACCGTCCTGGCGCGAACGCCGCGACATCGATGTTTTGGACAAACGACGGCAAACCTCGGGTCGTCGCCCCAGAAGAAATATTCTCGGCGTTCCAGCAACTGACCCAGCAAGCACTAAGTGACCTCGGCAGTCGCGCAAGCGGCGTGCCTAACGAGTGGGTCGAGTCGCGCCTTAGGGAGGAGTTCTCGCTGCTTCACAACAACACGTTTAACCGTGACAACAAGCCTTATTCGATCGTCCGGCAACAGTATCCATCCATCATAAGGAAGGCGGGCCGGATAGCCCAAGACACGGGGGCCTAGTTACCCCACGCGCGTTCCTCACAATTAGGGCCGCGTGCGCATGTTCGGAGGGGCGGCAGCGCGAAAGAACCTTGCACCGCGGCAGTGGCGTTGTATCGTCGCCCGAGGTTTTTGGGGGGATACCAATGTTGACCAAGCTTTTCGCTGCTGCGGCAGCCACGACTTTGCTCGTGGGCTGCGCCTACATGGCCGAGCCTGTCGCCGTTGAGTCCTATGACATCGCGACGTCCTACGGCAGCAAGCTTCACGGGAAATACCTGCTCTACGTGGATGGGGCGCGGCTAGATACGACCGTCAAACCGGCGGATATGAGCTGCGCCGCGCATACTTATCCATTGGTTCTGTCGCAACCATTGGCCGACGGCATGACGGGCGCCTTCAGCAGCTTGGTCGACGAACTGCAGGTCGTCACAGCACCTGTCGCCTCGGCCGACCTGAAAGCGCAGGGCGCGCGCGGGATGATTACGATCCAGGCACAGGATGTCCAGGCCAGCCTACGGGCCTTGCCCGGCTACTGGTCTTCGGGAATGGACACGAGTGTGCAAGTAATAATGTCGATCACGGTCGACGGGCGGTCAGGCCGCGTATTCGGCACGACGGTAACTGGCGATGGCAAGGGCCAGGGAGACGCCGGCTTCGCTTGCGACGGCGGCGCCAAGTCCCTTTCGGACGCCGGGGCGCAAGCACTGCGGCAGGCCATGACAAATGCCGCTGAGGCCGTTGCAAACTCAGACCGCGTCCGGGCGATGTAGGACTGCGATGGATGCTAAAAAGGCAGCAGGGATTGCGGTCCTTGCATTCGTTCTGCTCTGCGCATTCGGCGGATCAATCCTCAGCCTCGCGGGGCTCTGGCTCGCATGGATAGTGCCGCTCCTGCTGCTTGGCTGCGTCGGGTACGGCCTCTATCTCAGCATGCGCCGGCGCTAACGTTCTGTCATGCGACGGCCCATTCGTCGGCGCCGTCATCCTCGCCGTCGCCTGGCAGCGCAGTGAACGCCTTGTCGACCTTGAGGCGGTCCCATACCCGGCGGGCGTCGATCGTCTTTGGCTTGGGCATGCGCCCGTCGGCGACCATCTGATCGAACTTGGAGGGGCTGACGTCGATGTAGGCCGCCGCTACCTCGCGGCACATGCCGCGCGGCAGGGACCGGGGCAGGGCGTCCTGGCGGTTTCTACTCAAAGGCGGTGCTTCTTGCGGTAGGCCGTCATCCACCGCTTGGCGCCATCAGTTAGTGTGACGCCCTTTCGCTCGTTCTCGACCATCGTCTCGAACTTGCGCCTGTCGAATGCGTCCAGATGATCGCCCCACGGTCCGCGGGGATTTCGAACGATGGCATACTGTCGTCCGGAGGCGCCCTTTACGTGGGTGTCCAACGGGTGCGGCAGCGTCACGTTGATCCGCTTGACCAGCCACAACATTCGGATGTCGTCGTCGTTGAACACCTTCCGGTTCCCGTTCGGCGTGAAATAGGGGAACTCAACGGTGAGCTCGGTCAGCTTCTTGCGGCTGATGCCAAGCGCTTTTGCCGCCTCGTCGATTGAGTATGTGCGGCCGATCGGGCCAATGGGTTCGTCATCGCTCTCCATTTTGTGGTTGGTGGCAGAAATAGATGCGAGTCGCAACAGGGTATTCGAAACCGCATTTATTTCCTCATAGTGTCGAGATACGAATTCGATTTCGAATGTTATCTCGACATATATTTGTCGATCGGCAATGATGACCTTGCGCAATGTTGCGTCGAAGGGGCAATCGAACATGAAGACATCTGAGGAAGACACCGCTTGGGTACGCGTCGAGGTGCCGGGGTTCCTGCTTTTGGATGACGGCACCCGATGGCCCACG
>Ga0068853_100000993_pt1 | contig 19957 bp, 21 predicted proteins | sample KBSCornC32_FD_65655 | JGI IMG/M metagenome (GOLD analysis project Ga0068853, IMG submission 65655) | Corn rhizosphere microbial communities from Kellogg Biological Station, Michigan, USA - KBS Corn C3-2 | ecosystem: Host-associated > Plants > Roots > Rhizosphere > Soil ...
CGTCGAAAAGACCGGCGCCAAGATCAACATCGAGGACGATGGCACGATCAAGATCGCCTCGTCCGACGGCAAGGCGATCGATGCCGCGATCAAGTGGATCAAGGGCATCACCGACGAAGCCGAAGTGGGCGCCATCTACCAGGGCACCGTCGTCAAGACCGCCGATTTCGGCGCCTTCGTGAACTTCTTTGGTTCCAAGGACGGCCTCGTCCACATCAGCCAGCTCGCCGACCAGCGCGTCAACAAGACCACCGATGTGGTCAAGGAGGGCGACAAGGTCTGGGTGAAGCTGTTGGGCTTCGACGAGCGCGGCAAGGTCCGCCTCTCCATGAAGGTCGTCGACCAGGAGACCGGCAAGGAAAAGACCAAGGAAGAAACCCCGGCCGAACCGGCGGAGTAATTCCCTTCTTCTCCTCCCGCCCAGCGGCGCGTAGCGCGCAGCTAAAAAGCTCCGGAGGGGGGACCGGCGGAGCCGGTGGGTGGGAACCCTACGCACCAAGATCAAAAGGCCCGGGAGATTTCCCGGGCCTTCTCTTTTGCGGCGACCAATTGTCCCTTAAGTAAAAAATACCGGCCGCACCCCCGAAAAACCCCGGATTTCTGCGGTTAACGCCCAATTATCCAGGCTCCAGTAGAATGTCATTATGACATCTGCTGTCCCGGGCGCAGCGTCGGAATTGCCCGGGTCCGCGAGGGGGAAATTCATGTCGATCAAGGCACGTCTGTCAGTGGCGCTGATCCTGCTCGGATTGTCGACCGTGCTGGTTGCCGCATCGGGCCTTATGGCGCTCAATTCCGCATCCGACGTCACGCGCTCGATCGTGGTCACCCGCGTCGAGCCGCTGCGCGAGCTCAAGCTCGTTTCGGACGCCTATGCGGTCAACATCGTCGAAAGCATGCAGAAGGTCGGCTCCGGGGTGCTCACCTGGCAGTTCGGCCAGTCGAACATTCTCAATGCCAAGGGCGTCATCAAGTTTCAGTGGAACGCCTACCTCAAGAACGACCTGACCCCCGATGAGAAGAAGCTCGCCGACGGTGTTTCGGCCGCGATGGCCAAGGCAGGCCCCGTCGTCGATCACCTCAACGACCTGCTGTCGTCCGGCGACGTGGCCTCCATCGCCGATGTGGCGCAACATCAGCTTTATCCGATCATCGACCCGATCAGCAGCGCCATCTCGCGCCTGATCGACATGCAGGTGAAGGCGTCCGAGGCGCAGTACCAGGCCTCGCTCGATGGCCGCACGCTCTCGCTCGCCATCATGGGCGGCGCCGGCCTCGTCGCCCTCCTGAGCCTGGTCTTTGCCGTGTTCGTCGTCTTCCGTGGCGTCTCGCGGCCGCTGCATGAAACCCAAAAAACCATCAGCCGCATCGCCGCCGGCGATCTCGACACCGCCGTGCCCTACCTCAGCAAGAAGGACGAGATCGGCAGGATCGCTGCCGCCATCCAGGTCTTCCTCGAAAAGAGCCAGGCCATTCGCGATCTCGACGCCGCCAATGCCGCGCGCGCCGCCCTCGAGCGTGGCCGGAGCGACGCTATGAGCAGCCTCGTTTCGGGTCTGTCTCATGTCGTCGACGCCGCCGTCGAGGGCGATTTCTCGCGCCGCATGGATACCGGCTTCGACGACGCCGACCTGCGCAGCGTCGCGATGGGCGTCAACAATCTCGTCGCCACCGTCGAGGAGGGTATCGGCGAAGCCGGCACCGTGCTCTCGGCGCTGGCGCGGGCTGACCTTACCCAGAAAATGGACGGCGACCACAAGGGCGTCTTTGCCCGCCTCCAGTCGGACATCAACGGCGTCACCGAAACCCTCACCGAGCTCATCGGCCGGTTGCGCTCAGCTTCGGGCGGGGTCCGCGTTGCCACCAACGAAATTCTCTCGGGCGCCAATGATCTGGCCGACCGCACCACGCGCCAGGCTGCATCGATCGAGCAGACCTCGGCCGCCATGGAGCAATTGGCCAGCACCGTCCTAGACAATGCCCGACGGACCGACGAAGCCAGCGCCATGGCGCGCTCGGTTGCCGCCCAGGCCCAGGGCACCGGCGACGTCATGCGCAACGCCACGGGCGCGATGGAGCGCATCTCCGCCTCCTCGGCGAAGATTTCGAGCATCATCGGGCTCATCGACGACATCGCCTTCCAGACCAACCTGTTGGCGCTCAATGCCTCGGTCGAGGCCGCGCGCGCCGGCGAGGCAGGTCGAGGCTTTGCCGTCGTCGCCATCGAGGTCCGCCGCCTCGCCCAGTCGGCCGCCAAGGCCTCGGCGGACGTCAAGGTTCTGGTCGAGCAGGCCTCGGCCGAAGTCACCGGCGGCACCCGGCTCGTCTCCGACGCGAGCGAGCGTCTCCTCGCCATGCTCGACGGCGTCCGCGGCAATGCCGAGCAATTGCTGGCGATCGCCCAGGCCAATCGCGATCAGTCGAGCGCCATCGCCGAGGTCAACGCCTCGATCCGTCACATGGATGAGATGACCCAGCAGAACGCCTCTCTCGTCGAAGAGACGAACGCGGCCATCGAGCAGACCGAAGGCCGAGCCAGCGAGCTCGACCGGATCGTCGAGACCTTCGTGCTCGAGGTCACAGCGGACGATCGCGAGACCGACGACGAGCTTGAGGCAGCTTAACCGCCGGAGCACTCGATTGTGAATGCCGGTGCCCTTGGTCCGCCGTGGTCGCGGCGCCATCTAATGGGCATGCGTACGATTCTGTTCGCCATGGCCATCCTCGGCTTCGTTCAGCCGGCCGTCGCCGCCTGCTACACCTCCGGCGTCGGCGACGTGCCCACCCAGCTCGCCGCGCAGACGGCGCAATTGCTCTGCCAGCAGGATGAGCTCAAGGCGATGGGCGATGCGCAGTTTCGTCAGCTGCAGCTCGAAGCCCAGCTCCGCCAGCAGCAGATCCTGCTCGAGGAGCAGCTGAAATTCGAGCGGCAGATGGCCGCGCTCAGCGCCTCGGCCAATCCATGATGTCCACCGCCACGTCGCCCGATGCGGTCTGGTCGGCGATGCAGCACCTCCCGCTTGGCTGGTTCACCGCCGCCTATGCCGGCCGGCGCTACGGCGTGACCCGCTCGGTCCACGCCAATGGCCGCTCGATGAAGCTCTTCGCCGAAGAGCTGGGCGGGCCGGATCGCATCAGCCTCAACATCTTCGCCCCGCCCACGGGCGAGCCGACGCTGAAACCCTGCGAGATGCCGCTCGACAAGGTCACCGCCTTCGTTCTCGGCGCCGTCCCGGAAATTGCAGCCGAAGCTTAGGCTGCTCCCGCCACCGAGGCGGCGGCCCGGTAATCGTCCCGCGCGCCGACCATATATTGCACCAGTTCCTCGGTGCTGGTGTCGGCGGTTCGCTTCTCCGTCACCTTGCGGCCGCGATGCATGACAACGACGCGGTCGGCCACCGCGAAAACGTCGGGCATGGTGTGGGTGATGAGGATGACCGGCGTGCCCTGGTCGCGCAGCTTGCGGATCAACTCAAGCACCTTCTGCTGCTCGGGCACGCCCAGATTGTTGGTGGGCTCATCCATGATCATGAGTTGCGCCTTCCAGTAAACGGCGCGCGCGATCGCCACGGCCTGCCGCTGCCCGCCCGAAAGGCTCTCGATCGGCTGCGTCAGCGTCGGGAACTGGATATCGAGCGTCGCGAGGCTCCCGCGCGACTCGCGCAGCATCGTTTTGTTGTCGAGCGTCTTGATCAGCCCGCCGAGATAACGGTGCTTCACCTCGCGCCCCAGGAAAATATTTGACGGCACGTCGAGATTGTTGGCGAGCGCGAGGTCCTGGTAGATCGTCTCGATCCCGGCGGTGCGCGCGTCGATCGGCTTGCCGAAGGCTGTCTTCTTGCCGGCAAAAAAGATCTCGCCTTCCTCAGCCCGGTGCACGCCCGAAACGCACTTGATCAGCGTCGATTTGCCGGCGCCATTGTCGCCGAGCAGCGCCACCACTTCGCCGGCGGCAACATCGAGGTCGACATTGCGCACCGCCGTCAGGCCGCCGAAGCGCTTGACCAGTCCGCGCACCGAAAGCACCGGCTCGCTCATTCGGCGCCTCCCTTGTAGCGTCCGATGATGAGGTCGCGCGACTGGTCGATGAGCACCGCGACGATCACCACAGCGCCGACCACGATGAATTGCCAGAAGGCCGGCACGTTGAGCATCACGAGGCCGGTGGTCAGGACCGCAATGATCAGCGCCCCGATCACCGTGCCGATGATCGTGCCCGCGCCGCCGAACAGGCTCACCCCGCCGATGATCACCGCGGCGATCGAGCTCAGCAGGAGTGGATCGCCGATTACCGCCGAGCCGCCCGTATAGCGCAGCGTCGAGAGGAACCCGCCGATCCCGGCGGTGATGGCCGAGAGCGCATAGAGCTTGATGATATGCCGGTCGACGGGGATGCCGGCCCTGAGCGCCGCCTGCATGTTGCCGCCGATCGCATAGGTGTGCCGGCCGAACTGGGTGCGGTTGAGCAGGAACATTGCAATCGCCACCACCACGAGGGCAATGACCACGGGCCAGGGCAGGATGAGGTCGAGCTGCCGGCGCAGCTGCGTCGGCAAGTCCGCCGGCGGTTCGAGGAAATAGAAGCCGCCGCCCTCCCCATGGATCCAGTAGAACAACGAGTCGTTGCCGTAGTCGCGGATGCCGTCGGGCAACCCGACGACGGTCGTGTTTTCGCTCCACAGCAGGGCCAACCCGCGCACGATGAAGGAGGAGCCGAGCGTCACAATGAAGGCGGGAACCTTGAGCTTGGCGATGATCGTACCATTAATCGCCCCCACCGCCCCGGCCCCAGCGACCGCCGCAAGGAAGCCGAGGATCACGGCCAGCCACAGCGGCGTTCCGGCATTGAAACTGTTGCGGATGGCGAGCGCCGACAGAACGGACGCAAGGCTCATCACCCAGCCGACGCTGAGATCGATGCCGGCCGAGATGATGACGAAGGTTTGCCCCAGCCCCAGCAGCAGCACCGGCACGATGGCGACGAGGATGTTCTGCGAGTTGCGCACCGTCAGGAACGACACGCCCTGCGACAGCCAGGGGACCATGATCACGAAGAAGAGGATCATCAGCAGCAGGAACAGCCAGGCCCATAGCCGGCTCACTGTCAGCAGCAGGCGGCGCGATGGCGACAGCGCCGCGGTGGCGGTGGCCGTCAAAGTGTCGGTTGTGGCCAAGACGAACCCCTGGTTCCTGAACTGAAAAAGGGCCGGGCGACGCGCATCGCTCCGGCCCTCGTGACTTCTGGGCCGGAGCGTCGGCGATCCTGCCGCGCTCCGCGCCCCGCGTATCGGGCCTTACTTGTCGACCTGGTAAATGAAGCGCGAGAAGGCCGGGTCGCTCGCATTGTCCTTGTCGAGGATGGCAAAGCCTGTCTCGACGCGCTTGGGCAGGCTGGTGACGCCGGCCGCATCGGCGGCGGCGAACTCGACCGCCATGTAGCCCATGTCGAAGGGCTTCTGCGCGAGCACGAGCGACACCGTACCCTTGCTCATCAGGTCCATCGCCTGCTTGGTCGCATCATAGGCGACGACCTGCACCTTGCCGGTGAGACCGGCATTGGCAACCGCAGTACCGGCGCCACCGGCGCTGAATACGTTGGTGCCGAAAACGCCGGCGAGATCGGGGTGCTGCTGCAGGATTGCCGCCGTCTGCTGCTCGGCCTTGTTCTGGTCGTCGAGGTTGTAGTCGGGGCCAAGCACGGTAATGCCCGGATACTTGTCCTTCATCTCGGCCGCAAAGCCCTTCTCGCGCGCCTCGACCGAGCTCACATTGGGATTGGTGGAGTTGATGTAGACGGTCCCCTTGCCACCGATCGCCTTGGCGAGGCCGTCGGCGGAAATGCGGCCGCCTTCCTCGTTATCCGACCCGATGTAGCTGATCGGGAAGGTCACCTTGCCGCTGGTATAGTCGCCATCCCCGAGGAAGGTGTCGACCGTGATGACCTTGATGCCCGCATCGACCGCGGCCTGCAGCGGGGCAACCATCTGGTCCTTATCGACCGGCGCCGTGATGATGTAGTTGAGGTCGCCCCGCGCAATCATTGCATTGAGGAGCGGCGTTTCCTGTTCGACGCCCCAGCTCGGCGGCACCTGGGTGACGACTTCGATGCCGAGATCCTTGGCCGCCTGTTCCACGCCCTTCTGCATCACCTGGTAAAAGGGATCGACGACACCGGGCAGAAATCCGATCTTGAGGCCGGCCGCGTTGGCCGCGCTCGACGCCAGGGCGAGAGCCGCCATGGCCACGCTTGCAAATAGAATACCGTTCCGTTGCATTTGATGTCCTCCGAAGCGGGGTGGGCGGGTTGGTCCCCGCTCGTCGCCGCGCCGCAACGTTGCGCCGTGCTCGCGCGATTGTAAACTTCAAGGCCTCGTGAGATGCGTACGTCAAACAGCGCTGCTAAAGTGGTGCTGGTTTTCTAATACCACTTCGCCGGAGGGACGCCTTGAAAGTATTATTTATCGGCGGCACGGGACAGATCTCGCTGCCCTGCGTGAAGCTCGCGCTCAAGGCCGGGCACAAGGTCACGGTCTTCAATCGCGGCCAGCGCGGCGAAAAGCTGCCCAAGGGCGTCGAACTCGTCACCGGCGACATGAAGGATGCCAGGGCTTACGCGCAGCTCGGCAAGCGGAACTGGGATGTCGTGGCGCAGTTCATGGTCTTTACGCCCGAGCAGATGCAGCAGGACATCAAGATCTTCTCCGGCGCCACCGGCCAGTACATCTTCATCTCCTCGGCCTCAGTGTACCAGCATTCTATCGATCAATACGTCATCACCGAAAAGACCCCGGCCGACAATCCATACTGGCTCTACAGCCAGAACAAGATTATCTGCGAAAACCTGATGAGGGCGGCAAAGAAGCTGCCCTGGACCAATGTGCGGCCCAGCCACACCGTGCGCACCGGCCTGCCCACGCTCCTCAACGAGGGCGACGTGGTTGCGCATCGCATGCTCGAGGGCAAGCCGATCCTCGTCGCCGGTGACGGCAACGCGCCCTGGACGCTCACGCGTTCGGAGGATTTTGCGAAACCGTTCGTGAAGCTCTTCGGCAAGAAGCGCGCCCTCTACGAAGACTTCCACATCACCGGCGATGTCGGCTTCACCTGGGACAATATCTACACCGCCATCGGCCGCGGCCTCGGTGTCACGCCCAGGCTCGTCCACGTCCCGACGGAGGTGGTGCTGCGCTTCGAGCCCAATTGGGCCGGCCCTTTGCTCGGCGACAAGAGCTGGACCGCGCTGTTCGATAATTCCAAGATCAAGAAGATCGCGGGCGATTTCCGCTGCGAGACCGATCTCGACAAAATCCTCAGCGAATCGATCCGCCACTTCAAGCAGCGCCGCGAGGCCGGCACGCCATACAACCGGGACACCGAGCCGATGCTCGATCGGATCATCGCGGCAATGAACAGCGTCCGCCCCTGAGGGCGCGAATCGCGGCCTACTCGGCTGCGATCATCTCGCCGCTCGGCATGCCCAGTGCATCCTCGAGCCGCTGCATCTGGAACGGCCGAGCCGCGGCGGTCACCACCTGGTTGCGCCCATTCTGCTTGGCCTTGTAGAGCGCGGCATCCGCGGCCTCGAGCAGGTCGCTGAGCCCGGCCGAGGTATAGGGGATGGCCGCAACGCCGAACGACGCCGAGATCGGTGTGCCGTGCGTTTCGGCCAGCGATTCGATCCGCATACGCAAATGTTCGGCCTTGTCGGCGGCGCGCTCGAGGCTGCAATCGGGCAGGATCACCACCAGCTCTTCCCCGCCATAGCGGCAGACGACATCGGTCTCGCGCAGCGCGCTCACCAGCGTCGAGGCCGCATCGCGCAGCACCTTGTCGCCGAAGGCGTGGCCGTGCTGGTCGTTGAGCCGCTTGAAATGGTCGAGGTCGACCATGACGACGCTGACTTCACGGTTCTCGCGATCGGCGAGCCGCACGAAGCGCTGCAGGCAGTCTTCCATGTAGCGGCGATTGTAGAGTCCCGTCAGCGGATCGCGCAGCGCCTGGTTCTTGAGCTTTTCGCGCAGCGCCATATTGGCGAGCGCGAGGCTCATGCCATCGGCGAGGGCGGTCGCGAGCCCCGTCACGGTGTCGAGCCGTGCCTCGGCCTGCTCGCCGGCAGCAAACAACTGGAACAGCCCCATGATCTCGCCGCGTGCGATCATCGGAATCTCGAGGATCGTGTCGTCGCCATGATGGTGCTCGCAGCAGAGCCGGCTGCCGTCGAGCCGGTTCACATGCGGCTTGCCGCGCTTGAGCGCCCAGCACTGGTCGGGCGGAATGGTCTCGGGCGCATGCTCGTCATCGAGCCGCCCCCACGATGTCGAGAGCACCAGCCGGTCGCGCGAATTGTTGAACACATAGAGCGCCCCCGAAAAGCCGGGAAGCAGATCCGACGCCGTCGCGCGCAGCACCTGGTTGGCATCGCCGTAGTCGGCAGCGCTCTGCAGCACGTCCGCCATTTCAAAGAGCCGTGCCACCTGCTGCCGCGAGGTGTCGGCGGACTTGAGCGCTGCCGAACGGCCATCCGCTTCTCGCGCGCTCGAGCGGAAGGCAAAGAACATCCCGCTCATTGCCATCAGGCCGCTCAGCACCTGCAGCAGCAGAACTGCGGTGGTCCCGAGCCGGATGCTGTCCTCGAACTGCGCGGCGCGCGAATCTGCGTCCGCGATCGCTGCATTGGTCACGGCGACGACCTTTGTGAGCGATGCACCGCTGTGGCGGTCGGACAGGATCTGACGGCCCTCGTCGAGATGACCACCAACGCCCTCCGCCGTGGCATCGCGCCAGTCAACGATCAGCTGGTCGAGGACCGGCTGGACATAAGCGAGCTGGTCGAGCGTGTCGGGACGCAGCGCGTTGAGCATGCCGATTTCGCGGAAATATTCGGGCATCGAATCGGGATTGCCCGAGAGCACGTCGGCGGTCGCAGCCTCAGCGCGCGCCAGCGCGATCCCGGCATCCCGCAGCGCGCTGCTCTGGGTGCGCAACTGGCTCAGCGATTGCTGCTGGGTCGAGATATAGGCGAACCCCGCCACCGCGATCACAACCATGGCGAACACCAGGAGGATAATGGCAGGCGGCAGGTATCTTTCGCTGCTCCGCGGCGCCTTGGCGTTCGCGCGAACCAGCTCGATCAGCGATGTGGTCATCCACGCGACCCTGCGGGGTTGTCTCAGCCGCCGACTATGCGCCCGATCCCCGTTTTCCTGCATTACATCGGGAATTTGCCTTATCCCGACGTGAACCCGCGTGGTGCACGCGGCGCTTCCGCCGAAAGGGCAATTTGGCTGCAATTGTACCGACCCGCCGTCACGCCCGCGCGCGCGTTTCCGGCAGCACCCGGTGCGGCGGCTGGTGACCGTCGGCAAAGGCGCGAATATTGACGATCACCGTCTCGCCCATTTCGATCCGCGCTTCCAGCGTCGCCGACGCCATATGCGGCGTCAGCAGCACGCGATATGTGCGCGCCAGCTCGAGCAGTTTTGGATTGATGCCCTCGCGGTTCTCGAACACATCGAGCGCTGCGCCCGCGAGCCGCCCCGCCTCGATCGCTTCGATCATTGCGTCTTCCTCGATCAGCTCCGGCCGGCTCACATTGACCACGAAGGCGTCCGGCTTCATCCGGGCCAGCCGCGCCGCATCGAGGATGCGGTGTGTGTCGCGCGTCAGCGGCGTGTGCAGCGACAGGATGTCGACTTCGCCGGCCATCTCGTCGAGGTTCTCATGAAAAATCGCGCCCAGCTTGTCCTCGAGCTGCGCTGGCCGACGGTTGCGCGAATAGTAATGGATCGCCAGCCCAAAGGTCTTGGCCCGCGCGGCCACGGCGCTGCCGATCCGTCCCATGCCGACGATCCCGAGCGCCTTCCCCCTCAGCCGCCGCCCCAGCATCCAGTTGGGCGACCAGCCCGGCCAGCTGCCCTCGCGCGGCAGCACCCCGGCGCCCTCCGCCAGCCGCCGCGGAAGCGCCAGCATCAGCAGCATCGCCATGTCGGCCGTGTCCTCGGTCAAGACCGATGGCGTGTTGGTGACCGTGATGCCCGCCGCATACGCCGCCTCGATGTCGATATTGTCGAAGCCGTTGCCGAACTGCGCGATCAGCCGCACGCTCTTGGGCAGCTGCGCGATGAGCGCTCCGTGGATCCGGTCATTGATCGAGGAGACCAGCACATCGCAGCCCTCGAGCGCCGCGATCAGCTGCGCCGGCGGATAGGGCGCGTCGTCGCGGTTGAGCTCGGCGTCGAACAGCGCCGCCATGCGCTCCTCCACCGGTGCCGGAAGCCGCTGCGTCACCAGGATTTTCGGCTTTGCCGCGCTCATGCGCTGAGGCCCTTTCAAGGGACCATTAAGGTCTTCGGCCTAACGATAGGGAAGTTAGCCTCTGCTTCCAAGTCCGAGTGGTCCAGCCGTGTTGTTGCGTGCGTTGTTCGCGATTGGCCTTGCCGTGCTTCCCTTTGCAGCCATCGCGGCCCCCACCAATCCGAGCGGCCTGCCGCTGCCGCGCTTCGTCGTCGTCCGGGCCAAGGACACGACCGTCCGCGTCGGTCCCGGCTACCAGTATGATGTCGCCTGGAAATACCTCGTCACCGGCGTTCCGGTCGAAGTCATCCAGGAATTCGACGTCTGGCGGAAAATCCGCGACGTCGACGGCACCGAGGGTTGGGTCCACCAGACCTCGCTGACCGGCGGCCGCGCCGGCTACGTGCTCCCTACGGCGAGCGGCGAGATCGGGCTTCGCGCCAGCGCCTCGGACGATGCCGGAGTGGTCGCCTGGGTCGGCCCGAGCTTTCCGGTCAGGATCGAGAGCTGCGACGGCTCCTGGTGCGATGTGAGCGCCACCGACAATCCGCCGGACGGGCGCCTCGCGACCTATACCGGCTATCTGCCGCAGACTGATCTCTGGGGCGTCTATAAGGGCGAAAGCTTCAACTGAAGCCGAGCCTTGTGGCTCAGTCCTTGGCGTCGGTGCCTTTGCGCACCCGCACCACCACATCCACATGCGTCACTGACATGCCCGGCGGCGGCGCCGGGAGGTTCTGGATGACGATCGAGGACGAGGGGATATCGATCACCCGCTGCTCGTCTTCGAGGTAGAAATGGTGATGGTCCGAAGTATCGGTGTCGAAATAGCTGCGTGACGCATCGACCGCCACTTCGCGCAGCAGTCCCGAAATCCGGAACTGGTGCAGCGTGTTGTAGACCGTTGCGAGCGAGACATTGACGCGCGCCGCGTGCGCCTCCGCCAACAACTGCTCGGCGCTCACATGCCGGTGCTCGCCGCCGAACAGAATCTCGGCGAGCGCCACGCGCTGCCGCGTCGGCCGCAATCCCGCCATCCGCAGCACTGCCGTCAGGCAGGGGCGCCGCGACGGCACGTTGCGTGAAAAGATGCGAAGTTCCTGCATGAAGGGCTTGGAAATCCCGGATTTTCGCGGGAACTTATAGCTTTGGGAGGTGAGGGGCACAAGCGGCTGGGATGTCGCGGCGGCTTTGCTTGACCCCCCGGGAGCACCTATCTACACACGGCCCGCACGAACCCCAGCTGGAGCCGAAATGGCGCAACCGCGCAACGCCTACGGATATGACGACCTCATCGCTTGTGGGCGTGGTGAGCTGTTTGGACCGGGCAACGCCCAGTTGCCGCTGCCGCCGATGCTGATGTTCGATCGCATCACACGCATCGATGCCGATGGCGGCAGTCATCATCGCGGCCAGGTCCGCGCCGAGCTCGACGTTAACCCTGATCTCTGGTTCTTCAAATGTCACTTCGAGGGTGACCCGGTCATGCCCGGCTGTCTTGGCCTTGATGCGCTCTGGCAGATGACCGGCTTCTTTCTCGGCTGGGGCGGCTCGCCCGGTCATGGGCGCGCGCTCGGCTGTGGTGAGGTGAAGTTCACGGGGCAAGTGACCAACGACGTCAAGCTGCTCGAATACGGTATCGATATCCGCCGCGTCGTGCGCTCCCGCGTGGCGCTCGGCATCGCCGAGGGCTGGGTCAAGGCCGACGGCAAGCTGATCTATGAGGCCAAGGATCTGCGGGTTGGATTGTTTGCCGGCATTGGCGGGCAGGCGGCCGCCCAACGGGGAGGCGTCACGGTATGAGGCGCGTCGTCGTCACCGGCATGGGCATCATGTCCTCCATCGGCAGCGATCTGGCCGAGGTCGAGCAGAGCCTGAGGGACGCAACGCCCGGCATCGTCTTTGCCGAGGACTATGCGAAATACAATTTCCGCTGCCAGGTTCATGGCGCGCCAAAGATCGAAGACCCGCTGGCCCTGATCGACCGCCGCATCACGCGCTTCATGGGCAAGGGCGCCGGCTGGAACTACCTCGCCATGCAGCAGGCGATCGCCCAGGCCGGGCTCGATGAAAAGGACATCCAGAATCCGCGCACCGGCATCGTCATGGGCTCGGGCGGGCCCTCGACCCGCACGCTTGTCGACGCCGCCGACATCACGCGCGACAAAGGCCCCAAGCGCATCGGCCCCTTCGCCGTCCCCAAATCGATGAGCTCGACGGCGTCCGCCACGCTCGCCACACCCTTCGGCATCAAGGGCGTCAACTACTCGATCACCTCGGCCTGCGCGACCAGCAAGCATTGCATCGGCAATGGCTACGAGCAGATCCAGATGGGTAAGCAGGACATCGTCTTCGCCGGCGGCCACGAGGACCTCGACTGGTCGCTCTCGATGCTGTTCGACGCCATGGGCGCCATGTCCACCGACTTCAACGCGACACCCTCAAAGGCCTCACGCGCCTATGATGCCGCGCGCGACGGTTTCGTCATCGCCGGCGGCGCCGGCGTGCTCGTCCTCGAAGAGCTGGAACACGCCAAAGCCCGCGGCGCAAACATCCTCGCGGAGATCGTCGGCTATGGCGCAACCTCCGACGGCTACGACATGGTCGCGCCGTCCGGTGAAGGCGCGGCTCGCTGCATGCAGATGGCGCTCGAAACGGTGCGCGAGAAGGTCGACTACATCAACCCGCACGCGACCTCGACCCCCATCGGTGATCTCAAGGAAATGGATGCGATCCGTCAGGTCTTCGGCAACGAAGACAAATGCCCGCCCATCTCCGCCACCAAATCGCTCACCGGCCACTCGCTCGGCGCTACGGGGGTCCAGGAATCGATCTACTGCATCCTGATGATGCAAAAGCGCTTCCTCTGCGAAAGCGCCAACATCGACAACCTCGATCCCGCTTTCGCCGACATGCCGATCATCAGACAGCGCATGGACGACGTGAATGTCGGCGTTACGCTCTCCAACAGCTTCGGCTTCGGCGGCACCAACGCCACGCTGGTATTCCGTCATCCGGACCTGATGTAGATCAGTATTCTATTTCGCTGAACCGCGCCGCGCGTCCGTCATAGAGCAGCAGCCGGCCCGCGAGCGGCTCGCCCGCGCCGGTGATCAGCTTGATCGCCTCGACCGCCATCAGCGTGCCGATCACGCCGGTCACCGCGCCCAGCACGCCCACCGCCTCGCAGCTCTGCGCCGCCTCATCGGCGGGTGCTGCCGGATAGACATCGGCAAATTCCTTGCCGCCCGGCAGATACACCGTGACCTGCCCGCTCCACATCATTACCCCGCCTGCCACCAGCGGCTTGCCCAGACGTGCCGCCGTCTCCGCCGCGAAGCGATGCGTCGAGAAATTGTCGCTGCCGTCGACGATCAGGTCATAGGACTGGAACAAGGGTCCCGCATTGTCCACGGCGACCCGCATCTGATGAGCGAAAAAGCTCACATTGCCGTTGAGTCCACGCGCAAAACTCCCGGCGCTCGCCGCTTTGCTCTTCCCGATCGTGGATGCTGAATGCACGATCTGCCGCTGCAGATTGGAAAGGCCCACCACATCGTCGTCGACTACGCCGAGCGTCCCAACGCCCGCCGCCGCGAGATAAGCGATCACCGGACTGCCGAGCCCGCCGGCGCCGATCACGAGGACCTTCGCGGCCTTGAGCTTCTGCTGTCCCGCGCCGCCGATATCCTTCAGCACCAGGTGCCGCGCATAGCGCCGCGTCTCGTCGGGCGAGAGGCTCATCTGTCGGCGTCGGGCATATCGATCGGCACGGCGAGGAACCGCCGGTCGACGCCCTCAAAGCCGAACGGATAGCTCGAAATGATCGCGACCCGCGGTCGGAACTGCTCGAAGGGCGCAACGACCGCATAGAGCCGATAATCCTGCGGGCACCGGCGCGATTTGGGCAGCGTGTCGCCATCCTTGTGCAGTTCGCCGCTGGTCCCGTCGGCAAAGGTCGCGCTGAGCGTGTAGCCGAACGCCTCTTCGACCGGACACTCGACCGCTGATTTCGATGGGAACATCGAGAGCGTCAGCGTCAGCGCGGCAGTCTCGTCGGTGTCCGCCGAGCCGCAGCACGACGGAAACGCCGTCGTCATCGTCTTGCCGTCGGCCTTCGCCACCCCATCTCCCAGCAGCACGAGCGTCGTCGCCGGAACCTCGATCTTGAGATCCTGAAGCATCGGCGCCGCGAGGCTCATCGTCTTGGCGCGGATCGCCGCGAGCGAGGGGATCACGTCGTCGGTGTCGCCATTCTGCTCGGTCGAGAACGGCGTCCCCGGCACCCAGCTGTCAGCGCTGAGATCGACCACATAGATATGCGCGTAATTGCCGCCCGAGCCGTCGAACTCGCCGAATTCCTCGAAGGCGAAATAGCGATAGTCCTTGGAATAGCCGAGCACATTGAGCTCGGCCCGGTCGCCCGCCAGCGCTGGCATAAGGCTCATGAGAAAGAGGATCAGGCTAGCGGCCAGTCGAGCCAAAGCCGCCTCCGCCACGCGGTGTAACATCCAAGGTCTCGCTCTCGGCAAACCGCGGCGCGCTCACCGGCGCGATCACCATCTGCGCAATCCGGTCGCCCCGACGCACCTCGAACGGATCGTCGCCGAGATTGACCAGGATGACTTTGATCTCGCCGCGATAATCGGCGTCGATCGTGCCGGGCGCATTGAGGACGGTGATCCCGTGCTTGAGTGCCAGCCCCGACCGCGGGCGCACCTGCGCCTCATAGCCGTCGGGGAGCGCCATCTCGAAGCCGCAGGGCACGCCCATGCGGCGGCCGGGATAAAGCGTCAGCGTTTCGCCCTCGGCGAGCGCGGCAAGAAGATCAACTCCTGCCGCGCCCGTACTTTGCTGTCGGGGCAGATCGAGACCCTTGCCATGCGCCAGCCAGCGCAGCGCGACCTCGACCCGAGCCTCCATCAGTTGGTCGAAACCACCGCATAGAGCTCCTCGGGGAGCTTGGCGGTGCCGTTGATGAGATCGAGGAACGGGATCTTGATCTCGGCCGCGGTCTTGTCGTCGCTCAGCGTCATGTTGGTGTCGCTGATCGACTTGCCGCTGATCCTGAGCGTCACAAAATGACCGTCGAACATCTTCTGCATCATTGCGGCCTGCTTGGGGTCGCCGCCGTCCTTGCCGAGGCTCCCGGCCATGCCCGCCGTCGGGAGCGAGACCTTTACCACGCCCGGCGAAACGACGGTAAACGTCGGCTTGCTGTCGCCTTCCTCGAATTTGAGATCGGCGAACTTGCCCTCTTCCTCCATCGTGCAGGTCGCGGTGCCGTCGGCGTTCTCGCTAAGCTTCTCGCCCTCCTTGCCGCAGAACTTGTCATCGCCCGAGCCACCGCCGCTGCTCTTGACCATCGCGTAGATGTCCGAGCCCATGGTCATGGTCATCGTGGTCTTGGCGGTCGTGTCGGAGGTGACATTGACTTCCTCGGTCATGTCGACGCACGCGGCGAGCCCGGCGGTCAGCATCAGCACGCCGGCGATCCGGCCGAAAATTGCGAATTTCATCTTAGCCCTCTTGCTGTGACGCCCCGGCCATCCGCCACCCGCGACACTAGGGACCGGGGGCAGTGACCGCAAGCGGCGCGACCCTCGCCGCCTGCCCATGAACGCGGGCTGAATTGCCGAGTATCAATGCCGGAAGAGGCTCGCGACCAGCACCAGCGCGATCACCACCAGCACCCAGAAGCCGATTAGCATCAGCCGCTGGAAATCGCGCCGCGCCGGTGAGCGTTTTTCGGCGTCATAGTCATCGAGCGCCGCTTCTGCCCGGTTCACCAGCCCGGGCAGTTTACCGATCGTGTCGAGCGCGATTTCCGCCTGGTCCTTCAGATCTTCGAGCCGGCCAAGCGGTCCGGCCTCGCGCCGCACGAAGTCGCCCACCACCGGCTCGGCCAGTGTCCAGATGTCGAGCTCGGGGTCGAGCGCTCGCGCCACGCCCTCGACCAGCACCATGGATTTCTGCAGCAGCACCAGTTCGGGCCGCGTCTGCATGTCGAAGAGCTCGGTCGTCGCAAACAGCTGCCCCAGCACCTTGGCCATCGAGATGTCGTTGGCCGTTCGTCCCTGCAGCGGCTCGCCGATCGAGCGCAGCGCGAGCGCAAAATCCTCGACCGATTGCGTCTTGGGCACATAGCCGATCTCAAAATGCCGCTCGGCGATCATCCGGTAATTGCGGGTGATGAAGCCATAAAGAATGTCGGCGAGAAACCGTCGCTCCTTGCGCGATATGCGCCCCATGATGCCGAAGTCGACGGCAATCACCGCACCGGTCTTCGGATCGGCGAACAGGTTGCCCGGATGCATGTCGGCATGAAAGAAGCCGTCACGGATCGCGTGCTTCAGGAACGACTGGAGCACGATTCTAGCGAGCGCCTTGCGGTCGAGCCCCGCTGCATCGAGCGCCGCGAGATCGCGGATCGGAATGCCCTCGACCCAACTGGTCGTCAGCACGCTCTCGGCCGTATGGTCCCAGCTCACCGCCGGGATCACGAAGTCCGGATCGTCTTTGATGTTCTCGGCCATCTCCGAGATCGAGGCGGCCTCAAGCCTCAGATCGAGCTCGAGCCGCGCTGAGCGGTCGAGCGTTTTGACCACATCGGTTGGCCGCAGCCGCCTCAGCGCCGGTGCCCAGCGCTCCGCCAGCCGCGCTCCTGCATAGTAGCTTTCGAGGTCGGCGCGAAACCGCTCCTTGATCCCCGGCCGCAAAATCTTGACCGCGACATCTTCGGAGATGCCGTCCCGCACAACCTTCGCGCGATGCACCTGCGCAATCGACGCCGCGGCGATGGGCGGCGAAATCCCGGTCAACTCGCGCGCCTTCTCATGCAGCGCATCCTCAAGCAGCTTTGGCACGAGCGCCGCATCGAATGGCGGCATCGCATCCTGCAGCTGCGCGAGATTTGCGGCCGCTTCGACGCCGACAATGTCGGGCCGCGTCGCCAGCGTCTGCCCGAACTTCACATAGGTCGGCCCCAGCCGGTCGAGCGCGCGCCGCAGATTCTCCGCCGGCCCGTTTTTCTTGACCGAGCCCTTCTCGACCAGCCGCCCGAGACGTACCCCCGTCCGCATCACCGGCGGCAGCGCCGCGACATCGACGATCGAAAACGCGCCCTCGCGCGCCAGCACGAAGCCCGCGCGCATCAGGCGGAAGGTCGCGGCAATCCCCATCCGCTAGAGCTTCCAGCCCGCATGCAGCGCTGCGATGTTCCCGCTCATCGCCGTATGCGTCACGCGCGCAAATCCCGCCTTCTCGATCATCGCGGAGAACCGTGCAGGCCTGGGAAACTTGCGGATGGACTCGACCAGATATTGGTAGGGCTGCGCATCGCCGGTGACGGCGCGCCCGATCGGCGGGATCGCCCGGTCGCTCCACTCCTTATAGAGCCGGTCGAGCCCCGGCAGGTCGACGCTCGAAAATTCGAGGCATAGGAACCGCCCGCCGCGCTTCAGCACCCGATAGGCTTCGCTCAGCGCCAGCTCGATCCGCGGCACGTTCCGGATCCCGAACGCGATCGTATAGGCGTCAAAGCTTTCATCGGCGAAGGGCAGGGCCTCGGCATTGGCCTCGACGAAACTCGCCTGCGCGCCGAACCGCCAGCTCTTGGCCCGCTCCGCGCCGACCCGCAGCATGTCGGCATTGATGTCTGATACGGTCACCTCGGCATAGCCGGCGCTGGCATTGAGGATGCGCTCGGCGATGTCGCCGGTACCGCCCGCCATGTCGAGCACGCGATAGGGGAGTGTGCCGGTCTTGGGCGGCGCCAGCCGCGCCACCATGGCATCCTTCCAGAGCCGGTGGACCCCGCCGCTCATCAGATCGTTCATCAGGTCATAGCGGTCGGCGACCTTGTGGAATACCTCGTCCACCAGCCCCTGCTTGTCGCTGAGGGCCACGGTCCGCTCGCCGAAATGCGTGGTTTCCGCCATGCTGCCAGTCTCTGTCACGTTGCGCGCTATATATAGAGAACGCGCCCGGCTTGGAATTGGCCTTAGCCGCGCAGCATTAAGGACTGCCTTGCCCGAGCTTCCCGAAGTCGAAACCGTCGTTCGCGGCCTGAGGCCCTATCTCGAAGGCGCGCGCATTGATCGCGTCACCCTCAAACGCAAGGATCTGCGCTTTCCCTTCCCGCGCGGCTTCGCCAAAGCCCTCGAGGGCCAGACCATCACTTCCGTCGGCCGCCGTGCCAAGTATCTGCTGTTCCGCCTGTCGGGCGGCAAGACCTGGCTCGGCCATCTGGGCATGACCGGCGCCTTCCGTTTCGCCGAGGGAAAATTCAAGGAGCCCTCGCGCTATTACGAGCCCGGCGAGGACATCAAGCACGACCACGTCGTCATGCACCTGACCCACCCCACGCGCGGCGAGCTCACCCTCATCTATTCCGATGCCCGCCGCTTCGGCTTCATGGACCTCTTCGCCCGCGACGAGGATTCCGAGTATCTCGATGGCCTCGGCCCTGAGCCCCTGGGCAATGAATTCAACGCCGACGAGATGGCCGCCCGCTTCAAGGGCAAGTCGGCGCCCATGAAAGCGGCACTGCTCGATCAGCGCGTCGTGGCAGGCCTGGGCAATATCTATGTCAGCGAAGCCCTCTGGCGCGCCCATATCCGCCCGACGGTGAAGGCCAAAAAGCTCGTCCTCAAATCCGGCAAGCCGACGCCCCGGCTGGAGCTCCTCGCCGACAGCGTCCGTGCCGTCCTCAACGACGCCATCGCCGCCGGCGGTTCCACCCTGCGCGATTTCCGGGCCGCCGACGGCGCCTCGGGCTATTTCCAGCACCGCTTCGACGTCTACGACCGTGAAGGCGAGCCTTGCCACACCCCGGGCTGCCCCGGCACCATCAAGCGCATCGTCCAGTCCGGCCGCTCGACCTTTTACTGCCCGGTCTGCCAGAAACCCTAGCAGTCGGGTTTCCCTCCCGCTCGTCGGGAGGGGGGACCGGCGGAGCCGGTGGGTGGGAACCGCTGGCGCTGAGCGCGGTTGACGCCAAACCCCGTTCCGCTTATACACCCGCCAGCTTTGGCGGCCCGGTGCCGCCGCTTTCATTTTCATCTCCGGCTTTCGCGCCATCGCGGCGCCGGACAAAGAGGACCCTGATGGCCAATTCTTCGTCGGCGAAAAAGTCGGCCCGCAAGATCGCGGCGCGCACTGAAGTCAACAAGTCGCGCCGCTCGCGCATGCGCACCTTCATCCGCAAGGTCGAGGAAGCCATCACCGGCGGCAAGCATGACGAGGCCGTCGCCGCGCTCAAGGCGGCCGAGCCCGAGATCGCCCGCTCCGCACAGAAGGGCATCGTCCACGCCAATGTCGCGGCCCGCAAGGTGAGCCGCCTCAATGCGCGCGTGAAGGCTCTCAAGGCCTGATCGCATCCTCATCGGTGAATCCCTCAAGGCTCCCTCGCGGGGGCCTTTTGTTTTGCGGGGAACCGCAGGTGCGCCGCGGCCCGCATGACGAAGCTGTGTCGTTTGTGCGACACTCACCTGCATTCGAGCAAACCATTGATTTTCGCTGGCTTCACTCGGGTGAGCGCGATTGCAAGCCATCGGCCTGAGATGAATCTTTCCATTTGCCCCCATCGCCCGAAAACTGGAACGCCGATTCAGTTTTAGAGGACCCGGCGAAATCGTCATTGAAACACAGGCGCTTGCTTCGC
>Ga0068853_100000995_pt1 | contig 19948 bp, 21 predicted proteins | sample KBSCornC32_FD_65655 | JGI IMG/M metagenome (GOLD analysis project Ga0068853, IMG submission 65655) | Corn rhizosphere microbial communities from Kellogg Biological Station, Michigan, USA - KBS Corn C3-2 | ecosystem: Host-associated > Plants > Roots > Rhizosphere > Soil ...
TATCCCTGTCTAATTTTGGATATAACTTGTAAGCCTCGGCGCTGTACATATTAGCAGTATCGCCGTAATTAACTTCTCGTAAGCCTGCTAGTCGCTTGATTTCTTTAGTGAAGTTTAACCCGCGAGCAAGCACGTAGGCAGTAATAAAAGCGCGGCCAACATCGCTGGAATACATCTCATCAATATGTAGGTTGGCTAGTTTCGCAATAACCAGCTCAGTCGGCTGGAGGCCCGTATCGGTCAACGGAGTGTCAATCCAGCCCGACAAACGTCGAGCCCTATTATTTTCAGTTTCACCATGTCGGACAATATAGAAAGTGTTCACCTGTGAAGTATAGCAAAATCTGAGGGATCATAAGGCCTCACGTTTACAGGTGTTGTTTTGGGTAAGCTTGGAATTTGTATCAAAAAAGACCCATCTGGTAGTGATGAGTCTCTTGTGGTGACCCCGAGGGGAGTCGAACCCCTGATCTTCAGGATGAGAACCTGACGTCCTGGACCACTAGACGACGGGGCCGCAACGGAGACAGAGCTCTTTTATGTTTACATAAAAGTGTCGGCCGAGTAGCGGGTACGCGAGCGGATGCTCGTGGGGCCAATACGCTGAACTTTGTTCAGCTCAATTATCAATTCACAATTTTTCAGTTTTCAATGAATTTCAATGGAGCTGCAAAATAGCCTGGTTATCTTATCACATCTGTTAGGGGTAGTCTAGATGTAGTAGCCAGGCAGCAAAGAGTACAAGAGGATACTCTTATTGACAAATAAGCATAAGTTTGTTAAAATATACGTTTGTCTAGGCGGGGTTTACCCGATATGACGCACATCGCTGACCTTTCGAGGTTTGCACAAATTCAGAGGAGAGCGGATGTCCATCCGGCCCCGCAACATCATTGTTGGCACCATCCTGGCGCTCACCGCGGCCACAACCGCCGCCGTGGGTATCGCCCAAGCCCAACCCGCGGAGTCGACCCAGACGTGCGGCTTCCCCACCAGTGGGAAGATGCAGACGAGTCTGGTGGCTCCGCACGGCGCTCCGGCCCAGGTCAAGTCGCAGCTGGTCAAGAAGGCGTCCATTACGGACGACCCCGCGGCCCAAACGGCGAACGTGACCATCGGTCTCAGCATCTACTACTGCCCCGGCGGTGGTCGTGCTGAGCAGGTCTACGCCTGGCACTTCGTCAACGACGGCAGCGCCTACGGCAACTGGGTCGAGTGTGGCAAGGACGAGTGCGGCAGGATCGCGCCCAAGGGCACGAACGCCCTGTTCTACGCCCCGGCGGACGGTGAGGCGCTCGTGTACGGCAGTTACGCCTACGCGAATCACACGAACAGTGTGACCATCTCCGGTGTCTGGAAGGGCCAGCCTCTTCCGCGCAAGTCGGACACTACTTGGTTGGGCCGCACGCGTCACATGCGTGTCGCCTACCTCGGCGTGGGTGCTCACAGCAACGCATTCGACACCCCCACCTACGGTGGTGGCAAGTAAGGCGGTAGTCGTCGGCGGGGGCAGCAACCTCATGGAAACTGCCCCCGACGGCACCCCCTATACCCGCTCCCTCTGAATTCAAACACCTTATGAATATGCTACTAGAACCCTTTCGGGTTCTTTTTTGTTAGCCTGAGTTGTATATAATGGCTGTATGCCGTTTCGAAACAAACATGTGCCGCATGATCCGGTTTGGCCAGTGCAGATTGCTATGTTGGTGGCAATTGGCTTGCAGCTGGCGTTGCCGGATACGTTTTCGGCGTGGGCCCGTTACGCTATCCCGGCAGCTGAATTGCTGCTACTAGTCGCGCTGCCCTACTTAACTCCCAAGGAACGTATCTTTAAATCGGTAAGCCGCCGTATTAACGTATTTTTGCTCATTGTGCTTACCAGTGCTGGCAATGCTTACTCGCTGGGAATTATTACGCACCGGCTGCTCCAGGGCGGACATATCTCCAATGGACGTGAGCTTATCCTGGCGAGTATTAACATCTTCCTGACGAATATTATTATCTTTGGCCTCTGGTATTGGGAGATGGATGGCGGCGGCCCTGGCGAACGCCAGCGCATTGCCAAGTACGAGCAGGATTTTCTGTTCCCGCAGCACCACAACGAAGATTACAAACATCCTGATTGGAAACCGACCTTTCTGGATTATCTGTACGTTTCAAGCACTAATGCCATGACTTTCGGTCCGGCCGATACCAAACCCCTGAGTCGCCGTGCCAAGATGCTCATGTTGTTGCAGTCGACCATCTCACTTATCGTTGTAGCCCTAGTTGCTGCTCGTGCCGTCGGTATTCTGAATTAGTACAAGAGTGCTGTAAAAAGAACTAGAAAATATTTGTATATAATGTTATAATAGCCAAGATTTTTGGCATATATTGCCGGAAATTGCAATTTGACAGTTACATGCAGGTTAAGCCCAGCGTTGTGCGATTGATTCGATAATACAGCGCTGGGTCTTAACCCTAGGCCTGTGCGGCTTCACCCCACTCCCCGACCAACGAAAGGACCGGGATCATGAAGTTCACGAAGATACTGGCCACCGTGGCCATCGCCTGTCTGGCGACAGCTGGGCTGGCCGCGTGCTCATCCACCGGATCGAGCTCGCAGCACCAGCAGTACTGCGTCCAGCAGCTCGATCCCTCGCAGCTTGCTCAGGCGCAGCAGTACCAGCAGCAGGGCGTCTGGCAGTCCGACTCGAACGACGTTCCGCAGACGATCTGCTACATCGACAGCAGCGGCAACGAGCGGTACGTCGACCAGAACGAGAACTTCAGCGACTACCTGATGTACGCGATGTTGTTCGGCCACGCCAACAGCCTCGCCACGTACGGGTACCTGTCCGGCAACCTGTCGGCCAGCGACGCGTTCGCCCTGTCCATGCTGCTCGGTACGAGCGGCGGCGGCTCGGCCTACCACCCGTACGCCTGCAGCGGCTACACCTGCCAGACCGGTCACTCGCCGTACGTCGTGCACAACCACACCGTCGTGGTGCACAACGTCTACTACGGTGCCACGAGCACCAAGGCAGTGCCCTACAAGAAGGCCGTGAAGCAGGGTCCGCCCAAGGCGTACACCCACACGACCGCGCCCGGCCTCAAGACTGCCTACCAGGCGAAGGCGGCGTCGGCCTCCAAGAGCCGAGCGGCGAAGATCAAGCTGCAGCAGAAGTCAGCCAACAACGGCGGCTCGTCGAAGAAGACGACCACCCGCAACGGCGGCGGTGGCTACAAGCCGCCCAAGAAGACCTGCTGCAAGCCCGCCGGCGGCAAGCGCCACTGACGCAGGAGGTGCCCTCGGGGTCCACAACGACGTGGACCCCGAGGTCCCCCCGCTCTTCCGCTCATGCATGTAACTGTCAAAACTCACCCCTTATTCCTCAGCACTAGGGTGATAAACTATTTTTGTTTCAAAGCTCGAATTAGGTCTGAACCTCCCAAGGGGGAGTTTGTACCACAATGATCGTTGATAAAGTAGGAAGTAATTGCACGTAGCCGGGATGTGGAAAGTGGTGAGGACGCAGTATGCGACCACGTCCTGCACCATTCTCCGGCTGTCCTCATACAGTCTCTAGCTCCTCACTGCCGGGCAGCACCTTCGTGTCTGGTGACTCCAAGCCGTGGTGGATTAGCAAGCGGAGGAGCGCGTTCTTGGTTGCCTCCTGCTCGGCGTGCGTCCACAGGTCCCGGTTCTGGATGATGGTGGCGGTGATGAACGCCGACGCGATGATTGACAGGAACCAGGCGGACACGATCAGGAAGGCGCCGATGCCCCGACCGGCGGTCGTAGCCGGGTAGACATCGCCGTAGCCGACGGTGAAGCCGGTGACGATCGCCCACCACATGGACTTGATGAAGCCGCGATGTTCGACGATGTTGAAGAGCATGCCGCACACGAGGTAGTCGCTCAGTATGACCAAGAGCAAGAACTTGCCCCGGTCAAGGAGAGCACTGACTACGGTTCGGACCATTGAGAACATGGCGTTCCCCTTTCTGTAAGATGGGGCCAGCGGTTACCGCGCTAGCGGACTACAGTATCCTGGTACGTGCAATTACATAGGTGTCCTAGGTAGACCTAAAGACATTTTATGATACCATTAAAATGCATATAAAACAAACAAATGTTCTTGTGAATTAAGAGGCTGCGCTTAAGTCTTCGAACAGATCGTATGGTTTCGTATCGTCGTTGATGTCGTTTGCTTTACGTACCTTGGCAAGGCCCCGCGAGATGCTTGAGCGAACTGTTCCTATCGGTATGCCCAGGGTATCGGCAACCTCTTGGTAGGATAGCCCTTCAATGTGGAACAGATACACCGCTTCCACCTGGCTGGTGGTGGCGCCGCTTTGGACAAGCAGCTGTTTGACACGCTCCCCCGAGCTGTTATCTATGACTGCAGCTGCAGTATCGTCTCGGCCAGGAAGATACTCAAGATGATCATCCTGTTCAAAGCGTATACGGGCCTCGCGGCGTTTTACATCAATACAGCGGTTAGTGGCAACCCTGGTGACGTAGCCTCGAAGCGTTCCAGGTAGGTATGCTCCATTGTTAATAACGGCTTTCGTCAATCGCTCGGCGGTATCTTGTGCGAGATCATTTACATCGTGTGGCCTGTTTTCGAATCTTCGGATGGCACTGTTGACGGTACTTGCCAAGTGCGAAAACAGTTCATTGGCAGCGCCATTCCGGGTTGCTGCATCTTCGCTGCTCCGCGCAGTCTCTAGCAGTGATTCTAGGTAGGTATTGTCGTCGGGAAGTCGTTCGCTCATGGTATGCAATTATAACACAACATTGAAGATTTAACAACTATTTGTGATATGGCAGTCCTGCATTTATGGTACTGGCGCGGTATAGGGCTTCGAGCAACACCACCATTGCGAGGTCGTGTGGGAATGTGAGGGGGCTGAGGCTCCAGCGGTAGTTGCATTTTTTGATGACAGCTTCGGGGAGGCCTTCGGGGCCACCGATGATGAAGCTGACTTCTTGGGCGTCAAATTCTATCTTTTTGAGGAATTTGGCTAGGTGTGCGCTGTCCATGGTCTTTCCTTCTATGACCATGCCTACTTTGTAGCTGTTGCCAGCTGTCTCCAGAATTTTGGCTGAATCATAGGCATATTTATCGGCGAGATGAGTTACCTGAATCTTATGAAATTTGATGAGCCGGAGCATGTACTCATTCCAGCCCATGTGAGCATAATGCAATTTAGGTTTACCAACTGTTATTAGGTGTATTTTCATCGTGAACTGCGTATCCCGGCATCCTGTGGGTGAATCACTGCGCTTTGCTGCTCGTGCTTCATCCCACGCTGCCCCCAAGTACGCAGCCCATACGCACCTATCAGTTTATTCATAGATGGATTATACCTAAATTATGAGCGGTGCGTATCTGTTTGTTCGGGAGTTGCTCGTGGACGGCACGGGCGGCCCCAGGAAGGGCTTCGCGGGAGTAGTCGTCGATGATGAGCATGCTGCCTGGTTCCATTCGTGGTAGCACTAGCTTGAGAGAGTCACGGATACTGGCGTAGAAGTCGCCGTCCAGGAAGGCGAAAGCTATCTTCCGCGGCACATCCACCTCCGTTAACTCACTGAACCAGCCCTTATGCACTATTGGTGGGCGGAGATTGGCCTTTTGGAATTCGTGCAGGAACTGCTTTTTGCTGATGTTCAATTCACCTGCCTTGAATTGCTCACCGGTGGGGCTTTGATCCTCGGTAGTCTTCGGCGGTAAACCTTCGAACGAATCGTAGACGTGGAACTCGCGATTATCTTGATACGTGTCGAGCAAACGGCGCATGAACACGCTGGTAGTTCCGATGTAGCAGCCAAACTCTACCACTGCCCCGTTCGGGCCAGTCTTCAGCACTGTCTCAAGCTCGCTCAAAATAACCTGAAGCTGGTCACGGTTGACCTGGTCGGAGATGATCGGATATTTGCTGAGGAGTGAGTTCGCGTACATGAGTCTCTATTATAGCGCGTGGATTTCGGGGAGTTCGGCCCAAGCACTGGTGTATCGAGGGCTGCCGAGGCGGTGACGGGGGCGCCAAGCGTCACTGAGGCGTTCGGCGGCGTAGATGATGTGACCTTTGCCGAACTTGTCGTTGAGGTGGTCGATGGCGGCCATCCGAGCTGTTTCGCGGTCGTTTTGACCGGCACTGACATTACCAAATAGATCTGTCTGAAAGCCGGTGGTTGGCATGAGGTCGTGCAGGATGACGTCGGCTTTGTGGTAACTGGCCCGCGGGTTAAATACTTCTTCGGTGGCTCGGGTGAGGGCGGCCATGAGTGTACCGGTGTCGGCGGTAGGAGTTATGAAGCTCACCGACTTGGTGTATGACTGGTAGCCGGGGTTGTGACGGTTGGTTCGTAGTACAACAGTGGCGGTGCGAGCTAGCTGACCGTCCCGGCGCAGTGCAGCGGCGGCTCTTGCCGTCAGACTGGCAACAGCAGCTTCGATTACCCCTGGCTGGTTGGTGTCTTCGCCAAACTGCCTGCCCCGTCCGATCATCTGTTGAGGTTTGTGGGGGCGCTCGAGCGGGTGGCAAGCGATGCCATTGAGCTCGGTGATCATCTGACGACCGTGGACGCCCATAAGTTGCGAGGCCCGCTTGATTGAGAAATGAGCTAAATCGTAAGCGGTGTGCACGCCCTCGGCTTGGAGTTTTGGAGCTAGCCGCCAGCCGACGCCCCAGATGTCACGGACGGGTACGGCAGCTAGTTGATAATTGATGACATCCTGTTCAGCTCGGGCCAGATCCAAGGCCCCTGCCATGGCTTCGTCCTTCTTGGCTCGGTCGGCCGCTAGTTTCGCCAGGGTTTTGGTCGGTGCAATGCCAATCGACACCGGTACTCCGATGTTTTTGAGGATGTTTTGGCGGATCGCCCTGCCCCACGCGGAATAGTCTGGTATGTCGAGTTCCGAAAGGTCAAGGAAAGACTCATCGACCGAATATACTTCGATGTGCGGGGTTATGGAAATGAGCTGGCTGATGATCCGTTGGCTAATGTCGCCATACAGCTCAAAGTTGGCCGAAAACTGTACGACCCCTTCATCCTTGAATAATTGCTTGTATTTGTAGGCTGGAGCGGCCATCGCTATACCAAGGGCCTTGGCTTCGTTGCTCCGGGCTACCGCACAGCCATCGTTGCTGCTGAGCACCACTACTGGTCTGCCCTCTAGATCGGGCCGGAAGATGCGCTCACAGCTGACAAAAAAGTTATTACAGTCGATAAGTGCAATAACAGATCGTTTCATAGGACATCCTTTCTTAAATCGTCACCCTGAATTTGTTTCAGGGCCCATACGAATATATGTGGCCGCCATGTTATCGTGTTTCATCCACAATCTCCCAGGCCTTTGTTATCACTGTTCTTTTGGCCGCACATTATAATTTTCAAGGTGCTACGAGGAGTTCTTAGGAAGTTTTTTCATCTTTGGTGACTCCTCGGAAGTCGTGGATGACGGTGGTGACTACGCCCCAGGGTTCGTGGGGGCGATAGTCGACAGTGTAGGCTCGAATAGTGAAGCCTTCGCCAGACCAGATGAGTAACAGATCGCCAAGACGTGGTGTAAGCGCGCGGTCTATGATGGCGACGTCACCGTCGAAGATACCCCGCTCTAGCCAGTCATCTCCCCGTACCCGGAACAGGTAGGTACTGCTCGGATTACGGATGAGCAGTCGATCTAGGCTGAGCGGCGACGGTGTACCGCGCCGGTCGGCCGCTGGGTTGGGAAAACCGGCGTGTACAGCGACACGGGTTCCGCCGTCGGCCACAGTTTCTGTATCGTCCATAGAGTTACTCCTCTTTCTTCTTCGCGGGTTATGTTTGTTTTCATTGGGCGTGCATCTCTCTGTCGGTCAGTTCGAATGGCAGGTGAAGTGCCACCGGCTTGGCCCCTGGGAAATATTTGCCGATGAGCTCGATATCTTCTTCGAGGTAGCTGTAGTTCTGCATCACAGTGCCCTCCCCGTTCCGACCAGTGTCCAGCGGTCACCGTCCTGGCGTAGGCGGTAGGTGTCGCCATCGGCGCCGCTCATGTCGAATAATTTGATGAGTTCATTGCCGCGGCGTACCAGCATGCGCAAGCCATCGGCGAATGTCACGGCCTGCCCGTGAAATTCGATGCTGCGCGGAAAGGTCTTCATGTCGCGTCCGCTGAAGTAGAAAGCGTTTACATTTACCTGTTCGTTAATAGTCTGTGTCATGATTTTCCCCTTGAGTTGAAGTAATAATAAAGAGAGCCGTCAGATTCTAAAGAATCAGCGGATACGGGTTTTATAGGGGTAGGAGCCTGTGCGATGGTGAGCCGTCCTCACGCATGCCGTATAAGGTACCTGTTTGAAAGTGAAGGCTTGCAGTGACCGGAGTGTGCTTGCCTGAGTAATAGTCTGCGAGGAGGAAGCTTTAACGAGTCGTTAACACAGCCCTCACATGGCTAACTTCTACTATACGCTTTTGCTTTGCCCATGCAACGTGATTTTGCTTACAAATTTTAGCAGTGACTTGATTGCTCGGGCTCGGGACGGGTGCTGATAGCTGCCAGGTATCGAGCTACGTTGGGTACGTGGTGATATAGTCTGGCGAACATAAAGCGGAATTTGTTATAGATAGTGGGCATGTAAGGGTTTAATACTACTCTGTAGTCCCACGGTGTTTGCTCATACTTGCCGGTTTCAGCTTTTTCTTCAACCACCGTTGAGTGATAATCCGAAACGGTGACTACTTTTTTCTCTGCTGCCTGGTCTTTGGCCATAAATCGGCAATAAGCGCGCCAATGGTGACGATCGGCTGCAGAGTACTCTCTACTGCGAAGCAAGCCGGTAGTTTTTTCGTAATCATAGAGAGAAAAGGCGTGCGGAGCATTTTTGGCGTCATGATCATAAACAGGCTTGCCATTGTTCAGGGCTTCAAACCCAGGATCAGTGGCGGCTTGGTCGGTGCCACACTCGGCTGCGTCCAACAGGTGGGTGGTTTCGTGTGCGGTAACTGCAGCAACGTCATCTACAAGTGCCAGATCTTCTACGATAGTGTCATGTTTGCCGTCGGTTATGGCATATGCTGCGGCACCGCTAGTATGTGTGCCGGTTGCCAGTACAATATGCCTTAGGCCGCTAAACCGGAAATATTCTTCGGGCATGCGATCGACGCTACGAAGAATCGCAACAGATGCAAGTGCTACCTGTTTACCCTTTTGCTGTCGAGAATTAAGCCTCTGGAAGTGCTCACTTGCACCTATCCAGTCCGCTCCTGGCTTGCCAAAATCCAAGTGGATACCTGCCCCTGCCAAGGCTGTTCGAGCCTGTCGAATAACAGTGCTATACGGGGTATGGGGACCTTCCAGGGGAGATAGCTCTCGATACAGCTTGTTGACTAATAAGCCGTACTCATGGATATGTACACCGTACTTTTTGGCTTTTGAATGGTCAAAAGAACCGAGAGCACGATAGTATGCCTCTTCTGAGCCTGCCGCACCGATATCTTGATTTGCTTCTTTGAACTGTGATTGCGAGAGAAGATTAGTGGCAATGCGAATATCGGTTGGTGATGGTGCAGCACAGTAAGCGTCTGGCTGCGGCGCCTGAGATGCAGAGTGTCTCGGAACTGGAGAATGCTCAACAACGGGGGCTGGTTGCGGTGCCTGCGGTTCGGTAAGTAGGCCTATATCATGACCAATGAAGGCGCCAGCTACCAAGCCGGCAGCAGCAATGCCAATAGTACGGGTTGATGAACGTTCTCGTTCTGAGGACATAGTTAGCTAATTATACTACAAAAAGTGAAAATAAGCAATAGCTTGTTGTGCGGGCTTCGATTCGTCGTTTACGACTCGTCAGCATGGCTTGGTTGATCCATGGTCGAAGTTTTGGGGAGCGGAGGGAGCGAGACAGTGTTGCGATACCCCGGCAGGTATCAGCTGTCTCGAACTCCCTCCGCTAGAGGTGAAGGTGGTGCTCCCTGTCCTTGTTGGGCGGTGTTGTTGGAGCGTGCCGGGATGGTGTGCCAGAAGTGTGTAGCTGCTGTCGTGAGTACTAGCTCAGCGGCACATCCGCCGTGGCATAGCGGCCGCAGTCGAGCCCGGCCCAACACGAGATGTCGACGCCCTTCGGGTAGACCGTCGCACTCAGATCCCAGGGACGGTCCTGGCGCACCTTGAACGTGATCGGTCCGGCGTAGTGGCGGTAGTACCCCTGGTCGCTGGAGCTGAACACCAACTTCGGGTAGTCGCTCATCGTGAACACGTCGCGGTACAGGCGCTTGCCCATCGTCCTCGCCGAGGCGAGATTGACCGCGCAGTAGCCGGTCCAGCCGTGCCGCAACCGCTTGGTGTAGATGCGCAGCCAGCCGTCCACGCGAGTGTGGTACTTGACTGGCACACTCCGTTTGAAGTGGTAGTGCAGCTGCGTGATGCAGCGATAGTCCGCGCGGTACGTCTGCACCTGGCGGTTACCTGGCGAGCTTGCGCTCGCGTCCGGCGCGATGACGACGATCGCCGTCATCGTGACCGTGATGAGCATTGCTCGTCCCCATCGCGTGAGCAGACACTTTGCTGATCCCATCACTGGAATCACCTTCCTCCCTCTAGATTGTGCCCCCAATTGTATTCACATCGTTGTGAATACATATATTTTATACTGAAAATTGTATTTCAGCAATTATGTTGTACTATGGGCGATTGGGGTCGTTTTTGGGACGATGGCCGGGCCACCAGACTTTGTAACCGATGAGTGCTGCCACAGAGGGTACTAACAGCGGTGCGATGACGAAGGCCGATAGAATGATGCCGAACGCTATCGCAAAGCCCATTTGGGCTAAGAAGCTGAGCCCACCGAGTGCCAATGAGCCGAATGTACCTGCCAGGATCAAACCGGCCGAAGCCACTGTAGTACTGCTATGCTCAATAGTCATGTCGGCGGCTGCACGTGGTTTCAGACCGCTGCGGACTTCCTCGCGCAAACGCGTCATGGTCAGAATGTTGTAGTCGGTACCAACCGCAACCACAAAGATGTAGACCATGATTGGGATGAAGAAGATGAGCCCTGGATTGCCCTGAATATTCTGGAACAGATAGGTTGCTCCACCCAAGGTGGCTGTAAAACCAAGCGCCGTGGTAATGAGCAGGTACAGTGGTGCTAGCGCGCTTCGGAGCAACAATGCCAGGATGACGAAGATGATGATAGCTGCCATAGGTAAGATTACTGCCAAGTCACGACTAACGGCGGCGCGGACATCGGCGAAGGCCGCGCTTTCGCTGTTGGTGTAGGCTTTGGTGCCGCTCGGAGCAGCGGCGCGGACGGCCGGGCGGAAGGTGTCATTAACGTAAGTGAGAGTACTGTTGGCGTCCGGGTTACCTGGTAGGAGTACGGTGATTTGGGCAGTCTTGCCATTGTCAGCGTACTGGATCGGGCCTGCGGTACCCACTGGTTTACCTTCGGCTGTGGTGATATTGGAAATCTTATGCTGTGCGCTATTGACCGCTCTGTGGTCCAACATCTGACCATTCGTTGAGGTTATGAATATCTGGGTTGGCGAAATCGCACCTGCCGAAAACTGTGTCGAAACTTGCTTGTAGGCTTTCGCAGATTCGGTATTTTGAGGCATTTGACTGATGAAGTCGTAATTGGTCTTGAGCTGCGGATAGCCAGTAGCCAAGCCAACGAGCAATACGAGGGCACCGCCAGCGACAAGTCCGGGACGACGTGACACGAAGCCACCAAGCATCTTAGTTTTAGTACTCTTGGGGGCAACCTTCCAGTTTTTACTGGGCCAGAATATCTTTGGGCCGACGATGGCGATAACGGCCGGAATCAGCGTCAGTACGGCGACGAGCATAGCCAAAACGCTCACGATCAGTCCAGGGGCTAAGTTCTTAAAGATACCGAAGTCCGAAAAGCCGAGCGCGGCGAATGCGGCAGCCACCACCAGTGCGGCCGATAAGATGGCTTCCCCGGCTCTGGATAGGGCGAAGGCGACAACCTCACGACCCCGGTCACCGGTACGTAGTTTTTCGCGGTAGCGGAATAGCAAGAACAAGATGTAGTCGGTGCCAATACCAAAGAGTACTACGGTGTAAAGAATGCTGAGGGAGTTGTCTATCTTGTAGCCGAAGGTTTTTGCAAGCAGGGCGATCAGTGACTGGGACAAAGTAAATACGAGGGTCACAGCCAAAACGGGCACGAAGGCAGCCAACGGACTGCGGAAGATAATGCCGGGCAAGACGATAACCAGGGCAAACGTAGCCATGGTGACGATCTTGAGCGCTTTGTTCGATTGGTCATTACTGTCGGCATTGATGGCGATATTGCCAGTCAAAGCAGTTTTAAGCCCAGTGCCTTTAACGAGTTGGCTGACTTTGGCGCGAACAGCTTTAACGAAATCGACATCCTTTTGGTCGCCGGTAGCCTGCCCTTTAACGATAATGTTGACCAGCTGCGACGAGCCGTCCTTGGAAATGCTTTCATCACTGGTCACTACGGTGACGATTTTACTCAGATGAGCGGCTTTTAAGTTGTCGACGAGGGATTGGATTGTCGCTTTATCGCTGGTCGTTAACGTGCCCTTGTCTTGGCGTTCTACTAACAGAACTTCGGTGTCGTCTTTGGTCTGGGGAAAGGCTTTTTCGCCGACTTTTTGGGCTTGAACAGATTCGTATTTGTTAGGTAGAAAGCTAGTCTGATCTGAACTGGTAACGGAACTTAACTTCGGTGCAAACGCCGTTATTACCACTGATACGACTACCCAAACGGCAATCACCCACCAGCGGTTCTTGGTAATGAAACTTCCTAATTTGTTGAGCATGCTTTTCTCCTTCTGCGTCAGCCAGTTACGGTCATCTATTATTTAATGTGAAATTCAAGCTGTTGCCTGTGATGTGCATCACGTTAGGCGGCCAAGTTGCTCAGAAACTCTACCAGTTCACGCGGCGTGATTTCGGCTTTGACCAGATAGCCGTCGGCCTGCTGTTCAATGCTTGCCCGAACCTCTTCACGTTGCTCCAAGTTGGTAGTAATAATGATTTTGGCATGCAAGTGGGGTGCGGTTGCGGGGTCACGCAACTTGTTCAGCACTTCTATACCGGTTAATGACGGCACCATCAGATCGAGCAGAATGATGTCGTACTCGTCGGTCAGGGCTAGGGCCAGACCACGTTGGCCGTCTGGCTCAACAGTGACATCGTAGCCGGCATTCGTCAGTGCTCGAGTGTATAGCTCGCCAATAAAATGCTCGTCCTCAATACAGAGGAGTTTTTTACCCAAATTAGTACCAGGGGTTGTCTGCATACCCCTATTCTAGCAAAGCGGCGTGCCGATTAGTAGATAGCGGTTCCTGGCTAAGCCGCCATCTACCGTCTACTAACTACGATCTACTAAGCTACCGGCGGTAAAGCGAGTGGTTTTTGATCCAGCCATGGGCGCCGCGAACGATATCGGTATTGCCATTCTTTTGCTCGGCGGTCAGTTGAGCGTACGGAATAAGCGTAAAGCCGAATGTGCTGCCCTCACCTTCTTTGCTGGTGACCCAAATGTTCCCGCCATGAGCACTCACGATTGCTTTACAGAGGTACAGACCGAGCCCAGTACCTCCGATCTGAGCTCGATTGTGATGATCACGATAGAACTTGGTAAAGAGGTTTGGAATAGCGCTGGCCGGAATGCCGACACCAAAGTCCTGCACGGTTGTTTCGACCAGACCTTCGGCATTGAGTTTGGTAGTGATGCGGATATGGGACGATTTGCCACTGTATTTGATGGCATTATCGACCAGGTTGTTGATGACTTCTATAATACTGACTCGATCGGCCCCAACCGTGGGCAAATCGCGAGCGATACTATACTCTAGCGTGATGCCCCGGACCTTGGCCCGCAGTGCCAAACCGTTAGCCGCCGAACGAACCACCTGATCCCAGTGCTGTTCGTGCAATTGCAATACCAGCTGGTCGCCATCGACTCGGGCGACGTTAAGGATGTTGTTTACGAAAGCCATCAGTTGCTGGGCAGTAGCACTCATCTTGAACATAAAGTCTTTCATTTGCGGATCAAGCTTGCCACCTAGTTCTTCCTCGAACGCTTCGATATAGCCCCTTAACAAGGTGAGTGGTGTTCGCAGTTCATGTACCGTCAAGGCGATGAAGCTGACTGCCTGGTCATCTTGGCTGTAAGCCTTGGTGTGATCAAATAAAACCAGCATCGTCTCAATACCGCTGGGGTTGTCCCGGTTATAATAAGCTGCCATATCGAACAGTAAGAGCGTATGTTCATCGGTGGGGTTCAGGCGTACTCGCTCCCAGCTGTTGGTAGCGGTTGCCTTATGGGCCCGCACGTCCTGCAGCCATTTGTCGAGTGTCTCGTCGGAGGTAAAGAGCATATCGAGCACGCTGTACAGATCCTTTCCTATCAGGTCAGCAGCTGACTTGCCGAGATAACTGGCCGCACAGTCGTTAACAAAGGTGACGATCTGCTTACTATCAAGAATCAATAACGGTACTGGCAGACTGGAGGCAATGTAACCGGCATTCAGGTGGTCAGTATGCTCGCTCTGACTCTTGTATCGATCGGCCACCGTTGCTAGTTCATAGACATCATGGATGAGGCTGGCCACCAGCTCTTTGCCGAAATGCGCGCTGGCAGGATTTGGGGCTGGTACGGGTTCGGCTGATCCGGGACTGAGGTGGAGGATAGCTTCACTGATAAGTTTTGTCGGCTGGGTGAGATAGCGGGTACTGAGCCACGGTATGAAGGTGAGTGCTAGTGCCGGGACGATTACCAGGGCGGCGACGAGCTCAACTCCGGTCAGATGGAATACATGCTCGACTAGCCACCAATCGAGCAAGAATACCAGGTTGTCGATGATGAGCAGCACGAACAGCCGAGTCCGGACCTGGGTAGCGAACCGGCGTAAATATTCCATGCCCTCCCCTTGCTTTACGTTACTTAAATACTACCTGATTGGCACCGCTCAAAGCGGTCAGCCATGTCTGTCCGGCATCGAGGGCAATCGGTTTCCCGTTCTGGTCGGCAAATGTAATTTGGCTGGCCGCATCGACTTTGGCCCAAGTGCCGGTGGTGACCGTACCGTCCTGGAACACGAAAGCCTGACCGCTACCGATGACATTGTATTGACTATGATGATCATCGGCCTCCAGCCCATATTGCATGACCATGGCGATAACCACCTTGGGCTGAATTTGGACCTGACTGCCGTCTTTGTGTAGACTCATGTGGGCTGCCCCGCCCTCATTCCGTTTATAACTGTTAGTTGCTGCGTCGTAATCATAGTGCGTGTTGTAGTAGGTGCCGGAGATGTTCATATCTACTGCGGTAGCTGCGGTACGGGTGTCTTGGGGCTGAGTTGATTTCTTCGTAGTAGAGCTTGTCGTACTGGCGGCGGCGGGTGCCTTGTAAGGATTATCCTTTTTACGGGGGAATCCGGTGTATTTGCTCGCGCCGAAGCCCTTGTCGGCCTCTAGCTGGTTCAGCTGTGCCAGACTGGTGTAGACGTTATGTGGAGCATACCGACTACTGATGCGCTGATACGCCCCACCGTTGGCGAACTGATCCAAGTCTTTGACGCCCCAGCTTTTGATGTCGCTCAGCGCCTCTGGACTACCCCCAACGTGTGCCAGGCTGCAGTCAAAGCCCATGCACCATTGCACGTAATACGGCCGAGCGCTTCGCACTGGGCCGATGTAATCTGGCTGGCTGTCTTGGAATAAAACGTGAAATCGTGTGATGCCACCTTCGGCGATGGCTTCAAACACGACGCCGGCCTGGTCAAGGCCACTTTGTGGCCGGGCATCGGGCGAATTTTCAATCATTACCCCTGTTACGGGCCGCTCGTTGACACTTTTGTCTGCTACCGGCAAACCTGTCAAAGTCGATGTGATAACTACCGGCGCTGGTTTCTGTATAACGTGGGTTTTTGGTCCTTTGGCGATAGCTGGCGGCGCTTTGTGTGTCTGTATCCAGATGGCGGTGGTCCCGGCGCCCAGCAACAGTGCAATTACCGGTATGCCGATGAGCAGTTCCTTTTTGCTGGGTTTGCGCAGTTTCCACTGGAATCGCTTTTTCTTCGGTGTTGCCGGTTCGGCTGCAGGCGCATCCAACTGAGCTAACTCATCATCGTCTTCCTGGACGGTCAGCTCTGATTCAGGGAGCGAGGCTGGTATTTCCTCGGCGTCAGGTTGTGTTTCGGGAGCGGGCGGCACGGTCGCTACTGGCTCTGTATCACTCGAAGCATCATCACCATAGCGGATTTTGGGCGCAGGTTTCTCTGCGTTGTCACGCTTTCGCAAAGAATCGGACTTGAAGTCGTCTATCATCTTACTGCACTCACACTAAAAAAGTTTTTGTTTCGCACGAACATAAGCACTATTGTATCAGATATGTGGCGCCAAACTTAAGCCAGGCTTGAGAGCCAAGCATCGATCCGCTGGAAGCTGCGGTCTTTCCCGAGCACATTGAGCGTGTCGGCCAGGCCGGGGCTGGCAGGGGCGCTGGTGGTGGCGATGCGGATTAGGCTGAAGAGAACGCCCGGTTTCTGGCCGGTGGTTTCGAGCAGCTGGTTGAGACGCTCGGTGAGATCTTCTAGACTGAAGTCGCTCTGTTCTAGACTGGCTTTGGCTTGCTCAAGCATGGTTTTGAGTTCGGGATGACTGAATTTTTTGAGCTGTTTGTTACCATCAATCAAAGCCATATCAACAGGCAGATCTTCGAAGAAGAAACTGGTTAGCTGGGGGATTTCGGAAAAGTATTTAAGACGCTCCTGAGTCAGGCGCAGCACGGCTCGCTTGTAATTATCGTCATAGTTCTGAGCGCTTTCTGGCCAATATCCTTGACAGAGCGTATAGAGGGTATTGATGTCAAGTGCCCGGATCCAAGATCCGTTCATCCAGAGTAGGCGTTGTGGATCAAAGCGGGCGCCACTCTTCTGAACTCGCTCTAGGCTGAACTTCTGCACTAGTTCGTCACGAGTGAAAATCTCCTGCTCGGTACCATCATTCCAACCTAGGCTGGCTATGAAGTTTACCAGGGCTTCCGGCAAGAATCCTTCGCGGATGTAGTCCAGCACGTCTTTGGCGCCGTCGCGTTTGCTGAGTTTCTTGTTGCCCTGCTCGTTGAGGATATGCGGCATGGTAGCCAGCACTGGTGCTTCGAACTCGAGTGCCTCATATAGATTGAGGTAATTGGGAATGCTCGCTAAGAATTCTTGGCCACGGATAACATGAGTGATGGCCATTTCGTGATCGTCGATGATGTGTGCAAAGTTGTAGGTCGGGAAGCCATCAGATTTGATCAAAATAAAATCATCAACCACTTCGGCACCAGCGTGCAGATCACCCATGACGGCGTCATGCCACCGTTGTGGTTTAGGGTCGGATTTGAAACGCAAAGGCTTGCTGCCGTCCCACACGGGTGGGTTTTCAGGACGGTGATTACGATACAGGAAGGGCTTTTTTGCCTTTTGAGCTTCCTCGCGGAACGCCTGTACTTCTTTGGCCGTATACGGGTCGGCGTAAGCGCGGCCACTGTCGATGAGTACTTTTGCCCAGTCTTGGTAACTGGCTAAGCGCTCACTCTGGATATATGGACCATATTCACCCTGTGTGCCCGGGCCTTCGTCAAAATTGATTCCAAGCGCCTGCAGACTATCAATAATGTGCTGGGTAGCTCCCTGCACTTCCCGAGCCTGGTCGGTATCTTCGATTCTTAGAACAAACTGTCCGCCGGCCTGCCGTGCGACTAGCCATGCGAATAAAGCAGTGCGGATGCCTCCAACGTGCAAATAACCGGTCGGTGATGGTGCAAATCTAGTGCGGACTGATTTCATATCTGTTTAAGTATACAAGAAACGACTTCCAGGCAGAAGTACGGCATGTACAACCAAGCGTATGAAACGAATTGATTTTGGCCAATACTTTAGTTTTATGGTATAGTTTGCGACAATAGGAGTTTGTGATGGCAGCATCGAATGAAGTAGGTGGTGAGCCTGAATTAGGAGCAGATATGCCTTTTTGGGTGCACCCGACGCCGCGGACTGCTGAATCTTTTCAGCGGTTGGACCGAATCAAGGCGTTGGCTGCGATGGGTGAAAGCCCAGAGGGTATAGTGCGGAAACTCAAAGAAGCGGAGGTACTTCAACTCGCTAAACCAAGACTCCCCAGGCTTCTTTATACTCAAAATCGGGCTCGCATCGAAAATGATCTGAGAATTGGAGAGACTATTCTGTTTGCGATGGGCATGGATACAACGGCTAGCCGCCGTGAGTGGGATGAGCGGGACTCTGCCTAGAGCCTAGACACTGGTGGCGATGGCAAGGATGTCGCTGGTGCTGAGGTTGCCGTCGCTGGTAATCTTGTAGAGTTTACCACGGTCAACCCAGGCGGCGTTGTTGTTACCAAAGATATAGATGGTACGACCGCCGTTCTGTAGCGTCTGATATGTGGTGTTGTGTGGTGTGATGGTTTTTAGAACATCGTCACTATTGAATTTTGAGGTTGACTGGCTAAAGGTATAGTGCCGGCTGGTGCCACTGCGCGAGTAGTCTACCGCTACACTTCCCGGCGCGTAGGTAAATTTGCTGACGCCAAAACCACTTGGTGTCCAGTTGGGGAGTTGTGCCTGGAAGCCAGCCTTGGCGTTAGCGAAGCGCAGTGTAATGGCGGCGCGCTGAGAGTAGGCCACGAATCCAGCGATGAGTAGGACGGCCAGTGAGGCAGCCAACACTGTCGAAAGTCGATGATGCACTGGTTTGTGAGCACGAGCTAATTGCTTGGCGGCTCTGGCTTGCTGTTTTGGATTGACTGGTTGCTGTTGGTGAGAAGTTGCGCGGTCGATAGCTTTCTGGAAAATGTCCATTGAACGGTTCTGTGGAGATATTGTAGCTGCGCCTGTAGCTGGGTTGCTAACTTTGACGGCAGCAGCTTCGTGACCACTGAACCAACTGCGCTTTTCAGTCGCGAAACGCTTGATAAAGTCACTCTTTGGGATTGATTTCGAAAGATTGGCTCGTCTGGGGTCGATCTGCTTGACCGAGCGCTTCGGGGTTACGCTTACGCCAAGGGAGTTAGGGTGTGTCGGTACGCTTACGGTAAGTTGTCGCTTGAGGCTAGGTGCTGGTTTGCGAACACTGTGGCGCATTAATGTCTGAGCTGTCTGGGGTTTGCGGTGCTTGATATCGTTGAGAGCGACAGGAACGTTATGCTGTGGCTTCTGGGGCTTGGCAGCAGGAGATACGGTCTGAGTAACGGATTGTTTAGCCTGTTTGGCTGGCCGCACGACATCTTGCATCAGCCGCACCGACCGGGCTGGTCGGGCGTGTAGTTTGGCTGCCGGCAGGTGTGGCTGGCCGGATTTGACGCTGATAGTGCTTGCGTTACCCACGACGATATTGTTCCCTATGGTTTCCCCTAAGATCTATAGTTAATGGTACAGGCGAATGGCAAAACCCGCAATACTGCTTACGCTCAATCTCAGTCCGACTCGAATGTATAACTCATCATATACACCAGTGCCTGTGAACCCATTACGCATCCTTTCCCCATTACGATCTACTCTGACGAGTAGCAGACTCGCCCTCACTATCGAGAAAAGATAGGCAATGGGTCCACTGACGCGCTAAAATACATATACTATGGATTTTCTCGACCCCAAGCTCCATCGTCGGCATATCATGCTGCTCTACATCGGTTACGTCACCATCGGGCTGGCGATACTGTTCGCTACCATAGTATTGATGAACATTGCCTACGGGTTCGGTTTGGGCAAGAACGGTGAGGTCGTGCAGAACGGCTTTCTGTATCTATCCAGTAACCCAGCTGGAGCGGAAATCCGCCTGAACGGTAAGCTGCAGAGCAACAAGACCAATGCCCGACTCTCGTTACCTGGAGCCAAGTATCATGTACAGCTCGATAGAACAGGCTACCGGAGTTGGCAGCGTGACATTGAGTTAGATGGTGGCAGTATC
>Ga0068853_100000998_pt1 | contig 19938 bp, 17 predicted proteins | sample KBSCornC32_FD_65655 | JGI IMG/M metagenome (GOLD analysis project Ga0068853, IMG submission 65655) | Corn rhizosphere microbial communities from Kellogg Biological Station, Michigan, USA - KBS Corn C3-2 | ecosystem: Host-associated > Plants > Roots > Rhizosphere > Soil ...
GCGTCGGGTGCGAGTTCCATGCGCTCGCCACTCGCCCGGCGCTTCAACTCGACGGTACCGGCGGCAAGGCCGCGCGGACCGACCACGACCTGCCAGGGCAGCCCGGTGAGGTCCATGTTCGCGAACTTCGCGCCAGCACGTGCGTCGGTATCGTCATGCAGGACGTCGATCCCCTGCTCCGCAAGACGGCGTTCCAGCTCGGCGCACGCGACGTCGACCGCAGCGTCATCCGGCTTGATATTGACCAGGCCGACGTCGAACGGCGCCACCGCATCCGGCCAGACGATGCCGGCTTCGTCGTGGCTGGCCTCGATGATCGCGCCGACCAGGCGCGACACGCCGATGCCATACGAACCGCCATGCAGCGCGCGCGCCGAGCCGTCCGGCATCGTCACCCGCGTACGCATCGGCTCGGAATACTTGGTGCCGAAGTAGAAGATCTGGCCGACCTCGATGCCGCGCGTGCGCACGCGGCGTTCCGCCGGAACGCTCGCTTCATAACGCACCGCGTCGTGCACGTCGGAGGTTGCCGCATAGAGCGAGGTCCATGCGTGGATCAGTGGATCGAGCGGGCCGTCGCAGTCGACGTCATCGGGAGGAACCGCGAGATCGAGCACCGCGCGGTCGCAATACACATCGGATTCGCCGGTCTCGGCGAGCACGATGAACTCGTGCGACAGATCGCCCCCGATCGGACCGGTCTCGGCGCGCATCGGAATCGCCTTCACGCCGAGGCGAGCGAACGTGCGCAGGTAGGCGACGAACATGCGCTGGTAGGAACGCCGCGCCCCGGCTTCGTCGAGGTCGAACGAGTAGCCGTCCTTCATGAGGAATTCACGCCCACGCATGACGCCGAAGCGCGGCCGCTGCTCGTCGCGGAACTTCCACTGGATCTGGTACAGGTTGCGCGGAAGATCGCGGTATGAACTCACGCCGGCGCGCAGGATCTCCGTGACCATCTCCTCGTTGGTCGGTCCGTACAGCAGTTCGCGCTCGTGACGGTCGCGGATGCGCAGCATCTCGGGGCCATAGGCCTCGTAGCGCCCGCTTTCGCGCCACAGGTCGGCGAGCTGCAGGGTCGGCATCAGCACTTCGATCGCACCGGCGCGATCCATCTCGTCGCGCACGATGCGTTCGATCCGGCGCAGCACGCGCAGGCCGAGCGGCAACCAGGCATAGATGCCGGCGGCCTCCTGGCGGATCAGGCCGGCGCGCAGCATGAGGCGATGCGAGGCGATCTGCGCCTCGGCGGGATCGTCCTTCAGGGTCGGCAGGAAATAACGCGAAAGTCGCATGGGAACTCCTCGATGGGTGGGCTGGCCGCTTCGTGCGCGATTCGCGTCACGGTCGCGGAATGCCCTCCCCTTCATCGAATCCGAGCGCGCGATTGATGTTCTGCATGGCCTGCGTCGCTGCACCCTTGAGCAGGTTGTCGAGCGTCGCGACGACGACGACGCGCTTGCCGCCGGGAGCGAGCGCGAAGCCGCCGATCTCGGCATGGTGGTGGCCGGCGATCGCGCTGACCCACGGCGCCTCGTCGACCACGCGCAGCAACGGCTCCCCGGCGTAGAAGTCCGCGTAGCGTTCCTTGATCGCATCGCGCGTGGTCGATTGCCGCAGCCACAGGTTGACGGTCATCGTGATGCCGCGGAAATGCGGCGCGACATGCGGCATGAACTCGACCGGTACGCCGAGCTGGCGCGTGACTTCGCGTTCGTGCACGTGGTCGGCCAGTGCGTACGGGATCAGGTTGTCGCGCAGCTTGTCCGGATCGTTCCTGTCCGATGGCGTGCTGCCCGCACCGGAATAGCCGGATACCCCGAAGCATGCGGGCGGCGCGACGAGCTCGGCCTTCAGCGGCGCAATCGCAAGCTGCATCGCGGTCGCGTAGCAGCCGGGGTTGCTGATGCGGCGCTGGCCTGCGTAGCCGGCGCGCGTGAGCTCGGGCAGGCCGTAGTACCAGCGTTCGTCGAAACGGAAGTCGGCCGACAGATCGACGACGATCGTATCCGGCTTCACCGCATCGATCGCCGCGACGATCCCGCCGGCCTTGCCGTTCGGCAGCGCGAGCACGACGACATCGGCGCCCTTGTGCGCGACCGCCTCGTGCGAAAGGTCCTCGTAGCGCAGCTCGCCGGCGAACTCTCCGACATGCTCGCGCACACGCTGACCGTCGAGTTCGCGCGACGATACGAAGGCGAGCTCGAGCGCCGGGTGGCGTGCAACCAGGCGGATCAGTTCAGCGCCGGTGTGGCCACGCGCGCCGACGATGCCGATGGTCCTGCGGTTCTCCGTCATGGTTCAGTCCGACAAGGTTGGACTGCGTTCGCCGCAATGCGCGACGCAGCGTTCGATTTCAGCGAAGCCGTCGATGCCATACCAGAACACCTTCCATTTCGGCAGCTTGATGCAGCCATCGCTCTCGGCGAAATAGAACGGGTTGACCGCATTGCCGCGGCGCGAGCGCCAGAACAGCTGCGGCGTTTCCTCGCGCATGACCTGCCACACGGCGCGACCGAGGCCTTCGCCCTGGGCCTCGTCGAGCACGGCGAACTTGTCGAGATAGGTGTGGCTGCCTTCGTCGGTCAGGATCACCGCGGCACGATAGTTCTCGCTGACGTAGGCACGCAGCAGGCGCGTGCGTTCGAAATAGCCGGGCAGCAGGCGACGGCCGAACGCGGACTCGATCAGTTCCGTCAGCCGCGGCAGGTCGAGTTCGCTCCACGAGGCGACGCGCAATACGCGCTCGCCGCGGCGCACGAGCGTGCCCGAGCCCTTGTGCGTGAACAGTTCCTTGGCGAGTTCGGCCGGTCGCGTGATCGAGACCGAAGAGGACAGCGGCAGGCCGTCGAGCAGGTCCTTGATCTGCTCCAGCTTCACGCGCATGCCGCCGTTGATCCACGGTTGCGCGATCAGGTGTTCGTATTCGGTGGACAGGTTGATCGAATCGATCAGCCGCCCCTGTTCGTCGAGCAGGCCACCGGTGCCGGTCAGGAACACGATCTTGTACGGCTGCATCACCTGCACGAGTTCGTTCGCAGCGAAGTCCGCGTTGACGTTGACGATCTGCCCGCTCGCAGTCTCCGCCAGCGAAGCGATGACCGGGATGGAGCCCACCTTGATCGCAGCCTGGATGCCGTCCGTATCCACCTTCACGACCTTGCCGACAAGGCCATACACGTCGCGGTCGAGGTATTCCGCCTCGAATACGCCGGACTGGATCGAAGTCGCGCGCACACCCTGCGCCTGCAGCGCCTCGACCAGGCGCAGGTTCTCCTGGCGCATGACCTGACGCACGACCGCGAGTACTGCCGGATCGGTCACGCGCAGGTTGTCGACCGTACGCTTCTCGATGCCTGCGGCCTGCATGCGCTCGTCGAGCTGCGGGCCCGCACCGTGCACGACGATCGGTGTCAGGCCGACCTGCTGCAGGAACGCGAGCGAGGAGACCAGCGCTTCGAGCTCGTCGCGCAGGATCGCCCCGCCGACCTTGACCACGGCGAAGCGCGCGGCGTCGAGCTGCGAGAAACGCTTGAGGTATTGCTGGATCTCCTTGGCGCTGGCCATGTTGGACAGCAGGCGGACGATCGTGGTGCGCATGTCGCTCATCGTCAGTCGAGGCTCACTGCGTGGATACCGGAAGCAACCCCCGATCGCCGGCGAGGGCGTTCGTGGCGGACGACGGCACATTCGACGACAGGGCATTCATGGCTCAGCGCTCCAGCAGGTGGCGGTAGGTGGTTGCAGCAGTCGCGAGTTGCTCCAGCGCGACCCATTCGTCGGCGCTGTGCGCCTGCGCGATGTCGCCGGGGCCGTAGACCAGCGCCGTCAGTCCCGTCGCGGAAAACAGCGAGGCCTCGGTCCAGAAGTCGACCGCATTGCCGATCGGCAGTCCGAGCGCATCGGCGACGTCGCGTGCTTCGAGGCGACGCCGCTCGGCGTCGGCGACGTCGCCGGCCGGCAGCGAGGGCCCGCGGAACGTTTCCTCGTAGCGCTCGATGACGCCGGCATCGGCGAACATCGCGAAACGTTCGTGCAGCGCGTCGATCGACATCGACGGCAGCGGGCGGAAACCGAAGCGCAGCTCCGCACTCGGCGCGATCATGTTCGCCTTGATGCCGCCTTCGATGCGGCCGATGTTGAAACGCAGGCCGGTCAGGCCGCCGAAGCGCTGGTGCGACTGCGATTCGACGAAATCGAGTGCCTGCCCGCCCCAGCGCACCGCCTGGTGCAACGCACTCGCCTGCAATGCCTGCGCGCCCGACGCGTGGCCGGCAATACCGCGGAACCGCAGCGCGACCGAACTGATGCCGCGGTGCGCGAGCACGGCCTCGCAGCGCGTCGGCTCGGCAACAATCGCTTCGCTGAAGCCGTGGTCGCGGGCGAGGAACGCGGCGATGCAACGCGCGTCGTTCGCTTCCTCGTCGCTGCTGAACAGGAACGCTGCGTCGCCAGCGCTCGCCGATGCGGCGGCGAGCAGGCACGCCGCGGCACCTTTCGTGTCGCAGGCACCGAGTCCGATCGCGCGATCCGCGCCCACGCGCAGCCGATGCGGGTCCGCGCTCCAGCCCGGCGAATCGGGCACCGTGTCCATGTGCACGTTGAACACACGCGTCGGCTCGCCGCGCACGGCCAGCATCGACACCGCACCGGCGCCATGGTCGGTCACCTCGATTCGAAAATCCGCGAGCTGCGCGCGCAGATAGTCGAACATCCCGCCCGTGTCGATCGCGCGCGGCGGATTGCGCGTGTCGAAACCGACGAGCGCTTCGAGGTGACCGAGCGCGGCGGCGAGAAGATCGCTCATGGACGATTGACCTGCGCCCACAGCGTCGAGCTCATGCCGAACAGCTTGATGAAACCCTCCGCCTCGGCGACGCCCCAATCGGCGGACTGCGCGTAAGTCGCGCCCCTCGATTGCAGGATATGCGTCGATTGCACCGAGACTGCGTGCACGCTGCCACCGTTCGTCTCCAGCGTGACGAGGCCGGTGACCTGGCGCTGCGAACTGCGCAGGTACGCCTCGAGATCCGCCTTGAGCGGATCGTGGAAGAAGCCCTCGTAGACGAGCTCGACCCACTTGCGCGCGACTTCGGGCTTGAAGCGATTCTGCTGCTTGGTCAGCACCGCCTCCTCGAGCGCGCGGTGTGCGACGAGCAGCGCCGTGAGACCCGGCGCCTCGAACACGATGCGCCCCTTGAGGCCGATCGTCGTGTCGCCCGTGTAGATGCCGCGCCCTATGCCATAGTGCGCGAATGCGCGATTGAGCTCACCCAGCAGGACCGGCCCCGGCAGCGTCTGGTCGTCGATCAGCACCGCTTCGCCGTCCTCGAACCCGATCGTCACGCGCATCGGCTGCGGCGGCCATTCGGCGCGCGGCTTGCACCAGCCGCGCGCGCCCTCGCCGGGAGCCTCCCAGCGGTCGATCTCGGCGCCGGACATCGTCACGCCGAGCAGGTTCTCGTTGATCGTGTAGTGCTTCTGCTTCGCGCGCACGGCGAAGCCGCGTTCCTCGAGATATGCCTGCTCGTAGGCGCGCGTCTGCGTGTGTTCCTTCTGGATCTCGCGGATCGGCGCGACGATCTCGTAGTCGCCGAGCGCCTTCACGGCAAGATCGAAACGCACCTGGTCGTTGCCCATGCCGGTACAACCGTGCGCGATCGCACGCGTGCCGAGCGCGTGTGCACGCTTGATCGCGGCATCGACGATGAGGTAGCGATCGGACACCAGCAGCGGATACTGGCCCTGGTAGCCCTCGCCCGCCCAGATGAATGGCTTCACGAAGCCGTTCCAGATGGCCGGACCACCGTCAACCGTCACGTGCGAAGCGACGCCGAGTTCGTGCGCGCGCTGTTCGATGTACTCGCGCTCCTCCGCGTCGACGCCGCCGGTGTCGGCGAAGACGGTGTGGACAGCCCAGCCGCGCTCCTGCAGCCAGGGTACGCAGAAGCTGGTGTCGAGGCCGCCGGAAAAGGCGAGGACGATGTTCTTGCTCATGGTGTCGATGTCTCGATCGGAGTCGGATACGGGGCGGATGGCGCGGATGCGGATCAGGAGGCGGCGAGTTTCGCCATCACCGCCTTCTGCACGTGCAGGCGGTTCTCGGCTTCGTCGATCGCGATGCAGGCGGGTGAATCCATCACGCCGTCGGTCGCCTTCACGTTGCGGCGCAGCGGCAGGCAATGACTGAATACAGCGTGGTCGGTCAGCGCCATCTTGCGTTCGTCGACGATGAAGTGCTTGTGCGCATCGCGGATCGGCTTTTCGTCCGCCCAGCGACCGAAATACGGCAATGCACCCCAGCTCTTCGCGTAGACGACGTGCGCATCGCGATACGCCGCATCCGGATCGTGGCTGATCGTCAACGAGCCGCCGTTCGCCGCCACGTTCTGCTGCGCAAACGCCATGTAGCGCGGGTCGAGCAGGTACTCGGGCGTCGGGCACAGCAAGGTCACGTCCATGCCATAGCGCGTCGCGATCTGCAGCGCCGAGTTCGCGACCGCGGTATTGAGCGGTTTGGGGTGGTAGGTCCAGGTCAGCACGTACTTCCTGCCGCGCAGCGCCTCACCCGGCGTCGCACCCCCGAAGTGCTGCCACAGCGCCTGCACATGCGCCAGCTCCTGCATCGGATGCGTGATCGTCTCCATGTTGATCACGGGCACGGTCGCGTGCTTCGCGAACGCGTGGATCACGCGGTCTTCGCGGTCGTTCGACCAGTCCTGGAACTTCGGGAAAGCGCGCACCGCGATCAGGTCGACGTAGCGCGACAGCACGCGCGCGACCTCGGCGACATGCTCTTCCGTTTCACCGTCCATGACCGTGCCGGCGTCGAACTCGATCGGCCATGCATCCTTGCCCGGCGCGAGCACGATCGCGTGCCCGCCGAGCTGGAACGCACCGAGTTCGAAACTCGTGCGCGTGCGCATCGACGGGTTGAAGAACAGCAAGGCGATCGACTTGCCGGCGAGCTGGCTGCCGGCCTTCGAGCGCTTGAATTCGGCCGCCTGCGCGAGCAAGGCGTCAAGCTCGGGGCGGGACCAGTCCTGGGTGCTGAGAAAGTGGCGGATCGTCATCGGGGCGCTCTTGGAGAAGTGGCACCGCCGGGACAAAAACAAAAAACCCGGCGCGTGGGCCGGGTTTTCGTCGATTCGTGTGAAGAATGCGCGACAGCTACCCGGCGGAATGACACGGTTCCGGTCGGCGCGCGCGCGAGGTCATGCCAGCGGCCATGCGGGCGCTGGTGACGATCTGCGGCTGGGCGGCGACTCGGGACATCGGTTTTCCGCGGGTGTCTGGAATCCGGAACATAGCGGCAAATCTGATGCGGCGCAATATCGACTGCGCCCGCAAGCAAAAAGGCCGGGCGATGCCCGGCCTTCCGAAAGTGATCCGTCGCCGGCCCTACTCGGCCGGCTCGACGCTGACCCGCACACGCAGGCGGTCGCCCGGATCGTAGTTCAGGCGCGACATGTAGACGTCGCCGCGGTAGCGGTACTGGACGTCATAGGCGACCACCCGATTTTCGTCCGCGCCGTCATCGACGACGCGGCAATGACGCTCGACGCCGTTGTAGTAGCGGTCGTCGCCGCGTGCGGCATTGTTGCCGACCGCGCCACCGACCACCGCACCGGCGACCGTCGCGGCGCGACGCCCATCGCCCTTGCCGACCGTACTGCCGAGTACGCCACCCACGATCGCGCCGATCACCGTGCCCGCGGCACGGTTGCCGTTGTCGACATGACGCTCGACCGGCACCTCATCGCAGACTTCGCGTGGGTTGCTGGTGCGCACGCGGTCGTAGATCGGGTCGACGCGCAGGACGTCGGCCCATGCGACCTTCGCGTTGTCGGCCGGTGGCGCCTCGTCGCCCGCGTAGCCCCGGTCCTGTGCACCCGCCTGGGTTCCCACCAGGAGCAGCGCCATTGCCAGAATCAGTTTCATGCCGCCTCCACATTGAAAATGGCCCTGCGTTGGCCGATCGCTCGCCGGCTCCGTTTATGCAGGCCAATCATCCACGGCGGCATTAAAGCAGGCAGTCGCTGAACCGGGACCCAAGCCGTTCCTTTCGTTCACAAAAATCCGGAATTGGCAGGGGCGCCGTGGCAGGCGCTGCTATCATCCAAGGTCCCCACAAGGCGCCCCGATGCAGCTCCGACTCCACAACAGCCTGACCCGGCGAACCGAGGACTTCGTTCCGACCGACCCGCAACGCGTGACCATGTACGTGTGCGGTCCGACCGTCTACAACTACGTCCATATCGGCAATGCCCGCCCACCTGTCGTGTTCGGCCTGCTCGCGCGCGTGCTGCGCCGGCATTATCCGCACGTGCTCTACGCACGCAACATCACCGATGTGGACGACAAGATCAATGCCGCGGCAAAGGCCGCCGGCGTCCCGATCGACGCGATCACCTCGCGCTACGCCGCCGCCTATTTCGAGGACATGGCCCGGCTCGGCGCGGACCAGGCGGACCTTACTCCGCACGCGACGCAGCATATCGGCGAGATCGTCGCGATGTGCGAACGCCTGATCGCGAACGGGCACGCCTACGTCGCCGAGGGCCATGTGCTGTTCGACGTCGCCAGTTACCCCGACTACGGCAAGCTGTCCGGCCGCTCGACCGAGGACATGATCGCCGGCGCACGCGTCGAGGTCGCACCCTACAAGCGCAATCCTGCCGATTTCGTGCTGTGGAAGCCGTCCACGCCCGACCTCCCCGGCTGGGACAGCCCCTGGGGCGTCGGCCGCCCCGGCTGGCACATCGAATGTTCGGCGATGGCCGAGGCCCACCTCGGCGACACGATCGACATCCACGCCGGCGGCAACGACCTGATGTTCCCGCACCACGAGAACGAAGTCGCGCAGAGTACCTGCGCGCACGGCGGCAAGGTGTTCGCGCGCTACTGGCTGCACAACGGCATGCTCACGTTCGACGGGCGCAAGATGTCGAAGTCGCTCGGCAACGTGCTCGTGCTGCACGACCTGCTCGGCCAGTACCCGGCCGAAGTGCTGCGCTTCCTGCTGCTGAAGGCGCATTATCGCCAGCCGCTCGACTGGTCCGAAACCACGCTCGCGCAGGCGCGTGCGACCCTCGACGGCTGGTACACGGTGCTGCGCGATCTTGCCGATGTCGAGGTGGCCGCCGCAGATCGCGTCGTGCCGGCCGAGATCGAAGCGGCCTTGTGCGACGACCTCAACACGCCGGAAGCGTTCGCCATGGTGGCGCGCCTCGCGGGCGCTGCGCGGGCGGCCGCGACCGGCGAGGCAAGGCGCGCCACGAAGGCGGCGCTGCTCGGCGCCGCGGACCTGCTCGGCATCCTGCAGAACGAACCGGAAGCCTGGTTCAAGCAGTCCACCGGCGGACACGATGTCGATGCGGACGCGGTGCAGGCCCTCGTCGATGCGCGCACGGCGGCGAAGAAGGCACGCGATTTCGCCGCGTCCGATCGCATCCGCGACGAGCTGCTCGCGATGGGCGTCGTCGTGGAGGACACCGCCCAGGGCCCGCGCTGGAAGGTCGTGAAGAACAATGAACGCGCAACCTGATCCTGCCGAATCCAGCGCCGAACAGGCGCAGGCCGCAATCGCCGAGGAATTCGCTTTCTTCGGCGACTGGACCGAGCGCTATCAGTACCTGATCGACCTCGGACGCAAACTGGCGCCGTTCCCGGATGCCCTCAAGATCGACGAGTACAAGGTCACCGGCTGCCAGTCGCAGGTGTGGCTGGTGCCCTCCGGGGACGCGCAGCGACTCGACTTCCGGGCGGTCAGCGATTCCTCGATCGTGTCGGGACTGATCGCCCTGCTGCTGCGCGTGTACTCGGGCCGTCCGGCAACCGAAATCCTCGCTACCGAACCACGCTTCATCGAAGCGATCGGCCTCGCCAAACACCTGTCGCCGACGCGCTCGAACGGGCTCGCGGCGATGCTGGCGAAGGTCAAGCAGTTCGCGCGCGAAGCGTCGCCGTAGGACTTCGGCCGACTCCGCGCCGGCCCCGCCGTGTCCGGACGGGCGCGCTTGCCACTGCCCAGTCCCGGCGAGCCGGCTGCTAAGCTTGTGCCGTCTCGCAGGGGGAAGCGATGGACAAGAAGACCGTACTTTCAGCGAGTGCGCTGTTCCGCGACCTCGCCCCGGACGCACTCGACGCGATCGCCGCGCGCTTCGACATCGAGGAACTGCGCGGGGGGCGCATCCTGTTCCGCGAAGGCGACTTGCCGGACTATCTCTACGTCGTCGCGACGGGACGGCTGCAGGCGCAGCACGCCGACGGCACCTTCATCGGCGAGATCGGGCGCGGTCAACCGGTGGGCGAGATGGCCTTGTTGTCGGGCGAGACGCGTGGCGCGGACGTGATCGCACTGCGCGATTCGCTGCTGCTGCGGATCAGCCGCATGGCGCTGCTCGACATCGTTTCGCGGCACCCGTCGGCACTGCTTGCGCTGTGCAGCACGATCGCCCGACGCAGCCGCCGTACCGCGCGCGGCGCACGACTGGATGCGGCACGCGGCAATCGCACGGTCACGGTGATCCGGGCGCAACCGGCAGTCCGCCTCGGACCCGTCATGGAGCGCTTGATCGGCGGCATGCGCAAGACCGGCAAGGTCGTGCGCAGCATCGGCGCGGCCGACGTGGACCAGCAGTTCGGCCAGGACGCCGCGCAGACTCCGTTCGGCGGGGGCGATCGCCACCGCATCCTCAGCGCATGGCTCGAGCGGCGCGAACTCGCCGGCGGCCATCTCGTGCTGTGGAGCGACGCGAGCGGCGAACAATGGACCGAACGCTGCCTGCGCCAATCGGATCGTGTCATCGTCGTCATGTCGAGCGACGCCGGCCAGCCGGCCGTCACGCTGGCGCGGACGCTGCGCCAGCATGCACCGCGCACTCCCGTCGACCTGCTCGTCCTGCGCCCCGACGGCTCGCCCGCGGGCGAAGTGCTCGAGTGGCGCGTCCTTTTCGGCGCGCGCTCGCACTATTTCGTGCGGCCCGACGCGCAAGCCGACTACGACGCCGTCGCGCGGCAATTGACCGGACACGGCCTCGGCCTCGTCTTTGGCGCGGGCGGCGCGCGCGGTTTCGCACACGTCGGCCTCGTGCGCGCGATGGAGGAACTCGGCGTCACCGCCGATCTCGTCGGCGGCACCAGCATGGGCGCGTTCTTCGCGGCCCTGCACGCGATCGGCGCCAGCAGCCGCGACATGCTCGCGATCGGCCGCGAGACCTTCGTCGACAGGAACTATCTCAACGACTACGTCTGGCCGAGCGTGTCGCTCATTCGCGGACGCAAGTTCCTGAACCGCCTGCGCAGCGTGTTCGGTGACGCGCGCATCGAGGACCTGCGCGTGCCGTTCTACTGCGTCACCACGAACCTGACGCGCGGGCGCCAGGAAATGCACGACAACGGTTCGCTCGCGGTCTGGGTCGGCGCGAGCATGTGCGTTCCCGGCATCGCGCCACCGGTCGCGTGGAATGGCTGCCTGCTGGTCGACGGAGCGGTGGCGAATTGCCTGCCGATCGATGTCATGCATGCGCTCGGTCGCGGCCCGATCATCGCCTCCGACGTGGCGGCCGGCGGTGGCCTTGATGCGCCCGGCATCGTCGGTCCCGATCCGGAGGCCCTGCTGCATCGGCGCAGCAATCCCTCGCGCGTTTCCCTGTTCGCCTTGCTCGTCAGCGGCTTCACGCCCGCGCGCGACAACACGCCCGGTGCACGCGAAGACCTCGCCGACCTGCACCTGCGCATGCCCGTGCAGGGCATGCATCTGTTCGAGCGCAAGGAAATCGAGGCAGCGGTCGATCGCAGTTATCGCTACGCCGTGGGCGCGCTGAAGGGCTTTCTCGACGACCGCGAACGCAAGGATCGACACAAGGTCGCTGCCATCCGCGCGGGCGCACCGGCGTCGCCCGCCAGCCCCCGGGGCCCGGAACCGGGCGTCCGATCGCGATCGCGTTGATTCGGCGGGCGCGTTCGGCGACGGAACTGCACTACATCGTATGCGTCGGACGTTCCTGGCCGAGGATGCCGGCGAGCACCGATTCGATTTTCGTGCGCGCAGCTTCGCCGTCGGCGGATTCGTTGAACTGCACGCCGATGCCGGCCATGCGGTTGCCCTGCGCACCGGCAGGCGTGATCCAGACGACCTTGCCGGCCACAGGCAGACGATCCTTCTCGTCCATCAGCGACAACAGGATGAACACCTCGTCGCCGAGCGCGTAACGCTTGGTCGTCGGCACGAACAGGCCGCCGCCGCGCACGAACGGCATGTAGGCGTTGAAGAGCGCGCCCTTGTCCTTGATCGCGAGCGACAAGATGCCTTGTCGTGGCGCACCACCCATTGCCGGCGTTGCCATCTAGTCACCCCTCCGATCGTCTACCCGCCGGTAATGCTTCACACGACTCGCGCGGCCCTGCCATTCGCTCCCATTCACCGCATGGGCGCCGACCATGCGCGCAACAGGTCCAGCAGGACCAGATCGGTGCGCACGGTCGTGGTCAGGAGCCCGCGCGCCTGGTTGGCGCGACCGAACCATGCGGCTAGCTTCGGGATTTCGTCGCGTGCGGTCAAGCCGAAGCGGCCGGATTCGCCCCGGGCGAGCTGCTGGACCTCCTCGCGCGCGAGCACAGCAGCGAACCACAGGCGTGCATCGGGGCGGTCCGCGGCCCAGGCCTCAGCCACTTCGAGCGCGCTGCGGCGGCCGCGCGCGAGTGCGGCGAGGTCTTCCGCGCAGGCGCCGCGCAGGGCGAGGGTGTCGTCGGCGCTCCAGGCGAGTGCCTGCCCGGGATTGCCAAGGCTGGCATCGAGCGCCGCGTCCGCGCCGTCAAGGCGCTGTTCGCGCAGCCAGGCCAGGGCCTCCTCACGCGTGGGTGCGCGCACGTCGATGCGTTGGCAGCGGCTGCGGATCGTCGCCGGCAGGCGCGCCGGCTCGTCCGCGACGAGCATGATGATCGTCGCCGAAGCCGGCTCCTCCAGCGTCTTCAGCAACGCATTCGCAGCGTTCGCATTGAGGCGGTCGGCCGGATCGACGAGGGCGATCTGCAGGCCGCCGAACTGGCTCGCCATCGCCATCCGCTGCGACAGCGCACGCATCTGGTCGATCGTGATCTCGCTGCGCGGCTTGCCGTCGTCACGCAGTCCGAAGGTGACGCGCGTGAAGTCCGGATGCGTTCCCGCCGCGAACAGCAGGCAAGCCCGGCAATGCCCGCAGGCATGCCCATCGGGCAGGCGCTGCTGGCACATCGCCGCAGCGGCAAGTGCGTTCGCGAGCGCACGCTTGCCGTAACCGGCCGGCGCCGCGAACAACAGGCCATGGTGCAGGCGTTGCTGCGCGAGTGCCGTCGCGAGCTGGCGCCAGGTGTCGGCGAGCCATGGCTGCAGGCTCATGCGTTGCCCGCCGCCGCGACGAAGCGCTCGATCTCTGCGCAGGCGGCCGCACGCACCACATCGACCGCGCGGCTGGCGTCGAGCACGCGGAAGCGTGCCGGATCAGCGGCTGCGCGCGCGCGATAGGCGGCGCGCACGCGCTCGAAGAATTCGCCGCTCTCGCGTTCGATGCGATCGGCGTCGCCACGCGCACCCGCTCGCGCGAGTCCCTCGGCGACGGGCAGATCGAGCAGCAGGGTCAGATCCGGCGTCACCGGCGCCGCCCAGCGTTCCAGTTCCGCGATGCGCGCCGTCGGCTGGCCGCGACCGCCGCCCTGGTAGGCATAGCTCGCGTCGGTATAGCGGTCCGACAAGACCCAGCGTCCCGCCGAGAGCGCGGGCTCGACGGTCTCGCGCACGAGCTGTGCGCGCGCCGCGAACATCAGCAGGAGTTCGCTCTCGGCGCAGACGCCCGCGTGCGCCGGATCGAGCACGAGCCTGCGTACGGCTTCGCCGAGCGGCGTTCCGCCAGGTTCGCGTGTGACCACGACCTCGATGCGATGCGATTCGAGGCACTCGCGCACGGCCGCAAGCACCGTACTCTTGCCGGCGCCTTCGCCTCCCTCGAGGGTGATCAGCCTTCCGCGCATCGGTTGTCCGCTCATTGCGCGCGATGCAGCTGGAATTTCTGCACGGCGCGGTTGTGCGCATCGAGCGTCGGCGAGAACTCATGGCTGCCGTCGCCGCGCGCGACGAAGTACAAGGCGTCACCCGGCGCCGGATGCAGCGCGGCCTCGAGTGCGACCGTGCCGGGCAATGCGATCGGCGTCGGCGGCAGGCCGTCGCGCGTGTAGGTGTTGTACGGCGTATCGGCTTCGAGGTCGCTGCGCCGGATGTTGCCCGCGTAGTTTTCGCCCATGCCGTAGATCACGGTGGGATCGGTCTGCAGGCGCATGCCGAACTTGAGGCGGCGCATGAACACGCCGGCGATCTGCGCGCGTTCGGCCGGCTGCGCGGTTTCCTTCTCGACGATCGAGGCGAGGACCAATGCCTGGTACGGCGTGTCCAGCCTGGCGTCGGCCGAACGCGCCGGCCACAGCCGCTCGAGCGCCTTCTGCATCGCCGCATGCGCGCGCTGCAATACGTCGAAATCGGACTCGCCCTTCACCCACGCGTAGGTTTCGGGCAGGAACCAGCCTTCCGGCCGGCCATCCTCGATGCCGACGCGACGCGCGATATCCTCGTCGCTGCTGCCCGGCAAGGTCTGCTGCAATCCGCCTTCGTTCGCGAGTGCCAGCCGCAATTGGCGGAACGTCCAGCCGTCGACGATCGTGAAGCGATGCTGCACGACGTCGCCCGCGGCCATCTTGCGCAGCAGCTCGCGCGGCGTGATGCCCTGCGGCAGCGAGTACTCGCCCGCGTGCAATCGACCGGCGACACCGAGCTCGCGCCCGAGCGCACGCCAGTACAGGCCATCGCGCAGACCATGCCCGGCGATGTCCTGCCGGCGCAGCTCGGCCACGATGAGCGGATAGCTGCTGCCGCGTGGCACTTCGATCGTCGCGTCGGCGCGTGCGATCGGAAGCGCCGTCCCGGTGAAGCGCTGGTAGTCGGTCCATGCCCACGCAGCGGCGGCGACGGCGAGTAGCAGCAACGCGACGAGTGTGCGCAACAGCGCCCCGCCGCGGACGGCATCACGGTTCATGCGGGCATCGGGTCGAAGCATCGTCGCCGAGCGTAGCATGCCGTGGCTCAAGCCTCGGCCTGCAGCGCGCGCAACATGCCGCGCGCCTTTGCGCGCGTCTCCTCCAGCTCGCGCAGCGCGTCCGAATCGGCGACGATGCCGGCCCCGGCGCGGAATCCGATCGCACTGCGGCCGAGCGTCAACGTGCGGATCAGGATGTTGAGGTCGAGATCGCCGTCGCGATTCAGGTATCCGAGCGAACCGGTATAGGCGCCGCGCCCGGTCCGTTCGAGTTCCGCGATGATCTGCATGCAACGCACCTTCGGGCAGCCGGTGATCGTGCCGCCGGGAAATACTGCGCGGATCACTTCGCCCGGCGTGATGTCGGCGCGCAGCCGCCCACGCACGTTCGAGACGATGTGGTGCACGTGCGCGTAGCTCTCGACCACCATCAGCTCGTCGACGACCACGCTGCCGGGCACGCAGATGCGCCCGAGGTCGTTGCGCTCGAGATCGATGAGCATCACGTGTTCGGCGCGTTCCTTCGGATGGCCGACCAGCTCGCGGATGCGCGCCGCGTCGTCGTCGCCGGCCTGGCGTGGACGCGTGCCGGCGATCGGTCGCGTCTGCACCTGCTCGCCGCGCAATTCGACCAGGCGTTCCGGGGACGAACTCGCGATCGCCCAGTCGTCGACGTGCAGCAGGCCGGCGAACGGTGCCGGGTTCGCGTCGCGCAGGGCGGCATACAGGTCTGCCGGCCGCGGCGGACGCGCACAGCGCGCCTGCCACGCACGCGAAAGGTTGACCTGGAACACGTCGCCGGCGGCGAGGTACTCGTGCACGCGCGCGACGCCGTCGACGAAGGCCTGCGGTGCGTCTTCGGTGATGGATGGAATGGCGAACTTCGCCGGCGCGAACGGCTGTGTGCCTTCGACATCCGCAGCAAGCAGGTCGAGCAGATCCGCGTGCGCTTCCTCGGCCACGAGCACCACGACGTCGCGTTCGTGGTCCGCGATGATCGCGGCCGGGCAACGCAGTGCGATGGCGGTCGGAACGCTTGCATCCGGCACCGGAGGCAGGTGCAGCGACGTCTCGATCTCCGCGGCGAGTTCGTAGCCGAGATAGAGCAACCAGCCGCCGCGGAAGGGGATGCCCGAGTCATCGTCCCGAGTGATGCGCGCCGACGACCATGCCCGATCGAGCGCGTCGAGGAAGCGTCCTTCGATGCGCTGGCCGGAACCGTCGCGAGTCGCGCCTGCCGCGTCGAGCTGCAGTCGTTGCTGCGGAAACGCGAACAGGATGTCGTGGCGCGCACGCGGGTTGCCGCGCGCGACGCTTTCGAGCAGGCCGGGATAGCGCTGCGGATCGGCCGCGGCCAACGCGAGCAGGTCGCGCGTGCCGGAGAGCTCGCGAATGACGTGATGGCTCATGGCTGCATCGGCTCGATCGCGGGTCCGCGCGCCGGTGATTTCCGTATCAGCGTGCATCCGGGCGAATCCGCGTCCGGCCCTCGCCCGGCTCGCGCCAGGCGACAAGCCTCAAGCGCGGCGGAAAACGAGCGTGCCGTTGGTGCCGCCGAAACCGAACGAGTTCGACAGCACAACGTCGAGTTTCGCTTCGCGCGCGGTGTGCGGCACGAAGTCGAGATCGCAACCCTCGCCGGGGTTGTCGAGGTTGATCGTCGGCGGCACGATGCCGTCGCGCAAGGCGAGGATCGAGAAGATCGCCTCGACGCCACCGGCGGCACCGAGCAGGTGGCCGGTCATCGACTTGGTCGAACTGACCATCAGCTTCTTCGCCTGCTCGCCGAACACGCCCTTGATGCCCTGCACTTCGGCGACGTCGCCGGCCGGCGTGGAGGTGCCGTGCGCATTGATGTACTGCACGTCCGAAAGGTTCAGGCCGGCATCCTTGACCGCGGCGACCATGCAGCGTCCGCCGCCCTCGCCGTTTTCGCTCGGCGCGGTCATGTGGAACGCGTCGCCGCTCATGCCGAAACCGACCAGTTCGCAATAGATGCGCGCGCCGCGCTTCTTCGCGTGTTCGTAGTCCTCGATGACAAGCACGCCGGCGCCATCGGACAACACGAAGCCATCGCGGTCCTTGTCCCACGGACGGCTCGCCTTGTGCGGTTCGTCGTTGCGCGTCGACAGCGCACGCGCCGAGCAGAAACCGCCGATCGCGGTGCCGACCGTCGAGAACTCGGCGCCGCCGGCGACCATCACGTCGGCGTCGCCGTACTGGATCATGCGCATCGCCAGGCCGATGTTGTGCGTCGCGGTGGTGCACGCGGTCACGCAGGCGATGTTCGGGCCCTTCAGCCCGAGCATGATCGACAGGTTGCCCGAGGCCATGTTGATGATCGAGCTCGGCACGAAGAACGGGGAGATCTTGCGCTGGCCGTGTTCGTGGTACGTGATCGCGGTCTTCTCGATCGTGGCGATGCCGCCGATGCCGGCGCCGACCGCGACGCCGATGCGTTCCTCGTCATGCTCGTGCGGATGCAGGCCCGCGTCGGCGAGCGCCTGCACCGAGGCCGCGATGCCGTAGTGGATGAACGGGTCCATCTTCTTGACGTCTTTCGCGGCGACGAACTGTGCGGGGTCGAAATTGCGCACTTCGCCGGCGATCCGCGTCGGGAACGTCGAAGCATCGAAGTTGGTGATCGGCCCGATGCCGCTGTTGCCGGCAGTAATGTTCGCCCACGCCGTGGCGACGTCGTTGCCGACGGGGCTGACGATGCCGAGACCGGTGACGACGACCCTGCGCTTGCTCATGTGGAGATACCGCCTGTCAGTTCGTGAAGCGCCCGGCACGCGAACATGCTGTGCATACGCAGGCGTCTGTTGCGCACCGCTGAAACGAAAGCTGCGCCTCGCGGGCGCAGCGTCGCATCAAGCTTGGAGCAGCGATCAGGCCTTGACGTGCGCCTTGACGTAATCAATCGCCTGCTGGACGGTGGTGATCTTCTCGGCTTCCTCGTCCGGGATCTCGCACTCGAATTCTTCTTCCAGAGCCATCACCAGCTCGACCGTATCCAGCGAGTCGGCGCCGAGGTCATCGACGAACGATGCGTTCGGGGTGACTTCGTCTTCCTTCACGCCGAGCTGCTCGACAACGATCTTCTTGACGCGCTCTTCGATAGTGCTCATGTGTATTCAAACCTCCGATCGGAATTCGTGCGGCGCATGCGGGGCAATGATGCCGCGCGGATAGCGCGCCCCTGTAAACCGCGGCATTGTAGTGGAAGGCCTGCCCCCTCGCCAGTTGCGTCCGGCGCGGACCCGCAAACCTCGCCGGCTGGTCGGAAGTGGGTCGCAACGTGCTGAATCACAAGCACAACAAGCGACCCTCACGGCATGTACATGCCGCCGTTCACATGCAACGTCTCGCCCGTGATGTACGCGGCCGACGGCGAGGCGAGGAACGCGACCGCCTTGGCGATGTCGTCCGCGGCACCGAGTCGACCGAGCGCGATCTGGCCGAGCAATGCGTTGCGCTGCTCTTCCGGCAATGCGCGCGTCATGTCGGTGTCGATGAAGCCGGGCGCGACGACGTTGACGGTGATGCCACGCGAACCGATTTCGCGCGCGAGCGACTTCGAGAACGCGATGATGCCGGCCTTCGCCGCCGCGTAGTTCGCCTGCCCCGGATTGCCGGTCAGGCCGATCACCGACGCGATCGAGATGATGCGGCCCTTGCGTGCCTTCATCATGCCGCGCAGCACCGCCTTCGAGGTGCGGAACACCGAGCTGAGGTTGGTATCGAGGATCACCTGCCAGTCCTCGTCCTTCATGCGCATCAGCAACTGGTCGCGCGTGATGCCGGCGTTGTTGACCAGGATCGAGACGGCACCGTATTCCTTGCCGACCGCTTCGATCAGCGCTTCGACCGCGGCGCCATCGGTGACGTTCAGCGCGCGCCCTGCACCGCCGTGCGCGGCGAGTCGTTCGCCGATCGCCTGCGCGCCGGCTTCCGTCGTCGCCGTGCCGATCACTTTCGCGCCGAGCGAAGCGAGTTCGTCCGCGATCGCGGCACCGATGCCGCGGCTGGCGCCGGTGACCAGCACGATTTCACCGACCAATGGCTTGCTCATCTACTGGCTCCTTTCGCGACACCTGGCAAGAACTGGATTCCGGCTTGCGCCGGAATGACGGAATGATGGATGTGCTCAGGCGCGCCAATCCGCGAGCGCGGACTCGAACTCGCCCGGCGTTCCGAGCGCACGCCCGTCGATCGCCTTGTCGATGCGCTTGACCAGGCCGCTCAGTACCTTGCCCGGACCGCATTCGGCGATGCGCGCGACGCCCGCCGCTGCCAGCGCCTGCACGCATCCGGTCCAGCGCACCGGTAGATACAACTGGCGCACGAGAGCATCGCGGATCCCGGCGACGCTCGCGTGCGTGTGCGCATCGACGTTCTGCACGACCGGAATGCGCGGCGAGTGCCACGCATACGCATTCATCGCCTCGGCGAGGCGGTTCGCCGCTTCGCGCATCAAGGGCGTGTGCGACGGCACGCTGACCGCGAGCTTCACGGCTTTGCGCACGCCGCGTTCGGCGAGTTTCGTCAGTGCGGCGTCGACCGCCTGCATGTGGCCACCGATCACGATCTGCCCGGGCGAGTTGTAGTTGGCCGGCACCACCACGTGCTCGCCGGAAACGTCGCGACAGACGTCTTCGACCAGCGCATCCTCGGCGCCGAGCACCGCCGCCATCGCACCGACGCCTTCCGGCGCCGCGTCCTGCATCGCCTGGCCGCGGATGCGCACGAGGTGCGCCGCATCGTGCAGCGAGATCGCGCCCGCCGCGACCAGCGCGGTGTATTCGCCGAGGCTGTGGCCCGCAAGATGCGTCGGCATTGCCCCGCCCTGCGCCTGCCAGATGCGCCATAC
>Ga0068853_100000999_pt1 | contig 19936 bp, 17 predicted proteins | sample KBSCornC32_FD_65655 | JGI IMG/M metagenome (GOLD analysis project Ga0068853, IMG submission 65655) | Corn rhizosphere microbial communities from Kellogg Biological Station, Michigan, USA - KBS Corn C3-2 | ecosystem: Host-associated > Plants > Roots > Rhizosphere > Soil ...
ATGTCCCTTGGCGGGCGGGTCCTCGTGGCCCGCCCGTATCGGCGCAAAGGGTCTGTGCGATGGATGCGCTTCGTTTCCGTGCCAGCATCTCGCATTGCAGCTTTCCCGGTTGCGCGATCGTCCTCGATCTGGACCGGGATCGATACTGGCAAGTAGGGACAGATGCGTCGGCGGCGCTGGACTGGCTGGCCGACCGGCGGGCCGGTCCAATCGCCCCCGGCCAGATCGAGCGCCTCGAACGCCTCGGCTTCGTCGAACCGGCAAAACTGGAATCATCGCTCGAGCGGGCGCCATCTCTTCCCTCTCCGACGCACAGCGCGGTCGAAGGGGATGTCCGGAAACAAGTGTTCGACCCGATCGCCGCAACCGAGATAGCGTATCTGGTTGCCATGGCACGGCGACTGGTCAAGCGGCATTCGCTGCGCTGGAATATCGCCGATATAGAGCACCGCCGGACCGGCGAGGACGCGGCAGCCGGCCGCATTGCCGCGCTCGCTCAGGCCTTCATCCGCTATCGCCGCCTCGTGCCGCTCGCCAATAAATGCCTGCCTGATACTTTGGCGTTCCTGCGCTTTGCGGCGCGACGAGGACATTATCCCCGGCTGGTATTCGGGGTTGAGGCCTGGCCGTTCGCCGCGCATTGCTGGGCGCAGGCCGGTGATCTGGTCCTCAACGACGTGCTCGATCACGCCCGATCCTTCTCGCCCATTCTTGTCATATGATCGGCGCGGCTTTCTTCGCGGTCGTCGACCCGAACCGCCGGGCGGCGGGCGGTACCGTCACCGGCACGCCGGCAAATCTCCGGCTGGTGTTCGAAAACGCGCTGCTGACAGTCTATGCCGACCGCGCGACGCCGACGACCGACCTCGGCGCGAACGGGATCGCGCTTGGATCCGTTTTCCACAAAGGCTCCGCCGCGCCGGTCGAGATGCTCGACGACGCGTCTCCTTCCGCGCTCGCCCGGACACTGATCGCTCGATGCTGGGGCGATTATGTCGCGTTGATCGCCGATCCGGCCCAAGCGGCGGTGCATATCCTGCGTGCGCCCTCGGGCGGCGTGCATGCGTTCAGGACAAGACGAGGGCCTGTCACGTACCTGGCCTCGGATATCGACATGCTGTGTCGAACGGGCATCGTTCGCCCGGCGGTCGATTGGGCGTTCGTCGCCCATCACCTCAGCTTCTCCCATCTCCACACCGGCGATACCGGCATCGCTGGTATCGATGAAGTCATGCCCGGCGACTGCGCGGTCGAGCAGGGTACGCGCCACGATCGGGTCAACCTCTGGTCGCCATGGCATTTCGTGCGGTCAGGCGGTGCCCGCTCGTTTGACGACGCCGCGCGGACCGTCCAGGCGGCAGTCGTGCAATCGGTCGAGGCGCTGGTGGCGCCGTCCGACAAGCTCGCGCTCGAACTGTCCGGCGGCCTGGATTCGTCGATCGTCGCCGCGGCGCTCGCCGCAACCGGACGGCGCGCAATCGCCGTCAATCTGTCGACGCCTGGGCCGGAAGGGGATGAACGGCATTATGCGCGGGCGGTTGCCGAACACTGCCGGATGCCGCTGGTCGAGAAGTTGGTCGATGGCGAGATCGATCTGACCGAAAGCGCCGCCTCGCTCGAAGCGCGGCCGGGTATGCTGGCGATGCTGCGACTTGCCGACCGGCAATTCGCGGCCATCGGCGAGGAACAGGAGGTTACCGGGTTCATCAACGGAACCGGCGGCGATTGCGTCTTCTGCTCGCTTGGAACCGTGGCGCCCGCCACGGACAGGCTGCACGCGGGAAACATGGGCCTGGGTCTGTTGCGCAGCATCCGCGACGTCGCCGAGGTCCATAATGCCAATCTGTGGAAAGTGACCGATCTTACCCTACGAAAAGGGAGACGGCGCCGCCCAAGTCCGATCTGGCGACGCAACAGCTATTTCCTGAACACGGATCGCCTCCCCGCGGAGCCAGCAGACCATCCATGGCTCGTGGAGCCCGACAATGCGCTCGGCGGCAGCAGGGCGCACATTCATGCGATCCTTGCCTCCTACTCGCATCTCGACGGCTACGGACGGCAGCACATCGCGCCCTCGATCTTCCCGCTCCTGTCGCAGCCCGTCATCGAGACCTGCGTCGCGATACCAAGCTGGCTGTGGGTCGCCGGCGGCCGCGATCGTGCGGTGGCGCGCGCGGCGTTCCGTGGTCTGCTCCCCGACCTTACCCTCAACCGGCGTACCAAGGGCGGCATGGAAGCCTTTTGCGCACGAACGTTCGAGATCAACCGAAACCGGCTCAGACCCTTCCTGCTCGACGGACATCTCGCCGCGGCCGGATTGCTTGACGCCTCCGCGATCGAAGCCTATCTCGCCCGCCCGTTCGCCAACCGCGACACGCTCTTCTATCATCTGCTTCCGATCGTCGACACCGAGCGCTGGGTGCGTGGCGTGGTCTCGTCCGCGCGCGATCCGGCTCCGGCCATGGCGCGCCAGCGCTGATATTGCGCGGCCTTTGCCGGGTCTGGATCGACATAGCCTTGAAGCCAGAAACGGAACCAGTCGAGGTTGCGCTGGTAGATCGCAACCTTGTGCCGGGGCTGGTATTTGAGATGAGTCTCGTCGGGGAACGCCCAAAGCTCTACCGGTTTCGACGCCTGACCGAGGCGCGCCGCCAGCTCGACATTGTAGCGGAATTCGCGCTCGGGCAGCTGCATCAGCAAGGGCGCATGGATTTTTTCGATGGCGAACTCCGGCGACAGCATTTTCCATCTGTCCCGGTCGACATCGGGACTATCGAGGCCCCAGACCTGCTTCAGCATCAGCGGGACTTCGCGTCCCGGCATCGCATTGAGCCAATAATAGGCTCGTGACAGCAAGGTATTGCCGACCGACACCGCGGCGAGATTGCCCGAATGCTGGGCGATCCACATCGCGGCTTCGCCGCCGAAGCTGATCCCGCCCATCCCGACCCGATGCGGATCGACGACGCCGCGTTCCGCAAGGAGCGCGATCGCGGCGCTGACCCCCGCGTCGGCAAGCTGATATTGCGCGACCTGATCCTGCGGCGCCGCGCCGGTCGCCGCCCGGTTGATGCACAGCACGGCGATGCCCGAGGCGGCGAGCTGACGCAGCGGGAATTCATCCCCCGTGCCGCCGCGAAGATAGCCGTCGCACAGATAGTAAGTGACGAAGAGCGGTGCGGGTGCAATCGACCTGGAAGGCCGCATCAATTGCCCGGCGAACGAGTGGCCCGATCGATCGCTCCAGGCGAGGGGTTCGAAGCGAAGTTGGCTATCACCGTCCAGACCGGCATTGGGTGCTGCCAGTGTCGTGACAGTGCCTGAGCTGATCCCAATCCGGACAAGCCGGGGCGGGCTATTGGCTGACGCGGCGACGCAATAGACGGCAACGGCATCGATCGCGCAGCCGCGCCGCCCGTCGCGTCCTCCCTCGAGCCGCCCCTCGCCCCCGGCGATACGCCGCACCTCGCCGGTGGCAGGCATCCAGAGATAGAGAATCTGGTTCATCGCAGCGTCGCTCGCGGCAAAGAGGATATTAGCGGAACCTCGCTGCCAGGCGACGCCCCTGATCAGCTGATGGCAAAGCGGCGACCGGCAATAGATCGGCCTGGACTGTCCGGGCCGTGCGATCGCGACGACCGTCGATGGCCCGTCGACCAGCGAATAGGCGGTGCCGCGAGCGTCACCGGATTGCGCCTCGGAGAGTATGGTGTGCCCGTCGATCCTGTCCATCGGCCTGGCGGCGGGCTCGATCAACCCTTCCTCCCTTTTGGTCGCGTCACGGAGATGTCCCGTCGACAGGTCGAGCGTGCGAAAGGCGCTGGGCGCATTTGCGAGTATATCGCCGAAAGTAAACCACCGGCCCGACAGCCGGTCGCTGGTGAGGCGGCCGTCGATCAGCGCCCCACGATACAATTGGCGGGCCGGATCGACCCGCGCGTCGATCAGCACGCCGTTGTCATATTCGTGTGTCTCGGCACGTTCGATCGCCGCACGGGTCGCCCCGACGGCATAGACGATCGCCCCACCGGCCGGGGTGATCGCGAACCCTCGGACATTGGCGGCGTCGTCGGTCAATCGCCGCGCGCCGGTTCCGGCTGCATCCGCGCGCCAGACCTGCACCTGTCCCTTTGCGACCGCGCGATAGAGGATGGCCCGCGAATCGGCGGTCCAGACCGGCGGCTCTGGAGCAAGCATGCCGTCGCGCCAATCGCCCTCACCCGCGTCCGCGATGCGACGAGCTGGCGCCGAACCGTCCGACCGCACCACATACCAGGCAAGGTCATAGGCGTTGCGCGCGATTGACGCCTTCTCCATCCGAAACGCCACCTGCCGCCCATCAGGCGATACCGCGATGCTCGATATATCGGTCAGTTCCACCATATCGGCGATCGTCGGTGTTTGCGCCGCAGTTCGCGTCGCCGCGAGGAGGATCGCCGCTACTAACGCCCCCCTCACCACTTCTTCACCACCTGCAGCGCGACCATACGTCCGATCGGGCTGGCATTTTCAGGGTCGAACCCGGAGGCCGAATAGACCGAGGCATTCTCGACATAAGGCGGCACGCGGTCGAACAGGTTCGACACGCTTAGTGAGAGGCGCGTGCCCGCGATCACGCGACCAAGGTCATAGCCGATCTGAGCATCGACAGTCGTCCAGCTCGAAACCGGTTCGGCGGGAATGACGGCGGTATTGCGGTAGGAATCGACGAAGTTGACGAACCCCGCCGCGCTCCACGGTCCGTTCGAGACGATCAGCCGCCCTCTTAGCCTAAGATCAGCCGGGTTGCCGATCGTCGAGACGATGTCGGTCAGCGGCGCGGTCGGCGTGATCTGCTGCCGGGCATGGAAGATCCATGTTCCACTGACCCCCGTCGAGACCGCAGCTGTGCCGAGAGTCGCGGCATAACCAAAGTCGAAATCCAGCCCGTTCATATGGAGTGCCGACAGGTTACGGGTGCGGCCGTCGACGATCGCGCGGATGGCATTGGCCGGAATGGCGTAGGGATTGCGGAAGTTCTGGTCGCTATAATAGCCGCTCAATATCGCCGCGGACGGATTGTCGGTGATCAACGCCTGATATAGCGGCCGGTTGGCAAGGAACGACATATAATCTGTGCCGAGATCGCCAATCCTGTTGCGATAGGCTATTTCGAAATAGCCGATATCGAGTTTGAGGCCGGGCACGCGGTCGGGTGCGACAGTCACCCCGATCATCCAGGTCTTGGCCTTTTCAGGGCCGACATCAGGGTTGGCGCCGATCAGCGCGAGAACATTGGAGCGACCGGTCGGCGACGCGGGATCGGGGACCGACAACGGAAGGTACAAAGCCGTTCCCTTACCCGTCCGGATGTCCGCGAAACTGGGCGCGCGGAACGACGTGCCCCAGGTGCCCCGTAGCGACAGGCCGCCGCCGAGCTTCCAGCTTATCCCGACCCGCGGATTCGTCGTTGTGCCGAAGTCGCTATAATGTTCGACCCGTCCAGCGAGCGCCACAGCCAGCGCCTCCACCAGCGGGATATGCTGGCCTGCGCCAATGATCGGCAGCGACAATTCGGCGTAACCGGCGGAAACCGTCCGCGAGATCGGGAAGCCGGCCGACCCTGCGTCGGATGGAGTCGCCGAAAACAGATACGAGGTCGACGCCGCATCGTAGCTTTCGCGGCGCACTTCCCCGCCGATCGCCATGCGCGCATCGCCGCCGGGCAGGCGGAATAGCGGTCCATCGAATTTCAGCGCGCCGGTGCGAACCCGCGAAAACCCCCGGGAATCATACCAGCCCCGGACGCGATCGATCGTCGCCTTCGGCGTGAACGAGCCGTCGCCGAACAGATTATAGGCGGTCGCCGGATTTGTGTCGGCGAGCGCCTGGGCAAGGTAATAGTAATTTGGCGTGTTGGTCTCGAAGCTCTCCTCGCGCTGATAGCCATAGGATCCGCGCAGTTCCGCGCGCCATTTGCCGATCGTGGCCTCCAGTCCGGCGGTGCCGCTCCATGCTCTGACCGCCTCCCGGAACGTCTCGGCCCCAAGGTCCTTTTCGAAGCTGTAATTGATGGTGATCGGCTGCCGTGTCCCAATCGGGTCGACATAAAAGGGGTTCGTCGTCGGCACGACGACATAGCCGTAATTATCCGGAAGATATCGGCGCACTGACCGGCGGTCGGCGAAGAAGCCCTGGGCAGTGAAGCGCAGCCAGGGGGTAAGCGATTGCGAGAGCGATGCGAACAGCGAATGCCGGTCCTGCCGCGGCAGGATATCGGTATTGGCACGGCCATCGGCGAGATTGGGCTGGCCGGAGAGCAACTGGCCTGCGGTCAGGTTCCTTCCGTCCTGACCGGCGGGGATACCGAAAACCTGTCCGTTGGCAGCGATGATGGTACCGGGATTGGAGAAGGTCTTGCGATAGTCCTGCCCACCGAAGGACCGGAGGTCCTCGGTTGCATAGGGCCGTTCGGATGCCGCGAGATTGCCGCGATGGTAGAATTCATAACCGAGCGTGATATTGCCGGACGACCAGCCGACACCGATCAACTGGCTGAATTGCCCTTCGGTGAAGCCATCCGCCGCCCCGAACCGGGCGCGTGTCTCGGCGCCGCGAAAGTCATTCCTCAGTTTGACGTTGACCACGCCGGCAACCGCATCCGACCCGTAAATGGCGGAAGCGCCGTCAGGCAGCACCTCGATGCGCTCGATCGCCGATGACGGTATCAGCGACAGATCGACGAACATACCGGCCACGCCACCCAGTGCGGTACGATTCCCGTCGATCAGCGTCAGTGTGGAGGTAGCACCGAGACCCCGCAGGTTGACGCTGGCGCCCGACCCGAAATTGGCGTTGGCGTTGTTGCGGATCGTGAATCCGAACGTCGCTTCATTGGGGCCACCCCCAAAATTCTGCGGCAGCGACTGGATGATCTGTTGCGTGGTCGCATAGCCGCTCTGGTCGATATCCCTGCGGTCAAGCGCGAGGACATGCTCCCCGGCCGGCGATGTCCCGCGAATACGGGTCCCGGTCAAGACGATATCACCGCCGCCGCTTTCGGACATCCGTGGCTGCCGGATCGCCATCCCCCGCCCCGCAGGAATCGCTTCCAATCCGCTACCGCGAAGCAGCGCCGCTACCGCTTCCTCGAACGTATAGGCGCCGTCGATCGCCGGGGCGGGGCGCCCCGCGACGACATCGGATGGCATGCTGACATTCCGTCCGAACACCAAGGCGACGGCGCGAAGCGAGCTGTCGAGCGACTGCGCTGGCAACCGGACGTGATGGCGCACCTGATCCTGACAATAAGCGGGCACTGCCGCTACGATGGCACTCGAACAGATCAGCCCCCGCCAGAAATCCAGATTTCGCATTGTCCCCTCCTCGGTTCCGTCAGCACATGTGCACTGATCGACCGGGGAGACGGCGGTGACAGGATTTACCCTGTGACTATTTTTGTGTCCTGGTGGATTCTCTGGAGCGAAGCACGATGATGCCTGGCGTTGCGTGATCCACAATCAGGTCGAGACTGGCCGCCACCGCCTGGGCAAAGGCTTCAGGGTCGTCGCGGCGGAAGGCACCCGAAAGTGGCCGGGCCGCCACGCCCGCACCCGCGAGCTCAATCTTGCGTTCGCTCGACTGGTTGAAGATGTCGATGGCGCGCGAGAGCGGCACATCGTCAAAGCTGATCATCGTGTCAGGCCAGCCAAGCATCTGCGCATCGGCGGGCGACGGTTCGGCGATCCTGTCGATTCCGACGATGACCTGCTCGCCCGGATGCAGAAAGCGCGGCCGGTCCGTCGACAATCCACGCTGGTCCCGGCGCCGGACCTCGACCACCCCGCGAAGGAGAACCACGCGTATAGTGCGGTCTTCCACCGAGACGTCGAACTCAGTGCCATGCGCGATGATCCGCCCCGTGCCGGCATCGACGACGAACGGCCGACGAGCGTCACGGGCGACGTCGAATCGAGCGCGGCCGCGCATCAGAACGAAATGTCGTTCGACGGTTGAACTTAGATCGCGTACCGAAGCGCCGCGATCGAGCGTGAGCTGCGATCCATCGCCAAGTCGGACGGTGCGCCGCTGCGCTTGATCCGCGGCAATCTCGACGGCCTGCGTCTCACCAAGCGGGCCCGACCAGGGCCTGTGGCGCGCGACGAGCACGCCCCCCGAAACCAGTGCGAGTACCCCAATACTCGCCGCGACGAGGATCAGAGGCCCACGCCTGGACCGGGCACGATCGAGATTGCGACCGCGGCCGATATCGGTGCGGGCAACGAACATGGACTGGTCCCAGGTCGCGACCACACTTTCATAGGCTTGCGCGTTCTGGGGCTCGGACAGCCAGTCCTCGAACGCACGTCGTTCATCATCGTCGTGTGGACCACGCATCAGCGTGAACCATTCAACCGCTGCGCGCGATCCCGCCCCGTCCTTCGGGCCGTGGCTCATCGCCCCGTCCGATGACGATGGAGGCAGGCGATGGCGCGGGTCATATGCATTTCGACGGTCTTGATACTGAGTCCGGTACGCGCGGCGATCTCTGCATAACTATAGCCGTCGATACGGTGCGCGAGGAATATCTCGCGCGTCCGGGGTTTGAGCCGCATCAGCGCGGCGTCGATCCGTCGAAGAACGTCACGGGCTTCAAGAGTGGCGATCTGATCATGGCCTTCCAGGGGCACATCGCTTTCGGATACATGCCGATCGGCCGACTGCCGCGCCCAGACCCTGGCCTCGTCGCGAATAAGATTTTCGCTAGCTTTCAAAAGATAGGCCTCGGGCGAATCAATCGCGTCGAGCTTGTCTCGCTCCAGGCTCGCGATGCGGCAATAGGTTTGCTGGACGATATCCTCGGCATCCTCGCCCCTCCTTCTGCGACGCACGAACCGGAGTAATCGTTTGCGATGTTCGCGATAGAGCATGCCGAGCAACGACTCCTGGCCGTGCTCGTACCGTTCTTCGGGCGGTAGCGGAGCGTCCTCCGTGATCGCTATGCCAATCAGCGCATTCGGGCGCATCATTGCGCTCGCCGGGCAGCGCTTGCGCTGCCCGCCTTTCCGCCACGCGCCACGCGCGCGACAGCCCTGCCCCACACCATGGGACCGCCTCCGTTGCGGAGGGCGTCCGGCCATGCCGGATACAGGAAGCGCGCTCGGAACCTGCGCCGTCGCCTTTAGCTGATATCAGCCTGGACATCCGCGATGGCCGTCCGGAGGCACAAGCGTTCCGGTCGATCTTTCCTGGGGCGCAGCTTCCACGCCTCGTGCGTCGCTTGTCGCGACGCATCGTCAGGGTATCGAGCCCAATCGACATTGCAAGCGAAGACATTGGGTTGAAGCAGAAAGCCGGGCGTCGAGGAGCGTGCTTGAGACACGCGCCGAGGCCTTTAGCCCGATGGGCCTGGACATGCGCCTCGGCCACCCGGCCGGTAGAAATGGGAAAGGCGCTCGCGCGTGCCGCTTCACATGGTGGCGGAACCGGAGGCGATGGACGGAGCTACCGCGATCGACGATAAGCTTCGGGGATCTCCCACCACCATGCCGGATCGATCCCAAATTGGGCGCGACGCCGGATGTGGCGCCAGGTCGCGATCGCCAGGATCGCCAGCAGCAAATAGGACCATGAGGCGACCGCCGTTCCGTACGCCCAGGCGATGATGTCGCGGCGGAATCCCACCAGGTGGGATAGTGCGACGCACCCTTGTAGCGCTGCCATCCAAACCGGCCAGAAGCGCGCCGACAGAATGGACAGGAGGTAAAGCGCGGCAAAGGCCGCAAAATCCACTGCGAACATCGCCCACTCGACGCCGCTGAAGCGATGGGCCATCGGCCCGACGACGAACAGGCTCAATTCGAAATCGGCGATCAGAATCAGCGCCCCGATGCGTTCGGGGGAACCGCCTCGGACCAGAGCGAACAGGCAAGCCACGACGTAGAACAGATTGAAGACAAGGATTCTGATCATAGGGCGTAGCGATCTTCAGCAGTTGTGGCTCCGTCAACAGGCGATCGCTTCGGCACCCTGTTCCGGGGCCTGATCGAGCTGGCCGCTAATCGGCGGCAGCGGGATCTTGTCGCCACCGGCGGACTCCGGAATTCGCAGGTCGCGGCGGATTCCATCAAGGTAGCGATGTCCATCGGCTGCCTGTTCCATTGCCTGCGAGATCAGGCTGATCGATGCCAGAAACTGCCGAATCGCTTCCTGCCCGACAACATCGGACAGGTGTGCCTCGGTGCGGGCTTCAGGTAAGAAACCAATCAGCCGCGAACCGCTGGAAAGGGCGCGGCCCAGATCGCGCTCGAAACTCGAAAGGTGTGTTACAACCTCACCTGCCAGGGCGCGGCGACGAATTTGCTTCTGGCGCATTTCCACGAACGACATAGAATTTCCTTTCCCAGGCCCGCCGCGGACCTGCGTGCTGATCAAGGTCAGTGGGAAAGCGCGATCACGAGTTGCGACAGTTCCGATGCTCCGGCGACGATCGCTCCCGCCCCGAGCGCGATCACGCCGAGGAGAAGGAGCGGCCAGACAATTCGCCACTGCAGACGAAGGTCGTTCCACGGCCGGCCGATGCTGGCGAATGGGAGGAAAAGCCATCCGCGTTCCAAACCCGCGCTTCCCACTGAGGTTTCGGCGGGATCGGATTGGCCAGGATCGAGGTTGGATAGCGATCCCGATTTCATCGTATCCAAACTATTGGGGGGGCCTTCTCGCTCGCGAAGAATCTTCGCTGCGGTAAGGCTGTCGGTCGTTCCCAGCTTGCGCCGGGCTGATTTCAGATGCTCGTTGACGGTGTGGATCGACAACCCCGTGGCGCGGGCAATATCCTTCGCCTTCATCGGATGGAGGAGCAGGCGGAGGCACTCCTTCTCTCGATCGGTGAGTGAATGAAGATTCATAACAACAAGGATATAGACCCTGCGGGTTCAATGATTAAGCTGGGACCTTCTGCAGCTGTACTGCCGGCAGATGCAGATTTGTGCGCACGGATTGCCTGCATGAAGGCCGAGGCAGTGATCCCATCCAAAGCGGAACCGAAAGGTCTCCATCCCCATAACGAAGCGGTCTACAAACACCGCAAACACATCGAACGATGCTTTGGCCGCATGTAGCACTTTAGGCGCTCCGCTACCCGCTAAGATCGCCGAACCATCAATTTCACTGGCTTCGTCCATCTCGCCGCCGCCACGATATGGCTCCGCCGAATGTCCATCCCGCCTGGAGCACGAGAACCGTCAATAGCTAGTCCGCCAGCCGATTGAGTTTACGTTCATTGTGAACCAACTTACCGCACCGAGCGGTTGCCTAAAGCCGCCGAGACAAGCGTTCTGCCATCGGTGAGCCCGCTCGCCGCTGAACGACGGCGCAGCTCTGGCACGCCCCGCCCCTTTTAGCCTGCCTTGGCAAGGCCGGCGGCGACTAGCTCGCGCCTTGCCAGAACATAGGCAGTGGCAAACGCCGGCTTCTGCATCAGCCGTTCCGCAATCAAGGTACCAAGTTCCTGACCGGCAGTGACATCGCTACGGAAATGTTGCTCGCAAACGATCCGGCTTTGTCCATAGCGGGCGGCGCGTTCGAGGATCGGTCCGGCTTTTTCCGGAACCAGCCGTGCCAGCACCTGTCCCTCCGAGAAAGCCATGCTAGTATGGCCGCTGGGATAGCTCGACAGCGGATCGTCGCTCCGTTTGCAGGCTTTCAGGCTATCGTCGACGATCCACGGCCGAGGGCGCTTGAACTCGTCCTTGCCACGATCGACGACCTGCTTTTCCGCTGCGCGGACCATCTCGAACAGGTGCTTGGTCGCAGGCAATTTGTCGAGATCGAAATCGGGCCCAAGTATCTCGGCGAAGATCGTCGCGTTCTTGGTGTCGCCATCACGCTCAGCCGCTGCGATGTCGGCGGCGGTGCGGCGCAGTTCCATTGCATGGAGTTCGGCAAGTTCGGCCGCGGCCTGCGTGCTCCCCGCCGCCGGTGGCGGAGGGAGCACGGCCTGCGGATCGAGATCGGCGGCGGACAGGAGAGGCACGCCGCCGTCTCGCGCGGGCGCTCCCGTCGCTATCGAGCCAAGGGACAACGCGATGGCGAGCAGGAGCAGAATGCGCATGGATCAGAACTTGAACGTGATGTCGCCGGTGATCGCACGCGGCGGCTGGTAATAATATTGGTCGAAATTGGTAGGCACTGCCTTGCCGATGTCACCGAGCACCGCGCCGTTGGAACTGATGTTGGTTACCCGCTGCGAATCGAACAGGTTGGTGACTTCGACACCCACACGAAACTGCCCGATGTCGTAGCTCGCGGCCAGGATCGCGGTATTATAAGGTGCGATACGATAGGGCTCGTAGAGCGGGTCGGTAGCGCTCGCCGCATTATTGGCGTATTGCTTACCGGTATATTTGTCGATGATCGAGAAGCGCGCCGGCCCCCGCTTAACGATGATCCCGCCAGCCGCGGTCATATATGGCGCATTCGCGACCTGGAGCCTGGTAGCCTTGTCGATCGCACGGTTGCGCGACGCGTTGGCGAACAGGGCGATCCCGTCGGTCACCGCATAAGTGACCTGCCCTTCAATACCCTGATACAGCGCACCGCCGGCATTGTAGAAGATCGTCCCGTAAACCGGGTCCTTCCTGCTCTGGAACTTGTTAGTGAAATCGATCGAATAGAGATCGGCATCGATCGAGAGCCGCTGACCGTGATAAACGAAACCCGTCTGATAATTGGCCGACTTTTGCGGCACAAGGTTTGACCGGGCGGGATTGTCGACATAGATCGCGCTGAGCGGTGGTGCCAGGAAGCCTTTGGCGAACTCGCCATAGATCGAGAATTGCGGGGTCAATTGCCAATTGGCTTGGAGGAATGGCAAATTGGCCGAATAGTCGCTCGACACGTTCTGTGCATAGCGCGTCTTTTGGTTGTAGCGCGCGCGGATCGTACGGCCATAATCGACATGCTTGAATCCCGGCGTGATCGACAGGCCTGGCAGCGGCCGCAACTCGAGCTCGATAAACTCGTTGTCATTGCGCCCGTTGCTGTTCTGGTCGAACTTTACATAGGCCGGGGTAACGACGCCGGTATTCGGATTGATAACCTTCTTCTCGATGTAGTTGAACGCACCGGTGGTCAGATCGACATCGGTCTGCTGCCGATAGGTGTTGTTCCACTCCAACAGCGCGCCAGCGGTCACCGTTGCGAACGATGCGAGCCTGATCTTAACTTTGGCGATATCGCCGAAGACCCGGTATTTGTTCGTCTTGGTATACCCAGGTATATCGCCGATCACCTTGGTCTTGCCATCAGACAAAGTGGTCGTATTGGGCGTTCCGCCGGTAACGTCGTTCGCCGACAGTGTTTCGTTGTCGTAATAATAGGTGTAGGCCGAGTTCTCGAACGTGCTGCCGGGCGCTAGCTGAGCCTCAAGTTTGACGATCTCGAAATCGGTCACCTTAGTAGTGTGATTAAAGCCATAATATTGTGGCGTCTTGGGGTCGTTGTTCAGGCTGAAATAGCGCCCGTAAAGCGACTCCTGAGACAGGGTCGACCCGTCATTGTCCGGCTGGTTGAAGCGGTTGTTGTTATAGGTGCCAAGCACCGTCAACGTGACATCCGGCGATAACGGGATGACCGCCTTCCCATACAGATTGTAGTTACGATACTTTTCCCAGCTGAGCGCGCCGTTGGTATTCACATATTGACCGGTGAGCACGAACTTGGTGCCGCCGAGTCCCTTGATCGCGCCGGAGTCGAGCAGACCACGCACGAGATAGGTGTCGAAGCTGCCATAGCTCGCTTTGAGCTGACCGCCGAATTCATCGCGCGCGGCGCGGCTGAACAGGTTGATATTACCACCGAAGGTTGCCTGGCCGAGTTGGCTGGCATTGCCTGGACCACGATCGACGATCAGCGTCTCAATTGTGTTCGACGGGAAGAAGGTCGTTGAATGGTGGGTGGGATCGTTGGTGTCGCCGAACGGCACGCCATCATAGGTGATGTTGTATTCGCCATCCTTGAAACCACGAATCTGCGCCTTCGATTCGGACAGGCCGATGCCGTTATTCCCGCCATAGTTCGACACGCTCGGCGTTATCAGCGCGATCTGATTGAAGTCGGCGGTAGCAGGAAGCGAGTCCTCGATTAGCGACCGGCTGACAATCGCCTGCGGCTGGCGCGCCTGGAGTGAAGCGGTGACCGGGGCGATCTCATTGGCTTTGGTGCCGGTGACCACGATATCCGAACCTTCGGCGATCCCGGTCTGAGCCTGCTCCTTGGCGCGCTCCTTCGCGTCCTGCAGCGATTCCTCCGCACCGGCGGACGCGTCCGCCTTGGTTGCGGCGGTGTCGTTGTCAAACGCTGGATCGGTTGCTGCAGCCGCGCCCGTCGGTAGGCAAATCGCGGTGCCGGCACACAAGACGGAGAGCATGGCAGCGCGGTGCGGCGCGAAATGGCGGATCATCCCGAAATTCCCCCTGAGGTGTTTTCGAGCCGCCGACTAGGATTCACCGGTGACAGAAATGTTGCACGAGCCGCCGCGATCGGAAGTGTGGCCGTCTTATAATAATTGCGACGATTCGATGACGGCGCGATCATCGCGAAGCTTCGGCAGAACGATAGTGACGCGAAGGCCCGGCCTATTATCCTCGATGCGCAGCGAGCCTCCGTGAGCGCGAGCGATGGTCGCTACGAGATTGAGCCCCAGGCCGTGACCGGGGTCGGAACGTCCCTGGTGCAACCGGACGAAACGCTGCGCGATGCGCGGCCGGTCTTCTTCGGCTACGCCAGGACCATTGTCGGCAACAATGATGCAAGCATCCAACTCGCCGTCTTCGACCGCCACTGCGATGACGGTGCCGACGGGTGTGTGGGATTGCGCATTGTCGAGCAGATTGCTGATCGCCTGCGTCAGCAATTCCCGATTGCCTGCGACTCGAACGTCATGGTCGAGGCTCAAGTGCAACGCCCTGCCCCCATCCTCGATTGCCGGCACGTGCATGTCGCACGAAGCGGTAACCAGGGCGGCGAGATCGATACCACCGTCAAAGTCGGTGCTCGACTGCCCCTCGACTTCGGCAATGCGCAGGATCGCGCTGAAAAGGGTCAGTAGCGCATCGCTGCGCTCCAGCGCCCTCTGAAGTGCGCGATGCTGGGCCGCGCTGTCGTGGGGGGCGTTCAAACCCGCCTCTATCTCTCCACGCAACCGATAAAGCGGCGTCCTCATGTCGTGCGCCACGTCGCTCGACACCTGGCGCAGGTTGGTTACCAGCTCGTCGATGCGATCGAGCATCGCGTTAAGCGCGCGATCGACGCGATCGAATTCGTCGTCATCGGATCCTATTGCGACGCGCTGCCCGAAATTGCCGTCACGGATCGCCTGCGCGGTGACGACGATCCGCTCCAGGCGTCGCTTGAGATGGCCAACAAGCAGCAGCGCGCCGGCGCTTGCCATCAGCACTACAAGAAAGAACCCGCCGCCAAACAAAGCGAGGAGCTGGTTTTCGAGGCGGTCGAGCTCCTCGCTGTCGACGATCACGTAAAGCATGGAGCCATCACTCAGTAACGTCCCGAGCACCCGTGCCGGTTGCAACGGTCCTCCGCGACGGCTGACCATCGCGCTGTGGAGACCCGGGCCGATCTGCGCTAGTCGTGTCGACCCGACAAGATGGCGACCATCGCGCGTTATCACTGCATAGCTGAAGTTGTTGTTCGGCCGCGCTTCGCGCTTGCGGATCGACCGGGAAAGGTCGGGGATCCCACCCTCGGTATATTCGCGCAGGACGCGCGCCGCCTCCGGCTGCAGGGTGCGGTCCTGCTCTCGGCGGAAATTGGCGTGTACCGCAAAAAAGACGCCGATGCCCAGTGCCAGCACCGCAAGGGCGAATAGCGCCGAATAAAGAAACGCCAGGCGATAGGCCGAACTTCGAAACAGTCTAGCCATTGACCCGGAGGCGGTAGCCGACGCCGTGGAGGGTTTCGATTGGATTGTCGGCAAACCCGTGATTGAGCTTGGCGCGCAACCGGCTGATATGGCTATCGACAATATTGGTCGACGGATCGAAGGTTATACCCCATACCGATTCAAGGAACATCTTGCGGGTGATTTCCTTTCCGGCGTGGCGCATCATGAGCGCCAGGAGGTCGAACTCTCGAGGCTTCAGGTGAACCTCGCGACCGGCCCGACGCACGCGGCGCGCCAAAAGGTCGATCCGGAGGTCGCCGGCCTCAAACTGGGTCGGCAGGTCACCGAGCATCGGCCGACGCTGAAGAGCCGCGAGGCGGGCATGCAGCTCAGACAGCGCGAAGGGCTTGACGAGATAATCGTCGGCACCGCCCTCAAGCCCGCGGACACGATCCGCCACCGTACCCAGCGCGGTCAGCATCAACGCCGGCAAGTGCACTCCGTTGGCGCGCCAGTGCCGGAGCACGGTGATGCCATCGACATCGGGCAGGAGACGGTCGACGACCGCCACGTCATACCTGTCGCCATCGTCCACTGCGCGGATCGCCTCGCTACCTGTCGCCACATGGACGACGTCGTGGGCGAAACTGCCCAGTCCATGGACAATCAGCTCAGCGGTTATCTCATCGTCTTCCACTAACAGAATGCGCATGCGACCAGCCCCCTAACGGTCAAGTACGCGGCAGCTCGAATAACGGCAATACCGTCACCGAGTCGCCATGATCATTGAGAAATCTCAACATTTTGAACCGGCGCCCAGCCGCGGGATCGAAGCTCAAGTGGATTGCATCGGCGGCGACCATGACAATGCTTCAACCGGGACGATCGACTGTTTCTTTCGAGCCGAGGACAGGCGGCGGCGCCACGACCAGTCAACAGAAGAGGGCACTGCCGTCATAGCTGACCGCTGTCAGCTGGAGTGGACGTTCCGCACCGCCGGCAAGTGGGGTGAGGGACTTATGGCACGCTTTTTGTCGAGCCTGAAACGGCGTCGGACGTACGCGGTGATCCCGGTATAGCCTAGTATCAGCGCCCCAATGGCACCAAGAAACAAAAACAATTGCCCTGGAATCCCTCCTATGGCGCCGGTGTGGATCGACAACATCCAGAAATAGATCCTGCTACCGACGCCCATCCGACTGTACGGTGCATAGGACAGCACTTTTCCCGACCAAGCGTCGAGCCACAAATAGCTTCGCGCATTGGCGTGCGGCGCATCGGCTGCGATCATGTAGATTTCTAACGGGTCCTTTGGCTTGCGAGCGACATGGATCAGCACCTCCTTGGCATTGGGGGCGAGATGCTCGACGATTCGCCAGGCGCCGGCGAGCGGAAAATGAGCGGCGTTCGGATCAGCTGATGGTGTGGAAATCGGCTTCGTCTCGGGCTTCCCGTCGAGCGACACGATCATATCATGTATGCTGTCATAGGCATTCGGCAGACCGGTCAGCGCGCTGAGGAACAAGGGAAGCGCCACCCAGCCGCCAGCCGCCCTGTGTAGACCGATGTTGAACGCCGGCCCCTTGGCCTTGCGGCTGACCGTGAAGCCTTGGACGAACCGCCGCGGCTTGCGCGGCCACCACAGATAAATGCCGATGCCGGCAAGCAGCAATAATAACGATAACGCGCCTAGGCCCATCAGCCAGCCGCCAAATTTCATCCATTGCCCTCGATGAATCCACTCCAGCACGCCGAAGAATCCCTGGTAGCGATTTTGGCTCGCCGTTAGGGCAGCGGTGCAGCGGTCCAGATAAAGCGTATCCTTGTTGAGAAAGCGCGCCGCGACGGGCGTGGCCGGGTCACGTTGAATACGCAGATAGTCGAGCGTGTCGTTGGGGTGAAGCCGGCTGGCAGTTGCAGCCAGCACGTCGAGCGACAGCGGGTGGGCACAAGGCGCCGCGCGAGCGACTCCGGGATAAACGACTGGCTCCAGTTGTTCGCGAAACGCCATGCCGGCGCCTGTAAACGCCGAGACAAGCAGGATCAGCCCGACCGTCAGTCCGGCCCAGCGATGGACCGGGATGAGCTTGCGCCGCCAGCTCATGGCGCGTCGTCGGCCGCGATCTGATCGGCAATTGCAAGCGCGCGCTCGTTGCGAATTGTCTTCTTATTGTCGCTGATCGCCTTCCATGCGGGGTTTCCAGCCAGCCGCGCGCGAACCCGCGCGACCACGACGTCACGCTCGGCAAGTGCAGCGTCGCCGCGATACCTCAACATGATCATGGCATTCCAGGTCCGACCGGCAGGGTAGCGGCTGGTGACGATGTCAAAGGATTGCAGCGCTCCCTCCTGCATCCAGCCGCGAAATTGCGGGACCGTATAGCCGTCGAGATATTGCAAATAGTCGGCCGGCGGAACGAGCACCTGGTAGGGAATGACCAATACAACCGGCTCGGTTGCGCCGCCGTTGGCATCGCTGCGTACTCTGGTCGCGGGCGTGGTCTCGATCGATTGGACCAGTGCGATCGTACTCGGTTCGAGACCGGCGGGGGCCGCGCGTTCGATTTCGTTCCAGCGCGCCAAAGCCGAGTCATCAGCGAAGTCCAGCTGTTCCATCGCGTCCCAGGTGCCAGTATCGGCGTAGCGAGTGAACATCAGGCGATAGCCAGTGAGCACGCCATCGGCTTTCCAGCGTCGCAAGCGCGCGGCTTGGACCGTCAGAGCGGTACGTAACGCAACCCGATCGGCCGGCTTGGCATAAAGAGCGATCACAAGTTCCGGATTGCTGCGCTCCGCGGCCAATGATTTGTCGGAGTAGCCAACAAGTAGCGTGAGCGTCACAGACAGGCGAATGATTCCGGTGAGAGCCGGCATGGCGAATCCTTTCGCCAAATCCGGTAATCGCGCAGCCGCGGGTCGCCTATGCGCCATTTGGCGGATCGAGCGGATCGGCTCCCGCAGCTACGGACCAGGCACGTTTTTTGGAAGGGAGTAATGATGCGGCTGCGGACGGCTATGATGTTGGTCGTGCTTGCCGGGCTGATGATGCCCGTCGAAGCGCTTCCAGCGGCACCGCCAAATGGACCGCGCGTTGTCCTGGCGGTCGACGGCACAAGCGAGACGCGTAACCTTCCAATCATCGTCGCGGAGCGGCTCGGCTACTTCCGCGACGAGGGCTTGATCGTCACCCTTGTCGATGCGCCGGCGGACCCGTCCCCGGCCGCGCTTGTCAAGGACGGTCGCGCCGACGGCGCGGTTGCCTTCTATCATCACACCTTCATGTCGCAGGTCGACGATCACCTTATCACCCAAGCAGTGATCACAATGGGCATCTCCCCGGGGTTAAGCGTGATCGTGGCAAATCGGCTGCGTGGCGAAATCAGGACACTCGCCGATCTGAAGGGACGGCGGATATTCACGGGCGGGAGTAACAGCGGTAAAACCACCACCGCTAACTGGATCGCGATCCATGCGGGTTTCGGCATCAACGGATATATCCCCCTGCCGCTGAAAAGCCGTGACGAGATGGCAGCAGCGCTCGCCGACGGTTCCGCCGACGCCATCGTGGCGCACCAGCCCGACGCCGACTTTTATGTCGCCAAGGGCAATGTGATGCTGGCGGATGTGACGACCGCCGCAGGAACTCGGGCCGCGCTCGGTTCACTTTATCCGTCGACGGCGCTGTACTTGCCGAAAGATTATATCGCCGGTCATCCAACCGTAGTGCAACACTTGGTCAACGCTTGCCGCAAGGCGCTGAGCTATATTGCGGGCCATGATGCCGCAACGATTGCCGCCGTCCTGCCGCCCAAGATGGTCGGCAAAGACCGCGCAGCCTTCCTGCGCTTGCTCACTGAGGACAAAAGAATGTTCGAAACCGATGGCATGATGCCCGAATCGGCCGCCCGCGCCGAATGGCAAGCCATGGCCGCACTGGCGCCGAAATATGGCGGCATCGCTTTCGCACAGACCTTCACCAATGTTTTCGTGCGACGCGCACGCTGAGCCGACGTCGTTCGCCGCAGTGGCGGCGGGACTCCGAATAGGCGACGTGAT
>Ga0068853_100001004_pt1 | contig 19895 bp, 19 predicted proteins | sample KBSCornC32_FD_65655 | JGI IMG/M metagenome (GOLD analysis project Ga0068853, IMG submission 65655) | Corn rhizosphere microbial communities from Kellogg Biological Station, Michigan, USA - KBS Corn C3-2 | ecosystem: Host-associated > Plants > Roots > Rhizosphere > Soil ...
AAGGTATCTACCCCTACGGCCGATGAGAAAAATATTTTTGGAGGGAGACGGCGGCCCGGTGGGGGAGACGGCGGCCCGGTGGGAGAGACGGCGGGAGAATTTGAGGCGATGGGCGGCCTGGCCGGGGTCGGCGGCGGCTCTAGTTCAGCGGGTCAAAATAGAAGAACCACTGCCTTTTGCTGCTGCTGCCGAAGATGCCGAGGCCATTGACGATATTCCCGGGCGGGGAGTAGAGCTGTCCGGTAGGGACCGATCCGATATCCAGCTTGTATTTTTCGTAGTAGAACAGGTAGTTATACAGCTCGGGGCTGACCGATTTGACCATGATCAGGACGATCCCGGGGGAGGAATTCGTGGGATCCTGAAAGAACTTCCTGTCTACGGAGAAGCTGGTGGTATAGGTTGAGCCGAACACCCGCGACGGCAGGAATATCCGTCGGAAAGGGCTGTCGAGGCTCGTGACCTGGCTGTTGGCGACATTGGGGTCGTCGGTGAAGAGGTTGAGCCGCAAAAACGTATTCCGGGGAATGGTGTCGAGCCGGAGCACGACCCCGGGTGAGTCCTTTACTGTCTGATATAGTTTTTGCGCGTCTGTTTTGGAGTAGTCGTAGCGGATCCCCTTCCAGATAAAGGAATGCCCCAGCCGCACCAGCTGTTTTACGGCCTCGAAAACGTAGTAATGGTCCACCCCGGGACTGTCGAGCAGGGTGAATTTGCAGTTCATGACGGGGGTGCCGGCGTGCGTGCCGCTGCTGGTATCAAAACCCGTCAGGCGGACAAGGGGCGGGATAGTGGTTTGGGCCGTGACGGTACCGGACAGCGGGTCCTGTACCTGAAGGCTATAGGTGGTGCCGGAATGGGGGCGCTGGGGCGCCGTATAGATGGACGCAGGGTCGTTGGCGAAGTCCGGGGACGTGTTCAGTTTGAGCAGCCATGACCGGCCGTCGGCCCGGAAGATCTGGACATGGGCGGAGCTGACCTTTTCAAAGCTGATTATGCCGCCGCTGCCCACCTGTATACTCTTGCTGACCGGGACCTTCAGCGAGTCGCCGGCGGATATCTCGGTCAGGATCACCAGCTGGTTATTGACCGGATCACTGGGATAGGGGCTCTTCCGGCATGCCGTAAAAAGGAGGATCGCGGACAGCAGCCCGGCCGCGCGCACTACCAGGCGGCGGGAGGACCGTCCACCGACGGACACCAGGCCACACCTAGAAATCGACCGTAGTGGAGACATACGGGGTTATATTAAATAATTTATTCTTCATAACAATTACGAGGGATTTTTCGTGCAGCGTACCTTCCAGGCCATAGCTGTACTGGCCCGGCGCCCCATAAACGTTGTATACGCCTGCGGACAGGACAAATCCGAGCCTGCGCTTCCGGACGGGATGCCAGGTGCCGGCCAGGTCGAGACGGTGATACGGGTTGGTACGGTAGTCGTTGACCCCGGAGAAATGGTAGATGAACCTGTAGTCGCGGAGGGCGTCGTCAGGGCTATAGGTCTGCTGCGCATTGTCGTAGTCGGGGTATATCCTTTCCGGCAGGGTGAACACGTCTCCCGATGCGATCATCCACAGAAGGGAGATATCCTTTGTCTTGTCGGCCTTATAGGTAACGGCGATATTCAGGTTGTGACGACGGTCGTATTTAAAGGGAAACTTCTTGCCCTGGTTGATGAAATCGAACTGCCGCCAGTTCCAGGACAGCGTATAGGCAACGTGCAGGTTCAGCCGCTGCGTCGACTTTTCCGCCATCAGTTCGAGCCCATAGCTCCAGCCCTTACCCGTCTGCACGTTCTGTTCCCACGAGGAGTCGGTATTGATAAAAAAACTCTTTCCTTCGGCATAGTTGGTGACATTGTTCATCCTCTTCCAGTAAATTCCTGCGGTAAAAGAGAACTTCCGGACTGTCTTCAGCGCATAACCCAGGTCGAGGCTATAGCTGGCTTCGGGACTCAGTTGACCGGTAGCGGGCACCCAGGTATCGCTGTTGATACCCAATGAAGGATTAGTCAGCAGGTGCAGATACTGGATCATTTGGTTGTAGGAGAAATAGAGCTGTTGTCCCTCCTTCAGTCGTAGCGCGGCGAATACGCGTGGCTGAAAGGAGTTGTAGTGAAAATCGCGGAAACCGTAACCGGAGAAGTGCAGCCCCGGCCGGAGGAGCAGGCGCCTGCCGATGCTGAACTCGCCTTCGCCGTAGAGGGTAAATTCTCTGAACGGCAGCGGATTATAGGACTGGAAAGCCCCGGGGTCGATCGAGATGGACGAGTCCAGTTTGCTTTCGAAGGGCTTGATCCGGGTAAAGGCCGCCTCGCCGCCAAAGTTCAGCCTGATCGCATTTGAAGCCCTTACTTCGAACTGCGTTTTGGCATTGTACTGCGCGATCGACGAATAGGTGCTGAAGGTCCGCCTCATGATCGGCGCACCCGTCGAGTCGTCGTAGATCGTATAGATATATCCCGCGAGGTTATAATAGTTGCTGACATTGAGCGACGTATTGACAAAGGAATTGCTGCCCAGCAGGTGGGTCCAGCCGACGGAGGCGATCTTGTTGCCCCAGCGCTGGCGGTTGTTGAGGTTGTTGTCGTTGACCTGCAGGTCCAGCCGGTCTTCGCCCGCGTAGACATTGGCCATGATCTTGTTGTTCCTGTCCAGCAGGTGGGTCACCCGGAAGTGGACGTCGTAAAAATCGTTGTAGAAGTCTTTGCGGAATATGTTCAGCAGCGCGTTGAACATACTGTGCCGGAAGGAGAGCATCATCGCCGTACGGTCTTTCTTCAGGGGTCCTTCGATGGTAAAAGAGCCGGCGAGAAAATTGACGTTGGCCTCCCCGCCCCACTTCTTCATATTGCCGTCCTTTGTCGTTACGTCGATGACCGAAGACAGGCGGCCGCCGTACTTGGAAGGGAAATCGCTCTTGAACAGCTGCATACTGCGCATGGACGTCTTGTTGACGATCGAGAGCGCGCCCAGCATATGGGTGGGATTGAATACGGGGTTTCCGTCGAGGAGAAAGAGGTTGCCATCCTGTTCGCCGCCGCGGACCAGAAGGCCGCTGTAGGCATCCGTGACGTTGACGACGCCGGGCAGCAGGTATAGCGAACGGAGGGCGTCGTTCTCACCAAGGAAATTATTGTATGCTTCGTACTGGCTGGGAAGGATACGCTGCTCGCCGCGCAGCGGGTTGCCGGATACGACGACTTCGGGTATGTCTTCCCGTCCGATAAGTGAAAAATCTCTACGCTGGTCCCAGTGAACATCCAGCGTGAGCACCTCTGTGCGGTAGCCGGCGTAGGATATCTCCAGGACGTGGCGGCCCTCGGGCAATGAAAGGCTGAAATAGCCGTGTACGTTAGAGAGCGTTACCTTGCGGGAAGACGGTTCGCGGATGGTGGCGTCCGCCAGCGGTTCGAGGCTGCCTTCTTCGCGGACGATGCCGAAGAAATAATACTGTGGCAGCAGGGCCTCCCCGGAGAGGGGCGTTGCGGATGGGACAAGGAGTATTTTGTCATTCTTCTCGAGTGCCCTCACATTTTCGCCTTCGAGTATTTGCTGGAGCAGGGCGCCCAGCGTGACGGGTTCGTCGCGGAGAGAAATGATCCTGTCTTCCTGAAAGGAAAGGGAGACGAACTCTATCGTTATACCGCTCTTCTGGTTGATCTCGTCGAGAAACTGGCGGATAGTCCCTTTTTGCAGACCGGAATGAAAAGGCCTGTAGAGTATGCTCTTTTTTTGTGCATACGCTTCACCGATGATCAGACAATTCAAACCCAGTAAAAGGAAGTATCGAACCAGATGCCTCATTTGTTGTATTGAATCGTGGCAAAAAAAATGTAAAAAAAGTAATTTTTTGCCACAACACCACTAATGTCGTGGTACCGGACCTTGCCCGGTCAGTACAAATGTATCCTTTTCTTTCCGTGTAGAAAGCCCCGTCATCAGCCTCACCTCCTCCAATACTTCTTTCAGCGGCTGGTGTTCAAAACGGGCGGTGACGCGGACGGTCCTGGCTTTTTCGGCCAGTGCCGGGTCGATGACTATGGCAGTCTGGTAGTAGTCGGCGATATCTGCAGCCACGTCGCTGAGAGGCTGGTCTTTAAAATCCAGTACATCGGTCTTCCATGACAGTATGTTCGGGTCGCCGGCCGGCATTACCGTCGTGAAGCTGCCGCCCGACAGCAGCGCCTTCTGGCCCGCCGTGAGGATCAGACTGTTGGATGGGTTGGCCTTCTCCGAGAATTTGACCTTGCCGCTGATGACGGTCAGCTCGTCAGATTTCAGCTGGTCGTTGACGAGAAAAGAGGTGCCGATATCCTGATATATTGCGCGACCTGTGCGGAGACGAAAAGGTTTGGAGGCGTTGTGTTTGGGTTCAAAAAATGCTTCGCCGGAGAGTTCAGCCGTTCTGTCGCTCGCGTTGTAAGAAAGTGTCGATCCTTTCCTGAGGTGTATGAGGGTGCCGTCTGGCAGCGTTATGGACTCGTTGGCCGTTTCTGCGTGGAGGGAAGTCCGGGATGTCCCGGTATGGTTCAGGTACCACCAGCCTGCAGATCCTACGATCAGAAATACGGATGCGGCGGCCAGCGCCCTTTTCCAGGGGAAGACCCGCGCCGGGGCGGGTGTCACGGGTATCGTGGCTTCCGCAGGTATCATGGGTATCGTGACCGCGGTGGGTGACACGGGTACCGCGGCTTCGGCGGGTGACACGGGTACCGCGGCCCCGGTGGGTGTCATAATCCCGGAGGCATCAAAGGTCAGACGGCGGCCCACTTTCTCCAGGGCAGCCTCGACGTCGAAAGTATGGGCGGTCAGCGTCCGTCCGCTTTCGCTCCATATCTTCTCCAGCGCCTGGTATTCCAGGCGGTTCTGCGGATCGGCTTCCAGCCAGCTTTGCAGGGCGGCCTGTTCGGCGGGGCCGGCCTGCGAGTCGAGGTGTTTCAGCACGAGTTGTATGTAGTCCGCTTCTGACATGTTTAACGGTTATATCTTTAATACGCCAAAAATTGGTTTACCCCTATGACCTCAGGGGAAAATCAGGGAAAGGATGAGGGCCAGACCCACTCCGTTCGCCTTTAAATACGTTCTCAACAGCCGCAATGCCTTACCCAGCTGGTTCTCCACGGTCTTTGGAGAGATGGCCAGCGACTCCGCTATCTCCTTGTAGCTCAGCTGGCTGAAGCGGCTGAGAAGAAAAATTTCCCTGCATTTCGGCGGCAGCAGGCCGATACCCTCCTGGAGGATGGTCATATCGTCCCTTTCGCCGGTCGCGCCGCGCAGACCACCGGCATTTCCCGGTCCCGGACTGCCCGACCCCGCCGAACCTGAACCGGCCCCACCGGCCCCCGAACCGCCCGACCCCGCCGAACCTGAACCGGCCGCACCGGCCACCGCACCGCCCCCTCCCACGTACCCGGAACCATCCATCCCCCCCGGCCCCGGACTATTGCCCCAAAACCGGTTCCCCCCGGAATAAACATCCCCCGGATACTGCCCGTCCGCGGTCAGGTCGTTCGCCTGGTCGTCTGTGAACGGTATGGTAGCCTGCTGCTTCTCCCGGCGCAGCCAGGTGATGCAATTATTTCGAACGGCGGTAAAAAGGTAATATCGTATGGAGGTTTCCGTGAGCAGCCCGCGGCGTTGTTCCCATATCTTTACGAACAGGTCCTGCACGATGTCCTCGCTGATGTCCGGGTCCCTGGTGAACGTGACGGCGTAGTTACAAAGAGGGCTGTACCAGGCACGGAAGACGGCTTGAAACTGATTATATTGTTCGGCTTCGGCGGTGCTCATAAATTTTAGCTCAGGCAAGTTAGGGTAAAATAAAAAAATCTTCCTATTTTTAGAGTCTCTACAATTTTCAGCATATGAAATTCTAGGTATGGCCTGCTGTCGGCCGGTCGCTGACAGAATACTACTCTCCCAATCAGACGGGCAATTCGCCCGCCGTTATTCATTTTTTTTAAACTGGTCTTATGTTTTTATCAAAGGCTTTTTCGCTCATCCGGCAGGCCCTGTCCGGAGAGCACCAGGACTATACCACGGGCAGCATCCGTCGCGCAGTCATTCTGTTGTCCGTACCTATGATACTCGAGATGTGTATGGAATCCGTATTCGCCATCGTAGACATCTTCTTTGTGGGCCGCATCGGGGAGAGGGCCGTGGCCACGGTAGGGCTCACCGAGTCGGTGCTGACCCTCGTGTACTCTGCGGCGATGGGTCTGGCCATGGCTGCGACGGCGATGGTCGCGCGGCGCATCGGCGAGAAGAATGCCGAAGGGGCTTCGCGAGCGGCGGCCCAGTCCATCAATCTGGCGCTGGTCATGACCGTAGTGGTGAGCATAGTCGGTGCATTCTTTGCCGCGGATATCCTGCGGCTGATGGGCGCTTCGCCGCAAACCGTGGAGTCGGGCGTCTCCTATACGAGGATAGTTTTTGGCGGGAGCATCGTCATCATGCTGCTGTTCCTGATCAACGGTATCTTCCGGGGGGCGGGCAACGCCTCGATGGCCATGTGGTCCCTCTGGATCGCCAACGGGTGCAATATCCTGCTGTGTCCGCTGATGATCCATTTCTATGGGCTGAAAGGGGCGGCGATCGCCACCACCATCGGCAGGGGCGTAGGCGTCTGTTTCCAGCTGTATCATCTGGCGCGGGGGAGTGGAACGCTCCGGATCGTCCTGAAGCATTTCCGTCCGGATGGTGCGGTCATACTGGGGCTGCTGAAGATCGCCTGGTCGGGGTTCTTCCAGTTCTTTATCAACTCCGCGAGCTGGATCGTGATGGCATGGCTGGTTGCAAGGTTCAAGGACACGGCGATCGCCGGTTATCAGGTCTCGATCCGGATCCTGCTGTTCTTCCTGCTGCCGGCCTGGGGAATGAGCAATGCTGCGGCTACGCTTGTCGGGCAGAACCTGGGCGCACGGCAGCCTGAGCGCGCCGAGCAGTCCGTGCGGACGGCCGCGAAGTACAATGCTGTCTTTATGCTGTTCGTGTCCCTGCTTTTCCTTTTTGGAGCCAGTCCCATTGTGGGATTCATCAACCGCGACCCCGCCGTGGAGGCGGTCGCCGTACAGGCGCTGCGGATCATCAGCCTGGGCTATGTCTTCTATGGGGTGGGAATGGTGCTGACCAATGCCTTCAATGGCGCCGGGGATACCCTCACGCCCACTATTATAAACATATTCGGTTTTTGGGCTTTTCAGATACCCCTGGCCTGGTTTCTGGCCCTTGGGCTGGACCTGGGGCCGACGGGGGTGTTTATGGCGATCCTGATCACGGAAACCTGCATTACCGTGGTAAGTTTTGTCCTATTTAGGAGGGGTAAGTGGAAAGAAGTTAAGGTCTAAGGTTTTTCCTAAAAGATTCTTGCACAATCAGAAAATAGATAATATTTTGGTTTCCCTTCCGTTTATAACTCGCGGCCGGCGGCACGCTGCTACCGGCCAGGATTATAGCCTGAGGGGCCCGCAATAGGGCATCTGATTAAAACCTTTGAAACATGCGTCGTATCTTAACTCGTGGATTATTGTGTGTCCTGGTCGCATTTGTTTTACCGGTGAATGTGCTGAAAGCCGGTAATCCCGTGACCACAAAAAGTAACAGGGCAAGCAGAGCTGCAGCCTTTGCGGAAGAAGTTACAACCCTCTATGATCAGCTCGATCTGAAAGAGGTGGGACTAACCAAAAAGGCTTTCGAATATGCCCTTAAAGGATACAACTATCTGCTCGAACATCACTGGCTGAGCAAGACGAATATCCTTTCGATCTGTGACCTGAGTCAGTCATCCCGTAACAGACGGTTGTATGTCGTGGACCTGGAGCAGAAGAAAGTACTGGTGAATACCTATGTGGCGCATGGTCACAATTCGGGAATGGAATATGCCAGCTCTTTTTCGAATAATCCTTCCTCACACAAGACCAGTCTTGGTTTCTATGTGACCCAGGGGACTTATTACGGGAACAACGGCCTCTCCTTAAAGATGAGGGGTATGGAGCGGGGCTTCAACGACAGGGCGGGTGGCCGCAACATCGTGGTACATGGTTCGGAATACGTGGGTCCCGATTTTCTTCAGATGAACAAATTTTGCGGAAGAAGCTATGGCTGTCCTGCCGTTCCGGCGGACGAGTCCGAAAATATTATCGATTTGATAAAAGAAGGTTCGTGTCTCTTCATCTATCACCCGACGAAAAAATACATCAGCCGATCGAAGATACTTAACAACTAGCATGGACGCACACTTCTAGATGGTTTGAAGGTGAAAAAGCTCAATATAGGTTCGTACCCTATGGTTGGGCTTTTCTTTTTTATTTCAGGCAGAAGGCTAGAACTGCCACGCAATATACTGCGCCAGCAACCCGACGAACAGGCCGCTCCATATCTCAAAATTGGAGTGGGAGCCGAGCGCCAGACGGGAGGTGCATACAAGGCCCGTCGCGAGGAGGGCGATGGACAGATAGAGACCCGAGGCGTAGGCGTCGTTGAAAGAGAAAAGGAAGAAGAACATCAGGGCGCCGCCCATGGCGATCGCGTGCATGCTGATCTTGAAGTAGATGTTGGCGAGCCAGCCGCCGCAGATGGCGAGGAAGGCGCCGAGGAGGAAGTGGACGGCGACCGGGGGCGTGTCGCGCAGGTTTTTGAAAACGTTCCAGCTCCACCAGTAAAAGATCATCGTGATCATGTAGGGAATGATCCGGTCCCTGACAGTACGCAGCTGCATAGAGGGGACAAAGTTCAGCCGCCAGAGCAGGAAGACGGAGAAGAGGGGGAAGAGTGCATTGAAGAGTACGATATGAAGGAAGCGCAGCACTTTTATCTTGTGCTCATAACCGTCGAAGGCAAAGGGGTGTAAGAAAATGAGGAAACCCATCACATACGTGGTGACGAACAGGGGATGGAAGATATAGGAGAACAGGTGCGCGAAGAAGCGCAGTACGGGGGAACTGCTCCCTGCATTTCGGCCTGCCACTGCTGTATTTGAGTGTGTCATAGTTCCTTTCTGAGTCTTGCTACCGGTATATTTAGCTGTTCGCGGTACTTTGCAACGGTTCGCCGGGCGATGTTGTAGCCTTTTTCCTGGAGCAGTTCGGTCAGCTTTTCATCGCTGAGGGGCTTCTTCTTGCTCTCCCCTTCTATAAGGTCGCTGAGGATCTTCTTTACTTCCCGGGTTGACACTTCTTCGCCGCTGTCGGTGCTGAGCGATTCGCTGAAGAAGAACTTCAGCCGGTAGGTGCCAAATTCCGTTTGTACGAATTTGCTGTTGGCGACACGGCTGACGGTGGAGATGTCGAGGCCGGTGCGCTCTGCGATGTCTTTCAGGATCATGGGTCGCAGCGTCGTCTCGTCCCCGGTGAGGAAGAATTCGTGCTGATAGTCCATGATCGTATGCATGGTGTTGTAGAGAGTCTGCTGCCGCTGTTTGATGGCGTCGATAAACCATTTCGCCGCGTCGATCTTCTGCTTGATGAAGAGCACGGCTTCCTTCTGGCGTTTGTCCTTTTTGCTGCCCCGGTCATACTCCCTCAGCATTTCCTTATACCCTTCGCTGATGCGCAGGTCGGGAGCGTTCTTCGAGTTGAGCGACAGCTCCAGTTTGCCGGCGGTGTTGGCGATGAAGAAGTCGGGGATGACATAGCTTTCGGCCCTGTTGCTTTCTGTGACGTCGCCGCCTGGCTTGGGGTTCAGCTTGATTATCTGGTTGATGACCTCCTTCAGCTGATCGTCGGTCAGGTTGAGCCCCCGCTGTATCTTGTCGTAGTGTTTCTTCGTGAACTCGTCAAAATAATGGGTCAGGACCTCGATGGCCGTGTCCACGCTATTATTGCCGTTCTTCTTCCGGTATAGCTGGATCAGCAGACATTCCTGCAGGTCGCGGGCTGCGACACCGGGCGGGTCGAACTGCTGGATCTTCTTTATCAGTTCTTCTATCTCCTCTTCCGTGGTCTCGATATTTTGCCGGAAGGCCAGGTCGTCGGCGATAGATGCCGTCTCGCGGCGCAGATAACCATCGTCGTCGATGCTGCCTACGATCTGTTCGGCTATACGGCGGGTTCTGTCGTCTACAACGAGCATCCCCAGCTGATCGAGGAGCAGCTCGTGGAACGACGTCTCCACTTTATGAGGCATGACCCTCTCTTCGTCTGCATCGGGGTAGTTGTCATCGCGCAGCTTGTAGTCCGCGACGTCGTCGTCGTGTTCGTTGACGTACTCGCTGATATCGATGTTCTCGTATTCGTCTTCGCTGCCGTCGGCTTCTTCGTATTCTTCGCCCGCCTCGAATTCATCCCGCATCTCTTCCAGTCCATCATCGTGGTCCGCTGTTTCTTCCAGCGCGGGGTTTTCCTCCAACTCTTCCTTGATCCTTTCCTCCAGGTTAGCCGTAGGCACCTGAAGAAGCTTCATCAGCTGTATCTGCTGAGGAGAGAGTTTTTGGAGTAATTTTTGCTGTAATGATTGACTTAACGACATGTTTATCAGGGGTTTTGCTCTGCGTTTTCTCAGTATTTTAAAGAAAAAGCGCGCGAACCACAAAAATCAGGCCGTAAATTTACATAAAAAGGAGGGATGATCCGTGCAACGAAAAAAAACTTTTCTTGTTGTATGTCTTTCAATGGCTATGCTGGGAGTCTCCGCCCAGACCCGCGAGGGTATCCCTGTGGATAAAATGGTCCCATTGAGGTTAGAGTTACAGCGGGGGCCGGTCCTGGCGGAGAGCACGGCATGGGGGCTTGCGGGAGCCAGGGATCCGATGTATCCGGCGCCTTTTGCCAGCCCGCGGGCGGAGCCGGTTGAACCGCCTCAACCGCTGAGGATCAACGGCGGAGGGACCTATTACGTCAACCATCTGGGCTTTTTTTGCAGGCAGGAGCTGTTCCTTGAAAAGACCACCCATATCCCCGTCCGGTTCAGGCTGGGGTCGCTGGACTATGTGAACCGGCTGGAGGGGAAATAGAGAGGGTTCCTCCCCTGAGGCTCCCCGGCGGGCCCCGGATCGAAGGGCCCGCATGGTTCGCGGCGGGCTGAAGCCGCGGCCTACGCCATCGACTTTTGGGTCGACGCCACCTTCTTTATCGCCGCCACGATCTTCTCCCCTTTTTCCTTTGTCTGCTCTTCTGTCCACAACAGGCTTATTGCCGTGGAGATACAACGGCTTATCACCTTGTCACTGGCCGGGTAGCCGGCGGGGTCGAGCGACGCCAGCGCCTTTCTTTGCGCGTCGTTGAGGTTATTGAGCGTCGCCACCTGACGGAGGTGGTCCCATTTGCGGAAATAGTGCCAGTTGTTGTCGAACCAGTAGAAATTGCCGGCGAGTACGCCCTGCTGCTTCAGCTCGGCAATGACGCCGCGGGCCATCTCTTCTGTCGGCAGGAACCAGCTGAGGAAGGTATGGGTATCTCCCGACGGATCGGGAATCGTCCGGAAACTGACTTCGGGTGCGGTTGACAGGATCGCCTTCAATTGGCTGTGGTTCTTCTGCTGGATGGCGAGGAACTTGTCGAGCTTGCGGATCTGCGCCAGCCCCACGGCCGCGTGCAATTCGGAGATACGGAAATTATATCCGATAAAGGGGTGCAGGTCCGCGCCGCGGTCCACGCCCTTATGGTCATGGCCATGGTCCGAAAAGCCGTCGCATTTGGTATAGACGTCCTCGCTGTTGGTGACGACGGCGCCGCCTTCCGCCAGCGTAATGGTCTTTACAAAATCGAAGGAGAAAGCTCCGGCATGGCCGATCGTCCCCAGATATCTGCCCTTGTATTTGCCGCCGAAACTCTGGCAGGCGTCTTCGAGAAGAATAAGATCATGCTCTTTACAGATCGCCATCAGCGCGTCGATATCTGACATGGCGCCGCACATGTGCACGGGCATGATACATTTCGTGCGGGGGGTGATGGCGCGGCGGACGGCCTGCGGGTCGAGCGTAAGCGTTTCGTCGACGTCAACCAGGACGGGTACTGCGCCCACACTGAGGATGACCTCAAAACTCGCAACGAAGGTAAAGGTCGGCATGATCACTTCGTCGCCTGCGCCGATACCCAGGGAGGCCAGCGCGGTGGTCAGTGCGGCAGTACCGCTGGATACGAGCTGGGTGTATTTACAGCCCAGCAGCCCGGACATGGCGGCCTCGAGCTCCTTAGCCTTCCAGACACCCTTACGGGGACCGTCAAAACCATATCGCATCATAATACCGGTCTCGAGAACGTCATTGACCTCTTTCCGTTCTTCCGGGCCGAACAATTCAAATCCAGGCATATTAAAAAGATTTTAGTTTTTGTTTGAAGCCGTAAAATTAGAAAAAAGCAACGGAACAGCCCTGCTTTCCACGTTATTGCGGCTGACCGCCGTGGCATAATAGTACCAGACCTTTCCCTTCTCCTCTGCAGACCCGCTGTGGATCGTAAAACCAGCCGCCGAATCGTAGGGGACGAAGTCGAAGGCGGGCAGGGAATCGGTGCTGACGCCGGCCGAATCGGTGCGGTAAATGGCGTAGCCTCTCAGGTTGTCCTGGGGATCGCCTTTGGACAACCAGGCAGTACCGGAAAGGTCTTTCTGGTTGTATTCCGTACGGAACGTGGGCTCATGCGGCCTGACCGAATCGATCCAGGGCATAGGCTGGATCAGCGCGGGATAGTTATACCAGGTGTTCCGCAGACTGTCGCACCAGCCATTGGGGTTTCTGACAAAGGAGGTGCTGCTGAAATAGATCGCCCCATTTATCTTGTCTCCGTAGTTGCGCTGGGCCTGTATCTGGCGCGGCAGCTCGTTGGGATTCCGCCAGGCGAGGTTGACGCCGGCCTTGTAGATGCCCACGCCGATATAGCACTGACGGCCATAGGTATGGCGGCTCCACCATTCTACGAGGACGCCGTAGGGCGCGTGTGCAAAGCTGAACTCCCAGTACAACTGCGGAGCGACATAGTCGATCCAGCCGTTGCGCAGCCAGAGGAGGATGTCGGCGTAGAGGTTGTCATAGTTCGTTTGTCCTGCATGGGTATCACTGCCTTCGGGATCCTGGCTCTTGTTGCGCCATACGCCAAAGGGGCTGATCCCGAATTTGCAATACGGCTTTTCTTCCTTGATGGCCTGGCTGAGATGAAGGATGACGGAGTCCACGTTGCTGCGGCGCCAGTCGCCGATCGTCATGCCGTTGCCGTATTTGGCGTAGCTGGCCTTGTCGGGGAAATCCGATTTGAGACTGCCTTCGCGGATATCGTAGGGATAGAAATAGTCGTCGAAGTGGAGGGCATCGATATCATAACGGTGAACAATATCCCGTATTACCGTGACTACGTACTGCTGTACTTCCTTGTTGCCGGGGTCGAAATAGAGGGTGTTCTCGAAGCGAACGAACCAGTCCCGATGACGGCGGGTGACGTGGTCCGGCGCTACGGATGACCTTCCGATGGTCTTCACGGCGCGATAGGGATTGCACCAGGCGTGAAACTCCATGCCGCGGCGGTGGGTCTCTTCGATCATGAACTGCAGGGGGTCATACCAGGGAGACGGAGGCCTTCCCTGAACGCCTGTCAGCCATTCGCTCCACGGTTCGTAGGGCGACGGATAGAAGGCGTCGGCGGCGGGCCGTATCTGCACCACAACGGCGTTCATGCCATTGCGTTTGTGCATGTCCAGCTGGCGGATGAACTCGGCCTTCTGGCTGTCGGCCGGCAGGCCTTTTTTGGAGGGCCAGTCGATGTTCTCGACCGAGGTGATCCACGCCGCGCGAAACTCGTATTTGGGTTTTGATATGGAAGGGATCAGGGGAACCGCCGATCTGACCGTGTCCGGACCGGGGGCGGCTGGGCGCGCGGCGCTATCCGGAGTCGCAGCGTTCTGGGCAAAGCCCGGGGATGAAAAGAAGACCGATACCAGGACGATCAGGACGGGAACTATATTCCGCAGCTTGTCCAAAAGATCATTGAGCGTTCTTGTCTCCTCCTCGGAGAGGTTGTTCATACACTTGTCGATATCCTGTTCGAAGGGGTCTATCTTTTCGAGCAGCTTGCGGCCTTTGGAGGTGATCACCACGTCGACGAGCCGGCGGTCTTCGGCATTCGGCGTTTTCTTTACCAGACCTTTTTTTACGAGACGGTCCACGATGCGGCTGGTGTCGCTCATCTTGTCGAGCATGCGCTGTCTGATCTGCATTGTGGATAGCGCCTTGCTTTCGCCGCGCAGGATACGCAGGATATTGAACTGCTGCGGCGTTATGTCGGACTCGTTAAAAAGGGCATTCACCTTTTCAAAAAGCCAGTTGGAAGTATAGATGATGTTGATCCTCGCTTTTTGATATTCACTATAGAACTTCCGCTGATTTATTTCGTTTTCAAGTGCCATGGTTCACGGACCTTTTTTCTGATTTATTTGGACCTTGCCCAGTGATTTATTTGGGCCTTGCTCAGTCCCCGGTAAAGGTAGGGAATTATGCTACAGAGTTGAACCGGACACGGTCCGGTTCCCGCCATTTTTACGCAAGTCCTGGACAAGCAAAAAAATGGTATACAGGTGATGGGCTTCGTGCAGCAGGAAAAACTCTGTCCATTCCCGTATGCTGAACTGACCGTACTTCGGGTGAACGCCTGTTCTCGCAAGGGTGGCGTCGTCCATCGACCGCAGCAGGACGATTATCTGTGAACGCCCGGCATCGATGTCGGCGAACTGCTGATCAAGCCCTTTTTCCAGCGTGGGGGCGAATAACGGGTCCTGTTCCGCGACGTAGCGGTCAAAGGAAGGGTTGGACTCTTCCTGCATCCTTTCGAGCCGCCGGAGGAAGACGGGCTGATAGGCGGTCAGGTGCGCGATATTTTCGAAGGCGCTCCATTTATTGGGAATGGGGTTGCGGCGGAGAGTTTCTTCCGGCAGGTCGCCGATGAGGTCGTGAATGGTCTGGTGTTGAAATTCCAGCCTGCTGAGCGCGGACGGAGATAGTGGCATATGTGTTGTGTTGATCAGTGATTAGTCTTTCCATACGGCGGCGCCTTCGCTGCAATTGGCGCAGATGTCGATATTCTTCCGGCTATGCAGCACCTGCCGGCGGAATGTGACATATTCTTCGTTGCGCCATATTTCTTTGAAGGATTTTCCTTTCAGGTCGCCCAGGGTATGCTGTGCGTCCTTGTCAAAGCAGCAGGGAACGACAAGCCCGTCCCAGGTGATGACGGTGGCGTGCCAGAGCCGCCAGCAATGATTTTCGAGGGTATTTTTGGATTTGTATTCGCCGTCATCGCCCTTTTTATAGCGGCTATACCTTGTATTCGCAGGGATAAGGCCGTTGGGGTCCTTTTCGTAGTCATAGACCTGGGCCGTTTTGAAACGGACCTCGTCGACTCCGATTTCCTTTGCCAGCTTCCGGATGTCTTCCAGCTGATGCTCGTTGGGCTTTACGACCAGGAACTGAAAAAATACAAATGGGGTCCTGCTCTTCAGCTCTTTCTTCCACCTGACGATATTGCGCGCGCCCTCCAGCACTTTTTCCAGCTTGCCCCCTACCCTGTATTGTTCATAGACGTCCTGAGTGGTGCCGTCGATCGAGATGATGAGCCTGTCGAGGCCGCTCTCCACCGTCCGCCGCGCATTACGATCGTTGAGGTAGTGCGCATTCGTCGAGGTGGCCGTATAGATACCTTTAGCAGATGCGTAGGCGACCATATCGAGGAACGAGGGGTTCAGATAGGGTTCTCCCTGAAAATAAAAGATCAGGTAGAGAAGGTGTTCGGACAACTGGTCGATCGTCTGTTGAAAAAAACTGTTCTGCAGCATTCCCGTCGGACGCGTAAATGCCCTGAGTCCGCTGGGACATTCGGGACATCGGAGATTGCAGGAAGTGGTTGGTTCGAAAGAGATCGAGATGGGATAGCCCCATTGCACGGCTTTTTTGGTCCACTTGCTCCAATAGTAGCTGGACAAAACTTTTATCCCGTTGAACAAACGTTTTCCGGTGAGCTTGGACAATAAATTAATCGTATCGTTCCAGTTAAAATCGGGCATCGAAGCTATAAAATATAAAAATAGTAAATTATGTTTGTAAAGTGATGTCAACCCGTTCGAGGAAATATACGGCCTGGAAGATCGTACTTATAACAATAACAGCTGCGGTACTGGTGATGTTCGGCTTTGTCGCCTATGACTGGTGGCAGGAAAGGACGGCTCATTTTGTGCGATACCAGGAATTCGGAATTGATATCCCCACCAATTACACCATTCACGGCATCGATGTCTCAAAATACCAGGATATTATTGACTGGGGTTCGGTAAGGGACATGAAGGTCGGTGACGTACAGATGAGCTTTGCCTTTATCAAAGCGACAGAGGGGCTGTCGAACGAGGACGCGTATTTCCAGCGCAACTGGAAGAAGGCGAGGGATGCGGGTCTGGCCCGGGGCGCCTATCATTTTTTCCTCTCGACCAAGAGCGGCAAGGCCCAGGCCGAAAATTTCATCAATTCCGTCGACCTGATGCCGGGCGATATGCCGCCGGTGCTGGATATCGAACAGACCTATGGCGTGCCGTCGCAGAAACTGCGGGACCGCGCGAAGGAGTGGCTGCAGACGATCGAAGACCACTATCACGTGACGCCGATCATTTACACCAGCGTCGATTTCTACAAGTCATACCTAAAAGACGATTTTGACGGCTACCCGTTGTGGATAGCGCACTACCTGCAAAAGGAGCGGCCCGGCATCTACCGCGAGTGGGCGTTCTGGCAGCACAGCGAGGCGGGCCGGGTCAACGGCATCCTGACGCGGGTAGATTTTGACGTGTTCAACGGTGATTCCGCCGAGTTTCACAAGCTGCTGGTGAATTAATGGTTCACGCCGGGACCTCCGACCAGCGTTGGTTCACGTGACGGCTGGAGGACGGGTCACGAGTGGGGGCGGGGTCAACTGGTGTGATCCACTATAATAAACCATTGCCCATTGATCTTTCGGAACAGCAGCGTATAGGTCCCTCCCACATCTCCGGCTTTTCTTTTCAGCGCCCATTTCCCGATGACAAAACAGTAGTCCGGTGCAAGCCGGGTGATCTTTATTTCGGAGAAGGTCAGCTGCCCCATTTTGTCGGGGCTGTCATAGCTGGATTTGTAGCGGGCAAGCGCGGCGGCATAGCCGTAAGAGGGCCCGGACTTGCCGATGAAAACGAGCGAGTCGTTGTTCCAGTAGCCCTTCATGAAGTCATCGATATTGCCGCGGTTCCAGGCTGCCGTCTGGTCGGTCATCAGCCGGCGGATGGCAGTAGCGTCTTTCGGCGCTGGCCGGGACTGGCCGGGAGCCTGGTGGACGGCGCCAGGGCCGGGTTCTGCGGAGGCCGGGATCATGGCGGCAAGAAGGAATATCAAAAGGGAGGTTCGCATGCGGTGTTTTTCATAAATTTCCTATTCCTCATCCATTTCCCGCAGCAATTCCTGTAATTTTTTAATATGACGGCCGTAGAGTTTGTTGATGTACCACACGTTGAAGTAATACATGGCGACGGTGAATGGTACGAGCATCAGCAGCCAGATCGTCGAATTTTTCCACCAGGGCGCCGGGGACAGGCTATGGTAGACCCTGGTATTGTCCGGATAGAACAGCCGGAAGTGAAAGATGAGATAGGTCAGTATGGCCATGGCTGGGATGACAATGGTCGAAGCCAGCAGATAGAACCTGGTGTATTTCTTCAGCGTCCCGACCTGGCGGGCGAGGTTGGAACGGACCTGGCAGGACAGGCACTGCATGGTGCTCAGGAGCCGGGACTTCCGGTAGTAATAGGCGCAGAACAGCCCGCCGACGAGCAGCAGGAGGAGCGAGATGGCCCGCAGCCTTCCCTGGAACTCCACCAGGTAGAAGAGAATAAGGGGAACATAGGCTACGATGATGCAGAGCAGCTCGATCCGGAGGTTGCGGCGCATCCGGGCTACGGGCCCCCGGGACCGCTGCTGCAGAAGGGGCAGCAGGCTTTCACGACCGGTGTAGGCGTCGGCGTGGCGGTCACCGGCGCCGGGTGCGTCGTCGGGGCGGGACATGCCATGAGCTTCGTCAGGCTGAGCCTCACGCCAGATCTCCTTAAGACTATCCAATTCCATAAGTAGCCTCCTTTGTCATTTTGCGAAGTTTGTCCTTGATCCTGTTCATCTTTACCCGGAGATTGTTCTGGGGGATACCCAGTATCTCCTCCATTTCCTGATAGGATTTGTCTTCCAGGTAGAGCATGGTCAGCGCCTTTTCCACCTCCGTCAGTCTGTTGATAGCGGTATAGAGCAGCTGCAGTTGTTGCTCCTTTTCTCCCGTGTACTGGATGTCCTGGAGCTGGGTGGGGAGCTCGCCGGGATCGGTCAGTGTTGTCGGGGGGCGCTGTTTGCGGAGGTCTGAGATGGCGGTGTTCAGCGCGATCCGGTACAGCCAGGTACTGAATTTGGCGTCTCCGCGAAACCCGGGATAAGACCGCCACAGCTGGATGACGATCTCCTGGAAAAGGTCCTGCCGGTCGGTTTCGGTAAAGCAGTAGAGCCTGCATACCTTATGCAGGATCCCCCTGTTCTGGTCGACGAGGCGGATAAAATCGTCCTGTTGCCCGTTGCTTACCACGAATAGTTTGTAATAGGGTTTATACAGTAATATCACTATTTGTCGCCAATTGAAGGAAAATATTACATTCGCGCCTATGAATAAGATCTATCACCTCTCTACCTGTACCACCTGTCAGCGGATACTGGAAGAGACGGGCGCGGGTAAAAAAGGGATCGCTCTGCAGGACATCAGGACGGAACAGATCAGTCCGGAGCAGCTGGACCAGCTGAAAGAAAAGGCGGGCTCGTACGAGGCATTGTTCAGCCGCCGGGCCATAAAGTATAAGGAGATGGGGCTGAAAGACCAGCAGCTGGACGAGGCGGACTACCGGCGGCTGATCCTGGAAGAATATACCTTTCTCAAGCGTCCAGTCGCCGTCATCGGGGATAACCTATTTGCGGGGAATGATAAAAAGACCGTTGCCGCCCTCGGGAACGCGCTGAAAAAGAAAAGGTAGCCGTCACCGACCCGACCCGTGGCCTCAGTTCTGAGACAGTATTTTGGTCCCGAAGAAACCCTGCTGCCGGACGACTTTCACCCTCACCAAACCCCGTATCCCCGCATAGTCACGGGCGGAGCTAAATATATAAGCCTCAGGCAGTTCGACTATCCGTTCGCGAACGGGGTTCTCGTGGATATGGGCGATCCGGGACAACAGCGTGTCGCAGTCGCCTTCGATGCGGAGGGGGCTGCTACAGTTCTGCCAGAGGTGGAACTTCTCCAGCCTGCGCAGGGACTTGGGATATTCCTCGAAATGCCGCAGCATCCAGTCGCGGCGAAAGTCCATTTCCAGATCGATCGTCTTCAGCACTGCCGGCGTTGTAAATTTCTTAAAATCCCGCTCGAAATAGGAGGGCGTAGTACCATCCTTGGTCCGGATGATAAGATGAAGATGGCTGGACATCAGACACCAGCTATAGATGGTCAGACCCTGGGTGTCGACGAAGTAGTTGAGGGCTTCCGCTATCACCTGTTTATAAGCCGGCCTGACGAATACATCAATCTTATCTACCGTATTCAGCGTCAAAAGGTAACACGCGTCGAGGGGCATTTTCGGCTTATCCTTTGAGAACATAACCTTCGATTTGGTGATAAAATAGCGTTTCCACCGGAGGGTGTCCGGGTTGCGGGTGACAGGTTATGGGAAAGGGATGTCTTTAAAGGTACAAAAAAATGTATCTTTTGTTCATGCAGGTCAGGTTATTTTTTCGACGTCTGTGACGTCTGTAGGATGACCATTCACCGAGGTAAGTTTTACCCTTTGCCGGGGATAGGCGCTGCAATAAATATAGTGCCGGGGGTCGTCGACCCATTTGGCCTTTTGGAGTTTGTCTATCGGTGACGGGAGGGG
>Ga0068853_100001006_pt1 | contig 19854 bp, 9 predicted proteins | sample KBSCornC32_FD_65655 | JGI IMG/M metagenome (GOLD analysis project Ga0068853, IMG submission 65655) | Corn rhizosphere microbial communities from Kellogg Biological Station, Michigan, USA - KBS Corn C3-2 | ecosystem: Host-associated > Plants > Roots > Rhizosphere > Soil ...
AGCGTCTCGCGCTCGTAGCGGTCGATCGCGTACGGAATCCTCTCGTTCGCATACTGCTCGAAATGATGGCGCTGGCCGATCATCGGGCCTAGCCCGCCGACCTGCCAGAACAGCCACTGCATCGCCATCACGCGCCCGCGCGTGTCGGGTGGGATGAACCGCTTCGTCTTGTCGGCGAGATACATCAGGATCGCGCCCGATTCGAACACGCTGATCGGCGCGCCGCCGTCGTCCGGCGCAAGGTCGACGATCGCCGGCATCTTGTTGTTCGGCGAGATCGCGAGATAGTCCGGCTTGAACTGATCGCCCTTGCCGATGTTGACGAGCTTCAGCTCGTATTCGAGCGCGGCTTCCTCGAGAAACAGCGCAATCTTTTGCCCGTTGGGCGTCGGCCAGTAGTAGAACTCGATCATGGGGAACACTCCTTTGTCCCCGCCCTCGCTCATACTTATGGGGCGAACGCGCTTCGTTCTCAACCGGAACGGCGCGGCATTACGGTCGCAATTCATCGGCGAGTCCGCTCCAGCGCTGCGCACGCCGCGCAACGGCTTCGGAGAGCACATTCTCGTTCGCCCACAGCGTCAGCGAACGGCGCGCGCGCGTGATGCCCGTGTAGAGCAGCTCGCGGCTCGCGACGCGCACGCTCTTGTCGGGCAGCGCGAGCAGCACGTCGTCGAACTCCGAGCCCTGCGACTTGTGCACGGTCAGCGCGAATGCGCTCTCGTGCGCCGGCAATGCGGCCGGCAGCCACGCGCGCGGACCCGCGTCGGTGTCGAACCAGACGCGCGCGTTGCCGTCCGCGTCGATCCAGACGAGCCCGACGTCGCCGTTGTAGAGCCCGTGGCGATAACTGTTTTCGCGAATCATGACGGGCCGGCCGTGGAAGAACGCGTCCTCGCGCGCGCCGGTTTTCTGCAGCGCGAGCGCGATGCGCGCGTTCAGCGTGCGGCTGCCCGCGTCGCCTTCGCGCACGGCGGTCAGCACGCGATGGCGTCGCAGCATCGCGAGCGCGGATGCGACGTCGCTTGCGGCAGCGATCGCGCGGTAGTGCGGCAACGCGTGGTCGAGCACGAATGCCGCCAGCGCCGCGTCGCGCCCGGTGTGCCAGTGCACGCCGCGATAGGCGCTCGCGCGCAAGCCCGAAACGACGCTCGCGCCATCGCCGCCGCGAATCGACGCGCTCATCGCCGAGAGATCGAGCGAGGCGGACTGGCGATGGCTCCGTTCGAGCTCGACGCGCGTCAGCGCGCTTTCGCCGGCGCGCGTCGCGACATCCGCGCCAAGCGCCGCCGCGAGCGGGCGTGCGATCCGATCGGGCCATGCCTTGCCGTCGCCGGCCGAATCGCAGAGCGCCGCGAGCACGTCGCCGGTCTCGACCGACGGCAGCTGGTCGCGGTCGCCGAGCAGGATCAGGCGCGCCGACGGCTTCAGCGCGCCGGCGAGCTTGCACATCAGCGGCAGGTCGACCATCGACGCCTCGTCGACGACGACGAGGTCGGCCGCGAGCGGATTCGTCGCGTCGTGGCGGACGCGCACCGAATCGGGCCGGCTGCCGAGCAGCCGGTGCAAGGTGCTCGCCGCGCCGGGCAATGCGTCGCGCAGCGCCGCGTCGATGCGGCCGTGCGCGAGCAGGTGCTCGTAGCTTTCGCGAAGCGCCTCGGCGAGCCGCGCCGCGGCCTTGCCGGTCGGCGCCGCGAGCGCGACGCGCAGCGTCTCGCCGCGCCGCTCTGCCGCTTCGACCGCGAGCACGAGAATGCGCGCGACCGTCGTCGTCTTGCCGGTGCCCGGACCGCCGGTCAGCAGCACGACGCGCTCGATCTGCGCGAGCGCGGCAGCGAGCGCCTGCTTGTCCGGCGCCGTCGTATCCGCCGGAAAGAGCGCCGCGATCCGCTCGCGCAGCCACGTCGCATCGGGTGCGGGGTCGACCGGCCCGCTCAGCGCACGCAGCGCCGCGGCGAGCCGCGCTTCGTAATCGTGATAGCGGCGCAGCGCGATCGCGCCCGACGCGAGGACCAGCGGGCGTCCGCTCGCGCCGTCGTCGGAGACATAGGCGGATTCGCGCAACCGCGCTTCCCAATCGTCGCGCCCGGGCAGCGGCGGCACGCGATCGGGCGCGATCTCGCCGAAGAGATCGCCGATGCGGTCGAGCGGCACGCGACTGTGTCCAAACGCGAGCGCACGGCTCGCGAGCGCCGCCGCCAGCGCGACCGCATCGTGCGTGCCGGGCGTCAGCCGCTGCAGGCAGGCGCCGAGCGCGTGATCGATGGGTCGAAGCCATCCTTCGCGCAGCCAGCGGTCGAGCGCGCTCATGCGGCCACCCGGCGCGGCGGCGCGAGCAATGCGTCGAGCGCTTCGATCAGCTCGCACGACGGCCGCGCGACGAATACGCCGCGCGCATCGTCGCGCGAAAGATCGAGACCGCGGCAGAAGAGATAGCGCACGCCGCCGAAGTGCGTGTCGTAGTCATAGTCGGCGCGGCGCAAGCGCAGCCAGCGATGCAGCGCCAGCGTGTAGATCAGATACTGCAGGTCATACTCGCTGTCGCGCACCGCGCGCGCGAGGCCTTCGGCGGAATAGTCGGCGAGCCGGTTGCTCTTGTAGTCGACGATGTACGCGCGGTCGGCGTGGAGGTAGACGAGGTCGATGCGTCCCGTCATCAGCCCTTCGAGCCGCTCGCGCGTGCCGAAGCCGTCGCGATCGCGCACGATCTCGTGACGATGCAGCAGCGCGACCAGCCGCTCGACCGCCACCGGATGCAGCGCGAAGTGGAACTCGATCTCGGCGCGCCGGTCGCGCGGCGCCACGTCGGCGAGCCGCACGCCTTCGGGCAGCCGCACGTTGACCGTGTCGCGCACGAGCGCGGTCAGCGGCGCGAGCCCGCCGGCGATGCCGTCGTCGACGTAGCCGTTCGCGCCGAGCGCGTGCCGCAGCGCGTCCTCCTCGCCGGGCGGCGGCGCATCGTCCTGCCAGTCGCGCCAGCGCGCGAAGTCGATCGTCTCGAGCGCCGCATGCAGCGCATTGCCGAAGCGCGCGCCGACGTACGGCGAGGCGATCGGCTCGAGCACGATCTCGGCCGGCTCGTCCTCGGCGCCCTGCGCGTCGATCGCGTCGGGCTCGGTGCCCGATTCTTCGCGCGCGAGCTGCGAGAAGCTGTGCACCCACCAGTCGCGGCGCAGCACGCGATGCGCTTCCCGGATTGCGACGTCGTGGCGATCGTCGATCGGCAGCGGCAGTGCACGCGTCACCAGATCGGGAATCGGACTGCGCACGATCGCGCGCGGCGCGGCCGTTTCCAGGCGCTCGAACGCGGCGTCGATCGCCTCGGCGTTCGAGCTGCCGACCTTGCCGTCCTTGCCGCCCTGCAGCAGCCACGCGAGCACGGGCTTCTCGCCGCGACCGGTGTTGACATACGCTGCGTAAAGCCACGCCGCGTGTCGCGCGCGCGTCAGCCCGACATAGAGAAGGCGCAGCTGTTCTGAGAGAAGCTCCTGCCGCTCGCGCGCGGCCGCGGCCGCATATGCTTCGTCGTCGATGCCTGGAATCTTCGCGCGCAATGCGCGCCGCCCGTCCACGCGATCGGCGACGAGGCCGACGCTGCCGGTCCACGGCTCGGCTGTCGCGAGCCCCGCGAACGGCAGGAACACGAGATCGAACTCGAGGCCCTTCGCCTTGTGCAGCGTCATGATGCGCACGCGTTTCGCGTCGGATTCGAGCCTCTGCTGCTGCGCTTCATCGTAGTCGTCGGCGTCGTCGATGCGTCGCGCGAGCCAGTCGGCCTCGCCGGCCGCGCCGAGCACGTGCGCGCGCGCATTCTGGATTTCCTCGGCGACCTGAAGGTAGTTGCCGAGCCGCCGCTCGCCGTCGGCGACCTTCAGCAGCCGCGGCGCCGCGCGCGCGACGAGCTCGCGCACGACTTCGAGCGCGCCGAAGCGCGACCAGTGCTCGCGCCAGCGCTGGAATGCGTCGAGCCAGCTGCGATGCATTTGCTCGTCGCGCGACAACGCGTCGATCGCCGGCGCATCGACGCCGATCAGCACGCTCGCGAGCGCGGCACGCAGGCGGCTTTCGTGGCCGATCGCGAGCAGCGCTTCGAGCAGGCGCAGGATCTCGCCGGCTTCGTGCGTGCTGAACACGCTTTCGCGCAATGCCGTCACGCTCGCGATGCCGCGCTGCGCGAGCTCGCGCTGCATGCGCGCGGCCTCTTCGTTGCGATTGACGAGCACCGCGATGTCGCCCGGCTCGACGCGCACGGCCACGCCATCGCGCCGCACCTGCAGCGGCGCGACGTTGAGCAACGCATCGATCTCGCTCGCGGCCGCCTGCGCGGCGCGAGCGCGGGCCGCATCCGCTTTCATCGGACGCGGATCGGGTTCGGCGTCGATGCGCGAGAGATTGAGCAGATGCAGCGCCGGCGCGGCGCGGCGCCCGTCGCCGAGATCCGCATCGACGACCTTGCCGCCCGGCTCGATGGGCGGATAGCGCGTTTCGCCGTCCGCAAACGGATGCTCGCCGCCCTCCGCGAAGACCGCGGCGACCGCCTCGATCATGCGCGGCCGCGAACGAAAGTTGCGATCGAGCGTCTCGGTCGATTCGGCGAATGCACCGGCCGCGTGATACGTGTGCACGTCGCCGCCGCGGAAGCGATAGATCGCCTGCTTCGGGTCGCCGATCAGGAACAGCGCCGGACGCGCGTCCTCGTCGCGCTCGACGTAGATGCGCCTGAAGACGTCCCATTGCCTGGCGTCGGTATCCTGGAACTCGTCGACCAGCGCGGCCGGACACGCGGCGCGAAGCTCCGCCGCCAGATGCGCGCCCTGCGCCGACGAGAGCGCCGCGTGCACGCGGTCGACCAGATCGTCGAAGCCGATGAGCCCGCGCTCGCGCTTGATCGTCGCCATGCGCACGAGCGCGGCATCTCGCACCGCGTGCAGCAGGCTTGCGCGCGCTTCGGCCTGCGCGCGCAGGCCGGCGCCGCGGACGTCGAAATAGGCGTCGACCGCGGCCGACAGCGCGACCGCCGGCGGCGGCTTCTGCCGATAAGTCCCCTTGCGGCGATCGGCAATGCCCGCTGTCGTCAGCGCGTCGAGTCGGTCGTGCGTAACGTCGTCGAGCACCGCTCCATCGGCGAATGCAGCCAATGCGTTCCAGAGCAGCACCATGGTCGGGTCTTGCGGGCGGTTGCGCACCAGAACGCCGTCCGCCCGCGCTTTGTCGATGACGCGCCGGCATTCGGGCAGATCGCGACGACACGCTTCGCGCAGCGTCTGCGTCGCCGCAGCGAGCGCGGCGAGCGCCGCCGGATCGGCTTCGGCGGCTGCCGGAAACAGACGCTCGGCGGTCAGCAGCTGACGCAGGTCCTTCGCGAGCAGCTCCGGCGATTTCCAGAGCGTCTCGAGCCGCGCGACCGTGTCGGGCTCGCGCGTGAAGCGGCGCCAGATGTCGTAGGCGATCTCGTCGTGCAGCGCGCGTTCGCTCGTCACGAACTCGGTCGGAACCAGCGCCTCGCCGCTCGCGAGCGCGTGATCGGAAAGGATGCGCTGGCAGTACGCGTGGATCGTGTGGATCGGCGCGAGATCGATCTCGGCCACGGCGCGACGCAGGCGCGCAGCGAGCGCGGCGGCGGGCTCGGCCGCAAGGCGCCGCGCGAGCACCGCGGCCGTCGTCGCGAGGGCGGCATCGCCGCTCGCCGTCGCCTCGCGCAGCGCCGCGGCATCGAGTGATGCGAGCGCGGCGGCGCGGACCAGCTGCGCGCGCAGCCGTTCGCGAAGCTCCTGCGTCGCGGCGATCGTGTAGGTCACCGCGAGGATCTTCCGCACCGGCAGCTCGCGCTCGACGACGAGGCGCGTATGCAGCAGCGCGAGCGCGAACGTCTTGCCGGTGCCGGCGCTCGCCTCGATGCGATGCGTGCCGTCGAGCGGCCAGTCGATCAGCGGTGCGGTCATGCGCCGCGCTCCGGCACGCGCGCGTCGTAAAGCGCCGCGAAGATGGCGCCCGCCCAGGTGCGGAATGCGTGCGTTGCGGTCATGTCGACGAACGGCATCGCGCCGCGGAGCGCGAGCACGGTCGCGGCGTCGGTTCCCTCGCCGCCGCGGCGGTTCGTCCATTGTTTGGCGGCCTCCTCGTCGGCCTCGGCCGCGTCGCCTTCGAAGTTGTCGAGCCATGCCAGCGCCGACGCGGGACGGAACGGCAACGGCTTGGCGAGTCCCTCGTGCATCACGCTGACGAGCCAGCGCAGCGCCTCGCATGCCGCCTCGCGCGGATGCTGCGCGAGCGGCTTCGGCCCGACGTCTCCCGGCTCGAAGTTCGCGAACGTCAGCACCGGCCGCGGATCGCCGAGCGCGGCGAGCACGAGCGCGTCGAGATGCCAGCGCACGAGATTGCGCGCGCTCGCCTTGCCGACGCGCGTGCGGATCGCGTGCGCGTCGTCGATGTCGTCGATCGTGCCCGCGAGCCGGACGTCGCCGAGTGCAAGGTCGAACGGCAGGCGCGCGAGCGTGCCGCGCCGCACCGCGTGCACGGCGTTCGCGATCGGCCGCGCCTGGCGCAGGATCTCGCGCAGGCGCTGCGTTCCGGCGCCGCCGGGCGGCAGCTCGCCCTCGGCCTGGAGGCGCCGGCACAGCGCGGCTTCGTCGATGTCTTTTTCGGCGACGAGCGCTTCGTGCACACGGCTCAGCAGGATGAAATGCTCGAGCGCGTCGGCGGACACGAACGGCTCGTTCTCGGCGAGATGCGCCTCCTCGCGATCGAGCCGCACGCGCAGGCGCTGGTGAAGGAACGCCGCCGGCGCATCGATGAGGAATCGTTTCAGCGCGCGATAGTCGATCTTGTCGGCGCGCGCCATATCGGGCTCGACCGGCAGCGGCGACGGCACGAACGCCGGCATCGCATTCGCGGCCGGCACCGTTGCTAGCGCGGCGGTCCATGCCGCGTCGAAGCGGACGCGGCGCGCGTCGGTGTCGGGCGCACGGCCGAACGGCTGCAGCGGATGCCGCAGGACGAGACGGCGGCGCGCCGCGACGGGATCGTCGAAATATGTCGCGGCGACATCGAGCAGCTCGGAGATGACGACCGACGGCTCGCGCGCGGAGCCGTCGTTCGCGTCGCGTCCGATGTAGCTCACGTAAAAGACGCTATACGCCGCATTCAAGAGCTGCAGGAACAGGAAGCGATCGTCGTCGCGCACCGAGCGGTCGCCGCGGCGGCGACGGCCCGGCTTGTCGAGCGCGGCCGAAAGCCGGTTCAGGACCGGCGACGGTTCCTGCCGCGGATAGTCGCGGTCGTTGAGGCCGAGCAGGCAAATCACGCGGAATGGAATCAGCCGCATCGGCACCATGCGGCAGAAGGTGACGCCGCCGGCGAGGAACGGCTGGCGCGCGTCGGCTTCGGCGAAGCGCGCGGCGAAATGCGCTCGCACGACGTCGGCCGGCAGCGTGCCGTCGAGACCGGCCTCGGCGGCCGAGCGGCCGAACGCGTCGATCTCGCCGAACACGCGATCGCGTGCGCGCGCGTCGGCCGCGTCGGCGGGATTCGGCGGCAGCAGCGCTTCGAGCACCGTCGTCAGCAGCGCCTGCCAGTCGGCCGGCGTGCGCGGCTGCGACACGTCGCGCGCGGTGCGCTCGATCAGTGCGAGAAGCTCGATGAGCGCATCGAGCGCGTCGAGCGCGTGGCCTTCGAGATCGGGCCACGGCGCGACGCCGGCGATGTCGGCATCGTCGCCGGCCGCGTGGCCGAGCAGCAGCCGGTCGAGCGCGAATCGCCACGTGAATGCGTCCTCGGCCGGCGCGCCGAGCCGCGCGCGGTGCGCGGCGTCGAGCCCCCAGCGCGCGCCGGCCTGCCGGATCCATTCGCGCAGGCGATCGATCGATTCGGCGTCGAGATCGAAGCGGCGCATCAGCGAGGGCAGCGCGATCAGGTCGAGCACTTCGTTGCTGGTCAGGCGCGCGCGTTCGAACGCGAGGATGCGCAGCGCGAGATCGGCGACCGGCGAGGAGGCGAGCGAGCTTTCGTCGGCGACCGTGTACGGAATGAAGCGCGGCGTGCCCTGCGCGCCGCCGAACACGGCGGCGATGAGCGGCGCGTAGAGGTTGATGTCCGGCGTCATGACCGCGACGTCGCGCGCTTCGAGCGCCGGATCGTCCTCGAACAACGCGCGCAGCTGGTCGTGGAGCACCTCGACTTCGCGCGTGCGCGTGTGGCACGCGTGGATCTGCAGCGTGCGGTCGCGCTCGATCGCGTCCAACGTCAGCGTGTCGCCTTGCACGGCACGGCGTTCGAGGACGTCGAGCTGGAGCCGCTGCAGGAGACCGCGCGGCTTCGGATCCGCGTAGGCTTCGATCTCGTGCGGCGTGACGATTTCGTACGAGAACAGCGTCGCGATGAAATCGCGGCCGGCGCGGCCCCACGCCGCGAGCAGCGGATTCTCGCCGTCGTCGAGCGGGTCGTCCGAAGCGGTCGCGAGGCGCTCGCGCAGCGTGACGAGATCGCCCCAGTACTTGCGCGTCGGCGTCGGCAGGTAGAAGTGCACGGTCGCGCCGCGCGCAGCCGCCGTCATGACGCGCAGTACGTCCGGCGACACGTTGCTGCAGGCGAACGCGAAGACGCGCGCCGGCAATCCCTGCGGCGCCGGCGCGTCGGCGCTTTCGAACATACGCAGGAAGCGATCGATCGCCTGCGCGCGATGCGCGATGCCGCGCGTCGCGCGGCGCCAGAGCTCGGCCTGCCAGTCGTCGCGGTCGGCGCCGCGGTCCCAGCCGAGCAGCCAGTCGCGCCGCCACGCCTGGTATTTCGTGAACACGTTCGCGAGCGCCTGCGCGAGCGACCACGCGCGCAGCGCGCGATCGGGGCCGTCGAGATAGCGGTCGAGCATCGCCGCGATCGGCGCCGAGCTCCGCGACGCGGGATCCTGCAACACCGCGTAGAGGCGCCAGACCAGCCGCGACGGCTCGATCGTGCGCGCATCGTCGTGCGCCGGCACGTTCGCGGCGAGCACCTCGCCGACGAACTCGCCCGGCGCGAGGAAGCGCAGGTTCGCCGCGATGCCGTGCCGCTCGGCGAGCGTCGCCTGCAGCCAGCGCCGCATCGACGGCTGCGGGATCAGGATCGTGTCGGGTTCGAGCAGGCCCGTGCCCGGCGGCACGTCCTTGAGCTCGCGCGCGAGGAGCTCGGCGAGCACGTCGAGCGCGTTGCCGTGATAGAGGCGGAAGTCCGGAGCCGCGGGCATCTGCGAATGATGCACGACGCCGTCTCGTCCCGTGCGACGGACCGTGCGCCGTGCACGACGGAACCGGCGGCAGGCGCGGTATCTTGCGATCTTTTCGGAACGCTCGCATGGCACGACGCGCACCGGCCGAAGGACTCTCGCTCGAAGCACTCGGGCTCGACGCGCACGAGACGGCGGCCTACCTCTGCCTGCTCGACCATCCGCGCGCGACGGCGGCCGAGATCGCCGATGCGATGGGCCTGCCGGCGCGCCGGGCGCAGCGGCTGCTCGACGCGATCGAGGCGCGCGGGCTCGTCACGCATTCGCCGGAGCGGCCGCGGCGCTACCTGCTCGCGGCGCCGGACATGGCGATCGAAGGCCTGATCCTGCAGCGCGAGAAGGAGCTGCAGCGCATCCGCGCCAGCGTGCGCCAGCTGCACGAGCGCGCGGCGTCGCACCGGCAGTCGACGCCGCAGCCGCTGATCGAGCTGATCACGCAGCGCGAATCGGAGCGGCAGGTGTTCCGCCAGCTGCAGGCGTCGGCGCAGAACGAGCTGATCTTCCTCGTGCGTCCGCCGATCCTGATCTCGCGGCCGGCCGCGCCGGAGGCGCCGGACTACGAGACCGATGCGCGTGCGCGCGGCGTGCGCTATCGCGGCATCGTCGATTCGGACTACCTCGCGCTGCCGGGCGCGGTCGAGCACGTGCGCGCCGACATCGACAAGGGCGACGAGGTGCGCGTCGTGCACCGGCTTCCGTTCAAGATGGTGCTCGCCGACCGGCGCACGGCGCTGATTCCGCTCGATCTCTCCTCGCCGCGCAGCGAAGTGCTGCTGGTGCGCTCGTCGGCGCTGCTCGACGCGCTCTATGCGCTGTTCGAATCGCTCTGGGATCGCGCGGTGCCGGTCTCGCTCGAGCGCGATCGCACGTTGAAGGCGAATGCCGACGTCGGCGGCATTCCGGCCGAAGCGCGCGAGCTCCTCCGGCTCATGGCCGCCGGGCTCAACGACAAGGCGATCGCGCACGAGCTCGGCATCTCGATGCGCACGCTGAACCGGCGCGTCTCGGAGCTCATGTCGCAGCTCAATGCGCGCAGCCGCTTCCAGATCGGCTGGATCGCCTCGCGGCTGCTCGGGGATTGAGGCGTGCCGCACACTCCGCTGGCTGATCTGCGCCATGGCGGAGATCGGCCGCGTTGCCGCGTTGCCGCGCGACGGAAGTGCGCCAGATACTCCCGGCCTCGCATCGTCTCGGGGTATCGCATGAAAGCGCTCGCAGTTTCGCTCGGTGTCGCGTTGCTGGTTTCGGTTCCGGTGCGGGCCGAGGATGTCTGGAGCGAGCAGCGGACGCTTCCGGACGAGGCGGGATCGGGCGCGCAGTTCGGCTCGGCGGCCTCGCTCGACGGCCCGCTGGCGCTGATCGGCGCCGACGGCGAGAACGGCGCCCAGGGCGCGGCCTATTTCTACGCGAAAGGCGACAGCGGCTGGAGCGAGCTTCAGCGCATCACGGCCGATGATCCGAATGTCGCCGAGTTCGGCTTCCGCACGATGCTGAAGGACGACATCGCGATCGTGACGGCCGACATGAGCGGTCCGAGCACGGGCCAGGGCGCGGCGTACGTGTTCTCGCCCGACGGCACCGGAGCCTGGACGCAGACGCAGATCCTGAGCCTCGCCGACGGCACCGGGTTCGACAACTTCGGCTCGGCGATCGCGCTCGACGGCGACCGGCTCGTGATCGGCGCGCACGGCGTCGTCATCGGCGACAACTTCGGGCAGGGCGCCGCGTATTTCTTCACGCGCTCGGCGAGCGGCTATGCGCAGGCGCAGGAGATCCTCGCCGACGACGGCGCGCTGAACGACAACTTCGGCAATTCGGCCGCGATGGTCGGCGACACGCTGTTCATCGGCGCGAACGCGGCGACCGTCGACGGCGTGTTCGCGCAAGGCGCCGTCTACGCCTACGCGTTCGACGGCGAGCAGTGGCAGCAGGTGCAGAAGATCACCGAGGGCTCGGGCGCGCAGTTCGACTTCTTCGGCATCAGCCTCGCGTTCGACGGCACCACGCTGATGGTCGGCGCGACCGAGAGCGGCGGCGGACCGGGTTCGGTCTACGTGTTCACGAACGACGGCACGAGCTGGGTGCAGCAGCAGCGGCTGACCGTCGACGGCATCAATTCGGGCGCGAACTTCGGCAATGCGATCGCGCTGCACGACGGCGGCGCGCTGATCGGCGCGGATATCCAGACCGTCGACGGATTCACCAGCCGCGGCGCGGCGTATCTCTTCGACTTCGACGGGACGGGCTGGTCGCTCGGCCACACCTTCGTCTCGAGCGACGGCACGACCGATGACTTCTTCGGCGTCGCGATCGGCTACGACGGCACGACGGCACTGATCAGCACGCTGCACCCGAACGGCAATCAGGGCGCCGCGTACTTCTACACGCACGACACGATCTTCTCGGACGGCTTCGACGGCTGACCGGAGCGCGTCCGGAACGCGAATGCAACGAAAATGGAATGACGCGGGCCGGCGCGAACGCGATCGTTCGCGCCCGGTTCCTCAAGGGCGTCATTTTAGATGAACGGATGCTTTCGCGGCCGGGTCTCGGCCGGCCGCCGCGCGGGATTTGCGGCGGCGCTTCTCTTGGCGGCATCGGCCGCCGGCGCGGGCGGCGTGCCCTGGACCTGGCAGAACCCCAAGCCAATCGGCAACTTCCTGACCGGCGTCGCCTGCATCGACAGCCTGAGCTGCACGCTCGTCGGCATCGCCGGCACGATCATGCAGAGCGACGACGGCGGCGCCTCGTGGCGGTCGCGCGCAAGCGGCACGGGCGAGACGCTCGAGGCCGTGTCGTTTGCGCCCGACCGCGCGCACGGCATCGCGGTCGGCGACAACGGCGTCATCGTACACACGACCGATGGCGGCCTGACCTGGACGGCGCAGGCAAGCGGCGTCGCGACGAGCCTCTATGCCGTCGCGCTGACCGACGCCGACCACGGCGTTGCGCTCGGCCTCGGCGGCACGATCCTGCGCACCGACGACGGCGGCGCGACGTGGACGCTGCAAGCGGGCGGCACCGACAACGATCTGGAAGGCATCGCGTTCGCCGACGCGCTGACCGCGACCGCGGTCGGCGGCAACGGCACGATCCTGCGCACGATCGACGGCGGCACGACATGGACGGCGCAGACGAGCGGCTCGACGGGCTGGCTGACCGGCGTGGCATTCACGAACGCCGACGCGGGCACGGTGACGGGCTCGGACGGCACGATCCTGCACACGACCGACGGCGGCGCGACATGGTCGCCGCAGACCAGCGGCGTCGACGGGCAGATATTCTCGATCGCGTTCGCGAACGAGGGCAGCGCGACCGCGGTCGGCGACAACGGCCTGATCCTGTCGACGAACGACGCCGGCGCGACGTGGACGAAGGTCGAGAGCGGCACGACGAACCAGCTCACGCACGTTGCGCTCGCCGGCTTTGGCGGGGCGATCGTCGGCGGGCTCGGCACGATCTTCCAGCTCGTCCCCCTCAGCAAGACCTGGAGCGAAGTCACCACGCGCGCGACCAGCGAGCAGCTCGACGCGGTCGCCTTCGTCGGCACGTCGACCGGCACCGCGGTCGGCACGACCGGCGCGATCCTGCGCACGACCGACGGCGGCGCGACGTGGACGTCGCAGCAGAGCGGCACGAGCGAGAACCTCTGGGGTGTCGCGTTCAGCGATGCCGATACGGGCACCGCGGTCGGCGCGAACGGCACGATCCTGCGCACGACCGACGGCGGCGCGACATGGACGCCGCAGTCGAGCGGCACGACGAGCCTGCTCTGGGGTGTCGCGTTCGTCGACGCGAACATCGGCTGGGTGTCTGGCTTCGCAGGCACGATTCTCCACACGACCGACGGCGGCGCGACGTGGACGCCGCAGACGAGCGGCACGACGACCGATCTGCGCGGCGTCGCGTTCACCGATGCGAACACCGGCACGATCGTCGGCTACAAGGGCCGGCCGAACCCGCCCGATCCGGCGATCCTGCGCACGACAGACGGCGGCGCGACCTGGGTGAACCAGTCCGACGGCGTGCCGTATCAGCTCAATGCCGTCGCGTTCACCGATGCCGATCACGGCGTCGCGGTCGGCAACGCCGGTGGCATCCTCGTCACGACGAACGGCGGCACGAGCTGGACGCCGTCGACGAACGAGGTCTTCTACGGGCTCTGGGGCGTCGCGTTCGCCGATGCGGCACACGGCATCGCAGTCGGCGAGGGCGGCATCGTCTCGCGCACGAACGACGGCGGCGTCACCTGGACGAACGAGGCGAGCGGCACCACGAACCAGCTGATCGGCGTCTCGCTGATCGGCGAGGCGGCGACCGCGGTCGGTGGCATCGGCACGATCCTGCATTCGGAAGGGGCGACGAACGATGCGATCTTCGCGAACGGATTCGACGGGTGAGTGCGCGGCATGCGCGCCTTCCTGCGCGTCGAATCAGCGGCGCGGCGTCCTGAGGAAAAGCGCCGCCCGCAAATCGGGCGGCGCTGCATGGCGATGCGCGCATGGGGGAACGCGATCACCTGAACTTGGCCGCGCGCCGGCAGGTGCGCGCGGCGCCTGGTCATGGCGTGCCGTCGAAGCCGTCGCGGAAGATCGTGTCGTCGACGGCGACCGTGAGGCTGACCGGCACCTCGACGAGCGCGTTGACGGGATCGTTCGTCGCGATGCAGAGGAGCGCGGAATATTCGCCGGGGTCGAGCCCGCTCGCATCGACTGCGACGGTGACGACCGCCGTGCCGGCCGGCGCGACCTCGCCGTTCGCGGGCGACTCGCTGAGCCACGGCACGTCCGCCGGCGACGAGCAGCCGCCGCCGGCGGTTCCGGTGCCGCGAATGAGCCAGTTGCCGGCGAGGCCGAAGCTGTCGATCGTGCCGAGCAGGTCGTCGTTGCCGAGGTTCACGATGTCGGGATCGCCGGTGCTCATGCCGGCGATCCACGAAGCGCCCTGGCTGCCGGAATCCTGATCGATCGCGGCCGGGAAGAGGATCGGCGACGATCCGCCTAACGCGTAGCTGTTGACGAAGCCGATGTAGATGTCGCCGTCGCCCGGCACCTCGAAGTTCACCGCGTAATCGACGAACGTGTCGAGGCTGTCGATCGTGACGAAGTCGTCGTCGCCCAGACGCACCGCGTTGCTCGGATCGCCGTCGGCGTCCGCGTCGTAATACGCGACGAGATCGACCTGTTTGCCGACGAGCGTGCCGTTGGTGTTCTGCGGCCACAGGATCGAGATCGAGTCGATCGTGAATGCGCCGGTGCCGGCAGGCGGCGAGAAGCGGTTCAGCCAGGCGGCGGCGTACTCGGTCGAGGTCTGATCGTTGAGGCCGATCGTGTTCTCGTAGGTGCCGTCGTCGAGCACGAACGCGAGATCGCCGAGTGGCGACCACGGTGCGGGATGACGCGGGCTCTCGAGCCGGCCGGCCGCGAGCGCGAGGGGCCTCGGCGGCGCGCGATCGGTGTCGACGCTGTCCGCCGCGACGGCGCGGAGCGCAACGTGCTTCGCGCCGGCCGCCGGCGCTTCGGCGATCGCAAAGGTCAGCGTGCCGGCGCCGGTGTTCGCGATCGTGAGCGGCGCGGAATCGCCGGCGCCGGCCGTCACGTTGAACGCGAGCGAGCCGGGATCGACCGCCACGACCGGCGCGTTGTCGAAGTCGAGCACATACACCGCGCCGCTGAACGAGGCGTCGTAGCCCGCACACCAGATGCGCTGGCCGACGTGCGCGCAGGCATCGAGCTCGTGCCCGCTGCTGTCGAAATCCTGGCTCCAGGTCTGTCCGCCGTCGCTGCTGAAGTAGATGCCGCCGACGTTCGAGTAGATGTTGCCGCCGGCGGCCCAGCCGGTTTCGGCATCGAGGAACAGGATCTCGCGGATCGGGAACGGCGTGTCGAGCGTACGACCGCTCCAGCTCGTGCCGCCATCGGTCGTGCGATGCACCCAGCCCGCCACGTCCGGCGAGATCGAGCCGCCGCCGGTCCAGCCGTTCGACTCGTCGGCGAAGAACACGGGGCCGTCGAAGACCGAATCGGCCGGCGGACCGCAGTTCCAGGTCGCGCCGGCGTCAGGGCTGTCGCAGTACGTCACGCCCGACATGCGCGCGTGTCCGCCCGGGAGCAGGCTGAACTGGTTGCCGAACCAGCCGCCGTTCGGATCGGGCACGACGGACGTCCAGTCGGCCGTCGTCGCGCCGCCGTTCGTCGTGTAGTGCGCCGCGTTCGGCCCGGTCAGGCTGATGAGATCGACGATGATGCCGCTCAGCGCATCGGCGAAGCGCACGCGCATCGACCAGCCCTGGTCGTTGACGACGACGTCGTCGGACCAGGTCGCGCCGCCGTCGTGGCTCCAGCGCGCGATGCCGAGGAAGTTCTGGTTGTCGAAGCCCGAGATGACGACATCGTTTTCGCTGAAGGCGTAGACGCCGTACCAGTAGTACGGGTAGCCGAGATTCATGATTTCGGTCCACGTGTCGCCGCCGTCGGAGGTCTTCCAGACCTGGCCGAGCTCGGCCGCCGCATAGCCGACCGCAGCGCTCGGGAACGCGAGATCGTGGATCACGGCGCCCGGAAGCGTCGCCTGCAGATGCCACGGATTCGCCGTGGCGCCGAGCGGCGCCGCAAGCGCCGTGCCGCCCGCAGCCTGTGGCCGCATCGCCGCGAGCTCGGCGGCTGCACCCTGCACCGGCACCCGATGCGATACGTAACGAACGTCGCCGGCGTTTGCCGCCGAAGCCGTCAGCAGGAACGAGGCGGCCAACACCGCCGTGACGAGCCGTGCAATCACACCAGCAAACCCCTTCATCGCGCTCTCCAGTAAATCGACGCGTTGCCGTCGCAAGAAAATCGATGTCGCGGCGACAGTATGTGCGGCGCACGAGGCCGCGCAACGCGGCATCGTGATGAAATTTCATCACGATGAAAGTTGATCAGGCGGCTGTTTGCGCTCGCACCGTTCGGGAAATGCGTTGAGCGCGGCAAGCCAGCCGACCTGAAAACGCGTGCGCGCATCGAGATTCTTCATCAGCTCGACGACGCGCCGGTTCAGCGTCGCCGAAGAAATCCTGAGCTCGTGTGCGACGGCCTTGTCGTTGAGCCCCGCGGCGAGCAGCGGGATCAGTTCCGCCGCCGCGTCGAACAACCGCGACGGTGCGGTTCCGTTCTTGAGCGCGCCTGCGCGCGTGAACGAGATCGGCGCGGCGCGCTCCCAGAGCGTCTCGAACAGCGCGCACAGCGCATCGAGCAGCGCGGAAGATCGCACCAGAAGCGATGGGCCGTCGGGCTCGCGCAGGTTGAGCGGAATGAGGCCGATGCGGCGATCGACGACGACCATCTTGAACGGCAGCGCCGGAAAGATGCGAACCTCCTCGCCGGCCTCCATGTCCAGCTGGATGCGCTTCAGCGCGCCGGGCAACGCGACGAACTCCGCATCGGCGATGCTGCGCAGCCGCACGCCCTCCTCCAGCGCGCGCTTCTGCGCGGCCTCGGTCTCGTCGAACGAGGAGAACAGGACCGGCGCCCGCTGCAGGCAGATGACGTCGCGACGCGTCGCCTGCTGCAGCTGCTCGAATACGCGGTTTGCCGCCGCGCGCGTCGTGATCAGCTCGACGATCTGCTCCTGCGCGGCGCCGTGCGCGGCATCTGCCTCCTCCTTGAGCTCCTGCATCGTCGCGCGCACGCGCTCGAGGCCGTGCTGGCGCTCGCGGATCAGTGCTTCGAGGGCGATGTCCGGCGACGTCGGGAGGTAACGCCGCGGCCGCTCGGGCGAATGCGTGGCGAGCCCCTTCGCCTCGAGGCTGTCGAGAATGCGCTGAACCTTGCGCGCCGGCGCGGCGAGCGCCTGCGCGACATCCTCGACGGTGGCCGCGCGGCTGGCGAGCAGCACGCGGTAGGCGCGCTCCTCCTCGACATCGATACCGACGGCATCGAGCGGGCGTGCGCCAACGCCGCGCTGTGAACGTACTGCACTCATCGTTGCCGCTGGCTGCTCTGCATCTTGGCGGGCGCGCGCTCCGGACCGGTCGTCGATTTGAGATCGGAGGGACGCGAAGGTCAAGAATCTTTGCGCTAAACCGTCTGGACGGGTGGAGATCTGTGCGGGCGAAGCTGAACCTGCCGCATCACGCGTCCGACCGGTGCCAAGGCGCAATCGGTCCGACCGCACCGTCGGGCTCGCCAGGCTTTCTCCTGCAACGTCGTCATCGACGCCGGCGATTACACCGTGAACGTCGACTGTTATTAACGCGTGTCCGTTGCGGAGGACGTTGGATATCGGGAGTTTTTTCAGCGAGCCGCACATTTCCGGCGGCTCCGCGAATTGTCTGTACGCCAGCGCATGCTTGTCCAGTTCCGCTCGCTCGATGCCCGCGAGATCATGAAACCGGCAGCGCAGTCACTACGACACCCCCATGGTGGCCGTACAGCAAGTGAAGGCAACGCCGAATACACGACCCGGGAGTTGCGCTCCCGGGTCTTTTTTTTTCAGGCCGTCTCGGCGCCGCGCGCCGACTCGCGCCGCAGGCGCAGCGGCGTGATGCCGCGGCGCTTCTTCAGCGTCGACGTCAGGTGGCTCTGGCTCGAGAAGCCCGCGCTGATCGCGATGTCGGCGAGGTCGCGCGCGGTCGTCGCGATCAGCAGGCACGCGCGATCGAGACGCCGCTCGATCACGTATTGCGCCGGCGTCATCCCGAACGAGTTGCGGAACGCGAACGAGAACGCGCGCGCGTCGTAGCCGGCGAGCCGCGCGAGCTCGGTGCGCGAAAGGCGCCGGTCGAGCCGCGCGTCGATGAACGCCTCGAGCCTGCGCTCGACGCCGTCGGCGAGGCCGTCGTCGCGATGCTTTGGCTCCGCGGCGCGCGACGCGTAGCGCGTGAAGACGTGCAGCGCGAGCGTGCGCAGCAACGCATCGGCGAGAAGCACCGAAGCCGCGCCGGCCTGGCCGGCCGGATCGAACAGGCGCGCGATGCACTCGCGCGCGAGCGCGTCGTCGGCGTCGATGCGCGCGGCGAGATGCGGACCGAACTGCACGGCCGCCGATTTCGCGCCGCCCGCTGCGAGCGTGCCGCGCAGATGGACGCGCAGCTCGCCGCGATCCGCCGCTGATGGCGATGGCGCGCGGCGATCGATCGACAGGCCCGGCGGCTTCGTCGCCGACCAGCGCGCGCGCAGGCGCTGTCCGCCGCACGACACGTCGATCGCGCATGCGTGCGCGTCGGCTGCCGCATCGCCCGCGAGCGAGGGCACGCCGCGGACCGGATCGCGCCACGTGCGCGTCGCCGCCGGGCGGACGGAAGCAGGACTGCGCTGCGTGTCGGCGGTGACGATCGAAGGCAAGGGCGTTCCATGCGGATGCGTCGAATGCGTTCGACCTTAGCGTGCCGCGGCGAAGCGCCACCACTGGACGAAAGCCGCGAATCGCTCAGCGCGCTCGCCGCTTTCCGCGATGTTCGCCAATGCGCTGGTGTCCGTTGTGCGCTCGCGATTGCGTTTACTGCGCGCGCGATTTGCAACACCGCGTGCGCGCTTGCACGAGCTTGAAAAAACCGCCGCATCTTGAAAGCCGCGCGCTGGACGTTTGGCTAGTGTCCTCGCGAGTCGATCGTGCGTCACGCCTCGCGCAATGAGGCGGACAGCGGCGTTCCTGCGCGAAACAGCAACGGCCGCGCCGATCGACCGAACGCTCGGGCAAGTCCATCAGAGATCGGGGAAATCCAATGAAACGACTCAGCATCGCTCTACTGGCGTGCCTCGCGACGTCGGTCGCGGGCGCGGCCGCGCCGGTCGTGCGCGGCGGCGGCAACGGCATCTTCCATTCACCGCCGTTGAACCACGACGTGCAGGAGACCATCGCCGGCACGTCACTCAACTTCGTATCCGGCGACTTCGACGACTCGGGCCCGATCTCGGGCGACTGGGACATCAACTTCTGGGACGACAGCGGGTTCGCGCTCTACAACGTCGGCACCTACAGCGTCGAGGTCGTCGTCGACGGCGACGGCAATGCGATGGTGCTGCAGCCCGGCGACACCGTCGGCGCGGCGTCGACGTTCTCCGATACAGGCGGCGGCACGGTGCTCTCCGCCGCCGACTGGCTCGCCGGCGTCGACGGCTATGTCGGCGTCAAGTTCGGTTGCGACGGCCGCCTCGGCAATCCGGTGCCGTCGGGCACCTGCTTCGGCTACGTGCACGTCGTCACCGGCGACACCGACGGTTTCCCCGCGACGATCGTCGAATATTCGTACGACGGCGACGGCAACGACATCGTCGTTGCGCCGGCCGGCCCGCCGGTTCCGTCGGCCTCGAAGGCGTTCGCGCCGGCGAGCGTCGGCACGGGCGTGGCGAGCACGCTGACGATCACGCTGACCAATCCGACCGCGACCGCGGCTGCGCTGACGGCGGATTTCGCCGACACGTTCCCGTCGGGTCTCCTCGTCGCTTCGGCACCGAACGCGTCGACGACCTGCGGCGGCACGCTCACGGCGAACGCCGGCGCGGGTTCGGTGACGCTCGGCGCAGCCGGCTCGACGATCCCGGCGAGCGGCGCATGCTCGATCGCCGTCGACGTCAGCGCGGCCGACGCCGGCACTTACGCCAACACGATTCCGG
>Ga0068853_100001007_pt1 | contig 19851 bp, 21 predicted proteins | sample KBSCornC32_FD_65655 | JGI IMG/M metagenome (GOLD analysis project Ga0068853, IMG submission 65655) | Corn rhizosphere microbial communities from Kellogg Biological Station, Michigan, USA - KBS Corn C3-2 | ecosystem: Host-associated > Plants > Roots > Rhizosphere > Soil ...
CATCCAGGCGGGCTTCAAATATTGAGGGAAAGAAACGGCCCCGTTACTTCCCCGGTTCGCCCGAGGAGGAATGGGGCTTCAGGTTGTGGGACGCTGCCCGACCCCGATCAACCCTCGTCCCCGATCCGCCGCGCGATATCCTCGCGCAGCATATCCTTACGGATCTTGCCCGACGCGGTGCGCGGAAAATCCGCGACGAATTCGACCCGCTCCGGGCATTTCTGGCGCGCCAGCCCGGATTCCAGCATATAGGCCTTGAGCTCGGCTACTGTCGCCGGCGCCCCTGCCGCCATGATCACATAAGCGCATACGCCCTCGCCCAGCCGCGCATGCGGCATGGCCACCACGGCGGCTTCGGCCACGGCGGGGTGCGCCTGGAGCGCGTCCTCGATCTCCCTGGCGGAAATATTCTCGCCGCCGCGAATGATCAGGTCCTTCTTCCGCCCGGTAATCGTCAGCGCGCCATCGGGCGCAATCCGGCCGATGTCGCCGCTACGGAAAAACCCGTCGGCCGTTATTGCGAGGGCCGTCTCGGCCGGGTCGCCATAGCCCAGGAACATGGCCGGACCGCGCACCAGCACCTCGCCGTCGGCGCCGGGCGGCAGGGCATGCCCTTCATTGTCGACGATTCGCAACTCATAGTCGATCGCCCGCCCGTCGCTGGCGGCGGCGAGGTCGGGCTCCAGCGCCGGCAGATAGCCTTGCGTCGTCTGCGGGACTTCCGAACTGCCATAGACGCGATAGGCGCAAGGATGGGCCAGCGCGGCGTTGGCGGCCCGAATCAGCTCGCCGGGTACCGATGCGCCTCCGCACGCGAAGCTGCGTAAAGCGGGAAGCCTGCGGCCGGCCGCCTGCGCAGCCTGGCACAACTCCATCAGGAACGGCGTGGCCGCCACGGTGGAGGTGACCCCGTAACGCTCGATCAGGTCGATCGCTGCACCGGCCTCCCATTGGTCCATCAGCACCACGCGGGCATCAAGCTGGAACGGCTTCTCCAATGCACCCGCAAAGCCGGTGATATGCGTGACCGGCGAGGGCATCAGCACCACGTCCTGCTGCCCGAGCGCCAGATAGCGGGCGGTGACGTCGAGTACCCGCGCCAGCGTGTTGTGCGAATGCAGGACGGCCTTTGGCCGCCCTGTCGTGCCCGATGTGTAGAGCAGGAGCTTCACCGCGTCGGGGTGTGAACCGGGCAGCGGATGCGCCAGCTTGCGCCCGTGCTCCACCAGCGCGGCAAAGGATGGCGTGCGGTCGCGCGGTCGCACGTAGATCGTCTGCACCAGCGCCGACAGGTGCGGCAAGATGCGGTCGACCATCGCGGCATAATCGATCGATCGAAACGATTCGGCGACGAAAAAGACCCGCGAGCCGGAATCGGCCAGCATGTGCAGGACCTCGGCATCGCGGTAGATATGGACGATCGGGTTGATGACGAAGCCGCCGAGCGCAGCGGCAAGATTGATCACGGCGGCTTCCACCCAGTTCGGGGTCTGGAAGCTGATCACCTCCCCGGGGCGGATGCCAAGATCGATCAGCGCGCGGGCGAGCGCTTCTCCATCGGCGAGCAGGCCCGCGAATGTGGGGCGGGCGGGATCGCCCAGAAACACCTCGTCATCGGGCGTCGCCGCGGCCCGCTCGCGCGCCCAGTCGGCGAGCGTGCGGTCCTGCCATATGCCGGTCCCGGCATAGGCTCGCAAATGAGGGGGAAGTTCGGCAGGAAACAGGATCGTCACGGCTCGGGCTCACATTCGACAAGGCCAGCGGCCTCCGGGAACCACCTTGTCCGCCGCCGGCGGCGGGCGCACAACCGGCAAATCTGTCAGGCCCGCCGTTTCGCCCGATCAGAGCCCGTCGGAGAGGATCTCCGCCGCCTCCTGCAGCAGAGCGAGTGCCCTGCGCTTGCGCTCCGCTTCGGCTGGATCGGGCGCTGCTGCAGCCGGCGCCGGGATCGCCGCTTCGCCGCCGGCGACGGCATTGTCGAGATCGAGCACACCACGCCGCACCCAGAAGCCCGTCAGGCATTCCTTGAGCATCGCCACGAGACGCTTCTGCCAGATCGCCGCATCGTGGGGAAAGCCATGCGCGGCGAGGCCGTTGATGAAGATGGTGGTGAAATAGCGGCCAAGCTGCAGTTCAACCGGCCCTACCGCCGCCAGCGCGGGGAAGGTTATGGTCGTGGCGCGCTTCAACTCCTCCTCGTCGGCGACATGCAGTTCGGATAGCCGGCGGCGGAGCCCTTCATCGGTGCGCGCGGCAGCCTCCAGTTGGGACATCGCCACATGCAGCGGATCGCGCGCCAGATCCCAGAGCAGGTCCACGCCCTTGTCGAAGCGGGCGCGGGCCGATGCGTCCGGGCTGATCCGGTCGAAATAGCTGCGCCGCCAGCAATCGTAGAGATATTCGATCGCCGCAAATTTCAGTTCGTCCAGCACCGGGAAATAATATTGGATCTTGCCGCGGGTCATCCCCGTCTCGCGTGCGACCAGCGACATGTTGGTGCCGGCCCAGCCCTGCGCTGCAAAACATCGTACCACCGCATCGAGGATTGCGGTTCGCGTGGCGTCGCTTCCGTCGGACAGCGGATTTGCCGACATCATTTCGTCGTCCGATAGCGCATCGCCTGTTCGGGCCTCGCTGGATTGAGCCTCGGTTTCGCGCATATATCCTTCCCCTTATCGGGCGGAATTCCCAATTTTGCGAGTGTACCCGAGAGCGCCTTGATCACAAACCATGATCATGCATTACTGCTGCTTGTCAACGAACCGGCGATAAAAGCGACAACCGAGCAGGAGAGCCCATTATGTCCATGCCGATATTGGAACGCCTCCACGCCGAAGCGGACTGCACCCGCCTGCTCCACGCTTATGGCCGAGCCATCGACTGGCAGGATGCCGACGGGCTCGCCGCGCTGTTCTGGCCCGATGCGGCGATCGACCTCGGCTTCTTCAGCGGCAATGGCACCGAAATCACCGCCTTCCTGCTGGCGAATGCGGCGCGATCGGAACGGCGGTTTCATGCCATCTCCAACATCCTGCTCGCCATCGAGGGGGACAGCGCGCGCGCCGACAGCTGCTGCATCACGCATGCCATAGGCGACGACGGCAGCGGCAAGCCCGGCTGGCAGATATTCTTCGGCCGCTATCTCGATCGGCTGGAGCGGCGAGGCAGCGAATGGCGTTTCGCCGAGCGAACGTTCCTGCTCAATGCCTATCATGCCGGCACCTGCGACGAACCGGCCCAGCTGGCGGCGGTACCGCGCGCCGGGCCGCTCACAGCGGATCATCCGATGTTCCGTTTCCGCTGAGCCGTACACGACACTTCAGGAGATCATCGCATGGCCCGACTTTCGACAATCCCCCTGGCCGACTGGCGGCCCGATCTGCGCGCACTTGCCGGCGGCGACAACGCCAATCTGGTGGAACAGGGCATTTTGCGTGTGTTCGCGCACAATCCGGACCTGGCCAAAGGCGTGCTCGGCTTCGGCATGAGCCTGTACACGTCGACGCACCTGTCCCGCCGACTGGTCGAACTGGTCCGAATCAGGGTCGCATTCCATAACCAGTGCCGCAGCTGCATGGCGATCCGCTATCAGTCAGCAATGGAGGATGGGTTGACCGAAGGTGCGGTATGCTCGCTCGAGCGGCCGCAGGAAGCCACCGACCTGACGCACGCGGAAAAGGCGGCGCTGGCTTATGCCGACATTTCGTCGACCAACCATTTCGCGATCGACGACAGCCATTTCACCGCACTGCGCGAGCATTTCAGCGAATCCGAGATCGTCGAGCTGGGCGCCTTCATCGCCTTCTTCATCGGCTTCGGCCGGCTCTCCGCCGCCTGGCACCTGGTCGACGACCTCCCCGAAGGCTATCAGCGCGATGACGGCATGACGATCGCACCGTGGCGCGAAGACGCGGTGGCGGTACGCGGCTGACCGTTACCCTGCCCGCGACGGCTTGCGGACGCGGTATTGGTCTTTTGACGGTCGCCCCCGGCTCACAGAGCATCGGATCCAACCTATAATGCGGCCGGCAACTGATCTCTGCAGCAACCGGCGCGCCTGCCACGCCGCCGCCACCGTTCCCGCAGCCTTGCGACCTCCTCGTCATGCGGACGCGGATCAACCCATCTTCATTTGACATTACGAATAGGTAACTATCCTTCGATAAAGCCCATGCGGATGCCTAAATGGAGCTCGCATGCGGGCGACAGAGGCGGGTACGGTGTCTCAATACCCGCATGATGAGAGCGACGACGCATGAACGCGAACTTTGAAGTGAGGTGTGACCTCGACGTCGGGATCGTCCGCTGCACGTTTGGCGGCTTCCTGACGGATTCGGAGAGCCGCGATGTCGTCGGGCAGGTAACGAACGCCATGCTTGCGGTACGGCGCCGCCACGGCAGGGTCTTGTCGTTCTTCGACAGCCGTCCGGCGGCCGTCTTCTCGGCCGACACAATCGCGGCGCTCACTGAACTCAGGTCGATGTATCAGCCGCAGGACCGCACTGCGGTGCTCGTTGCTACCGGCCTTCGCAAATTCCAGGCGACGCGGAATGCCAGCGATTACACGCGCATTTTCCTGTCGGAGGAGGAGGCGATGAACTGGCTCCGAAATGGAGACGACGCCCCCGGCCGGCAATGATGTGCTGCCCCGTCACAAGCTCTGCCCGACCGCATCGAAAGTGATGTGCAGCGCCTTGAGCGCCCGCAGCACGAAGCCCGGATGATGTTCGAAATCATTGAGTCCCTCGGCGAGCCGCAGGTTCGGCAATCGCTCGATCAGGGCCTTGAAGGCGATCTGCAACTCGAGGCGGGAAAGCCCGGAACCAGGGCAGTGATGCTCGGCCTGGCTGAACGCCATGTGGCGCATCGCATTTGGCCGGTCGAACCGGATCGTGTCGGGCTGATCGAACACGTCGGGGTCGCGATTGGCGGCGGCGAAGCGCAGGTGCAGCGTCGCACCCGTCGGAATCGCGACGCCGCGGATTTCGGTGGCGCGGGTGGCGGTACGGTAGAGGCCCTGCGTGGGTGATTCGAGCCGCAGCACCTCCTCCACGAAACCCGGAATGCGCGCTGGATCGGCCTGGAGCGCAGCATGGACCTCGGGATCGCGCAGCATCATCCACAGGCCGGAAGCGAGCGCGAACGCAGTGGTTTCGTTGCCGCCGATATAGAGATGATCGATGATCTGGACGACCTCGCCATCCGAGAGCGTCCGGTCGTCGAGCCCGGCATAAGCGAGTTCGGAGATGATATCGGTGCCGGGCTGCGCGCGGCGGGCGTCGACATGCGCCTTGAGATAATGCTGGAACTCGACGCCCTGCTCGGCGACCCAGATCTCCTGCTCGGGGCTGAGCCCGCGCGCGAACGGCAGCGCCCAGGCGAACGACCATTGCTTCAGGCGATCATGGTCTTCCGGCGGCAATCCCAGCAGATCGGAGATGACCGCGGCAGGCAAGGGCTCGGCAAAAGCGGCGATGAACTCGGCGCTGCCCGTGCCGGCAAAGCCGTCGATCAAGCGGTGGACGTGCGCTTCGATCAGGCCGCGGCTCCGCTCGAGCCGTGCGCCTGTGAAGAAGTGGTTCACCAGCGCGCGGAAGCGCCTGTGCTCGGGTGGATCCTGGGCGAGCGGAAACGCCTTGGGCCAGCCGCGCCGTTCATAGATGTCGCGCGCTTCCGGACAGAGCAGCAGCGGCTCCCCGCCATGCTTGTCGGCCTCGTTCGAGAAGCGCTTGCTGTCGCGCACCACCATGGCGATGTCGTCATAGCGCGTCAGGACGAACATATCGGTGCCGGGCACCCGATAGACCGGACTCTCCTCCCGCAACTGCCGGTAGGTTTCAAACCAGCACTTGTTCGCCTCCGGGCTGAACAGATCGGGTTCCCTCGTCGTCAAGAGCATCCTCCCTCCAGGTCGTTACGCCTTCAACCATTGAAAGCAGCACTGCTGCATGTTATCAATCCGACTCAGGAAACGCGGCAACTAACAAAAAGGCTGCGGGGGAGAGGGCATGGCGACCTGTTTGGTGCATATCCGCGTCAGGGACGGCGGAGCGGACGCTTTCGAAGCGCTGGCACGCGACCTTTATGCGGCATCGGCCGGCAAGGAGCCGGGCATGCGGCGCTATGAATATTGGCGGGGGAAAAGCCCGAACTGCTATTATTGCTTGGAATCGTTCGACGATTATGCCGGCTTTCTCGCCCACGAGACCACCCCGCATCACGAAGCCGCGGCCGAACCGATCATGGCGCTGATCGAAGCGTTCGAACTCGAATGGGTCGATCCCGTGCCCGACGCCGCCCCGCTCGCCACCACGCATGACCAGCCGCTCGACGCGGGAGCCGACGAGCGAACCCGCTTCTATGCCGGCATGTTCCCGCTGACGCTGGCGCGCTGGTGGCGCGACCTGCCGCGCGGGAGAAGCGCTACGCCCGCGGGAGAAGCCCGATGACCGGCAGCGAAACGGGCCGGCTCGCCGGCAAGGTGATCCTGGTCACCGGCGCTGCGCGCGGGCAGGGCGAAGCCGATGCGCGCATGCTGACGCGCGAAGGCGCCGAGGTGATCGTCACCGACATCCGCGCCGATCAGGCCGAGGCCGTTGCCGCGCAGATCGGCGAGCGAGCATGGCACCACCGCCTCGACGTCGCCGATCAGGCCAGCTGGACGGATCTGTTCGCCCGCATCGAAGCGCGGCACGGCCGGCTCGACGGGCTCGTCAACAATGCCGGTATCGCGGTTCTGGCCGATCTCGGTGCGACCGACCTCGCCTTGTTCGAGCGAACCGTCGCGATCAACCAGACCGGCACCTTCCTCGGCATGAAGTTCGCATCGGCACTGATGAAGCGCGGCGGCGGCGGATCGATCGTCAACATTTCCTCGATCGCAGGAATCAAGGCCGATCCGCTGTTTCTGGCCTATACCGCCACGAAATGGGCGGTGCGCGGCATGTCGCGCGCGGCAGCCCGCACGCTGGCGCCCGATCATATCCGCGTGAACGTCGTGCTGCCCGGCATCATCGACACGCCGATGCTGACCGACGCGGTGCCCGGTCTCGATGTCGCCGGCTTCGCCGCCGAGAATACGCCGCTGGGCCGCAGCGGAAAGCCCGATGATATCGCGTCGGCGGTACTGTTCCTGCTGTCGGATGAAAGCCGCTTCGTCACCGGCGCCGAACTGGCCGTCGACGGCGGCATCACGGCTTAGAGTTTCAGCAACTGTTTCCCGCGGTTTTCGCCCGCGAAAAGACGCATGAGCGCGGAAGGAGCGTTTTCGAAGCCATGGCGGATATCCTCGCGATAGCTGAGCCTGCCCTGAAGCACGAGCGCCTCGATCCGTGCACGGATCGCGGGGAATTGTTCGGCCCAGTCGAGCACGATGAAGCCTGCCATGCTCGCACGGCGGAAGACGAGGTTGAAATAGTTGCGCGGGCCGCCGGGCAGTCCACCGGTCTCGTTGCGGCTGATTCCGCCGCAGATCACCACGCGCGCGCCGGTCGCGATGACCCCGAGCATGGCGTCGAGGACCGCGCCCCCGACATTATCGAACACCACGTCGGCGCCCTGCGGGCATTGTTCACGAAGCCGGGCATCGACATCGCCGGTCTTATAGTCGATCGCGGCATCGAAACCCGCTTCTTCGATCAGCCACCGGCATTTGTCTTCGCCGCCGGCAATCCCGACCACCCGGCAGCCGGCGATGCGGGACAGCTGCCCGACCAGCGATCCGGTCGCACCCGCCGCACCCGATATCAGAACCGTGTCCCCCGCCGCCGGCCGGCCCAGCCTGAACAAGCCGCACCAGGCGGTAAGGCCGGTGATGCCGAGCACGGACAGGATGGCCGTCGGCGGAAGCACGGTCTCGATCCGTTCGATGCCGGTGCCGTTCGATACGTGCCATTCGGTCCAGCCGGTCGTGCCGGCGACCAGATCACCCGGTGCGAAATCCGGATGACGGCTCTCCACGACCTCGCTGATCGCGCTGCCGCGCATGACGTCGCCGATCGCCATCGGGGCTACATAATCCGCGATATTTTCCATCCAGCCCTTCTGCGCCGGATCGAAACCGAGATAACGGGTCGCCAGCAGCATTTCGCCGTCCCCCGGCCCGTCCACATCCACCGTGACCAGCCGGAAATCGCGCGCCTCGAGGCGGCGGTTTCGGGGATGGCCGTTGAGGAGCCATTGTCGCGCAGTCGGCATGAAGCAGCCTCTTCTCATCGTTCCTTCGCCAGATCGCGCTTCGGCACCGCGTCCGCCATGCGCAAAAGTAACAGTCGCCGGCCCGGGGCGCGTCCGCACTCCGCAATCGAAACATGGGAAAGGTGAGGCAAATGGGTGCAATGAACCAAGAAGCGCTCCGTCCGGCCGCATGTGCGCCGATGGAGATGCAGGCCCTGGTCGAAAGCGCGACGATCCGCCGGCCCGAAGACATACGCGGGGCAGCGTGCACGATCCGCGACTTCGCTGCGGCTCACGGGCTGCGCGCCGCGCTGTGCGACGACATCTCGTCCAGGGGTGCGATCATCGACGCGCACGGCAATATCCTCGCCGCCGATTTGTTCGGATGGGATGGCGAAGGCGAACGCTGGTGGGAGGAACGCTGCCTCGCGCTCCACTCGCTGCTGCCGCGCGCATGCCGTTATGAAAACGAGCCCTTCTGGTGCAACGCTCGCGGCTTCTTCACGGTATCGCCCAATCCCTATCTGCAGGAGATCGAGACACGGCGCTTCTTCGCCGGCCAACCCGGCTACAAGGCGGCGATCATCATCCCGGTTCACCTGCCGTTCGCGCAGATTTCAGCCAACAGCTTCATGCCTGACGATCCCGATGTCGATGACCTGTTCGATCTGTTCGCGGCGATCGGCGGCACGCTCGGCGCGATCACGCGCCGGTTCATCGCCGGCTATGTCGCTGTGATGCGTACGAAACGGCGCCTGCCGTCCGACTGCGAGCTTTCCAGGCGCGAGGTCGAGTGCCTGCGCTGGGCGGCGATCGGGAAGACCGACAGCGAGATCGCCACCATCATCGATCTCAGCCATGCGACCATACGCTATCATATCAGCCGGGCGAGCGCGAAACTGAACGCGATCAACCGCGCGCAGACCATCTTCAAGGCCGGCCAGCTCGGCTTTCTGGGCGCAAGCGCGTGAGCGGCGGTCCCATCAAAAGCGCTAGCTCAAGCGGCGGCGCGGTCGTGCCATAACCGCGCAAACGACATCGAAAAGGCGAGTGGCATGGCCGAAGCAGACAGCGCTTCCCGGGAATGGGCGCAAACCCGCCGGGAGAATGCGCAACGGGCCCAGCGCGAACTGGTCGCATTGGTCGCACAAGGCCGCACCGATCGCGCCGAGGCACCGCTGGCGCTGCACAAGTCGATCTACACCGGCAGGGCCCGGCACGCCGCCGAAATGCAAGGCATCTTCCATCAGGAACCGCTGGTAGCCGGGCTGAGCGGCGACATCCCCCAGCCTGGCGATGCGCTGTTGTTCGATGCCGCCGGCCCGTCGGTGCTGGTAGTGCGCGGCAAGGACGGGGTGGTGCGGGCGTTCCGCAACATGTGCACACACCGCGCCGCGCGGCTGGTCGAGCAGCAGGAGCCATGGCGCGGCCATCTGCCCCGCGTCACCTGCCCTTTCCACGCCTGGACCTTCGATGCCGCCGGCCGGCTGGTCGGCCAGCCGGGGAAAGAGAGCTTTGCCGGATGCGAAATCGGCTCGCGCGATCTGATCGAATTGCCGTGCGCCGAACATCTGGGGCTGATCTTCGTAAGCGTCGACCCCCATGGCGGCCCGATCGACGCCGCGGCGCATCTCGGCCCGTTCGGCGAGGTGCTCGGCCAGCTTGAGATGGGCCGCGCCGATCCGGTGAAAAAGGGCATTCTGACTGCCCGGTCCAACTGGAAATTTGCGCTCGACACCTATGGCGAGGGCTATCATTTCAAGGCCCTGCACGGCTCGACGATCGGCCAGACCCATTATTCTGACCGCAACCGCTACGAACCGTTCGGACGGCATCATCGCGTCAACTTCCCCGAGCTTTCGGTCGGCGCGCTGGTCGGCAAAGCCGAGGCCGACTGGCCCGAGCCCGAATATGGCGGGGTCCATTATCTGTTCCCGAACGTCGTGATCTTCTTCGGCGCGATCGTACCCGGCGTTCACTTCACCCAGGTCTTTCGGCTGTTCCCCGACGGGCCCGATCGCATGGTTTGCCACTTCGCGGTCTATGCCCCGTTCGGCGTCCGGAACGAGGATCATCGCGCTGCCTGCGAGGCCGCCTATGACGCGACCGCCCAAGTCGTGCAGACCGAAGACTATCGCGTCGCCAGCGCGGGCTATGCCAATCTGCTGACCGCGCCGGACGATTTCCACGTCCTGCTCGGCGCCAACGAGCCCGCTCTGCACGGAGTCCACCGCCACATCGCCGCGGCCTGCGGCCTGCCTTTGGATCATATCGAATGAACGATACCATTGACGCCCCGCTGCGCGAGGATCGCTGCCCGGACCTGAGCTATTCCGAGATGCTGGCGGGCGATACACGTCCGGTTCCCGAATGCCTTCTGGCCGAATCCGCGCCCGATCTGGGGGACGAGCCGATCGATCCGGCGCGCTATACCAGCGAGGCCTTTGCCGCTGCCGAGCGCGAGAGTTTGTGGCCCAACATCTGGCAATATGCGGCCCGCGAGGAGGAACTGCCCGAAGCCGGCGATACCGTCGTCTACGATATCGCCGACAAGAGCTATCTGCTGGTCCGCCAGCAGGACGGATCGATCAAGGCATTTCACAATGTCTGCCTGCACCGCGGCCGGCTGCTGCGCGATCATGGCGGCCGCGCGGTCAACCTGCGCTGCCCGTTCCACGGCTTCACCTGGAATAATGACGGGACGCTCAAGGAAGTCCCCTGCCCCTGGGATTTCCGTCACCTCGAAGGCAAGGACATGTCCTTGCCCGAACTGAGGGTGGAGCGCTGGCAGGGCTTCGTGATGGTCACCGAAAATTCGGCGCTGCCCTCGTTCCGCGAATGGGTGGGGCCCGGGATCGAACATTATGATCGCTGGCGGCTCGACGAATGCCACACCGCCGCCTGGGTCGGCCGGGTGATGCCGGCAAACTGGAAAGCGACCGCCGAAGCCTTCATGGAGGCGTTCCACGCCATCGTCACCCATCCGCAAATCCTGGGCTTCACCGCCGATGCCAACAGCCGCTACGATCTTTACGGCGATCACATGAACCGGGCGATCACCCCCAATGGCGTGCTCTCCCCGCATGTGCGCGGGCGCGATCAGCTCTATGTGCTGGACAAGGTCGCCGAATTCCTCGGCGGCGACAGCGGCCGTTTCGCGAAAAATGGCGGCGCCGATCTTCGCGGCTTCGCCGCCGACGACCCGCTGCTCGCCCGCAAGGTGCTGGCCGATGCCAATCGCGAGGCTTTTCACGCGATGGACGGCCATGATTATTCACAGGCATGCGACAGCGAAGTGCTCGACAACTTCACCTACAACATCTTCCCCAATTTCGCGCCGTGGGGTGGGCTCGTTCCCAACATCGTCTATCGCTGGCGACCGTGGGGCGATGTCGATCATTGCCTGATGGAGGTCCGCATCCTCACCCGCACGCCGAAGGGCACCAGAGCGCCGAAGGCCGCCCCAATGCATCTGATCCCGCCCGACGAGCCGTTCACCACCGCCGCGCATCTGCTGGGTGCCGGGCTTGCTGCCGTGTTCGACCAGGATCTCGCCAATCTCGCGGCCGTGCAGAAGGGCATGAAGGCGTCGGCCAACCGGCGGATCGAACTCGGCCATTATCAGGAAAGCCGTATCCGCCACTTCCACCAGACGCTAGACAAATATCTTTCCGGCGAGCTGCCGAACGGCATCTGACCGCGCCCGCCGTCACTCCGCGATCAGCCGGGCCATTTCGCCGGTGTCGAAATAATGGATGTGCATTTCGGCCATCTTGCCGTCGGCATCGAAACGGGTAACCTCGGCCACCCGCTGGACGATGCGTTTGCCCGTCGCCCGCACCGTCATGCTGAAACGCAGCAGGGCGACGACATGCTCGTCGCCGCCGACCAGATCGATCCATTCGACAACGGGATCGTCCCAGAGGCCCATGACCTGATTGAACAGCCGCTGAAGCGCATCGCGTCCGCGCCATTCCCCGCCATAAGGCAAGGTCGCGGGTTCGTGGATCACGAAGTCGTCGGTCATGAAATCGGCCACCGCGGCCCATTCGCCGCGGGCGACATGATCGTACATCGCCCTGGTTGCTTCGGTGGGAGTCATGGCTGCGCGCTCCTGATTGTTACCGCCCAAAGCTATCGATGCCCCGAACCGGCGGGTATCGTCAAAAATGGCAGGGTATCGCCGCGACGGGCGCCGTTATTGTGCAGCCATCCGTCAACGGACCGATGAGGAATATCGCCGCGTGAAACTCGAATCCGCAATTTCCGCCGTGGTGACCGGCGGCGCCTCCGGGCTGGGGGCCGCAACCGCACGGGCGCTGGCGGCGCGCGGCGTCAAGTTGGCCCTGTTCGATCTGAACGCCGACAAGGGAGCGGCGCTGGCGGCCGAAATCGGCGGCATATTCTGCAAGGTCGACGTCACCTCCGACGACAGCGTCGACGCGGGCTTTTCAGAGGCGCGCGCCGCGAACGGGCAGGAACGCATCCTCGTCAATTGCGCAGGCATCGGCAACGCCATCAAGACGGCCAGCCACGACAGGGCCAGCGGAGAGATTCGTCACTTTTCGCTCGATGCCTTCAATCTGGTCGTCCAGGTCAATCTGGTCGGCACGTTCCGCTGCGTGGCCAAGTCGGCAGCCGGCATGCTGACGCTCGATCCGCTCGACGGATCGGCCGAGCGCGGTGCGATCGTGATGACGGCGAGCGTCGCGGCGGAAGACGGGCAGATGGGACAGGCCGCTTATTCGGCGTCGAAGGGCGGCGTCGTCGGCATGACCTTGCCGATCGCGCGCGATCTCATGTCCGAGGGCATCAGGGTCAACACCATCCTTCCGGGCCTGTTCGACACGCCGCTGATGCAATCGGCTCCCGACAATGTGAAGAACGCGCTGGCCGCCACCGTGCCGTTTCCCAAGCGCTTCGGCAACCCGGCCGAATATGCCCAGCTGGCGCTCGGCATGATCGAGAACGGCTATTTCAACGGAGAGGATGTGCGTCTGGACGGCGCCATCCGGATGGCGCCGCGCTGATGGCCGGGATATTCGATCAGCCGTCGCGCTGGATGGACGACGAACTCGTCCTGTTCGACGACAATGTCCGCCGCATGCTCGCCGACTGCGCACCGCCCGAGCGGCTCGCGCGCTGGCGCGCGGACGGCATCGTCGAACGCGCCGCCTGGTCCGATCTGGCACGGGCCGGCCTGCTTGGCCTGTCGATCGCCCCCGAATATGGCGGCGCCGGCGGCGATTTCCGCCATGAGGCTGTGCTGACCCGCCGGCTCGGCCTGATTGGCGCCGAGGGGTGGGGCGTTCCGCTGCACAACGGGATCGTCGCGCCCTATATCGAAAGCTTCGGCACGCCGGAGCAGCGCCGCCGCTGGCTGCCGAAGATGGTATCGGGCGAATATATCACCGCGATCGCTATGACCGAGCCGGGCGCCGGATCGGACCTGCGCGGCATCCGCACGACCGCGCGCCGCGACGGCGACGTCTATCGGCTGAGCGGCCAGAAGACCTTCATCACCAACGGCCAGCTCGCCAATCTGATCATCGTCGTCGCGCGCACCGATCCCGCGGCCGGCGGCAAGGGCATCTCGCTGTTCGGCGTCGAGACCGATGCGGCGCCGGGCTTCCGGCGCGGGCGCAACCTCGACAAGATCGGGCTGGAGATGGGCGACACCTCCGAGCTGTTCTTCGACGACGTGCCCGTCCCCGCCGCGAACCTGCTGGGCGGCGAAGAGGGTCGTGGCCTTCCCCAGCTCATGCAGCAGCTGCCCAAGGAGCGGCTGATGATCGCCATCGAGTCGCTGGCCTTGATCGAGGCTGCGGTGGATCATACGATCGCTTATGTCCAGGAACGGCACGCCTTCGGGCAGAGGCTGTTCGACTTTCAGAACACGCAGTTCCGCCTTGCCGAATGCAAGACCGAAGCCATGGTCGCGCGCAGCTTCATCGACGACTGCATCGACCTGTATGTCCGCGGCGAACTGGATGCCACGCGCGCCAGCATGGCGAAGCTCTGGGCATCCGAACGCGCCCAGAAGGTGGTCGACAACTGCCTCCAGTTGTTCGGCGGCTATGGCTATATGAACGAATATCCGATCGCACAGATGTACAAGAATGTGCGCGTCAAGCGCATCTATGGCGGCACCAGCGAGATCATGAAGCTGCTGATCGCACGTTCGCTCGCAGCATGAGCGGGACGCCCGCCCTTCCCCACGCCATATCCCCCAGGAGCATATCATCATGAGTGGCAATCAGGCCTATATCGTCGCGGTCGGCCGCACCGCCGGCGCTCGCCGCAACGGCAAACTCGCTGCCTGGCACCCCGCCGATCTTGCCGGCACGGTGCTCGATGCGCTGGTCGAGCGGGCCGGCGTGGATCCTGCGGCGATCGACGACGTCATCATGGGCTGCGTCGGCCAGGCCGGCGAGCAGAGCATGCATGTCGGCCGCAACGCCGTGCTCGCATCCCGCCTGCCGAAATCCGTGCCCGCCGTGACGATCGACCGGCAGTGCGGATCGTCGCAGCAGGCGATCCATTTCGCCGCGCAGGCGGTGATGTCGGGCACGCAGGACGTGGTGATCGCCGCCGGCGTGGAAAGCATGACGCGCGTGCCGATGGGATCGCCCATGACACTGGCGGCCAACGCCGGGCTGGGCGTGGGGCCATGGTCGCAGGGCATATTGGAACGCTTCGACGTGCCCGAATTCAGCCAGTTCACCGGCGCCGAGATGATGGCCGAGAAATATGGCTTCAGCCGCACCGACTGCGATGCATTCGCATTGGAAAGCCATCGCCGCGCCGCCGCCGCGACCCTCGCCGGAGCCTTTGCTGCGGAGATCGTGCCGGTGGAGGTGACCGACGCGGCGGGGAATGTTGCGCTGCATGTCATCGACGAGGGCATCCGCGCAGATTCGACGCCGGAGTCGATCGGCTCGGTCAAGCTGCTGCGCGAGGGCGGCAGGCTGTCGGCGGCAAGCGCCAGCCAGATATGTGACGGCGCGGCGGGGGTGCTGGTGGTGAGCGAGACTGCGCTCAAGGCACATGGGCTGACTCCGCTCGCGCGTATCCACAACCTCACCGTAACCGCCGGCGATCCGGTGATCATGCTCGAGGAGCCGCTGGCCGCCACCGACCGCGCACTGAAACGCGCCGGCCTCCGCATCGCGGACATCGATCTTTATGAGGTCAACGAGGCCTTCGCCCCGGTGCCGCTGGCCTGGCTCGGCCATGTCGGGGCTGATCCGGAGCGGCTCAACGTCAACGGCGGAGCGATTGCGCTCGGCCATCCGCTGGGCGCGTCGGGCGCCAAGCTGATGACGACCCTGGTCCACGCCTTGCGGGCGCGCGGCAAACGCTGGGGCCTGCAGACGATGTGCGAGGGCGGTGGCATTGCCAATGTGACCATCATCGAGGCGATGTGAGCTTGACGAAGGAGACCCTGCGATGAGCATCTGCGCTGATCTATCGGGCTTGCGGACAATCGTGACCGGCGCATCGAGTGCCGGGCTGGGCGCGCATTTCGCCCGAACCCTCGCGGACGCGGGAGCCGAAGTGGTGGTGACGGCGCGACGTCTGCCCCCGCTGGAGGCGCTGGCAGCCGAGATCGTTGCGCGTGGAGGGCGCGCTTTGGCCGTGACGATGGATGTCGCCGATGCCGCCAGCGTCGCCGCGGGTTTCGATGCCGCCGGGCCGATCGACATCGTCGTCAACAATGCCGGGGTCGAACAATCGGGCCATGTGCTCGACATCAGCGAGGCCCAGTTTGACATGGTGCTCGACATCAACCTCAAGGGTGCGTGGCTTGTCGCAACCGAAGCGGCGCGGCGGATGCGGGCGGCCGCGTCGGGCGGATCGATCATCAACATCGCATCGATCACCGGGCATCGCGGGATGCTGGGGCTCGCCCCCTATAACATCTCGAAGGCAGCTGTACTGCACATGACGCGGCAGCTCGCCTGGAGTCTCGCGCGCGACGGCATAAGGGTGAATTCCATCTCGCCGGGCTTTTTCGAAACCGATCTCACCCGCGACTTCCTGGCATCCGCCCCCGGCGAGGCGATGCGCAAACGCATTGCCCTGCAGCGCTTCGGAAGCTTCGCGGATCTGGATGGCGCATTGTTATTGCTGGCGTCTTCGGCCTCGGCCTTCATGACCGGCAGCGATATCGTGGTGGACGGCGGCCATTTGCTGGCACCGCTATAGCGTCGGGGCGATCCGGTCCTGCTAACTATCCCAGTTTTCGGCGCCGTTCGCATTCGCCACAACAGCCCCTAACATCCCGCCAGGAGAGACGCATGATCACGTGGGACGGAAAATGAGCGACACGACCGAAGAGGCCCGCCCGCCGCGGATCGACTGCGTCCTGATCTGCGGCGGCGTCTGGCACGATATGGATTTCGCGCGGCTGGAACTGCTGAAGCTGCTGGCCGACGATCCGCGGGTGCGGACCCGTGTCTTTGAGGATTATGAGAATATCGCCGCGATCGCCGCCGCAGATATCCTCATTACCTATACATGCGATGTCATGCCCTCGCTCAAGGCACAGGAGACACTGCGCGACTGGCTTGCGGACGGTGGGCGCTGGTATGCGCTGCACGGCACGAATTCGGTGCTGCGGCTGCTCGAAAGCGGCTTGTGGGACGCACCGCGCTGGGCGCCCTTGTTTATGGACCTCGTCGGCAGCCAGTTCCTCTCGCATCCCCCGATCGCGCCCTACCGCGTCACCGTCGCCGATCCGGATCATCCGCTGGTGAAGGGCGTGGAGCCCTTCGAAACGAGCGACGAGCTTTATCATATGGAGACGCACGGTGCGCTGCACGTGCTGCTCGAGACCGAATGCAGCGAAGCCGGCACCGGCTTCGTCGAGGCAGGGGATGCGCCGGGCAAGCATCCCGTCTGCTACATCAAGAACCATGGCGCGGGCGCGGTGCTCTATCTGACGCTCGGCCATTGTCGCGGGCATTACGATCTCCAGCCGCTTGCCGACTGGTGGCCCACGGTCGACCGCTGCGCGTGGGAGCTGCCGGTCTTCTACGATCTTCTGCGGCGCGGGATCGGCTGGCTGAAAGAGCGTGAATCTTGCTGATCTGCCGCGCGCGACGCCCGAACTAATATTTTCGTGAGTCGGAAAACCGCCGCATCGCAACCTAGAACATGGGCCAAAGCCGACCAACGCCGGGATAAGATATGCGCGCCATTGCCGAAGGGCTATTTACCCAGGATGATCCACCGAAGCTGATCGGCGGACGCGACCGGCAAAGCGGCCGGATCGTTTTTCCGTGTCCGCCCGGCGACCAGTTCGAACCCTGTCCGCTGGCGCGGCAAGGCCGGCTGTGGTCCTGGACGATTCAAAGGTACCGGCCCAAAAGTCCACCTTATGCCGGCCCCGCCGCCTTCCGGCCATGGGCGCTGGGTTATGTCGAGCTGCCGGGCCAGACCATCGTCGAAACGCGCCTCGCGGATATCGACTTCGGTGATATCGCCATCGGCATGGACCTGGAACTCACGCTGGTCGCCCTCGATCCCGATGCGGCCGAGCCGGTGCTGACCCATGCTTTCAGACCGGTCGGAGCAGCGCGATGAGCGACGTCTGCATCGTTGGCATCGGCATCCACCCGTTCGGAAGGACCGAAGGCCGCTCAGGGCTCGATCAGGGCGTCTTCGCAGTCCGCCAGGCGCTCGCCGACGCGGGTGTCGAATGGCGCGACGTGCAGTTCGCTTATGGCGCGTCGGAGGAGGCCGGCAATCCCGATACGATGGTGGAGCGGCTGGGCCTGACCGGCCTGCAGTTCATCAACGTGCGAAACGGATGCGCAGCCGGCGGCTCGGCCCTGTTTTCGGCGCAGACGGCGATCCGGTCCGGACAGTTCGATCTCGGCCTGGCGGTCGGGTTCGACAAGCATCCGCGCGGCGCCTTCAATCCGATGCCGGCCGATTACAACCTGCCGGATTGGTATGGCGAGGCCGGCTACATGATCACCACCCAATTCTTCGCCGCCAAGATCACGCGCTACATGCATGAATACGGCATTTCCCCGACCGGCCTGGGGCGGGTCGCCGAAAAGGCATTTCGCAACGGCACCCACGCCCCGCACGCCTGGCGGCGCGAGCCGGTGCCGCTCGACGTCATCATGGACGCCCCGCTGGTAAGCGACCCCTATACGAAATATATGTTCTGCTCGCCCGCGGAAGGCGGTGTCGCGCTGCTCCTCGCCAGCGAACGCAAGGCGCGCGAATTGGGCCGGCCGCTGATCCGGCTAAAGGCGGCGACGATGCGCACGCGGCCGCCGGGATCGTTCGAAGTGTTCGCGCCGTCGATCGATTGCGCCCGCGGCGGCTCCGCGACCAACATCGCCTCGGCCGCCGCCTTCGACATCGCGGGCATCGGCCCTGAGGATATCGACCTGGCACAGCTTCAGGACACCGAGGCAGGCGCGGAGATCATGCATATTGCGGAGAATGGCTTCTGCCGTGACGGTGAACAGGAAGCCTGGCTGGCGGAAGGGCGCACGGAGATCGGGGGCGCACTGCCGGTGAATACCGATGGCGGCTGCCTGGCCTGCGGAGAGCCGATCGGGGCCTCGGGCCTGCGGCAGGTCTACGAGAATGTCGTCCAGCTGCGCGGAGACGGCGGGGCGCGGCAGGTGCCGGGCGATCCGAAGACGGCCTATAGCCATGTCTATGGCGCGCCGGGCGTTTCGGCCGTGACCATCATGGAACGCTGATGCAACGCTCGATCCGATCAGCATCAACCGGGAAGGCCGTTCAATGTCGATATCAGGCACCGTCGCGCAACTAGGCGACATCATGCAGCTGGCCTACCTGCCGGCGGACTTTGAAGCGGCGGTGGAATATTGGACCGGGACGATGGGCGTCGGCCCATTCTACCTGCTCGAGAATGTCCGTCTGGGCGCGATGCGCTACCGCAGCCAGCCGACCGACGCGTCATTCTCGATCGCGCTGGCCTATTGGGGCGATATCCAGATCGAGCTGGTGCGCGCAGAAAATGACGCGCCGTCGCTCTATTTCGGCGAATATGCGTTGCAGGATCGGCTCCATCATGTCTGCATCACCGTCGACGACATCGGCGAGGCACGCCGGGTGTGCGCCGACGCGGGCGCCGAGATCATCGTCGAAGGCAAGGTCGGCGAGGATGGCGAGGTGATCTATGTCGATTTCGGCGGCGGCCCCGGCCACGTCGTCGAGATCCTCCAGCCGATGACCGGATCGGCCGGCCTGTTCCAGATGATCAAGGATGCGGGCAAGGATTGGGACGGCACGGCGCCGCTCCGCAGGCTCGGCTGACCATGCCCTACGAGACGATACATTATGGCGTCGAGGACGGCATCGCGACCCTGACCCTGGCGCAGCCCGCCAGGCTCAACGCCTTCAACGACCTGATGATGGCCGAGATGATCGACGTCTTCGACAGGATCGATGCCGACGATGATGTGCGCGCGGTGATCGTGACCGGCGAAGGCCGGGCCTTCTGCGCCGGAGCCGATCTCTCAGCAGGCCCGGACGGCTTCCTCACCGAGACCGACGCGCATGTGCGGAGCGCCGACGACTCGATCGATTACACGCATGAAAGCGCCCGCGACGGCGGCGGGCGGCTGACGCTACGGATTTTTCGCTGCCTGAAGCCGGTGATCGCCGCCATCAACGGCCCCG
>Ga0068853_100001010_pt1 | contig 19824 bp, 21 predicted proteins | sample KBSCornC32_FD_65655 | JGI IMG/M metagenome (GOLD analysis project Ga0068853, IMG submission 65655) | Corn rhizosphere microbial communities from Kellogg Biological Station, Michigan, USA - KBS Corn C3-2 | ecosystem: Host-associated > Plants > Roots > Rhizosphere > Soil ...
CGTCACCATCAACGGCATCGCCAAGGGCGCCGGCATGATCGCGCCCGACATGGCGACGATGCTCTCCTTCATCGCGACCGACGCGCCGATCGCGGCACCCGTGCTGCAGGACCTGTTGTCGCGCGGCACGGCCAAGACCTTCAATGCAGTGACCGTCGACAGCGATACCTCGACCAGCGATACGCTGCTTTTCTTCGCCACCGGCAAGGCCGCCGCACGTGGTGCGCCGGTGATCAGCGATCCCAAGGATGCGCGGCTCGGCGCGTTCCGCCGGGCGCTCGGCAAGGTGCTGAAGTCGCTGGCGCTGCAAGTGGTGCGCGACGGCGAGGGCGCGCGCAAGCAGGTCGAGGTCACGGTCACCGGCGCGAAATCGGCACGCTCGGCCAAGCGCATTGCGCTGGCGATCGCCAATTCGCCGCTGGTCAAGACGGCGGTCGCGGGCGAGGACGCCAATTGGGGCCGCGTCGTCATGGCCGTCGGCAAGGCCGGCGAGCCGGCCGACCGTGATCGGCTGTCGATCTGGTTCGGCGACAATCGGCTCGCGCATGAGGGCGAGCGCGATCCCGGATATTCGGAGGAAGCAACCTCGGCCTATATGAAGCGCGACGATATCCGCATCCGCGCCGATCTGGGCATCGGCCGCGGCAAGGCGACGGTGTGGACCTGCGACCTCACCAAGGAATATGTCACCATCAACGGCGATTACCGGAGCTGATGGCGCCGGTGTCCAGGCATCCGGCAAGCGTGCTGGCGGTCGTGCGCCGCTATGAGGCCGCGGGCTTCCGCGCCTGGCCGGCGGCAGCCGTCCACTATGACGGGACCTGGGTGGTGCGGCTCACGGCCGGGCACCCTGCCAAGCGCCTGAACTCGGTCAATCCGCTCGATCCCGGCGACACGCACGCCATTGAAGAACGGATCGGTCGTGCCGCACGGCGCTTCGATGCCTATGGCCGGCCGCTGACCTTTCGCATGTCACCGCTATCGGGGCAGGTGCTGTCGACGCATCTCGACAAGGCCGGCTGGAACAGGTTCGACGAATCCCTGGTCATGCGGCTGCCGCTGAAAGAGGTCGAGCTCGGCGCGGCCATGGACCAGATTCCGCTCAAGGACATCAGCCGGTTCATCGGCGCGTCGCTCAGGACGAGCGGCTCGGATGCCGCGCTGCGGCCTGGCCTGTCCGAGGTCATCGGCGCCATCCAGCCGGAAGCGGGGCTGTTCGCGCTCGAGGACGGAAACGAGCCGCTGGCGACGCTGATCTGCGTTCATGACGGCGATCTTGCCGGACTGTTCGAGGTCGCCACCGAAAAGTCGGCGCGCAAGCAGGGCCATGGCCGCAATCTCATCCTGTCGGCGTTGAAATGGGCCCGGCTGCGCGGCGCACGCGAGGCCTGGCTGCAGGTCGAGGCCAGCAATGGGCCGGCACTCTCGCTCTACCGGTCGCTCGGCTTCGAGGAAGTCTATCGCTACCACTATCGACGGCCGCCGGGCGCATGAGCGAGGTGAAGCCAACCGGAAAGCGCCTGCTGCTGGTCGCCGCCTGCGCGCTGGTCGACACCGACCGACGCGTGCTTCTGGCGCAGCGCCCGGAGGGAAAACAGCTTGCCGGCCTGTGGGAGTTTCCGGGCGGCAAGGTCGAGCCCGGCGAAACGCCGGAGGAGTGCCTGGTCCGCGAGCTGCATGAGGAACTCGGCATCGAGACGGAGATACCGTGCCTGGCGCCGCTCACCTTCGCCAGCCACTCCTATGACGATTTCCATCTCTTGATGCCGCTTTATGTCTGCCGGCGGTTCCGCGGCATCGCGCAGCCGAGGGAAGGGCAAGGGCTGAAATGGGTCAGGCCGCGGCAGATGCGCGACTATCCGATGCCGCCGGCCGACGCGCCGCTGATCCAGTTCCTCATCGACCTCTTGTGATTTTCGCGGCCTGCCTTTGCGGCAGTTCACCGTTTCCCGGAACGGCGACGTTTCACACTTTTTCCTGGAGCTGCTTTAGCCAGCGTTAATGGAAGATTTATCTCGACGTGAAAAATTGCGCGGAGCCGTTTCGCGCGGCGATATTGTCGATCCGACCGGGAAACACCGCATGAGCCTTGAAAGAGACTGGGACTCGATCCGGCCCGACCGAGGCTTTCGCGCGGTCGACGCCGGCATGGGCATCCTGCGGATCGCGCTTCTCTTCGGCTCGGCCGCGGTGGCGCTGGCGTTGATCGCAACGCCTTTCCTGGACAACCAGACCCGGCCGCAGAGCGCCCGCGACGGCTTCACCGGCGGGCTCGACATGACAGCGACCGGATCGATCGGCCATCGCCCCAATACATATACGGTGCGTCGCAGCGTGCTGCAGCCGTTTCCCAGCTCAATCTGCGTCATCCGCAATGACGGCAGCCGCAGCGGCGAGTGCTGACGTGGTTAACGATTCAGCGGGACGGCGGCGTTTCACTCGCTGTTAAGCCTTTACCGTTAACCTTTCTTAACGGGTAGGACATTAGAATTCCTGCATGAGGGATCGATGACCATGAAAAACCTGCTGCAGCAATTCGTACAAGACGAGACCGGCGCCACAGCCATCGAATACGGCTTGATCGTCGCCGTGCTGTCGCTTGCAATCATCGGTGGTGTCAGCCAGGCCGCCAACGCGATTCAGTGGTTGTTCAGCGACAACAACAGCAAGCTCGCCAACGCCTTTGCCCAACACTGACCGCGCCTGTCAGCCTATCGGCGTCCCTGCGGGTTCTCCAGGATCGTCTTCAACGAGACCTTGGCTGACCCGGGTTTGAGCGGTTTCTGCTGGGAGGCGTCGGGCGCCCAGCCGGACATCCAGACAATCGAAAAGCTTGCGCGGATCCGGCCGTCCGGGTCCGAGAACCGTTCGGCGTAGATTTCGGCGGCGCGCGCAAACAAGCGCCTGCTTCCTGGCCGCCTGGTGCGATCGATGAGCGCGCTGGTTTCGCCCATGGCGCGCAGATCGGCGGCGAGATCGAACAGCGTATCGTAGCGAACCGTGACCGTTTCGACATCGGCGACGGGCAATGCCAGACCGGCGCGCTGCAGCAGCGCACCCGCGTCGCGCACGTCGGTGAAGGGAAGGATGCGCGGGCTCGCGCCGCCGTAAAGCTCCGTCTCGGCCGCAAGCAGGCTCTCGCGCAATTCCGCTAATGTGCCGGCGCCGGCGAGAGCGCCGAGGAACAGCCCGTCCGGCTTCAGCACCCGGCGGATTTGCGCGAGCACGCCGGGAATGTCGTTCATCGCGTGTAGCGAGAGCAGGGAGGCGACGAGATCGAGGCTGCCTTCCTCGAACGGCACGGTCTCCGGCGCCGCTACCAGGCCGTGGCCGCCGGCCAGAAGCGCTTCGTCCATCTCGACGCGCACGATTTCACCGACCTTGCCGCTGGCGGCGAGCACATCGGCCGCCGCCGCCGTCTGACAAAACAGCGCGGCTGCCTTGCCGAAGCGGCGCTCGACGGCATCGAGCCGGTCGGCAAGATCCTCCGCCGCCCGCCGCATCAGGAAATCGGCGGCTTCGACGGGGCGGGCGAGCGCCCGGCGCTTGCGCGCGAGCCAGAGCTCAGTGTCGATCAAGGGCTGCAATGAAAAGCTTCCTGTTGTCCGCACCTGCCGGAGTGATGTTAAGGTGGCGCGGGGTTTCAATCACGTGGCCGATCCGGTGCGCAAGATCAAGACCAGCGCGGTCCAGAACATGACCCGGCAGGTACTGGCCTGGCCGGCGCGCCTGTTGTTTCCGCCGGTTTGCGCCGGCTGCCGTCGCCATGTGTCGCAGCCTGGCGTGTTGTGCGGCGCCTGCTGGCCGAAGCTGAGGCTGTTGGAGAAGCCCTGGTGCCCGGTGATGGGCACGCCCTTCACCCATGACATGGGCGAGGGGTTTTTGTCGGCGGAGGCGATCGCCGATCCGCCGCCCTTCGAGCGGGCGCGGGCCGCTGTCGTCTATTCGGGCGTCGCGCGGCAGATGGTGCAGGGGCTGAAGTATCAGGACCGCACCGACCTCGCGCCGTGGATGGCAAACTGGATGATCCGCGCCGGGGCGGAACTGATTGCGGAGGCCGATCTGGTCGTGCCGGTGCCGCTGCATTGGCGGCGGTTCTTCCGGCGCCAGTTCAACCAGTCGGCGGAACTCGGACGGGCTGTTTCAAAGCTCGGCGGGCTGCCTTTCTCGCCGTCCGCGGTCAGGCGCGTGAAGCTGACGCGCCAGCAGGTCGGGCTCGAACGGCATGAGCGCGAGGAAAATGTGCGCGCCGCCTTTCGCGTTCCGCCGGGCGCTGAAATCGAGATCTCGGGCCGCCGGGTGCTGGTCGTCGACGATGTCTATACCACCGGCGCCACGGTAAGAGCGGTCGCCAAGGCGCTGAAGAGGGGTGGCGCCGGAGCGGTCGACATCCTCACTTTCGCCCGCGTCCTGCCTGGGGACTTTCGGCCCGATGAGTCCGCGACTATATAGGTTTGAGTTGTTGTTTTGCCGCATGTCGTTTTCGTACCCTCATTGGACGGCATGTGTGAGGATTGCCGGCCAATGGCTGATGTGACGATCTATACCCGCATGATGTGCGGCTACTGCAGCGCCGCCAAGCGGCTGCTCGACCGCAAGGGCGTAGCCTATACGGAGCATGACGCCTCGTTCTCGCCGGAACTGCGCCAGGAAATGATTTCCAAGGCGCATGGGCGCGCGACCTTTCCGCAGATTTTCATCGGCGACACGCATGTCGGCGGCTGCGACGACCTCCACGATCTGGAGTCGCAAGGCCAACTGGACGCGATGCTCGCCAACGGGAGATGATCATGGGTACTTTCAAGGCCGCCGCCGTGCAGATGCGTTCGGGCACAAGCCCCGAGCGCAACGCCGCCGATATGGAGATTCTGGTCCGCCAGGCCGCCGGCCAGGGCGCCACCTACGTCCAGACGCCGGAAATGACCGGCGCGCTGATACGCGACAAGCAGGCGGGGGCGGCCGCCTTCACCACCGAGGACAAGGACGTGGTCGCCGCGACCGCGCGCAAGCTGGCGAAGGAGCTTGGCATTTATCTGCATGTCGGCTCGACCGCGATCCTGCGCGCCGACGGCAAGCTCGCCAACCGCGCGTTCCTGTTTTCGCCCGACGGCGCCCTGGTCGCCGGCTATGACAAGATCCACATGTTCGATGTCGATCTCGACAATGGCGAGAGCTGGCGCGAATCCGCGTCCTACGAGCCGGGAACGGAAGCGATGGTGACCGACATCAACGGGACGAAGCTGGGCTTTGCCGTCTGCTACGACCTGCGCTTCCCGCAACTGTTCCGCGCCGAGGCGATGGCCGGGGCCGAGGTGCTGACCGTTCCCGCCGCTTTCACGCGCCAGACCGGAGAGGCGCATTGGCATGTGCTGCTGCGCGCCCGCGCCATCGAAAACGGCGCCTATGTCGTCGCCGCCGCGCAGGGCGGCCTGCATGAGGACGGGCGCGAGACCTATGGCCATTCGCTGATCGTCGACCCATGGGGGCGCATCATCGCCGAGGCCGCCCACAACGAACCCGGGGTGATCGTTGCCGAGATCGATCCGGCGCAGTCGCTTGCCGCGCGCCGCAAGATCCCCAATCTCAAGAACGCGCGGGATTTCTCCGTCAACGCCGGCGATGGCGCGGCGCCACGCCTCAGGGGTGCTGCCTCTTGATCCGCTTTTCCCTGATCTGCGAACACGAGCACGAATTCGAGGCCTGGTTCCGCAGCAATGACGACTTCGATACCCAGAAGAAGCACGGCTTCGTCGATTGCCCCAGCTGCGGCTCGCACAAGGTCGAGAAGGCGCTGATGGCGCCGGCCGTCTCCACGTCCCGCAAGCAGGAGAAGGTCGCGTTGGCCATGGGCGAGGCGCAGAAACAGGCGCTGGCGCAGCTGAAGGCGCTGGCCGAGAAGGTGCGCGAGAATGCCGACTATGTCGGCGACAAGTTTGCCGAGGAAGCCCGCAAGATCCATTTCGGCGAGACCGATCCGCGCGGCATCTACGGCGAAGCGACGCCGGAGGAGGCGCAAAGTCTCATAGAGGACGGCGTCGAATTCATGCCGATCCCGAGCTTTCCGGACGACCGCAATTAGAAGACGATTGCGTCTGCCTGCCAAGCGACGCGCGGCGCCTATACCATCGTATAGTCAACCTATACCAGCGCCAAATTGACCGCCTGATCGCGCGGTGACAGAAGAGTCGTGCTTTCGCTGCAAGCGATCGCTCACTGGAACCAAGAAGCAGATGGACAGCTACCCGAGTAGCTGTCCGGTCGTGGATCTAATCCATGGTCGGACAGCACCCTTGAACCGAACCGCTCCTGGCGAGATCCGTCAGGCGAGCATCGAACGGGCCTAGCTCGTCTTCGGCTCGCCTCGGGACGTCTTGGACGGTCCAGGAGGTGAGTCATGAACAAGATCGTCGTTTTCCGTGGCAAGGGCGAAGGGCCCGTCTTTGGCAAGGCGCTCGCGCATCGACCGCTCACCTGCGCTCGCGTCCTCCACCTCTTGCCCGCCCCGCGCGGCAACCATCGGCTTGTGCTGCCCGCAACGTGGCGCCGCAATCCCGGGACCGGACGGCTCAAATGCCGCTGGCTGGCGGTGCGCGACACCGCAGCGGACGATAGTGCCCCATGCAGGCAAGGTACCATCGCCAGGCGCAAGGTCGGCGCCATGCGCCGTTCATTGCCTCTTTTCAGCTGAGGCGCGCCATGGTGTTCCTGCCTAATGACCGTCATGGACAAAGTGCGGTCGCGGCCTTCCTCCGCGCTCGCCTGCTCCCCAATCGCCACGACCTTATCGCCTTCGCGCTGGTGATCGCGGCAATCGCGCTCGTGCTCCATGGAACGCACGATATGCGGGCCTCCATGGAGGCATTGTCGAATGCTCCGGTATCGCTCGACATCGGCCATCTGCCCGAATATGCACTGCGCACGACGCTGCGCATGTTCGCCGCGATCATCGCCTCGCTCATCTTCACTTTCATCATCGCCACGCTGGCCGCCAAGAGCCGCCGCGCCGAGCTCGTCATCATCCCGGCGCTCGATATCCTGCAGTCGGTGCCGGTGCTCGGCTTCCTGACCTTCACCGTCACCTTCTTCATCGGCCTGTTTCCGGGCAGCCAGCTCGGCGCCGAATGCGCCTCGATCTTCGCGATCTTCACTGCCCAGGCCTGGAACATGGCCTTTTCGTTCTATCAATCGCTGCGCACCGTTCCCCGCGACCTCGACGAGGTGAGCCGGAGCTTTGGCCTCTCCGCCTGGCAACGCTTCTGGCGGCTGGATGCGCCATTCGCGGCGCCAGGCCTGGTCTGGAACACGATGATGTCGATGTCCGGCGGCTGGTTCTTCGTGGTCGCTTCCGAAGCGATCACCGTCGGCAACACCACTGTCCAGTTGCCGGGCATCGGCTCCTACCTGGCTCTGGCCATCGACCAGAAGAATTTTTCCGCCGTCGCCTGGGCGGTTGGTGCAATGGCGGTGCTGATCCTGCTCTACGACCAGTTGCTGTTCCGTCCGATCGTCGCCTGGGCTGAGAAGTTCCGCTTCGAGCAGACGGCGAGCCAGGACAAGCCCCGCTCCTGGGTCTACAATATCATGCTGCGCACCCGACTGATGAAGTGGCTGACCGTCCCGTTCGGCTGGATGTGGGACCGCCTGATGCTCGTTCGTTTCGACGGCGGTAAGACGGCGGCCCAGTCGACCAGCGTCAGCCGCGCGAGTGGTATCATCGACCGCATCTGGCTCATCCTGGTGCTGGCCGTGACGGCCTGGGGCGCCTGGATAGCTTTCGACTATGTGCACCAGACACTGTCGTGGGGCGATGCGAAGGAGGCGTTTGGCGGCGGTCTGGTGACGCTGCTGCGCGTCATCATCCTGATCGCGGTGGCCAGCGTCATCTGGGTGCCGATCGGGGTCTGGATCGGACTGCGGCCGGCCGTTGCCGAACGCGTCCAGCCGCTGGCGCAGTTCCTCGCGGCTTTCCCTGCGAACGTCCTATTTCCGTTCGCCGTCGTTGCCATCGTCGCCACCGGCGCCAGCCCGAACATCTGGCTGTCGCCACTGATGGTGCTCGGAACGCAGTGGTACATACTGTTCAATGTCATCGCCGGGGCGAGCGCCTTTCCCACAGATCTCAAGGAAGCAGCTTCGGTCTATCAGATACGCTCATGGACATGGTGGCGGCGCGTCATCCTGCCAGGGATCTTCCCCTATTACGTCACCGGCGCCATTACTGCCTCGGGCGGTTCGTGGAATGCCAGTATCGTCGCAGAGGTAGCGAGCTGGGGCGACACCAAGCTCGAAGCTTACGGGCTCGGCGCCTATATCGCCAAGGCAACCGAAGCAGGCGACTTTCCGCGCGTCGTGCTCGGCATCGCCGTGATGTCGCTCTTCGTTACGCTCTTCAACCGCACCTTGTGGCGCCCGCTCTATGTTTACGCCGAGCGCCGGTTGCGGCTCGACTGAACACCTTCCGGAGGATTGATCATGGATATCATCGTCAAGGACTCGCCTCTCGTCACCGTAAAGGATGTCCGGCAAACCTACGACAAGGGCGCATCGGGCCAGTTGGTCGTGCTCGACAATGTCGACCTGACGCTCCGTCCTGCCGAGATCGTCGGCCTGCTCGGCCGCTCCGGCTCGGGCAAATCGACGCTTCTGCGGGCAATCGCCGGCCTGATCCGGCCGAGCGGCGGCAGCGTGACTTTCCAGGGGCAGCCGGTCACCGGCCCATGTTCGGGGGTCGCCGTCGTTTTCCAGAGCTTTGCGCTGTTTCCCTGGCTGTCGGTGCTCGAAAACGTCGAGCTCGGGCTGGAAGCGCAAGGCGTCTTGCCGGCCGAGCGCCGCAAGCGAGCGCTCGCCGCGATCGATCTCATCGGTCTCGACGGCTACGAGAACGCCTATCCCAAGGAGCTCTCCGGCGGTATGCGCCAGAGGGTCGGTCTGGCGCGTGCGCTTGTCGTCCATCCGAAGCTTTTGTTGATGGACGAGCCGTTCTCGGCGCTCGACGTGCTGACTGCCGAGACGCTGCGCACCGACCTGCTCGATCTCTGGTGCGAGGGGCGGATGCCGATCGAAGCCATCCTCATGGTGACGCACAACATCGAGGAAGCGGTGCTGATGTGCGATCGCATCCTGATCTTCGGCTCCAATCCCGGCCATGTGATCGGCGAGATCAAGGTCGAGCTGCCACAGCCGCGCAACCGTCTCGATCCGGCCTTTCGGGCGCTGGTCGAGGATATCTATGCCCGCATGACGACCAAGACCGGGGCCGCCGCGCCGGCGCGGGACGGACTCTTCCCCGGAACCGGCATCGCCATGGTGCTGCCCAGGGTTTCCACCAACGAGCTGGCCGGGCTGATCGAGACCGTTGCCGCGACACCCTATGACGGCAAGGCGGATCTGCCGCCGCTCGCAGCTGACCTCAGGCTCGGCATCGACGACCTCTTTCCTGTCGCCGAAACCTTGCAACTGTTGCGATTTGCGGAGCTGGAGGGAGGCGACCTTCGTCTCACCGCCGCAGGCAAGCGCTTCGCCGAAAGTGAGGTCGACGAGCGCAAGCGCCAGTTCGCACAGCAACTGGCGACCTACATGCCTTTAGCCGCGCATATCCGCCGCATCCTCGACGAGCGGCCGAGCCATAAAGCTCCAGCCCGGCGCTTCCGCGACGAGTTGGAGGACTACATGTCGGAGGAGCATGCCGCCGAGACGATCAAGGCGATCATCAGCTTGGCGCGCTATGCCGAGTATTTCGCCTATGACGAGGAAGCCGACCTGTTCACGCTCGAAAACCCGAGCTGAGCCCGCGTGCAACGAAGCCTGACATGAATCGCCCTGCCTGCGCCCGCTTGCCGGCCGAGCGTTCCTTTGCGTGTTTGGCCTTAGGCCGGGCCGAAACTTCCTCCGGCAATGCGAGGGAAGTCATGGAGGGCCCTTCGATGGGGTAAAAATCATCGTAATGAATTCGATCGGGGACCGTCCATGCCTCGGTGGCGGCCCCACAAGAAGCCCATTCCCTCAGCGCGGTGGCAACGAGGTTTTCGGCGATTGTGGCTAGCCATGGCCTTTACGGCAGTTCGCGTGTCGCTGCGGATAGCAGGGTTGCTTTCATGCATAGCTGCAAAGCTCCGTTTGCAGCGCCTCTCGCCGTTGCCGCTGGTCCGTTGGATGCTTCGGGCATCCTATGTGTTCACTCGCCTTTCCTTTCGTATCCTTCGTGCTTGCACAACAAGACGAGCGAGCCGCTAAAGTCGAAAATCGCGGCTAGTGCGTTTCGCCGTTTCACGGAAACGGTGAAACGCACTAGCTCTTTGATCTTAGGGCAATTCCGGACGGAAAACCGATCACATTTTTCCTGGAATTGCTCCAGGCGCCGGAGGGACGACGAGATGAAACTCGACACCGCATCGCTCCACATCGAGCAGCCCATCTTGTGGCTGGTGATCATTATATTTGCGGCGGGTATTTTCCTTGCCGACACCATTACCGACCTGGAGATCGCCGTTGCGGTGCTTTACGTCGCGGTGGTCCTGATATCGGTCTGGACCGACCGGCCGCGTGCGGTGATGCTCGTCGGAACCGGCTGCGGCATTCTCACGATCGCCAGTTACCTGCTTACACGTTTCGGCGACCCGGAGGCCGGCTTGGCCAATTGCGCCTTAAGCCTGCTGGCGATCGGCGCTACGACCTATCTGGCGCTCAGGATCGAGGCCGCCAATCTGGCCGCGCGGCAGGCGCAGGCCGACCTAGCCCACATGTCGCGCATGATGCTTGTGGGAGAAATGGGCACTTCGATTGCCCATGAGGTCAGTCAGCCGCTGGCGGCGATCGTCGCCAATGGCAATGCCGCGATCCGCTGGCTGGGTGCCGCACCGCCGAATGGGGGAGAAGCGCGAAAGGCACTGGACCGGATCGTCGAAGCAGCCGGCCGTGCCGGCGATGTCATCGGCCGCGTCCGCAACCTGGCCGCACGCACGCCGCCGTCGCGCAAACCGATCGATATGGCCGAGCTGGTGCAGGAAACACTGGCGCTTGCGCTTGGCGAGATACGCAGCAGCCAGATCACGCTGCGGACCGAACTGGCGAATGACCTGCCGATGGTTGCGGGCGATCGCGTCCAACTGCAGCAGGTCATCCTTAACTTCGTGATCAATGCCATTGACGCCATCAAGGCCGGCCGCACCGACGAGCGCGATCTCCTGGTGAGCCTTTCGACCGACGGCGAAAAGATCACGCTCAGCGTGCGCGACAATGGCGTCGGGCTTTCCCAAGGTTCGCTCGACAAGGTCTTCGACGCCTTCTATTCGACGAAGCCGGGCGGCATGGGGGTCGGGCTTGCGATCAGCCGTTCGATCGTCGAGGCTCATCGCGGGTCCGTCTATGCGGCGCCCAACTATCCACACGGCGCCGTGTTTGGCTTCAGGCTGCCCATGGACGAGGCGCCCATGGACAAGGCACCCATGGACAAGGCGAAGGACTGATCCGGTGCAGGAGCCGCAAGCAACGATTTACGTCGTCGATGACGATCCGCTGGTGCGTGACGGGTTGGACAGCCTCCTGCGCTCCGTCGGCTACGAGGTTCGCTCATTCGCTTCCGTCGATGATTTCACACGGCATCCTCGTAAAGATGCAGCATCCTGCCTCGTGCTGGACGTGCGCATGCCGGGTCCGAGCGGGCTGGATTTCCAGGCGCGGCTGGCCGAGAGCGGCGACGCCATCCCGGTCATTTTCCTGACGGGCCACGGGGACGTGCCCATGTCGGTACGAGCCATCAAGGCCGGGGCGGTGGAGTTCCTGCTGAAGCCTTTTCGGGAACAGGACCTGCTCGACGCCATTCGGGCTGGGCTCGAAAAGGACCGCGTATATCGGCTCGACGCGGGGCTCCTGGCAGAGCTTCGAGAGCGGCTGGCCACACTCAACGCGCGCGAACGCAATGTGATGGCCCTGGTCGTTACCGGCCTGCTCAACAAACAGGTCGCCGGCGAACTTGGCGTCAGCGAGATCACCGTGAAGGTAAATCGCGCGCAGGTCATGCGCAAAATGCAGGCCGCCACGCTGCCCGACCTCATCAGGATGGCCGACCGGTTGGGACTTGCCGCCAACCGCTAGAGCAGTTCCAGGAAAAGTGTGAGTGGTTTTCCGAACGCAGAATACAGCGAAGGCGACGAGCCGCTTCACACGTTTCCTAGTCTAGAATTGCTTTTGGTCAGAGGCTGACGATCAGTTTTTCCAGGAGTTCCGCCAACATTTCCCGATCCTCGCGGGTCAAGCCGGCGAGGATTTCATGCTCATTGGCGACGTGGGCGGCAAGCGCGGCGTCGATGAGCTCGCGCCCCTTCGCGGTCAGTTGCACGACAACGCCGCGCCGGTCGCTCGGGTGCGGCGCGCGTTGGGTCAGACCGGCCTTTTCCAGACGGTCGAGGCGGGCGGTCATGGCGCCTGACGTCACCATCGTCGCCTCATAGAGCTCGGTCGGCGTCAGCGCATAGGGCGCACCCGACCGGCGCAGCGTGGCCAGAACATCGAATTCGCCGGATTGCAGCCCGAAGCGGGCGAAAACCGGCGCAAGGCGGTCGCGCGCGATCAGCGAGGAGGCTTCATTCAGCCGTCCGATCACCCCCATCGGCGATACGTCGAGGTCCGGCCGTTCTCTTTGCCACTGCTCCATGGCTCTTGCCGCGCGATCCATATGCCTCACCGGAAAGTATCTTGATATTAAGAATCTTCATGTTATCTTACCTGAAGACCAGGCGATGGCCAAGGTGGATGTGACGGAGGTGGGCGTGAAGGAGCGGCCGATGCGATTTCTCTGGGATTCGGCGATTGGCCTTCTGGTGGTGACAGGCGGGCTGCTCGGCATGACGCTTCCGTTCGGCAAGCTCGCCACCGCCGCCGGCGTGCCGGCCATGGTCTGGGCCTTCGTCATTTCGCTGGGCGCCGGCGGCGTGCTGTTTCTGGCGCTTCTGCTGCGCGGCGAGCGCATCCGGCTGATGCCGCACAAGCTGCGCTATTTCTTCATCACCGCCGCGATTTCCTACGCCATTCCCAATCTTCTGATGTTCTCGGCCATCCCGCATCTCGGCGCCGGCTACACCGGCATCATGTTCACGCTGTCGCCGGTCGTCACGCTGGTGTTCTCGATCCTGCTCGGTGTCAGGCGCCCCAATCTGCTCGGCGTCGTCGGCATCGCCGTCGGCTTCGTTGGCGCGGCGATGGTCGCGCTCACGCGCGGCGAGGCCGGCCAGCCGGCCGATTATTTCTGGGTGGCGATAGGGCTGCTCATCCCGGTCAGCCTGGCCGCCGGCAACATCTACCGCACCGTCGACTGGCCGGAAGGCACAGGCCCGATCGAACTCGCCGTCGGCAGCCACCTGGCGTCGGCCGCGCTGCTTCTCATGGGCATCCTCACCCTTTTGGGCAGGCAAGCCTTCGTTCCGCTCGGCGGCGTGCCGCTGGTGGTGGTCGGCCAGGTTGCGTCGGCCTCGGCGATGTTTGCCTTCTTCTTCCGCCTGCAGGCGGTCGGCGGCCCGGTCTATCTCAGCCAGATCGGCTATGTGGCGGCGGCCGTCGGCCTGTTCGCCGGCACGATCTTCCTCGGCGAGCACTACCAGCTTCTGACCTGGCTGGGTGCCGCCATCATCACGGCCGGTGTTTTCATCACGACGAAGGCGCAAAGCCAGACCGGCGCGTCGGCGCAGGTTCGGATCGAGCAGCCGTCCCGGGGCTAATCGTCCTTGCCGCTGGCGGGTTCCGGCTGCGGGTGGCGGCAGCGATGGGTGGCGGCGGCCCGCGCCGCCTGTCGACGGCATCACTGCGCTGCACGAAGCCGGCTTCTGCTGCTCGACCTTGTCCTTTGTCGATTATGTCGAGGAATTCCCCTGTTTCCGCGATACGGTCCTATTCTCGAAGAGAGAGGCATTCGCATCGTGCCGGCCGCGATGCAGTCGGCGGCTTAAAGCGGGTCGCGCTGAAGCGGATTCAGGCGACGCGCTTTAAGTCTTTGTTTTTATGCATGTCGTTGCCCCAGAGCCGCTGCACACTTCTGGGCGACATGCATTAGGAAAAAAGGAGGTGGCAATGCCCACGGCAGAAGACCAGGTCAGCGTAGCAGACTTCCGCGCCGCGATGCGGCTCATCGTCGGCAATGTCAGCGTCATCACCGCGGGCGTCGGCGATGACCGCACCGGCCTCGTCGTCATTTCCGTGGTGTCGCTGTCGGCGGAGCCGCCGAAGGTGATCGCCTGCGTGAACCGCTCGTCGTCGACCTGGCCGATCATCGAACGCTACCGGCATTTCGGCGTCAACTCGCTCGGTCCGCAGCATCAGCACGTGGCCGAACGCTTTTCCGGCTTCGGCGGCATCAAGGGCAGGGACCGCTACGAGGGCGCCGAATGGACGACGTTGAAAACCGGCGCATCGCTGCTTGCCGACGCGGTGGCCGCTTTCGACTGCAGCCTCGATGAGATGATCGACCGCGGCACGCATTCGATCATCATCGGCTCGGTCGAAGCGGTCAGGACCCAGGATGCCGGCCGGGCGCTGATCTACTGGCGGGGCGGCTATCGGCCCTTGGAAGCCTGAGGGCCTCGAGCTCAGACCGAAGCTTTCTCCGCCAGCACCATGTAGTTGACGTCCATGTCCTTCGAGCGCTGCCAGCGGTCGGCCAGCGGATGATAGATGACGCCGGTGCGGTCGATCACCGTGAGGCCGGCGGCACCCAGCGCCTTCGCCAACTCCTCCGGCCGCACCAGCTTGCCGAATTGATGCGTGCCGCGCGGCAGCCAGCGCAGAACGTATTCGGCGCCGATAATGGCGAGGCCGAGCGCTTTCAGCGTACGGTTGATGGTGGCGACGAACATGATGCCGCCCGGGCGGACCATCTCACCGCATTTGGCAACGAACAGGTCGACATCGGCGACATGCTCGACCACTTCCATGTTGAGGATGACATCAAAGGTTTCGCCGGCATCCGCCAGCGCCTCGGCCGTGGTGGCGCGATAGTCGACGCTGACGCCGGCTTCCGCCGCATGCAGCTTCGCCACTTCGATGTTGGTGGTGGAGGCGTCGGCGCCGACGACATCGGCGCCAAGCCGGGCCATCGGCTCGCACAAAAGCCCGCCGCCGCAGCCGATGTCGAGGAAGCGCAGGCCTTCGAAAGGCCGCGCGGCGCGCGGGTCGCGGCCGAAGCGCGCCGCCACCTGGTCGCGGATATAGGCAAGCCGCACCGGATTGAACTTGTGCAGCGGACGGAACTTGCCGTTCGGGTTCCACCATTCGGCGGCAAGGGCGGAGAAGCGCTCGACTTCTCCGGCATCTATGGTCGATCGGCGGGGCTCTGGCATAGGCGGGTCTCCTCGAACGCCAAGAAGTCGGGGAACGCTAGCAAGTCGGGTCCTGGGCTGAGAAAGTCAAGGCAGGTTTTTTCGGCTGCTGCCACGAGCGCGCTGGCCATCCGAGCGGAATGCGAGGGCGCGGGCCTTGTTCTGTCAGCATCTGGCAGCTCGATCGCTTCGCGGCCGAAACAAATTGCGCCGGCGAACGAAAAGCGGGCATGAACCGGAGCTTGGCGCGGGCTGAGACGGGAGGTGGCAGATGCGAATTCTGGCTTCGATGTTCTGGAAACGGCTCGATCTGGAGGGTCACGACGTTTGCCGACTTGCCGAGACTGCAGGCGGGTTGATCCTTAAGGGTCACGCGCTTTTCGCGCATGAAGACGGCCCGTGCAGCCTTGCCTATGAGGTGGATTGCGACACCGGCTGGCGCACGCGCGGTGCACGGGTCGACGGTTTTTGCGGCACGCGGGAGTTGCGCTACCGGATTGAGCGGCTTGCCGACGGCCAGTGGCTGCTGAACGGTGCAAGCCAGGCGGAGGCTGCCGGCCTCACAGACATCGATCTCGGTTTTACGCCGGCAACGAACCTCCTGCCGATTCGCCGCTTCGATCTCGGCGTCGGCACGGCTACGCCATCGCCCGCGGCCTATCTCGCCTTTCCGGAGCTCAGGCTTTCGCGTCTCGAGCAGAGCTATAGGCGGCTTGACGAGAGCCGCTATGCCTACGCCGCGCCGATATTCGGCTACGATGCCATCCTGGAGGTCTCTCCAGCCGGCTTCGTTCTCGATTATCCCGGCCTGTGGACACGCGTCGCGCGCCCGGGTTGAGCTATCCGCGCATCAGTGCAGGTGTTTTTTTAACATCAAATTTACTGGGTTGGCGATTTCGCGGGCATGATCGGGATTTGGCATGTACATTGCCGATCCGAGTATCGGGACGACCTGGTGCGGATCAGAACCCAGATCATTGCCACGCTGCTGAGCGCTGCGACCCTGATCGGGCTGGTGGGCGTCATCGCGATATTTTCCCAGATGTCGCTGACCAGGTCCGCCGCGCTTGCCGAAGCGACGAGCGTGGGGCGGCAGCTTGCCGAGACGATCGCCTTCAAGGCCTCCGACGCGCCACGTCCGCTGTTCGACAGGCCCGAGGCGCTGCGTGACTTCGTGACTGCGCAGCATAGTCTTTCAAAACGCGATCTTGTCGTGGTCGATCGCGGCAAGATCATCCTGGCCGATGTCCCGGGTGAGGAACAAAATCTTGGCAAGCCCTTCGGCCACGACAGCGGCAATGAAGTCGGCCGCACACTTGACGACGGCCAGCCGCGCGACTTCGTCGAAGACAGCAAGGATGTATCCGAGGCGATCAATCTGGTTGCGGTGCCGATCGAGGCCGCGCCCGGCAAGGTCGCCGGGGCTGTGCTGTTCGAATATACACCGCTGCTGCGCGCGGCCCAGAACCGCACCAACACAATGCTGTGGGTGGTAGGCCTTTCCACAGCCGCCGCCATGCTCATTGCCACACTTTCCGCTGTCCTGCTGCTCAGCCGTTTTGGCGCCGGCCTCGCGGGCCTCAACAGAGGCATCGAAGCGCTGGCGCGCGGCGATGCCGGCGCCCGGATCGGCCGCGCGTCCAGGGACGAGTTCGGGCGTTTGGCGCAAGGCTTCGACAACATGGCTTCGGAGCTCGAATCCTCGCGCCGGCAGCTCGTCGACCAGAAGGCCTATATCGAGGATATCGTACGCACGGTCGCCGAGGGCATCGTCGTCATCGACGGCGAGGGGCGGATCGTGTCGGTCAATCCAGCCGCCGCCGACATTGCCGGGCGGCATGCCAGCAAGATCGAAGGGCAGGACTGGCGCTCGGTGCTGGAGATGCGCGGACCATCGGGCGACCGGCTGGCGCAAGGCGCGTCCCCGGTCGAGCTGGCGCTCGCCACCGGCCGGCGGCATCAGGCGGAGGTGCGACTGGTAAAGCCCGACGCATCGCAACTGCCGGTGATCGCAAGCTGCAATCCGCTCAACCGCGCCGGCGGCGGCATCGTGCTGACGCTGAGCGACATCAGCGAGCTGCGCAGTGCCGAACGGGCGGTGAGCGACCGCGCCGAAGAACTGGCGGTGCTCAACCGCGAGCTGAAAGAGACCTCGCAGGCCACCAACCGGCTGGTGAAGCTTGGCGAACTGCTGCAGGCCTGCGTCACCTTCCAAGAGGCGTTTTCCGTCGTCGGCTCGGCGATGCCGGACTTTTTCGGCGGCCTGAGCGGCACCGTCCATCTCACCAGCGCCTCGCGCAACCTAGTCGAGGAGATGGCGCATTGGGGTGACATCCGTTCAAGCGTCGGACAATTCGCGCCAGAGGATTGCTGGGCGCTGCGGCGTGGCCAGCAGCATGTCGCGGGTCCCGGCATGCTGACGCCGCGCTGCAACCACATCATCGAAAATGGTGGCCGCGGCTATGTCTGCATGCCGCTGGCGGCACAGGGCGAGACGCTTGGCATCGTGCATCTGTGCGAGCCCGCTGCCGCCGACAGTCCGGACTGGCTCGTCGAGCGGCAGCAAGTGTTGCGCGGCGTCGTAGACACGCTGGCACTGGCGCTGGCCAATCTGCGCCTGCGCGAAACGCTGCGCCAGCAATCGATCCGGGACCCCAACACCGGCCTCTACAATCGCCGCTACCTTGAAGAAACAAGCAGTCGCGAGCTGCGGCGCATGGAGCGTTCGGGGCAGCCCATGGCGATGATCATGCTCGATGTCGACCACTTCAAGCAGTTCAACGACACGTTCGGTCACGAGGCCGGCGATCTCGTGCTGAAGCAGGTCGCCAGCACGCTGCTCGATCACGCCCGGGAAAGCGACGTGGTATCGCGCTACGGCGGCGAGGAGTTCGCGCTGATGATGCCGGGGACGTCGCTCGCCGATGCGGCCGAGCGCGCCGAGGCGCTGCGCAAGGCGATCAAGCAGCTGCATTTGACGCATCGTGGCCGCACCTTGGGCACCATCACCGCCTCTTTCGGCGTTTCCGCCTTCCCCGATCTCGGCGCCTCATGGATCGAAATCGTCAATGCGGCGGATCGTTCGCTCTACCAGGCGAAGGCGGACGGGCGCGATCGGGTCGTTGCCGGGCTGGGCAAGGTCGATCCGGACTGGGATATTTCCACAGCCGGCCAAAGGGCTGGCTAGCTGCTGCTGACGTTCAACGCGACAGCACAAGCACCGCATGGCTCATGTCGACGCTGGTCGGCTCGATCGCCTGCATGCTCTCGCTATCGCCGATCTCGGCCATGATGCGGTTTGCCGCCGCCTTGGCCTGTTCCAGGCTCTGCCAGCGCACGACATCCACCCAGGTCCCATCCTCGCGTCTGCCGAGATGCCTGCCGAGAAAGCCCGGTTGCCGGGCAAGCCAGTCGGTCATGACCGTATTATTGTCGGCAAAGCCGGCCTCGGTGCCCGGCTTGAGGCGAAAAGTGACGATTTCCGGGGTTTCGGTCATGAGAATCTCCAAGAGCCGGCTTCGGCAGTCCTATGGCATGGCTGGCGACAGGAATCCGTCAGGACAACCGGTGCGGGGCAGGTAATGGCCTCGCTGCTTGCGAAGCTTAGCCGTTTTGGCTAAGGAGGCCGCGCATTTCCGCGCTTGGTCACCCTGGCGTTTCCTCCGGTTCCGGCCTTGAGCCGGCTTCAGTCAAAGGCATTTCGCTTCCATGGCGCGTATCGTGATGAAATTCGGCGGAACCTCGGTCGCCGACATCGCCCGCATCCGCAATGTGGCGCGCCATGTCAAACGCGAGGTCGATGCCGGCCACGACGTTGCCGTGGTGGTGTCGGCGATGGCCGGCAAGACCAACGAGCTGGTCGGCTGGACGCGCGAGGCCTCGCCGATGCACGACGCGCGGGAGTATGACGCCGTCGTGGCCTCGGGCGAGCAGGTCACCGCCGGTCTTTTGGCGATCACGCTGCAGAACATGGGTATTCATGCCCGCTCCTGGCAGGGCTGGCAGATCCCGATCAAGACCGACAATGCCCATGGCGCGGCGCGCATCCTCGACATCGACGGCGCTTTTCTGATCAAGCGCTTCGGCGAGGGCCAGGTGGCGGTCATCGCCGGTTTCCAGGGCATCGGACCGGACAACCGCATCGCCACGCTCGGCCGCGGCGGATCCGACACCAGCGCCGTGGCGATTGCGGCGGCGGTCAAGGCCGACCGCTGCGACATCTATACCGATGTCGACGGCGTCTACACGACCGACCCGCGCATCGAGCCGAAGGCCCGTCGTCTGGCCAAGATTTCCTTCGAGGAAATGCTCGAAATGGCTTCGCTCGGCGCCAAGGTGCTGCAAGTGCGCTCGGTCGAGCTTGCCATGGTACACAGGGTGCGTACCTTCGTGCGGTCGTCCTTCGACGATCCCGATGCGCCCGGAATGGGGGATTTGCTCAATCCGCCCGGAACGCTCATTTGCGACGAGGAAGAGATCGTGGAACAGCAGGTCGTCACCGGAATTGCCTATGCCAAGG
>Ga0068853_100001013_pt1 | contig 19779 bp, 20 predicted proteins | sample KBSCornC32_FD_65655 | JGI IMG/M metagenome (GOLD analysis project Ga0068853, IMG submission 65655) | Corn rhizosphere microbial communities from Kellogg Biological Station, Michigan, USA - KBS Corn C3-2 | ecosystem: Host-associated > Plants > Roots > Rhizosphere > Soil ...
GCGAGAGTTTCACGGTATTGGCCCCCGCCGGCAGCGTATAGGTGACGCCCAGGTCGCCGACCGCCACCGGTGCGTAGCGGAAGCTCAGGTCGGTCTGGCCATAAGCCGCGCCCGAATAGCGCACGCCGCCGAAGGCCGAGAGGCCGGGAATGAAGGCCGGCGCATATTCCACATAGCCCGATGCCTGGAAACTCGTCGTACCCGGCACCCGCTTGCCGACGATCGACGCGATCTGGCCCTTTGTCTGGATGCCGTCGAGATGGGCGACGCCGATCTTCAGGAGCCACTCCCGGGACACCTGCCAGTCTGCGTCGAATTCGATGCCCTGAAACCGGCGCTCACCATCCCGAACGAAAATGTTGGTCGCGGTGTTGAGGAATTCGGAAGGCACCGTCGAGCGGTATATCGCCAGACTCCCGCCGAACTTGGCCCGCCGCACCTTGATGCCCGCTTCATATTGTTCGCTCTTGATCGGGCCGAAGCTCTGGCCGAAGTTGAGCGCGCCGATGGGTGCCTGCGCCCCGCGCTGCAACGCCTGGACATAGGAGGTATAGATTCTCGCCCCCTCGAAAATATCATAGCTTAGCGCCACGACCGGGGTGAAATTGCTCTCGTTGTAAAAGGTCGAAGGCACGACATCGGGCCGTGGCTCGTTGTTCGCTTCCTTGTACCAGGTATAGCGGCCGCCAAGCATCAACTCGGCCCGGCCCAGTTTCAGGGTGTCGCTGAGAAACAGGCCGCGCTGGCGGATTTCCTGATAGCGGAACCAGTTGGGCGGGCGCTGAAATTCGCGGGCGCTGATGTTGTAGACGCCGCCGCCGACGCCGGTCGTCGTCAATATGGTGCGGGTATTGGCCCAATCCGGTGTCGCGGTGGTGTAGAGATTGCCGGTCAGCCCGAAGGATGTCGAGGTCGGCTTGCCATTGGCGGTGAAAGGCTGGAAGTCATAATCGAAATCGACGTCGAGATAGTCGAAACCGCCCACCAGCGTGTGCTCGATCGCGCCGGTGCGGAATTTCCCTTCCAGCGAAAGTTGCCCGACGTGATAAAAGAATACGCGTTCCATGTTGAGGAGCGGCAGGGTGTAATTACCATTGTTGTTCGTGATGGACGCAAGATTACCGGGGAAACGCTCGTCCAGTGTCGAATAGCGTAACGCCGCCGACGCCTTCCAGTTCTCGCTGATCTGGTAATATAGTTTGCCCGTAATCTGGGCCACGTCATTGAACTTCGTCGTCGAAGCCGACCCCAGATTGAACCGTGCGCCGCTCACCGGGGCCAAATAGGTGACGCCGGGCGTAAAGCTGACGCCATTGGGCTGCTGCGCCTGCCATGTGCGCTGATAATAGCCATCCAGGCTCCAGCTCAGCTTCGAGGAGAGATTGCCCTGCAACCAGAGCTGCGCGAAACTATTCTTATTGTCCGCGCCATTGTAGAGCTTCCCCTCCTCATGGACGGCGTTGAAGCGAAAGGCGACCCCGTCCGGGTCGTCGGTGAGCGGTCCGCCGATGTCGAAATGCGTCCGCCATATGCTCGACGTCCGATAGCTGACGTCGATGCTCGCCAGCAACTCGTCGGTCGGCTTCTTCGAGACGAAGTTCACGATGCCGGAAGGCGAGGCATAGCCGTAGACGAAGCCGCCGGCGCCTTTCAGAACCTGGATCTGCTCGACGGCCTCGATCGGATGATCCTGAAACCAGTAGGGAAAAGCGAGGCCGTCATATTTATAGCCATTGGTGAGATCGACCGACTGGCCGCGCACGCTGAAGGTGTTGCCCGATGCCACGCCGCTGTTGTTCGAGCGGATGGAGGGGTCATAGTTGAACGCGGCGTCGATGGTGGTCGCGGCGATGCGCTTGATCTGCTCGTTGTCCACCTGACCCACCGAAAAAGGGGTTTCGAGGATGCTGCGCGAACCCAATGGTCCCGCCTCGATAACCTGTTCCTCCCGCTTGCCGGAGACCACGATCTCGCCGCCTTCCGCAGCATCGGCGTCCGCGACGGCGTCGGCAGAGGCGACATCAGAGACCGCCGCCAAAGCCGCGCTGGCCGGCGCGACCGCTCCCCCTCCCGCCGCCACGGCGAGCGCCAGACCCAGCACCCGATGGCTGCTGCTCGATCCGAGAAACCTCAGCGCGGAGGACGCGATTTTATGCATGATATACCCCTTGTCAGACGGCCCCCGCTCGGCGGGCCATGACGCAGACACAAAGCTCCGCCCTGCGCCCTCGCATGAAATCGCGCGGACCCGGCGTCGGAAATGGAGCGTTCCAACCTGCATCATCGAGAAAATGGAAAGGATCGGTCTGTCGTCAGAACGGATCCATGTCACCCTGTTGGGCGTAGGAAAGCTCTATTCAATCCAACTTCGCGATACGACAAATTATTTATTGTCGATGGCACGAGTAAATCTTCACTAAGCCGGTTATATATTTTAACAGTTGATATGTTCTTGATATTTTCAAATAGAAGGACTGGCGATCCCCGACGCCAGCGCCTCCATTTTGCAGCAGGATCAGAGTTCCGCGTAGAGTGGTTCATCGGCGATCAGGATGCGGTCGAGCACGCGCGGATAGTCGCCATAGTTGCGCACGGCATAATGGACCGCGCCGCGATTATCCCAGAACGCCACGGAACCCGGCTCCCAGCGGAAGCGCACCTGAAATTCCGGGCGCTTGTACTGGCGAAGCACCTCGTCCAGCAGCGCGGCGCTCTCGGACAGTTCCACGCCCAATATCTGCGGGTTCTGGGTGAGGTTGACCCACAGGATCTTCTCGCCCGTTTCACGATGCGTTCGTACGACGGGATGGGCGACGATCGGATAGTCGAGGCCAGCGGAGTTCAGCGCGGGCCGGAAATCATGCGTGACATGCAGGCCCTCCAGCCGCGCTTTCACGTCGTCCGGCAGTCTCTGCCAGGCCAGATGGGCATCCACCCAGATGGTGTCGCCGCCAACGGGCGGAAGGTCCACGGCGCGCAGCACCGCGCCCCAGGTGGGAACGAGCCGCCAGCTGGTGTCGGTGTGATAGGCATCGCCGGCCTGTATCGTGCGGCGCTGCTCGTAGCGCGCGGTATCGACCGCCGCGATCTTGTGGATCGGGGCGATCTTGTCATCGCGGCGGCTGCTCGGATGCGTGTAGAGCGGGCCGAACGCCTGCGCGAAGGCGGCGTGAGTTTCGGTCGTCAACGACTGGTTGCGGAAGAAAACGACCTTGTGCCGGACCACCGCCGCGCGGATCGCGTCGCGCACCTCCGGCGCCAGCGGAGCCGAAATATCGACGCCGTGAATCTCGGCGCCGATGGTCGGTTGAAGAGGACGAATATCAAGAATTTCGGCTGGCGTCTCAGCCGGCTTTTCCAATGCTGCCGTGGACATTTCCACTATTCCTTCTGATGACCCGCTGGGAAAGGGCGGGCTTCGGAAGGAACGATAGCGGGCGGCCGAGGCTGAGTTTAATGAAAGATCGACAGTGTATTATGATTTAAATTCAGCATTTTGATGAGATTTTCTCAAATACATATGCGTTTGCGTGATAGCTGGCGAAGATCGAGCGTGCCGAGCGCGCGGGCGGCCGCGCCCTGATGAGAACCAGCCCGAAAACCTATTTCAGAAACTCAAGTGATTCGCGGCTTTGTCCGGGCTAACACCGTGGCATCCCAGCGCCATGACGCGCTGCGTCTCCAATGAGAATGTTGAATAGCCGTTATGAGGATCGACCAGTTGCTATCGGGCGCCGCCGCTCTTGCCGTGGTCCTCTCGCCCCTGCCTGCGACCGCGCAAGCAGCGGAGCCGCTCAATCCTGCGCCAACGCGGAGCGACTGGGCGGCGATTGGCGACCTGCCCGACCTGTCCGGCGTGTGGACACCCGGTCCCATCGACAAATTTCCGCCCGGCAGCACGACCGCGCCCCCCTGGACGCCCGCAAAGGCCGCCGAGATCGCCGCGCTGCAGAAACTGGAGGAAGAGGGGAAGCCCCAGAATATCTTCACCAACTGCCTGCCGGAGGGCGTGCCGAGTTCGATCACGCAAACATTGAATTCGCTTGAACTGCTGGTGACGCCCGGTCGCATAACCCTGTTGGGCGAGTTCGACGGCAATCGCCTGCGTCGCATCTGGACGGATGGACGACCTCATCCCGCTGATCCCGATCCGACCTTCAGCGGCCATTCGATCGGGCGCTGGGAAAAGAACAGCGAGGGCAAGACGAACGCGCTCGTCATCGATACGGTAGGCTTCCTGCCCCAGGTGTTCATCGCCATGGGCCAGGGCGTCGGACTGCCCAACAACGGCGACATGCATGTGGAGGAGCGGATCACGCTGGTCGATGCGAACAGCCTGCGCTGGGACATCACCGTCCACGCGCCCAAGGTTCTGTCGCGGCCCTGGACGACCACCCGCACCTTTGCCCGCCACCGCGAGCGGTCGTTCGATCCCGTCGAATCCTCCTGCCGGCAGGGCGATTTTTTCGACGATGTCGATGCGAAGGGCAATGCGATCTTCACCCCCATTCCCAAGGATGCCGGCGGCGCGCCCGTCCCGCCCGACCAACCCGACGCGGGTGCGCCGCGATGATCCCGCCCAACAACCCATCCCGGCAGCAGAGGATAGCCATGACCCGCCTGACCCCGCGCCTTGCCGCCGCCCTGCTGGGCGCGGCCATCCTCGCCGGCCCCACGCCCGCGCATCACAGCTTCGCCATGTTCGACCCGGCCAAGGCGATGAGCTTGGAGGGAACCGTCAAGATATTGCAGTGGACCGCGCCCCACGCGATCCTGTGGATCGAGGCCGGCAAGGTCGGCGACTATGCGCCCGGCCTGTGGTCGCTGGAACTGCCGACCAGTCCCGGCAACCTTAGCAAGATGGGCTGGTCGCGCACGGCGGTGAAGCCGGGCGACCGGGTCCGGATCGACGTCAATCCGATCCGTGACGGGCGGCGTTCCGGCCAGTTCAAGAAGCTGACCTTCCTCGACACCGGCAAGATCCTGGCGGTCGGCGCCATTCCCGGCGCCCAGCCCCCGAAATGAGGGGGACCGCGATACTCAGGCGTCTCTGCCTTCCGCTGCTGTCACTTGCCTTTGCCAGTGCCGCGCCAGCGCAGGCCCCGGCCGACCCCATCGTTCCCGCCCCCACGGCCGCCGACTGGACCGCCTTGGGCCGTCTGCCCGAATGGAGCGGAACATGGTCCCCGGACATCAAGGACCAGAATGCGCAGATCGGCACCAATCCGGTGCCGTGGAAGCCGGAAGTGCAGAAGCAGGTCGACCATTGGACGGCGGAGGAACAGGCGGGGCGGCCCAAGGGGCTGCTGCTCGACTGCCTGCCTCACGGCAGCCCGACCTTCATCCTCATCACCCATAACGCACTGGAAATCCTGTTCACGCCGGGCCGCGTGACGATACTGGGCGAATCCGACGGCAATCGCCTGCGCCGCATCTGGACCGATGGCCGCACCCTGCCGGAGGATCCCGACCCCAGCTTCCATGGCTATTCGGTCGGGCATTGGGAGGGCGGCACGCTGGTCGTGGAGACCAAGGGCATATTGCCGCAAGTCTATCTGGCGGTCAGCGAGGCGGTCGGCATCCCCAGCAATGGCGACATGACGGTGAAGGAACGCATCCACCTGACCGACCCGGACACGCTTGCCTTCGACCTGGAGATCAGCGCGCCGAACATCCTGACCCGCCCGTGGACGACCACGCGCATCTACCATCGCAAGCGCCAGCGGAGCTATGAGATAGTGGAGGGCGTCTGTCGCCAGGGCGATTTCGAGGATGGCAAGGACGAATGGGGCAACAGCATCTATGTCCCTACGCACCAGCAGGACGGCAATATCCTGCCCCGACCCAACCCGTGAACCGCCACTGAAGGAGACCGCCATGACGACCCGCCACCGGGCAGCCCGATCCATCGCGCTGGCATTCGCTCTCGGGGCCGGTTCGCTTGCCATGCTCCCGGCCGACGCGCATCACAGCTTCGCGATGTTCGACCAGACCAGGACGCGCGCGCTGAAGGGGACGGTCAAGGAATTCCGGTGGGTCAACCCGCATGTCTCGCTGTTCGTAACGGCGGAGAATCCGGGCGGCGCGCCGGAGACATGGGCGGTGGAGCTGACCAGTCCGGGCAACCTGACCCGCCTCGGCTGGAGCCGCCGCTCCTTCAAGCCCGGCGACCGCGTGCTGGTGGAGGTCAATCCGCTGCGCGACGGCCAGCGCGGCGGCGGTTTTCGCAAGGCGACCCTGCTCGACACGGGGCAGATATTGCAGGCCCGGCTGATCGACATCGAGAAGAAGCCGTAGGGCCGGTCCATTCCCTACAGCGTAAAGCCGATCCACCGCCCCGCCGCGACGATCGCGATCCACAGGCTGAGCGAGGCCGCGCCCGAAATGCGCGGCGCCAGCGCGCCTTCGCGCTTCAGCTGCTTGCTTCCAAAGACGTGGAACAGCGCCATGTTCAGCCCGGCCAATCCCAGCAGTCCCAGCTTCACCAGGAAGAAGCTGTTGGCGGAATAGCTGATCGGATTGGCGACGAAGAGCAGGCTGCCCGTCACCAGCGCGAACCCGAAGGCGACCCAGGTCACCGGCAGGATCGATGCGATCAACTGGCTGGCGTCCCGGTCCCGCGCGGCGAGGCCGAGCAGGCGCAGATCGACCACGGCGATGGACCCCACCACCAGCGTCAGCGCGATGACATGCGCGGACTCGATCGCGGGAAAGGCCCATTCCGAATCGGTCAGCGCGATCGACAGCGACGTTTCGGAAAGACGAAAGGCGAAATCCTCAAGACTCATTCGGGCGCTCCCGGCCAGGCTTCGACATAGGCGATCCACCGCCCCGCGACGATCACCGCCACCCAGGCCAGCAGCGCGGCGACCGCGATGGCCTTACGCGCGGCGGTCGCGCTTCCGCCCGCCCCCACGACGGCAAAGGCGGGCCGGTGCGACCATGTCAGCGTGAAGGCGATCACGATAAGCAGCATCTTCGCCCAGAACAGGGTGCGGAAGATCGCGCGGGTCGGCTCGCCCGCGATGAGCAGGAATCCCGTCACCGCCAGCACCAGCACACCGACGCCCGTCGGCCGCAGATAGCGGTCGAGTACGCCGGCCACAGGCTCCGTTCCCCCGATCACGCCCAACACCCGCAGGTTTATGAGCAGCACGCTGACCAGCACGCCCGCGACCGCCAAGATGTGGATCGTCTGGAGCGCGGGCACGATCCAGAAATGACCGGCGACCAGCGCCGTCAGCGGTGTGCCGCCCAGCCATGCGGCAAATCCGGCCAATATGTGCATAATCATGCTGCCTATGCTCCGTGAAGTTCGAGCGATAGCCGCCTGGCGGCGTAAAGACGCATTGAAACATCTCATAGGACAATCAAGCGCCGGCAATCTGCGCGAACGCCGCGCGGGTTCCGCCTCAAAGTGACCGATAGCCCAGTGACGCCCCCACTCCAAAAACTTCAATAACCCTATCAGAAGCCCTCGTTAGTGCCCGTCCGCGCCTTCCCCTAACCTGTTTCCATCTCAGCACAGCATCGGGAAGACACGGATATGACCCAGCGGCACCTTCATCTTGGCGCCATCCTCACCGGCGTCGGCAACGACCAGTATAACTGGCGCCATCCCGATGTCCCCGGCGACGCCAGCGTCGACATCGACTGGTATATCGACAATGCCAAACTTGCCGAGGAAGCGAAGTTCGACCTTGTCTTCATCGTCGATTCGCCGTTCATTACCCCCGACACGTCACCGCATTTCCTCAATCGGCTGGAACCGCTCACGCTGCTGTCCGCCGTGGCCAGCCACACTTCCCGCATCGGCCTGGTCGGCACGCTGACCACCAGCTATTGGGAGCCCTATAATGTCGCGCGCCAATTTGGGTCGCTCGACCATATCAGCCGGGGCCGCGCGGGCTGGAACGTCGTCACCACGGGTCTGGAGGGCGCCGCGCGGAATTACGGCCGGGAGGAGCATTTCGACCATGCCGTCCGCTACGAGCGCGCGCTGGAGTTCGTGGCCGTCGTACAGGGCCTGTGGGACAGCTATGAGGATGACGCCTTTCCGCGCGACAAGGCCAGCGGCATCTTCCTCGACAAGGCCAAACAGCATGTGCTGGGTCACAAGGGCAAGCATTTCTCCGTCGCGGGTCCGCTCGCCCTCACCCGCTCGAAACAGGGTCAGCCGGTCATCTTCCAGGCGGGCGACAGCAGCGAGGGTCGCAACCTCGGCGCGCATATCGCCGAGGCGACCTTTGCCGCCTCCCCCGATTTCGCCAGCGGCCAGCAATATTACGCCGACCTGAAGGGACGCGCCGCCGCGCTCGGCCGCAACCCGGACGAGATCAAGGTCTTGCCGGGCCTCTTCCCGCTGATTGCCGATACCGACGAGGAAGCGCATCGCATCGCCGGGTCGCGGATCGAGCATCTCGACATCGACAAGCTGCTCGTCCAGCTCGGCCGCGCGTTCAACTATCATGACTTCCGCCAATATGATCTCGACGCGCCCTTCCCCGACCTCACCGGCGTCACTCTCAACAGCTACAAGGGATTCGCCGAACGGCTGATCCGCACCGCCCGCGAGGAGAAGCTGACCCTGCGTCAGGCCGCCTATCGCGGTCAGGGGAACAAGGGATTCGTCGGATCGCCGGAAACCATCGCGGACGAAATCGAACGCTGGTTCGTCGGACGCGCTGCCGACGGCTTCAACGTGAACGTTGGCGCGCCTGACAGCTTCGCATTATTCCGGGAGCGGGTGATCCCGATCCTGCAAAAGCGCGGCCTGTTCCGCACCGACTATGCGCATGACACGCTGCGCGGCCATCTCGGCCTGCCGGTGCCGGAAAATCGCTACAGCAGACCACCCGTCGCCATCGCCGCCGAATGAGCGGGAGCCTTTCCAGCCAGACCGCCGATCTGTTCGTCATCGGCGGCGGCATGGCGCCCCCGTGCACCGCGAAGGCGGGGAGACCGCGGCGGGTGGGGACGCTACGCTTTATCGCAGCGGAACAGCCGCCCGCCCAGCCACCTCCATTACACGGTCACGAACGCATCCTGGACCGATCGGCTGCCCTTGATCTCGCCGGCCGCGCGGAAGATATCGAGGACGGCCTGCTGCTCGGCGACCAGCGTGGGGGTGATCGGCACCGACTGGCGCGCATTGCGCACCGCCAATTCGTGCGCGATCGCTGGCGGCAGGCCGGTGTCCCTGGACAGGATGGCTGCGGTTTCGTCGATATGCCCCGCCGCCCAGTCCAGCGCGCGCGCCTCCCGAGCGAGAAAATCCTTCAGCATCTCGCGCTTGCCCGCGATCGCCTTCTCACTTGCCACATCAAAGGCCGCGCCGCTGACGAGCGTCTGCCCATCGACCAGCACGCGGTAGCCATCCGCGATGGCCATGGTGAGATAGGGAATCCATATGGACCAGGCATCGACCGCGCCCGTTTGCAGGGCCGCCTTCGCATCGCTCGGCGACAGATAGATGATCGTCGCGAAATCGGCGGGCAGCTTCTGCGCGGCGAGCGCGCTCAGGATCAGATAATGGCCTATGCTGCCGCGCGTCGTCGCGATCCGCTTGCCTTTCAGGTCGGCCAGTTCCTGCGCGGGTGACGCACCCGGCACGACAATGCCGAGGACTTTCGCGGGCCGCTTCAGCACCATCTGCGCCTGCACCGCCTTGATCGGACTGCCGCTGGCATAGGCGAACAGGAAGGGCGCATCGCCGGTCAGGCCCACATCCACCGCGCCGCTGCCGATCGCCTCCAGCAGCGGCTGCGCGGCCGGAAATTCCGACCATTCGACAGCATAGCCCGCGCCGTCGAGGGCGTTGGCGGCGGTGACGAACGCTTTCGTGCCGCCGCGCTGACTGCCGACGCGCAGCACGTCCGCGCCACCCTGCCCCGCCTGGCCGCAGGCCGCCAGCGCCAGGCTCGCCCCCGAAAGGGCGAGCATGTCCCGTCTTGTCAACATTGCCGGTCCTGCTCAGCCGGCCAGCGCCACGGGCGTCGCGTCCCGCTCCGCCACCTTTTGACGCACCAGCGGGATGAGGTCGCGGCCATAGCCGATCGCATCGTCCAGCGGCTCGAAGCCGCGGATCAGGAAATGGTCGATGCCGATGTCATAATAGTCGAGCAGCGCATCCGCGACCTGCTCCGGCGTGCCGACCAGACCGGTGCTGTTCCCGGCGGCGCCGGTCAGCGCGGCGACCCCGGTCCACAGGCGCTTGTCCTGGCGCTGGGTCGTCGCGGTCTGGAGCAGGCGCAGCGAACCGGCATTGGGGGGCGTATGGCCGGTGGTGGGCAGCCCCGCCGCCTCGCGATTCCCGCGCACGATATCCTCGATCTCCCGCGCGCGCTTCCACGCGGCTTCCTCGGTGTCCGCGAGGACGGGGCGTAGCGACAGGGAGAAGCCGGGGCTGCGGCCATAGCGCGCCGCCGATGCCCGCACCTGCCGCACGGCGTCGCCGACCTGCTCCAGCGTCTCGCCCCACAAGGCATAGACATCCGCATGGCGGCCCGCCACGTCTATCGCCTCGGGCGAGGAACCGCCGAAGAAGACGGGCAGATTGTCCGGCTTGATCGAGGCGAACGCCTGACGAATGTCATAATAGCGGCCCTGATGGTCGAACGGCTGGGTTTCCGTCCACTCCTGCCGCAGGATGGTCAGATATTCGTCGGTGCGGGCGTAGCGTTCCGCCTTGGTCGTGCCGGTGTCGCCGTCGCGCGCCATTTCGGCATCCGCGCCGCCGGTGATGATATGGACGGCGACACGCCCGCCGGACAGCTTGTCCAGCGTCGCCAGTTGCCGCGCGGCCAGCGTCGGCTGCGTGAAACCGGGGCGATGCGCGACGAGGAAACCCAGCTTGCTGGTGATCGCGGCGGCATGGGCGGCGACGATCTGGCTCTCCGGGCTGTTGGACCCGAACGGGATCAACACGCGGTCGAAATCGCCCTCCTCCTGCGCCCTGGCAGCGGCGTTGACATAGTCGATGTCGAGTGCGCGGCTGCGCACCGAGCCGTGGATTTCGGAATGATCGTTGAAGCCGATATAGCCGATGAACTTGACGGACATGGAATGTCTCCTGTTGCTGTTCAGTAAAATCAGATCACGAAAAAGCCGTGCGTCCCATCGCGCGCGAGCTGATCGACCAGGCCGAATTCCCAGTCGAGATAGGCCTGCATCGCGACCGCGCGATTGTCCGTGCCCTCATAGGGGCGCTTGTAGCGGCCCTTGGGACCGCGCGGTGCGGGCGCCCCATCAGGGCCGGTTTCCAGGCTGTCGGCGAACGCCGCGTCGAGGACGAACACCTCCCAACCGAGCTGCGCCAGCCATGACGCGGTCATGTCCGCGCGCGGTCCGAGGTCGTCCGCCAGCACGATCCGCGCGCCGCGCACCGGCGCGAAATGATCGGTCTCCTGCACCAGTTGCCCGCCCTGCGCATTGCGAAAGCCGGGCAGATGGCCGGCGGCATAGGCGTCGGGCAGGCGCACGTCATAGAGGTAGAGCGTGCGCGCGGTGTCGGCCTTCAACGCCTCCAGCTCGGCCCAGCCCAGCCGCCTGACCCCGGCGCGATAGGCGACGTTGCGGGCCTTCACCCGCGCCTCCTCCGCGCCCTCTATGTCGATCTCCGGCGCCTTGCGCTGCTGGCCGGTCTCCAGTGATTGTCCCGCCAGCGTCCAGCCGATGGTGCCGTTGCGCAGCGCGAAGATGGGGTTGGGCAGGCCCGCGTTGATGAGCGACTGCGTGCCGATGATGCTGCGCGTGCGACCGGCGCAATTGACGATGATCGTCGTGTCGGGGTCCGGTGCGACCGTGCGAGCCCGCAGCACCAGTTCCGCGCCGGGAACGCTGACCCCGGTCGGGATGCTCATCGTCGCATATTCGTCGAACCGGCGCGCATCCAGAATGGCCACGTCCGCCTTCTCGTCGATCAGCGCCTGCACATCCTCGGCGGGCAGCGAAGGCGTGTGCCGCCGTGCCTCGACCAGTTCGCCGAACGCCTTGGAATAGCTGTTGACGTCCTCGAACAGTTCAAACCCCGCCGCGCGCCAGCCGCCGAGGCCGCCTTCCAATTCCCTCACATCGGTGAAGCCGAGCCCGAGCAGCCGCACGACCGCCTTGCGGGCAAGGCCCTCGCCATCGTCATAGACGACGACCGGCGTATCGGCTCTGGGGATGCGCCAGCGCGCTTCGGCATCGAGACGCCGCAGCGGAATCTGCGCGGCAAACAGGGGATGACCGCGCGCGAACGCATCCTCCTCGCGAACGTCGATGAGCGCGATTTCCCACCGCGCCAGCAGCGCGTTCCTGATATCCTGTGGTGTTGCAGTCATTGGTTTCCCGAACGGTCCTAGAGATTTCTGGCCCAGAGATTGGGCAGCACATCGTTGGCGTAGCCGGAGATGAAGAGCTTCTCCCCGCCGTCCTCGCCATAGGTGGCGCGTTCGACCGCGCCGATGTTGCCGCCATAGACATGGATGGAAACGGACGGCGCATGGGCCAGCCCGTTGGAGACGCGGTGGATGTCGCCGATGCGCGGGCTGACCGCATCGACCTCCCCCTCATAGAGATGCGATGCCGCGCCGATCTGCCGCAGCGGACCTTGGGGGGTGCGCGCATAGCGTTCGATCCGCTCCGATCCGCGCAACACGCCGATCAGGCCCCAGATGCGATGATCGTGGATCGGCGTGGACTGTCCCGGCCCCCAGACGAAGGCGACGACGCTGAACCGTTCCCGGCTGTCGCAATGGAGCAGATATTGCCGATACCGTTCCGCGCTCGGCTCCGCGAACTGCGGCGGCAGCCAGTTGTCGCGCGCCACCAGCCGCGCCAGCAACGCAGCGCCCGACTGGAGGATCGACTCCTCGGCGCGCGCGCCCGACAGCAGCGCCGCGAAACTGGTCACGAACCCCCGCAGCGGCGCGATATCGAGGGCCTGCGCAAAGGTTGCGGGTGCGTTCATGCCTGCTGCCCCGCCGCCAGGCGGAAGGGGACGACGCTCGCGGTCGGCTCTTCATGTCCGCCAAGAATGGAGAGGAGGCGCTCGCGCAAGGGGCCGGACACGGCCGACCGCTCGCCGCGCGCGGCATCGATGCGCTGTTCTGTTACGATACGGCCTTGGTCGAGGACGAGAATGCGGTCGGCGAGCGCGATCGCTTCGTCCACATCATGCGTGACCATCAGGATCGCGGGGCGATGCTGGCGCCACAGCGCCAGGACGAGGTCGTGCATGCGGTATCGGGTCAGCGCGTCGAGCGCCGCGAAAGGCTCGTCGAGCAGCAGCAGTTGCGGTTCGCGCACCAGCGCTCGGGCGAGCGCCACGCGCTGCGCCTCGCCGCCGGACAGCGTGAGCGGCCAGGCATCGAGGCGATGGCCCAGACCGACCTCCTGCAACGCGGCCTCGGCGCGCTGACGGATGTCCGCCCCGCGCAGGCCCAGCGCGACGTTGCGCCATACGCGCTTCCAGGGTAGCAGCCGGGCGTCCTGAAACACCACCGCGCGCGATCCGGGCACGGTCACATCCTGCCCCTTCACATCGTCGAGACCGGCGAGGGTGCGCAGCAGCGTGGTCTTGCCCGATCCCGAGCGACCGAGCAGCGCGACGAACTCTCCCGCCGCGATATCGAGATTCAGACTCGAGATGATCGTGTTGTCACCGAAGCGGCGGGTAAAGTCGCGCAGGCGCACGACGGACTCGGGCGACGAAGAGGGGAGAGGCGAGAAGTTCGCGGAAAATCCGACGGCAGCGTCCATGGTCATTGCTCCACGATGGCGGGGCGCCAGACGAGCGCCCGCGTTTCGACGACGCGCACCGCCCAGTCGGCCAGCAGGCCCAGGACGGCATAGACCATCAGGCAGACGACGATGATGTCGGTCCGCATGAAATCGCGCGCATTATTGATGAGATAGCCCAGTCCGGCGGAGGCATTGATCTGCTCCGCGACCACCAGCACGAGGATGGCGACCGAGAGCGAATAGCGAAGGCCGACGAGCAGCGAGGGCAGCGCACCCGGCAGCACGACGTGCCAGACCAGTTCGGCGCGCGACAGGCCAAAGCTGCGCGCGCCCTCGATCAGCCGCAGGTCGACGCCGCGAATGCCGCTGTACAGGTTCAGATAGACGGGAAAGACTGAGGCGAAGGCGATCAGCGCGATCTTCGGCGCCTCCCCGATCCCGAACCAGACGATGAAGAGCGGGGTCAGCGCCAGCGTCGGGATGGTACGCTTGATCTGCATCAGCGGATCGACCGCCACCTCGCCGGGCCGCGACAGGCCCGCCAACAGGGCCAGCGCAACCCCGACCGTTATGCCAATGGCCAGACCGGCGGCGACACGGCCGGACGATACCAGCAAATTCGATAGCAATTCACCCGACGCGACCAGATCGAACAGCGTCTCAGCCACTTCCGACGGTGCGGCGAGCGTCCGTTCGGGAATGACGCCCGTGCGCGGTCCCAGTTCCCAGATCAGGAGCAGGATGACCGGCGACAGGGCGCGGGAGCGTCCGATCGATCGGGCAAGGGAGGAAAGATTCGACATCGGGTCCGCCTTCGAAAACTGATGAGGCCATGCCAACACCCCATTGTCTACCAATTCAATCAAGTTATTATCTGGACCTATGAGGCGGGCTTATATTTGCGCCAAACCGTTCGATATTCTCCACCAACCTACTGATAATACATCATTTCATTACCCGTCACGGGGCGACAAATTTTGCTTGATATCCATAAATGTCTACTATTTTGATTGATAATGTAGGAGATGGCATCAGGAGGGCGTTCCACCGTGCGCGCGGCGAGCTTCTCATTCTTTCAACCGGGGGGCGCTCATGCCGGTCAATTTGCCTACCAACCTTCTGCGCAGTTTCGTTGCCATCGTCGATACCGGGTCCATGCTCAACGCATCCGAACAGGTGTTCGTCACCCAGTCCGCGCTCAGTCTCCAGATCAAGCGGCTGGAGGAACTGGTGCAGCAGACCCTGTTCCACCGCGAGGGCCGCCGCCTGTCGCTGACGCAGGCGGGCGACCTGCTGCTGGATTATGCGCGACGGGTGCTGGCCCTGCATGACGAGGCGGTCGCCGCGGTCAGCGCCGGCCAGTTCACCGGCCCGGCGCGCGTCGGCATGGTACAGGATTTCGCGGAAACCCTGCTCTCCGGCCTGCTTTCCCAATTCGCCGAGTTGCACCCGGAGGCCCAGATTTTCGCGCGGGTCGCCGGCACGGCGGAACTGTTGTCGCTGCTCGACCGGCGCCAGCTCGACATCGTGCTGGGCTTTGCCGCCAACAATGATGCTGGCGCGATCGCCCATGCGCCGATGGCCTGGTATGGCAATCGCGACCTCCTTGACCGGGATGTGCTGCCGCTGGCGGTGCTGGAACTGCCCTGCCGGTTCCGCGAGGCCGCCACGCGGGCGCTGGAGGATGCCGGCATACCTTATCGCATCGCGGTCGAGACGCCCAACCTCACCACCCTTCGCGCGGCGGTGCAGGCCGGGCTGGGCATCACCTGCCGCACGCACCTGTTCCTGCGCGACGAACCGCTGGAGGAGCCGGCCCTGCCCGCCCTGCCGAGAGTCGCCTGCATCCTTCAGACCGCCGGATCGCTGACCGGAGCGCCCCATCGGCTGGCGGAACTGGCGCGGGAGACGGTGGCAGCGTTGTAGGAGACGCCGCCCTTATTGAAAATTTTCAAGGATGCTCGCTCCCTTCTCGTTTCCCCCAACGGGAAGCGCGGCTTAGCCATGGCGCCTCCATAGCCAGCGAGACACGCCATGACCCAAGCCGGACTCAACGACCAATTTACGGCCCTCCATGCCGAGCGCGAGCGCAGCTGGGCGCCGGAGCAGCTCGCACGCAACGTGGCCACGCGCGCGAAACTGGTCGAACGCCATGATCCGGCGAAGCATGCCAAGGCCGGCGACCGGCTGGAACCGTTCACGCTGGTCGATTCGGAAGGCCACGACCTGACCAGCGACACGCTGCTCGCCAAAGGCCCCGCCGTGCTGTTCTTCTTCCGCTACGGCGGCTGCCCGGCGTGCAATATCGCCTTGCCCTATTATAACCAGACGCTCTGGCCCCGCCTCAAGGCGGCGGGCATTCCGCTGGTCGGCATCAGCCCGCAGACGCCGGTGGACCGGGGTCCGATCGAGCGGCACGGCCTCGACTACACCCTTGCCAGCGACGCCGGCTATGCGCTCGGCCGCGCGCTCGGCGTCACCTTCCTGCCCGACGAACAGCCGGCGGTGAAGCCCGGCGAAGCCTGGATCGGCGCGACGCTCGGCACCGACAGCTACGAACTCGCCCAACCGACCGTGGTCGTGCTGGATCAGGACCGCACCATCCGCTTCATCGATATCAGCCCCGACTGGCTGATCCGCACCGAGGCCGACGCCATCCTCGCCCGGTTGCCCGAGGTGCTTGCCGCAAAGGCGGCGTAACGCCGCGCCGAACGGGGCGTCGCCGGGCAAAGCGGCGCCCGTTCAAATGTGCATATGAATGAATCAAAATGCTCCGGCCGGGATTTCGCTATAGCGCCCCGGAGCGGCCCTCCGGCCGCCTCCCTCCCGGAACGATCACACAGGGGCGACATGAAATATCGCAAACTCGGCCGTACCGGCCTCGACGTCAGCGTCATCTGCCTCGGCACCATGACCTGGGGTTCGCAGAACAGCGAAGCCGAAGCGCATGCGCAGCTCGACTATGCCCTCGATCAGGGGGTGAACTTCATCGACACGGCGGAAATGTACCCGACCACGCCGGGCAAGATCGAGACACGCGGCCGCACCGAATCCTATATCGGCAGTTGGGTGACAAAGACCGACCGCTCCCGCTTCATCCTGGCGAGCAAGGTCGCCGGGCCGTCGTTCAACGGCCCCCTGCGCGGCGGCAACAATCGTCTCGACCGCCGCAATATCGAGGAAGCGATCGACGGCAGCCTGAAACGCCTGCAAACCGACTATCTCGATCTCTATCAGGTCCACTGGCCCGACCGGACCGTACCGAGTTTCGGAAATCGCGGCCTGCACCGGGTCGAAGACGCCCATGACGTCACGCCGATCGAGGAGACGCTGGATGTGCTGGCCGATCTGGTGAAAGCGGGCAAGATCCGCCATTTCGGCGTATCCAACGAAGCACCCTGGGGCGTGTCCGAATATCTGCGCCTGTCGCGCGAGAAGGGGCTGCCGCGCCTCGCCTCCATCCAGAACCCCTACAACCTGCTCAACCGGCTCTATGAGATCAGCCTGTCCGAGTTCAGCCTGCGCGAGGACATCAGCCTGCTCGCCTATTCGCCAATGGCGGCGGGGCATCTGAGCGGCAAATATCTGGGCGGTATTATTCCGCCCGGTTCGCGCGGCGCGGTGGCGCAGAATTTCTCCCGCTATCTGACACCGTCGCAGCCCAGCGCATCGGCCCATTATGTCGCGATCGCAAACGCCTTCGACTTCGATCCCGCGCAGTTCGCGCTCGCCTTCGTCAATGACCGGCCGTTCGTCACGTCGACGATCATCGGGGCGACGTCGCTGGAGCAGTTGAGGGCGGACATCGGCTCAATCGACATCACCCTGCCGGACGAAGCCCTGGCCGCGATCGAGGCGGTCCATCGGGAATATCCCGATCCCTGCCCCTGACGCCGGATAGCCTCTGCCCGCTGCTCTCCTCCGCAGCTATTCGGCCGCGGCGAGCGTGGCGGGTCGGTCCTGCGCCGCTTGTGCGGAGACCGAGGTGCGATAGACCAGCACCGTCCCTGCGAGCAAGATCAGCAGCACCGCGACGACCGCACCGATCAGGCACTGCTTTTCGGTCGCATCGCTGGCGCTTATATCCCTGTTTCCGTTCATTGGCCTCATCCTTAATGGCCCTGTCCTTCTCCTGAACATCAGGCGCTTTTTACGCGGCACCGTCCAACCATTATTGCTAAACTGACTGTAGAGCGATTTAAACGGTCGCCACCACTTTACATGAGTGCCCTGCTCATCGCTGCGCCGGCAGGGTGAAGGAGGGGTCGAACGCGCCATCCAGACCCGGCACCGTCTCGATCAGGCCCGCCTTGCGATAGCGATCGAGAATCGCCTGCTGCTCGCGTTGCACGCCAGCGTCGATCGGCACCGGCTTCATCTGGGTCTCCGCGACGTTGAACCGGGCAACGTCGATCGGCAGGCCCGTTTCCCGTGAGAGGACATGAGCATATTCCGCCTGATGCGTCCTGGCCCACAGGCGGGCGCGTGCAAGCCGCTGGACCAGATCGGCGATCTGCGCGCGCTTGGTGGCAATCGCCCTGTCGGTCGCGGCATAGAAGGCGGTTTGCGCGGGCAGTTCGCGCCCGTCGGCGAGCGAGCGCGCATGATCGTGGAGCAGCGCGTTGCCGATGTAGCTGCCCCAGCTCGACCAGGCATCGATCGCGCCCGTGCCGAGCGCAGCCTTCGCCTCGCTGTTATTCAGATAGGTCCATGTGACGTCGTCGGCGCCCAGCCCATGATGGTCGAGCAATTGCAGCGCCAGATCCTGTCCGGCCGATCCGCGCACCGTGGCCAGCCGCTTGCCCCTGATATGGGCGAGCCTGCGAAGCGGCGAGTTCCCGGGCACGACGATGGCCGACGCCCTGCTGCCGCGCCCGGTTATGGACCGATAGGCAAAGATGGCCTTGATCCTGGCGCCACCCGCATAGGCAAAGGCGAAGGGCGGGCCGCCGATGCCGCCGACATCGACCGCGCCCGAATTGAGCGCCTCCAGCAACGGAGACGCGGCGGGAAACAGCGCCCATTCGATCGTGTAGGGCACATTCTCCAGTTCGCCCGCCGCCTGCAACAACGACTGCGCTCCGCCGCGCTGGTCGCCGATGACCAGCTTCGGCATCCCCGCAGGCTCCTCGCCCGGCCGCAGCAGGAACCAGACCGCCACCGCCAGCAGCAGCCCTGCCACGACCACCATGATCCCGACGCGCCTTGCCGGCGCGCTCCCGTCACTCATGTCCTTCTCCGATCGGGCGTCCACCGCCGCACCTCATCAAAGTCCGCCATGATAACGAACCTCTGCGTGGCACTCTCCGACGCGGTGCGGCGCGGACGGCTGGTTGATAGCGGTGACGCTGTTCTGGGCGATAGCCTGCGTCACGCGGCTGCCCGGCGGAACGCTGTGCGTCAGCCAGACATTGCCGCCGATCTCCGACCCGCGGCCTATGATGATCAGGCCCAGCACGGTGGCGCCGGCATAGATGACCACATCATCCTCGACGACCGGATGCCGCCGAAGATCCTTGAGCAGCGACCCGTCCTGATCGATCGGAAAGCTGCGCGCGCCCAGCGTCACGCCCTGATAGATGCGCACGCGCGCGCCGACGATCGCCGTCTCTCCGATCACGACGCCGGTGCCATGGTCGATGAAGAAGCTCTCGCCGATGCTCGCGCCCGGATGGATGTCGATGCCGGTCTTGCCGTGGGCCACCTCCGATATGATCCGCGCGACCAGCGGCGCGCCAAGCTGATGCAACCGATGCGCGAGTCGATAATGGATGATCGCGAACAGCGAGGGATAGCAGATCAGCACCTCATCCACGCTGCGCGCCGCCGGATCGCCCCGGAAGGCCGCCTCCACGTCCGTATCGAGCAGGATGCGCAGCGCCGGCAGGTCGCGCGCGAAGGCGCCGATGATCTCGCCGGCCCGCCGGTCGATCTCCTCGCGCGGAGAGTCCGCCATCGCATAGATCAGCTCAAGCCTGATCTGGCCGTAGAGCCGCGACAGGGCGGTATCCAGGGTCTGGCCGACATAGGCGTCCTCATTATGAAGGCGCACGA
>Ga0068853_100001017_pt1 | contig 19752 bp, 20 predicted proteins | sample KBSCornC32_FD_65655 | JGI IMG/M metagenome (GOLD analysis project Ga0068853, IMG submission 65655) | Corn rhizosphere microbial communities from Kellogg Biological Station, Michigan, USA - KBS Corn C3-2 | ecosystem: Host-associated > Plants > Roots > Rhizosphere > Soil ...
AGGCGCGCATCGCCGCCTCCACCGAGAGCATGTGCGCACGGAGCGATTCGCTGGCGGTGTACTCGTGCACGAGCGCGAGTGCGCTCTCGCGCGAAGGCAATGCGGACGGCGATTCCAACGGGGAGGCAGTGCTCATCACTTCCTGATATCGGTATGTGCGACAACGGACATGCCCGGACGCAGTGGACGCGCTGCTCCGCATCCCTTCGTGATGGCGATGCGCACCGGCAGGCGCTGCACCACCTTCGTGAAGTTGCCCGTCGCATTGTCCGGAGGCAACAGGGCGAACCGCGCCCCCGTCGCCGCACTCAGACTCTGCACCTTCCCCTCGGCCTCGCATCCCGGATACGCATCCACGTCGAGGGCCACCGGCTGACCGACGTGCATCCTGTTGAGCTGCGTCTCCTTGAAGTTCGCGGTGACCCAGGTTCCGGTGTCCGCGACGATCGACATCATCGTCTGGCCGGCCTGCACGAGCTGCCCGACCTCCACCTGCTTCTTCGAGATCGTCCCCGTCTCGGGCGCCGTGACGTTGGTGTAGCTCAGCTGCAGCTTCGCGTTGTCGAGCGAGGCCTGCGCCGCCTCGAGCCGAGCCTGCGCGAGTCGCACGCCGGCCTGCGCGTTCTGCACGGTGCCGCCCGCGGCTGCCGCCTGCCGCTGCAGCGCCTCGACGTCTGCCGATGCGGCCGCCGCAGCCGCCTGCGCCGCATCCAGCTGCTGTGCCGACACGATCTGCTTCGACACGAGATCGCGCATGCGCGCGAGATCGGCGTTCGCCTTCTGCTGATTCGCGAGCGCCGCCTGAATCTGCGCATCGAGCGCCGAGCGCTGACCGGAGGCCGTGGCCACCGCCGCCTGCGACTGGCCCGTGAACTGCCGGCCGCCCGCAGCGGACTGCGCCGCCGCGAGATCCGCCTCCGCCTGCGCGACCTTCACCCGATACTCGGAGTCATCGATGCGCACGAGCGTCTGCCCCTTGCTCACCGAGTCGTTGTCCTGCACCAGGACGGCGGTGACGTAGCCGCCGACCTTCGCGAGCACGGGAACGATGTGACCGTCCACCTGTGCGTTGTCGGTGCTCTCGTGTGCGCGCGAGTAGATGAGCGTCTTGATCCCCCACGTCAGCGCGATCGCGACGGCGAGGATCACCACGCCGATGATGATCTTCTTGCGCATCGAGCTCTTCGCAGGTGGTGTGACGACGGGCTCGCGCAGCGGCGGAGTCGTCGTCGGGGCTGGCTTGCTCACTTGCTCGGTGGTCGTTCCCATGTTGCTAATCCTCAGTGTCGTATGACCGTCTTTCGTTATCGAATTCAGTGAAGCGTGTGTGCCGCGTGCGAGGAGCTAGGGAAGCGCGGTGACCGAACCCACTGCACGTGCCAGTGCCACTTTCGCGCCTTGATAGCTCGCCAGCGCATCCACGGCCTGCGTGCGTGCCGAGTTGAGCGCGAGCGACGCCGTGATCACGTCCGCATTGCCGGCGACGCCCGCGCGGAAGCGCTCCTGCGCCTGCGCGACCTCCTGCTGGGCGAGTCTCAGGGCCTCGCGAACCGCATCGGCCTCCTGCCGCGCCGAGGCGAGATCGAGCAGGGCACCGCGCACCTCGATCGCCACCTGCTGACGCAGATCGCGCCGGCGAACGTCGATCTCGTTCGCCATCGCCTTCGCTTCCTCGATCCGCCCTTCGCGGTGCAGGCCGTCGAAGATTGGAATCGAGACCTGGACGCCCCAGTCATACGTGCCGAGATAGCGGTCGTTGCCGATGTATCCGTAGTCGCCGAAGGCCGAGAGCGAGGGAAGCCGCTCCGCCTTGATCGCCGTGACCTGCTGCTGGGCAGCACGGATCTGTTCGTCGGCCGCCCGCAGGTCGGGACGCGCGTGCATCGCCTGCTCGATCGCGCCCGCCTCATCGATGGTGGTGTCGCGGATGTCGAGCTTGGAAAGGCTGTCCGCGAGCGTGACGTTGGCGGTGAGCGGCTGGCCGAGCGAGCGAAGGAGATCGAGGCGCGAGCGGTCGCGCTCGTTGCGCGCGACGATCAGCTGCGCACGTACGGACGCGAACTGCGACTGCGCCCGCGTGACATCGAGCGCGACGCCGACGCCGGCGCGCAACTCTTCCTGCGCGATGCCGAGCAGCGAGTCCGCCAGCACCGAATCGGCCTGCCGCGCACCGAGCTGAGCGTCGGCGCGCTGTGCGCGCAGGTAGGCGCTCGCCGCGTTCTGCGCCGAGAGCTCGGCCTCGTTCTCGGCAGTCGCGCCGAACGCGCGCGCGGTGGTGCGCGCACTCTTCACCCGCTGCAGCGCGGCGAAGTCGAGGAAGTTCTCGGACACCCGTCCGCGCGCATCGAGGAGGTTCACCGGCCCGATCACCTGCCCGCGCGGATCGAAGCCGGGGAAGGGGATGCCGAAGGTCGCCGTGTTGAAGGAGCGGCCGTTCTCCTGCACGTACGCCGACGCCGACGGCAGCAGCTCCGACCGGCTCTGCGTGATGCGCGCGTTCGCCTGCTCGGTTCTGTAGCGAGCCTCGATCGCCGACGCATTGTTGCGGGCGGCCATGCGGGCGGCGTCGCCCAGGGTGAGCGGATGCGTGATGGAGGAGTCCTGCGCCCGGGCAGTCGTTGCCGAGGCGAGCAGAAGGATCATGGGCAGAATGCGAGTGCTGAACGTCATGCTGGTGGTCATGTGTGCACGGGTGATGCTGAAGGCGCTGGCACTTGGCTGATCGCGTGCAGACAGAAGTCCACGAGCTGATCGAGTACCTGGTTGTCGGACAGATCGCGCATGAATGGGATGCGGGCGCGCTTCGCGGCCCAGACGCCGTGGACGAAGAGCACGGAGTGGAGCATGCGGCCGGCAGCGAGCGGGTCGATGTCGCGGAACTCTCCGGACTCGATGCCGCGCGTCACGATGTCGGCGAGGATGCGCATGGAGCGCATCGGGACTTCCTCGATGAACTGCTCGTACAGATCGGGGAAGTGGTGGAGCTCGCTCAGAATGAGTCGGTAGAGAATCTCGAAGGAGGGCGTCCGGACGTAGTCCCAGGAATTGCGCAGATACACGCGAAGCTGTTCGCGCGCGCTCGCACTTTCCGGGATCATCGCTTCGACGGACGCGATGTGCCGCGACGGGATCTCGCGGATCATCTCGCAGAAGAGCGCTTCCTTGTTGGGGAAGTAGAGATAGATCGTGCCCTTGGACACACCGGCCGAGCGGGCGATGTCCTCGAGCCGCGCCGCAGCGAGTCCGCGCTCCCCGAAGACCTCGAGGGCGGCATCGAGGATCTGACGCGGACGTTCGCCGGGGAGGCGGCGCCAGCGGGGAGCGTTGGAATGCGTGGACTCAGACATTGCGGCGGTGTGGTTGCACGAGAGTAACTAAACGGCTCGTCAGTAGAGTTGTTCCCGAAGAGCAGGGAACAACGGTTACTGACTCCCTAGTAAGTTACCCGGAAGCGCGCCGCCGGACAAATCGCCAATGCTGAGCTCGTATCGGGGACAAAGGAAAGGCGGACGCTTCCGCGCCCGCCTTTTCGACTCCGGTCCCGTCCGCTGGCGGCTACTTCGCTTCCGCTGCTGCCGGCGCCTCGTGCGCGTAGTGCTCGTTCGTGAAGTGCACGATCGCCGTCATCGCGACCAGCAACAGCACGCCCCCGACGATCATTCCCGTCAGCCCTGCCTTCAGATCTCCCTCTTTCGGTGCGGTCATTTCAGCTCACTCCATCGTGTGTGGCGGCTAGGAAACCCGCACTTTGGTCATCGTGTCGTTCTGCGCGATCTTCTTCAGCACGTCCAGCCCGGACGTGATCTTCCCGAACACCGTGTGCACGCCGTTCAGATGGCGCGTGTTGTTCTCGTCGAGGACCATGAAGAACTGGCTGCCGCCGGTGTCCTTGCCGGCGTGCGCCATCGACAGCGCGCCGACGTCGTGCTTGTTCGGATTCCCCTTGGTCTCGCACTTGATCGTGTAGCCGGGGCCGCCCGTGCCGATGCGACGGTCGCCAGCCGGCAGATCGCGCGAGAGCGGGTCGCCGCCCTGCACCATGAAATCCTTGATCACGCGATGGAACTTCACGCCATCGTAGAAGCCGCTGTTGGCGAGCTTCTCGAAGTTGCCCACCGCCAGCGGTGCATCCTTTTCAAACAGCTCCGCGACAATGGTGCCGCGATTGGTCTCGATCGTCGCCTGCTTCGCCATCTGGGAACCAGCCATGGAAGAAAGTCGGAGTGGAAGAGCCCACGGAAGTTAACCGGGCCTGCCGCGCTTCGCATCGACGCGCGCAGACGCTCGTGCTCGCCCTCACACGCGCGATGACGGACAGATGTCGTTGAGCGGGCACACCTCGCACTCGGGCGCGCGCGCGATGCAGATCTGGCGTCCGTGCTCGATCAGCAGATGCGACACCATCGTCCATTGGTCCCGCGGAAAGAGCGGCATCAGATCCTCCTCGATCTTCACGGGATCGGTCTCGCGCGTGAGCCCGAGCCGATTGGAGAGACGCGTCACGTGCGTGTCGACGACGATGCCGATGTTCTTGCCGAACGCATTGCCCAGGACGACGTTCGCGGTCTTGCGTCCGACTCCGGGGAGCTCGGTGAGCTCCTCCATCGTGTCCGGGATGCTGCCCCCGTGCCGCTCGACGGCCGCGTGCGCCATCCCGAGCAGGCTCTTCGTCTTGTTGCGGAAGAAGCCCGTGCTCCGGATGGCGTCTTCGAGCTCCTCGGGCTTCGCATCCGCGAGCGCCGCCGCATCCGGATACCGCGCGAACAGATCCGGCGTGACCATGTTCACCCGCTTGTCGGTGCACTGTGCGCTCAGGATGGTGGCGACGAGGAGCTGATACGGATCCTCGTGCACGAGCGCGCACTGCGCATCCGGATACATCGCCGACAGCCGCCGGTAGTACTCGGCCGCACGCGCCCTTCGCTCCTCCTCGCTGCGCGGCCACCGTTCGCGCAGATGCGGGAGCGCGGGAGCTTTCGGCGCCGGCTTTCCCGGCGCGGATCGCTTCGCGGCTTTCTTCGGCGCGGCCACGGCCTTCGCAACCGCCGCCTTCGCGGCGCCGCGCGCGAGCTTCCTGGCCACTCCCTTGGCCACGCGCCTCGCCACCTTCTTCGCGAACTTCTTCGTGACACCCTTCGCTTTCATGATTCTCTCCGTGAACGTAGGCGCCGCAGGATCGCATCCGCGCTCAGCGCATTGATCACATCCGACGCTTCCAGCCACCCCTTGCGCGCGACGCCCACTCCGAAGCTCATGTTCGCGAGCCCGCGCGTGGAGTGCGCGTCCGGTCCGATCTCGAACGAGCAGCCCAGCGACTTCGCGAGCTGGCAGTGTCGCCAGTCGAGATCCAGGCGGTGCGGATCCGCATTGATCTCCACCGCCACGCCGTTGTCCGCCGCCTTCTCGAGCACCGCCTCGATGTCGATCGCATACGCCTCGCGGCTCAGCAGCAGCCTGCCCGTCGGATGTCCGAGGATCGTGACGTGCGGATCGTCGAGCGCGCGAAGCACCCGCTGCGTCATCGCCTCTCGATTCATCGAAAAGCGCGAGTGCACCGACGCGATCACGTAGTCGAAGCAGTCGAGCAGCGCCGCATCGTAGTCTATCGCACCGTCGGCAAGAATGTCGGCTTCGACGCCCTTCAGCACCAGTACGCCGATATCGCTTGAATTCAAGCGATCGATCTCCGCGTGCTGCGCGAGCACTTCCTCGGGCTTGAGCCCTCCCGCGTAGAACGCCGACTGCGAGTGATCGGTGATCCCGATGTACGCCCACCCCAGCGCGCGCGCGGCGTCCGCCATCTCGGCGATCGTGGCCTTTCCATCGGAGTAGTCGGAGTGGCAGTGCAGAACGCCCCGAATATCGCCCGGCTGGATGAGCGTGGGGAGCGTTCGCGCCTGCGCCGCCGCGATCTCGCCTCGCCCCTCGCGCAGCTCGGGCTCAATGTACGCGAGGCCGAGTGCCTCGTAGAGCGCGTGCTCGGTGGGGACCGCGATGCGCGTGCCGCTCGCATCGCGGAGCTCGTCGCCCGCCAGCGTGAGACCCAGCGATGCCGCGCGTGCCAGCAGCTCACTCTCGTGCGCGCCGCTGCCGGTCGCGCGCCAGAGCGCCGCGGCGAAGCGCTCGGGACTCACGCAGTGCACGTCGAGCACGGTGCCGTCCACGAACCGGATCGCGACGGCGCCGCTCCCGCTGTGCTCCGCCTCCTGCACGCCCGGCATTCGCGCGAGCTCCGCCGCCACGCGCTCGGGCGACTCGCTGCACGACGCCACCACATCGATGTCGCGTACGATCTCGCTGCGGCGGCGGAGCGAGCCCGCGGGCAGCGCGCGCTCGACGGCGGGATGCGCGCGCACCGCGGCGAGCACGAGCTCCGATTCGGCGAGTGCCCGTGGATACAACATGTACGCGCTGTTCTCGCGCAGGTAGGCGATTCCCTTGAGGATCTTCGCACTCGTGCCCGCGCCGAAGCGCGGCAGCTTCGCGAGACGGCCGTCGCGTGCGGCCTCCTCGAGCTCCGCGAGCGAGGAGACGCCGAGTGCCTCGTGAATCTTCTGGATCTTCGCGGTGCCGAGTCCGGGCACGCGCAGCATCTCGAGCAGCCCTTCGGGGATCTCGCTGCGCAGCTGCTCCAGATAGCGCGACTCGCCGCTCTCGACCAGCTCGCGAATCGTGGAGAGCGTTGCCGGACCGATTCCCTTCAGCTCGGCGAGCTCGCCGGTTGCGAGCGCTGGGCCGAGATCGCCGGTCTGCACTGCGAGCAGGGCGCGAGCGGCGTTACGATAGGCGGCGCTCTTGAAACGGTTTTCGCCCTTGAGCTCGAGGAAGTCGGCGATCTGCGACAGCGCGTGCCCGACCGAGCGCGGATCCATCGATCACGTCACGCGAATGTACGGCAGGTGGGTCGCGTCCTCGTTCGCAGCGTCGGTCACGCGCTCGAGCCGGTCCGGATGCGTGTCGAGATAGTGAAAGGCACGGATCACGAGCGCCTCGAGCTCGCTCGTGGTCGCGAGGGTGCGATAGCCCTTGCGCTCGCCACCGGGAATCGCGTTCGCGTACGCGAGGCCTTCCGCGCGCCAAGGCCGCGTCGCGCGCGCGGCGATCTTCGCCGGATCGAGATCATCGCGGTACGACACGAGCGACACGCCGGGACGATCGGAACGCAGCCCGAGCACCATCTGCACGCGCACGTGCACGCCCGAGTCGGCACGCTCCTCCGTGTTCGCGGCGACGACGAACACGCCGTCGAGCGGTTCGTACGGCGCCTCCGCGGCCACACGGGCCCACAGCTTCTGATAGGGAAACTGCAGGTAGCAGGCGGGCGGCGCCGCGAATATCCAGTCGCTCAGGTCGTATTCGGGCTCCGTGAGCAGCGTGGTCACGGTGCTCTCGAGCGAGTACAGCCGCCGGCCGTACGCCCAGAACTGATAGCCCTGGTAGAGCAGCTCGCCGTACTCGTCGAGGCTCTCGGGGTCGGCATCCTCCGGCACGATCTCGCCGAGCGTGGCGCCGGCGTGTCCGAGCAGCAGGAACTGATCGCGGCGGTGCACGTCGGACCCTCGCTGCTCGCCCTCGGCGCGTATCGCCGGGAATTCTTCGCGCTCGAGCGGCTCGAGGATCAGTTCGTACGGTGTGAGTCGAGCTGGCACGACGGACAAGTTCGCAGGAATCAGGCCGGGTCCTCGACACCGGCGGCATCGCGAAGTCGCGCCACGAGCTCATGAAGCTGATGCTCCGTGAAATCGATCTCGGTGGCCGCGCCCTCGAGATCCACGAGCCCCGCGCGCATCGACACCGCAACCTGATTCAGGTAGCGCACCTTTCGGAGAATGTCGTCGGTGACCGCGCGCAGCGAGAGATAGCGCCGCTTGTTCACGGTGGCACGCTGAAGGCGGGCGAGCAGCTCCGCCTCCGTGAGCGCGCGCGCGGAGGCGATCACATCGTCCGACGACCGTCCCGAGATGACGCCGCGATCGGGGATCCCCTGGTCTTCCCACTCCTCCTCGGCGAACCAGAGGCGACCCACGTGCTCGATGCCATCGTAGGAGACGATGAGTGACACGTTGAGGCGCCGATCCTCCGCGCCGATCGTCGCGATGTCCCGCTCGATCGAATCTCCCGCTGGCATCATGACTGGGCTCTCGTGCGCTGAAGAAATTCGCGAACCGCAGCAAAGAACGCCGCCTGCCCTTCAACGTAAGGAACATGAGCGCTTTCGTCGAGCACCACCAGCTCGCCGTGGGGCAGCCCGCCGGCGATCAGCTTGGACGAGGCGAGCGGGATCGCGTCGTGCGCGCCGTGCAGCACGAGTGTGGGCGCCTCGATGAGCGGAAGCTGCGGGGTGAGATCGTAGCCTGCGAGACTCTCCCACACGCTCTGCTGCACGCGCCCGATCACGCGGAAGGGGGTGAGCTCGCGCGCGCGCGCAGGATCGGCGAAGTAGCCGGCGACTCCGAGCTCGAAGATGCGTTTGGCGTAGGCTGCAGGGTCGCGCTCGCGGAGTCCCGACGCGGCGATCGCTGCACGCTCCTCCTGGATCCAGGGGGCGCGCTGGCGACGCGCGAGCTCCTCGCTGAACTGCGCCCGAAGCCCGCTGGTGGCGGGAGCCGGGCAGATGAGCACCATGCGCGCCGGCGGCGCCGCGTCGCTCAGCGCCGCGGAGAACCTGTCGTCCCTATCGCCGAAGCCGCCTGCAACGGCGATGGAGTACAACAGCGCGAGCAATCCGCCCCACGAGTAACCCACGAGCGTGAGCGGCTCGAGCGAGAGCTCGCGCACGATCGCAGCGAGATCCTCGACGTGCGTCTGCCAGGTGATGGGAGTGCGGTCCTCCGCTCTCGACCGGCCTCCGCCGCGCTGGTCGTAGAAGATCAGCCGATGGTCGCGCGCGAGCTCGAGCATCTGCGGCAGGAGATAGTCGTGCGACGCACCCGGGCCGCCGTGCAGAACGAGCAGCCTGGGTGCGTCTTCCGGTCCGTATGCGGTGTGATACAGCTCCACTACGGGTGCAGCGCCACCGCCGGCGTCTTGTAGATGGCGCCACCCTTCATCACGAACATCGCGTGCTCCATGTGCGTGATGTCCTTGAGCGGGTCGCCCGGCACGGCCACAATGTCCGCCCACTTTCCGGCCGCGAGCGAGCCCACGTGCTCGTCCCAGCCGAGCAGCTTGGCGGCGTTCGAGGTGCCGGCCACGATCGACTCCATGGGCGTGAGCCCGCCCCAGGTGGTCATGAGCGTGAACTCGTGTGCGTTCGTCCCGTGCTTGCCGACGGCGGCGTCGGTGCCGAGCGCGATCTTCACGCCGGCGGCCTTCGCGATCTTGACGGAGTTGCGCATCGCCTTCGCGGCATCGAGCGCCTTCTGGCGACGCAGACCCTTGAGCACGCCGTTGTTCGCCGCCTTCTCCACGGCCTCGCCCGCGCTCAGCGTCGGCACCAGATACGTTCCCTTGGCCGCCATCATCTTCGCACCTTCCTCATCGAGAAAGGAGCCGTGCTCGATCGAGCTGACGCCCGCGCGCACCGCGGTCTTGATCCCCTCGGTGCCGTGGGCGTGCGCGGCGACCTTGCGTCCGAGCTTCGTCGCTTCATCGACCATCGCCTTGAGCTCCTCGTACGTGTACTGCGACGCACCCACCGCATCACCTTCGGAGAGCACGCCACCCGTCGCGCAGGTCTTGATCACATCGGCGCCCTCCTTGACCATGTAGCGCACCGCCGCGCGCACCTGATCGGGGCCATCGGCGATGCCCGTCTTGATGCTGCCATCGAAGAGCCCGGGCTTGTAGGCGTTGTCATCGCAGTGGCCGCCCGTGATGCCGATCGCGTAGCCCGCATTCTCCATGCGCGGCCCCCAGATCTGGTTCTCGTTGATCGCCTTGCGCAGCGCCATGTCGTCGAAGTTCGGCGCGCCCACGTTGCGCACGCTCGTGAAGCCGTCGAGGAGCGTGCTCTTGGCGTGATTGACGCCGAGGATCGCGCTGTACTGATCGTAGTCGTGCACCGCGGCTTCGTCGGCCTGCGGGTCGCCCAGCTCGCGGCCGGCGAGATGCACGTGCGCATCGATGAAGCCGGGGAGGAGCGTCGCGTCGCCGAGGTCGATGGTGCGTGCGCCTGCGGGCGCCTTCACGTTCGCCGCGGAGCCGACCCAGGTGATGCTGTCGCCGACCACCACGATGGCCGCGTTCTGCACCTCGGCCGACCCGGTGCCGTCGATCAGGTGCGCGGCGCGAAGGACGAAGGTGCCGGGCGGCGCGAGCGTCGAGTCCTGAGCGGCGAGAGGGGCCGAGCCGAGCGTTGCGATCGCGAGAAGAGCGGGGAACGAACGACGATTCATCATGAGTCTCCGAAGATTGTTCAGGTGCCGCGCTTCCCGAGCGTGGCGGTGAGCGCGAGCCGTCTGTCCCCGCGCAGAACGACAACCGTGACGACATCGCCCGGTTTGTGGGCACCGATGGCATCGGTGTATTCGTAGATGTCCTTCACCGGCTTTCCGCCGAACTCGACGATGATGTCGCCGGCCTGCACGCCGGCCTTGTCGGCGGGGCTGCCGGGAGTCACGCCCGCGAGCTTCACGCCGGGCACGTCCGCGGTGCTCATGTCGGGCACGGAGCCGAACCAGGTGCCGTTCCCGGTGCCCATCGACATCCGGGGCGGTGGCTCCGATGTGCGCACGTAGGTCAGCCGCGCGGGGCGATTCGCGATGTCGCGCGCAATGTGCTCGGCGTAGTCGATCACGCGCGCCTCGCCGGGGACGTTGATCTTGCTCGCCACATCCGTGGCCTTGTGATAGTCCTCGTGCATGTCGGTGAAGAACTGCAGCACGGGAATCGCCTTCGCGTAGAAGGACGCGTGGTCGGAGGGGCCGAAGCCGTCGCCCAGCGCGGTGATGGCGAGTGGCGGCTGGACCGTGTTCGCGCTGTCGACGATCGCGCGCATCTCCGCTGCCGTCGTCACGCCGTACACGATCAGCTTGTCGTTTCTGAGCCGGCCGACCATGTCGAAGTTGAGCATGGCATCGATGCTGTCGAGCGGCACCGGGGCGTGGTCGACGAAGTATTCGGAGCCCAGATCGCCCAGCTCTTCGCCGCTGAAGTTCACGAAGATGATCGAGCGCCGCGCGGGCGCGGCGTGGAAGCGGCGCGCGAGCTCGAGCACCGCGGCCGTACCGGACGCGTTGTCGTCCGCGCCGTGACGGATCGCATCCTTCGCTTGAGGATCCAGCGCGTCGAACGTCGAGCGGCCGAGGTGATCGTAGTGCGCGCCGATCACCACGTACTCGCTGCGCAGGGCGCGATCGGTGCCGGGCTGCATCGCGATCACGTTCTGCGTCGGAAGCTCGCCGGGCAGGCCGGCGTGCGCCGCGGCGGCCGAACGCGCCGAGAAGAACTGCATGTACGATGCGCGTCCAACGACGCACTCGCGCACGCCCGCGCGCATTTCGGGGCACGTGGCGGCCCGCTCGATCTTCGTGAGGCCGAGGCGCGCGTACTCGCGCGCGAGATACGCGGCCGCGCTGTCGTTCCCCGGGGTTCCGGTGCCACGCCCCTCGAGCGCATCACTCGCGAGATAGTCGATGTCGGCGCGAATGCGCGCCGTGTCGCTCAGAGCGGATCCGCGAGCCGGACTCGGAGCGTTCGTGCCGTGATGACAACCGAATAGAACGGCTGCCACGCTGGCGAATGCCGCGCGGCGGAACAATGCGGAGGACATGCTTGGCGGTGGGTGTGGTGAGAAGCGCGCTGCGAGTAGTATGTTATCCGCCGGTGCCCCTTCCTGCCAGACGTCCGCTCCCCACGCTCGCGCTCGCGCTGATTCCTCGCGCGGTCGCGCTCAACCTCGCGCTTGGCGCCGTGGTCGGCGCGCTCAAGCTTCCGGTGTACCTCGATTCGGTCGGAACCATTCTCGTTGCGGTGCTCGCGGGCCCGTGGGCCGGAATCGTCACGGGCATCGTGTCGAACAGCGTGCTCGGGCTGCTCGTCTCGCCGGCGTTGTTCGCGTTCATCCCGGTCGCGATCGTGATCGGATGGCTGGCGGGTATCGCCGGGCGCATCGGCGCCTTCGGCTCGCTGGCAGGCGCGATCGCCGCCGGGCTCGTGATCGGTGTTGCGGCTGCGCTCGCATCGGCGGTGATCGTGATCGCGCTCATGGGCGGGCTCACCGCGAGTGGCACCGGAATCCTGACGATCGCGATTCGCGCGACGCTGGGCGTGAGCGTGGACAGCGCGGCGAAGATCGCGGCGATCGCGACGGATGCGCTGGACAAGCCGCTCTCGTGCGTGCTCGTGTATCTCGTGCTCGAGCGCCTGCCGCTCCGCCTCAGTGCCCGATTTCGGACCGCATGACGAGCGCACTCGATCGCTGGAATCCGCTCACCCCGCTCGCAGCCGCCGTGGCGATGGTGCTCGCCGCGTTCGCGGGACCGCAGCCGTACGCGCCGGCGCTCGTGCTCGCGCTCGCACTGCTCGTGGCGTTCGCAAGCGACATCGGTCTCGAGGTCACGGCGCTCACGATGCTCGTCGTGCTTCCGACCTTCGCGCTGCTCGTGCTGCTCGACGCCGCATTTCCGGAGGCGGGGAGCGCGCAGCGGCAGTGGATTCCGTCCAGAGCCGGCGTTCTCGACGCGCTCGCCATCTCCCTTCGACTTGGCGCCGCGATCGCAGCGCTCGGCGTCATCGTGACGGGCGTCGCACCGCGCCGACTCACGCGTGCGCTGGCGGCGCGAGGGCTCCCGGCGTGGGCCGCGTATCTCGTGATCGCGTCGCTCGAAGCGGTGCCCGACGCGCGGCGGCGTGCCCAGGACGTGATCGATGCGCAGCGGTGCCGCGGCGTCGCGGTGGGCAAGGGCACCGGTGTCCGCGGGCGACTGCGCGTGCTGCCGGCGCTCGCCGGTCCCCTGATCGTAGGCCTCGTGACCGAATCGGAGGAGCGCGCGCTCGCGCTGGATGCGCGAGCGTTCGATCCGCGCGCGGCGCGCACGACACTCGCACCAATCGCGGATCCGGAGGCCGAACAGTGGGCGCGCCGCGTGATCTGGCTCGCGCTCGCGGCGGTGATCGCCTGGCGGCTCTGGCAGTTCGCGCAGTCGCTCACCATCGCCACGTGAGCTTCCCCCTGTTCGCGCTGTGGCTGCGGGTGCGCGCGATCGCCTACGACGGTCGCGTGGCGCTGCGCGATGTCTCGCTCGATGTGGCGCCCGGAGAGATCGTCGGGATTGCGGGCCACGTGGGCGCCGGAAAGAGCACGCTCGCACTCGCGGCCGCGGGACTGCTCGGCCGCTCGGTACCGGCGACGATCGATGGAACCATCGTGCACCCGCTCGGCGGCCGCCCCCCCGCGGCGTTCGTGTTCGCGAATCCCTCCACGCAGCTCACGGAGCTCGGCGAGACCGTGGAGGAGGAAGTCGCGGTGGGCCCCGAGAACCAGGCGCTCGACCCGCCAACCATCCGCCGCCGCGTGGACGATGCGCTCGCGCGCACGAGTGCGATGGCGCTCGCGCAGCGCATCCCGCGCGAGCTCTCGGGGGGCGAGCTGCAGCGCGTGGCACTCGCGTCCGCGCTCGCGCTGGACGCGCCGCTCCTCGTGCTCGATGAGCCCACCGCGCAGCTCGATCCCGAGGCCGCGGCGCAATTCGCCAGCGCGGTGCGCGCGCTGCGCGACGGCGGAGCGGCCGTGCTCATCGTCGAGCAGAATCTCGAGCTGCTCGCATCGCTCGCGGATCGCGTGCTCGTGCTCGCGGACGGTGCAGTGCTTGCAGCCGGCGCGCCGCGCGAAGTGCTCGGGCGCGATCCGCCGCTGGACCCGCGGCTGGGAGGTCTTCGCGCGCGCGAGCACGCGCCGCCCGTGCGCGCGAGCGTAGAGCGCGTGCCCTTGCTCGCAGTCGAGGGTGTGAGCGCCGGCTATGGAGATCGCGAGGTGCTGCGGGACCTCTCGCTCGCGATCGGGATGGGCGAGGTCGTCGCCTGGATCGGCAGGAATGGCGCGGGGAAGACCACGCTCGCGCGAACGATCATGGGACTCGTCGAGGCTCGCTCCGGGCGCGTTCGAGTGGGACAGACGGAGATCGCCGCATGGCCCGTGCACGAACGGGCGCGCCTGGTCGGCCTGGTGTTCCAGGATCCGCGTCGTCAGCTCTTCTCCCGCACGGTGCTCGAGGAAGCGACGTTCGGGCCACGCACCCTGGGCGTGTCGCGCTCGTCGGCGCTCGCGCAGGCGCGGGAGGCGCTCGCGGTGGTCGGGCTGGACGCACGCGAGCGCGAGCATCCGGGTGATCTCGCGCCGCAATTGCAGCGGCGGTTGGCGATCGCATCGGCGCTCGCATCACGACCGCAGTTTCTGATGCTCGACGAGCCCACCGCGGGCCAGGATGCGGAGGGACGAGCGTACATTCGCGCGGCGCTCGAGCTACAGCGCTCGCGGGGCGCCGCGGCGGTCATAACGCACGACCTCGGATTCGCGCAAGACGCGTGCGATCATAATGTTACGATCACTGGTGGTCATGTGTCGCATATCGGGAGAATATCCCTCGAAACAGACCTGTCCCGCCCCTGAGGAGGATCGCTTCAGCCCCCGATGTCGTACGCTCTGACCTTCGCTCGTCACTTCGCTCGCCTCGTGCAGATGCTGCTCATCGAAGGGAATGCCTTCGAGAAGCAGCTCGCCACGCTGCACGCGCTCGTGACCGTATCCGAGCAGGGTCCGGTGAAGCTCGTCCTTCACGACATGCAGCTCATCTCGGTGAACGCCGAGGTCGTTCCCTCGCGCTTCGAGGGGGCGGAAGATCTCCTGGCGCAGCTGATCGGCCATTCGATCGTCGAGATCGAATTTCAACAGAACGCATCGCCCGTGGACCTGCTGCTCGCGGCGAAGCTGCTCTCGGTCGCGGCATCGCCGGGCAACGGCGGCGAGGTCGCGCTCTCGCGCGTACGCGCGCTCGACGCGCAGACGATCAGCATCAAGGTGGAAGCTCCGGTCGCGCCGCAGCCGTCCACCACGGCGCTTTCGAACTCGAAGCTCGGCAATACCAGCAAGGGCTTCGTCCGCGACAGCATGACGATGTTCATGCCGACGGCAGACCAGTTCGAAGCGGTACAGGCGAGCGGCGCCGAGGTGGGTGAAGGTGACGGCGAGGAGCTGGATGCCGAAGACATCGTGCGCGAGCAGGATCCGGACGCGATGTTCGCGGCCTTCGCTACCTCGTCGACGCCGAAGGGCTCGATGGTGCGCCTGTTCGAGCAGCTCGATCACGCCCGGGAGGCCACGGTCGTGGGTGGCCATCTCGACACCCTCGTGAAGCTCGCCGCGGATTCGTCGGGGAAGGATCGCATCGACATCGTCGCCGATGTGTTCTACGGCCTGGTGAAGCGCGAGCCGGGTATCGAGGACAAGATGTCGAAGCGGCAGTACGCGCTCGCCATCCGCCGGCTGTGCGTTCCCCGCGTGCTCAAGTGCATCGTCGAGCTGCTGCCGAGGCGTCGCGAGAACTACGAAGCGTACATGGCGATCTTCACGCGGGCCGAGGAGGACGGAGTGGAGGCGCTGGTGGAGGCGCTCATCTCGGCGCCGTCGATCACCGACCGGCGCATCTACTACGACTCGCTCCTGCGCCTGCGCACCGGCGTGCGCACGCTCGTCCACATGCTCGGCGATCCGCGCTGGTTCGTCGTTCGGAATGCCATCGAGCTGCTGGGCGAAATGCGCGTGGCGGAAGCGGATGAGGAGCTGGAAAAGATGCTCGAGCATCGCGATGACCGGGTGCGGACCGCGGCGGCGACTGCACTCGCCAAGCTGGGGCCGAGCGTGGCGGCGAAGGGGCTGCGGGGTGCGCTGCGCGATGCGCCCGAAGACGTGCGCGAGCGCGCGGCGGAGGCGATGGCGATGCAGCGCAGCGGTTCGGTCGACTCGCTCGTGCGTGCGCTCGACAAGGAGGACGACAACCGCGTGCAGATGGCCATGGTCACCGCACTCGGCCAGCTCGGCACGCCGCACGCGGTCGAGAAGCTGATGGACATCGCGCGAACGGACAAAGGACTGCTCAACAAGCGGCGTCCGACGCCGATGCGGGTGGCCGCGGTGCATGCGCTCGGCGAGGTGAAGACCTCGAGCGCGCTCGCCGCGCTGCAGACGCTGCTGCGCGACAAGGAGAAAGCGGTGCGGGGTGCGGCGTCGTGGGTGATGATGGGCCGCAAGCGCGAGAGCGGGAAGTTTCCGACGCCGGCCGACACGGCGCACATCGGAGAGGAGTAACACTTCCCTGCGATGATGCAGAATCCCCACCCGTGCACTGTTTGCACGGGTGGGGATTCTGTTCTCACGCTACTTCAGAGCCGCGAACGCCCTTCCCATGTAGGCGAACATGTCCGGCGTCGGCACTTCGCCGAGCTGTTGCTGCAACATCGGACCTTCGTGCTCGTACATCGTTCGTACCGCGTTCGCGATCTTCGGATCGCCGCCCGTGAATTCCTCGACGAGTGCCTTCCAGCGGCGTGCGATCGCGAGAATCTCCGGCGAGCCCGGATCGACATTGTCGGCGATCGCCTTGCGCACCTTCGGGATGATCACGTTCCATTCCTCGCGCACCTCCTGCATGTGCGCGTCATCGATCGACGTTCGTCTTTCGCGGAGCACCTCGAGCTGCTCCGTCGTGAAATACTTTTCCATGGCAGTCGTCACCTGAATGATGTGGCAGAGGTCATCGATCGATGCCTTTTCCACCGTGTCCAAATGCGTCGCGAGCGCTCGCAGGCGCTCGGCCAGGCGATTCTGCAGCGCGATCTGCTCGTGCAGCCTGGCGAGATGCAGGTCGATCACTTCGCGAGGCGAGATCGCCGCTCCGTCGAGCAGCTCCTTCACCTCCTCCAGCGGAATCCCCATGAGGCGCAACGACTGGATCTGCTGCAGCCGGGCGATGTCCGCCTGCTGGTACAGGCGATGACCGGAGGGCGTGCGCAGCGAGGGCGAGAGCAGCCCGATCTGATCGTAGTGGTGAAGCGCACGCACCGAGATGCCGGTGCGGCTCGCGAGCTCACCAACCTTCCACTGAGGAAGCGTCATCGTGCGGGGAATCGAGTGTGTGGCCACGAGAGCAGTGTAAATCCTCACGCAACGTGAGGTGCAAGAGGCAATCGAAAAGAATTTCGGTCAGCGGGGGTGCGCCGCCGACATCGCGAGCCATTGGCGGGCGAGCGCATGGTGGGCGGCGTAGGCTTGCCACGCCGAGCGCGCCCACTCTTCCACGGCCACTCCGTAGGCGACGGGATCGTCGATGCCCGAGACGTGGGCGATGGTCAGCTCCCCGCGATCGACGGGGAGCCCGGGTCGGACGAGCGGCGGGTTGGTGCTCAACCAGCGCTGCAGGCCGTCGAGCAGCGCGAGATCGTTGTCGCGCTCGAGTGCCACGCACAGTCCGCACAGGTGCGCAGCGAACGACTTGGCCGATCGCACATAGGGGGAGTGCTGCACGCAGTAGCTGTCCACCGCGAGTCGGTGCTTCCCGAAGTAGAGCACGGGCCGCTCGAAGTCACGCGCCAGAAGCAGGTCTCTGAGCCCCGCGCAATCGGGCTCACCAGCCGCGGTGCGAAGCCCGCACTCCGCGCAGCGCTGTTCCAGTACCGCCACAGAAGCTACCGCGCCGTGAAGTCCGTCTGCTCGTCCACCCGTCGGCACGCTTCGGCGAGCAGCGTCGCGGCACGATCGACGTCCTCGAGGCTCACGAGCTCGTTCGGCGAGTGCATGTACCGGTTCGGGACGGACACGAGCGCCGTCGCGATCCCCTGCGCCGCGACGTGAATCGCATCCGCATCGGTGGAGGTGTCGCGCCCGGCCGCCTGCAGCGTGTACGGCATCTCGAGCTCGTCCGCCGCGCCGCGCAGGATGCGAAAGACAACCGGGCTGATGATGGATCCGCGCGTGAGCACGGGGCCGCTGCCGATCGCGTGCTCGCCCAGCTCCTTTTTCTCGATGCCGGGGTGATCGGTGGCGAAGGTGACATCGACGACGATCGCCATCTGGGCGCCGATGCACGACGCGCACACGCCTGCGCCGCCACCGTGCCACGCGATCTCCTCCTGCGTGGTCGCGGCCGCAACCACCTTCGCCTTGCCCGGCTTTTCGCTGTAGCGCCGCAGCGCCTCGAGCACCACGAAGGCACCGATGCGGTCATCCACCGAGCGGGAGACGATCCGGTCGTTCGGCAGCACCACACTCTTCGAATCGATCACCCCCGCATCACCCACGCTGAGGCGCGCATTCGCCTCCGAGCGGCTCGACGCGCCGATGTCCACCCAGAGATCGGTCATCTTCGACGCCTTGTCGCGGTCCTCTGCCTTCATCAGGTGAATCGGCTTCTTGCCCACGACACCGATGACGTCGCCGGCGCTGCCCAGAAACCGGATGCGCTGCGCGACGAGTACCTGCGGATCCCAGCCGCCGATCCCGGAGATGTGGACGTAGCCATCCTCGTCGATGTGCTGGATGATCACGCCGATCTCGTCGATGTGACCGGCGAGCATGATGATCGGACGGCCGTCGGGATTCACGGTGGCCATGCTGTTGCCGTGCACGTCGGACTGCACCTGTGCGAACTTTTCCGCCTCCTCACGCCAGACGCGCGCGGGTGCGGACTCGAAGCCCGAAGGGCCGGGAGTATCGAGGAGCCGCTTGAGGAAGGTGATGGACGTATCGCTCAGCATGGTGGGGAGAAGTGATGAAGGGTGGCGGAGCTCACGCGACCTGGAGCTCGATCGCGCGCGTGCGTGAGGGACGGGGAAAAACCGATGGATGGAAAATTTCGGCCAGCGTCTCGACGCCCTCGACGAGGCGCGGTCCGGGTCGACTGAACAGGCCACCCGAATCTACAGCCCACGTGCGACAGTGAGCGAGCCAGCCCCATTCTTTCTTCTTTGTCCGCATCGTGCCCTCGGCTGCCGCTCGCGTCACATCGTAGCCGCACGGCGCGAAGATGACGGTGTCCGCTCTCGCGGCGACGAGCTCCTCCATGCTCACCGTGCGCGAACGCTCGCCGGTCCTGGCGAGCACCTCGATTCCTCCGGCGCGCCGCACCATCTGCGGCACCCAATGCCCAGCGTTGTAGATGGGATCCGTCCACTCGAGCACGGCGACGCGCGGCCGCGGAACCGCGGCTTCGACCAGCCGGTGGTGCACCGTGTACAGGCGCGTCTCCAAACGCTCCACGAGCGCCTGCGCCACGGGCGATCGCTCGATCGCAGCGCCTACACGGTGAATGTCGTTCAGCATCTCGTCCAGCGAATCGGCGGAGAGGGCGAGCACGATCGGAGGGTTGCGAAGCGTCCCGGCGATGGCGCGCACGTCATCCTCGCGGATCGCGCACACGTCGCAGATTCCCTGTGTGATGATCACATCGGGCGCGAGGTCGGCGATCGCGGCGACGTCGAGCACGTGCAGCGACTCGCCCAGCGCGTCGGCCGCGCGCACCATGCGATCGACCTCGGCAGGCGCGGCATGCTCATCGAGCGTCGTGCGCGTGACCCGCGCAATTCCCGCAGGCAGAAGCTCCGGCGGAAAATCACTGTCGTGCGAGATGCCCACCAGTGAGCTCGCGGCTCCCAGCGCGCACACCATCTCGGTTGCGGCCGGGAAGAGCGAGATGATGCGCATCAGTGCTCGCGTCCGCCGCCTGCGCGCCCGACGCGGAACAGCGGCACCGCGAGGAAGAGCACATAGAGGATGATCGCCGCGGCGGCGCTCGCCCCGACGAAGCCGACGTACTTCGA
>Ga0068853_100001018_pt1 | contig 19750 bp, 20 predicted proteins | sample KBSCornC32_FD_65655 | JGI IMG/M metagenome (GOLD analysis project Ga0068853, IMG submission 65655) | Corn rhizosphere microbial communities from Kellogg Biological Station, Michigan, USA - KBS Corn C3-2 | ecosystem: Host-associated > Plants > Roots > Rhizosphere > Soil ...
CGCAGCATTTCGCGCTTGGCGGCGATCATGCGTTCGGTGACCCCGGCGCCGTTGCTGAGTGAGGCGGGTAGCTTGAGGTAGTCGTGCAGCGGCTCGCCGATGTGCCACGTCCCTTCGGCACGTTCGAACAGTCGCAGCAGGAAATCGAGATCGTTCATGTTGGGGAGATCGGGATCGAACCTGGCGTCGGTCTTGCGACGGTCCCAGACGATCATCGAATCCATCGACAGATTGACCCATTTGTAGCGACCCGCCGCGAGCATCTGATCAGCACCGTCGCCGACAAGGCGCAGGCGCTTACCATTGGGAGTCGACTCGTCGATGGCCATCGAAACAATGGCGCTGCTGTCGAGGGCCGCCACCGCGCGCACGAGCTTGTGCGGCTTGAAGCGGTCGTCGGCATCGAGGGTCGCGGCATAAGGTGTGTCGAGCTGGTTGAGCCCAATATTGCGCGTACGCGACGCGCCGCTTCCGGTGAGGCCCGTGGACCGGAAGCGCTGCCGCGGGTCGAGGAGGCCGGCGTTCGCCAGCAGCCGCTCATAGTCGACACCGTCGTCGCTGACGATCCAGTGCTGCCAGTCGGGATAGGTCTGGGCGCGCACGCTTGCGACGCAAGCGGCGATCCAGTCTTCGGCCCGGAACGCGGGGGTGATGATGGCTACAGTGCCGGTCATGCCGCGCTATGCCGCTGGCTTGAAGGGGGACGGGCCGTGCACCATATTTGGGCAGTCCGCCGGTGCCGCAGAAACTTGGGCCGGCGGGCGGCGTTGCTTGTCAAAGGACGGACGACATGTCCCGCGTTTCGCTGTTTTCGGCCCCGTTTCTCCTGGGATTCGACACCTATGAGGAGCGGATCGACCGCCTCAGCCGGGCCGCGGACGGCTATCCGCCCTACAATATCGAGCGAACGACGGACGCCGACGGGACCGAGCGGTTCCTGATCTCCATCGCGGTCGCGGGCTTTGCCCAGTCCGAGCTGGAATTGAGCCAGGAAGACAATCAACTCGTCGTGCGTGGACGCCAGAAAGACGATCCAGGCCGCGAATTCCTGCATCGCGGCATCGCCGCGCGGCAGTTTCAGCGGAGCTTCCTGCTGGCCGATGGCGTTGAAGTCAAAGAAGCCGTGCTCGAACACGGCATGCTGATGATTTCCGTGATCCGCCCGAAACCGCAAAGGCTCGCGCGCCGCATCGACATCCGTTCTGCCTAGAAAGGGGAACATCATGCAAGAAAGACCAGAACAAACGCCCCTCGACAACCCGCTCCGGCATCTGACCGCCGAACAGTTCATGGCGCTCGGCGGCAACGCGGTGGTGTACGTCAAGCCGATCAGCGCGGCCAAGCTCACCCAATTCATGGATGAGGGGGAGCTGACCGGAGCGCAGGATTACCAGATCGTCGTCGCCGCGGACGGCTCGCCGCTGCTCGTCGCCGACAGCGAGGAAGCGGTCGAGGAATGGCTCGCGGACCGCAATTACGGCATCGCGCTCCTCCACTGACCCAGGCAGGCTGGGCGGCGGACTACGCCGCCTTCGTCGCCTCGATCGGGCGGGTCAGGATCGAATAGAGCCTTGACGGATCATTGGTGCCCCGCAACGCCTCGACAATGCTGTCGGTTCGCAGGATGCGCGCCACGCGGGCGAGCGCCTTGAGGTGATCGGCCCCGGCGCCGACCGGCGCGAGCAGCATCATCACCACATCGACGGGATGGTCGTCGACCGCTTCGAAATCGACCGGCGTCGCGAGCTTGAGAAAGACGGCGACGACGCGCTTGAGCGGCGCGAACTTGCCGTGCGGGACTGCGATGCCGTTGCCGAGCCCCGTCGAGCCCAGCGCTTCGCGATCGCTCAGCGCCTCAAATATCGGCGCGGCTTCGAAACCGGTCGCGGCTGCTGCCCGCTCTGCAAGCGTCTTCAGAACATCGTTCTTGCTGGAGGCGTCTGTCGAAACGACAACACAGTCCTCCGAGAGGATATCGGCCAGTTCCATGATGGTCCTAAACTCGCGTTCCGGCTCTTGTCCGCATCGGCCTAGTTGGCCCGCAGCGCCGGATCGATCCAGCCGATATTGCCGTCGGCGCGGCGGTAGACCACATTTAACCCCCCATGTCCAGCATGCCGGAACATCACGATATCGGCCTGCGTGAGGTCGAGTTCCATCACTGCTTCCTCGACGCTCATCTGCCTCAGATTCTGTGTCGTCTCGGCGATGACCGGCGGCGAATAATCATCTGCCAGCTCGTCGTCGTCTTCGGGTGAAGCGAGCACATAGGACTGCGCCGTTTCCTCGCCGCTGCCATTGGTATGGTGACGGTGCTGCTTGAGCCTGCGGTTGTAACGGCGGAGACGTTTCTCGATGGTCTCCGTCAAAATCTCATAGGCCGAAATCGCGTCCCCGCCATAGGCGCTCGCCTGCAGCACGACGCCCGAATCAAGATGCACCATGCAGTCGGCGCAATATCCGGACCCCTCCGGTTCGAGCGTCAGATGGCCGGTGTATCCGCCATCGAAATATTTCCTGATGACCCCGTCGAAATGGCTCTCGGCCTTGCCTCTGAGCGCATCGCCCACATCCATGTTCTTGCCGGATACGCGCAGGGTCATGGGGCGCCTCGATGGTTGATTGCGATGCCGGCGAGTCTAGACCGTGCAGCCGCGCGCTTCAATGCGGAACGCAACCAAATGCGCCCGGTTGCAGTACCCGCGATTACCGCCAGATCATTGTCACCGCGTCGAAATTCAGCGCGCGATGACGAGCGCGCGCTTCTGTCGCCGCCGGATCACCGAGGAGGGGATGCTCATCGCCTCGCGATATTTGGCGACGGTCCGCCGCGCGACTTCGATGCCCTGCTCGCGCTGCAGCGTGTCGGCAATCGTGTCGTCCGAAAGAATGTCGGATGCGGGCTCGGCGTCGATGAGCTGGCGGATGCGATGGCGCACCGCTTCGGCGGAATGTTCGTCGCCACCCGTCGAGGAGGCGAGCGCGGTGGTGAAGAAATATTTCATCTCGAACAGGCCGCGCGGCGTCGCGACATATTTGTTGGAGGTGACGCGGCTCACCGTCGATTCGTGCATGTCGATCGCGTCCGCCACGAGCTTCAAGGTCATGGGCTTGAGAAAGGCGATGCCGCGATTCAAAAAGCCGTCCTGCTGGCGCACGATCTCGGTCGCGACCTTGAGGATCGTCTGCGCGCGCTGATCGAGGCTCTTGGTCAGCCAGTTCGCCGTCTGCAGGCAATCGACGAGGAAGCTCTTTTCTTCAGGACCACGCGCCTTTGCGGTGACGCTGGCATAATAGGTGCGGTTGACGAGCACGCGCGGCAAAATATCGGAATTGAGTTCTACAGCCCAGCCGTCCGGGGCCTCGCGCACGAACACGTCGGGCACGATAGCTTCGACGGGACCGCGCTCGAACGCCCGGCCGGGCCGCGGATCGAGCGCCCGCAATTCCGCCAGCATGTCGAGCAGGTCCTCGCGGTCGGCGCCGACCTCGCGTCCGAGCAGAACGAAGTCGTGGCTTGCCACGAGTTCGAGATGCTCGAGCAGACGCTGCATCATCGGGTCCAGCCGGTCGCGCTCGCGCAGCTGGATGGTCAGGCATTCCTTGACCGAGCGCGCGAAGATGCCGGGAGGATCCAGCGTCTGGAGCTTCAGGACAACCGCCTCGATCGACGCAGGCGGCGCACCGAGCTGATCGGCGAGCGCGTCGAGGTCGATCGTCAGATAGCCGGCATCGTCGACGCCATCGATGAGGAAGCGCGAGATGAGGAGTTCGACCGGATCGGTCAACAGCATGCCCGCCTGGGCAGTGAGATGATCGGCCAGCGTTGGCCGCGCGGCAACGAACTGATCGAGATCGGCAGCCTCGGTGCCGTCGCCACGCCCGGTCGAGCCCGACCAGTCGGTGCCGAGCGAATCTTCATTGCGCTGTTCGGGAAAGACGTTTTCGACTTCTGTGTCGAACGAGCCGGCAATGCCGTCGGCGTCCTGGATGCGCTCGCCGGCCTCAACCGCATCGTCATAGGCGGTAACCTCGCCCGAGGGTTCGGGCGCTTCGATGACCTCGCTACCGTCCTCGCGCTCAAGCAGCGGATTGCGGAGCAATTCGGCATCGACGAAGGCGTTGAGCTCGAGATGGCTGAGCTGCAGCAGCCGGATGGATTGCATCAGCTGCGGCGTGAGCGTCAGCGACTGCGATTGCCGGACCTCGAGCCGAGGCGACAGCGCCATGGATATTCTCTTCGTCTCGCCACTCAGGCGCCGCGGGGAGACGCGACGCAGCCCCGACCATGCCGCATTCCACCCCAGGGAGCAACTGCGAACGCAAGAAGCGTGCCAGTGAGGGTTAAGCGGCTGACCAGCCGGTCAAAATCGCGGGTCTAGACCGAAAAGCTCTCGCCCAGATAGACGCGCCGCGCTTCCGGGTCGTTGGTGATAATGTCGGGCTTGCCCTGGATCATCACCCGGCCGCCATGGATCAGATAGGCGCGGTCGACCAGCGAGAGCGTTTCACGCACCGAATGGTCGGTGATCAGCACGCCGATGCCGCGCTGGGTGAGCTGGCGCACCAGCGCCTTCACCTCGCCCACGGCGATCGGGTCGACGCCCGCGAAGGGCTCGTCGAGCAGCATGAAGACCGGATCGCCGGCGACGGCGCGGGCGATTTCCGCGCGCCGGCGTTCGCCCCCGGACAGAGCCTGCGCATTGGTGTCGGCGACATGGGCGAGCCCGAATTCTTCGAGCAGTTGGTTGAGCCGTTCCTTGCGGGCTGCACGGCTCGGGATATGGCGCTCGAGCACGGCGAGGATATTGCCGCTCACCGTCAAGCCACGAAAGATCGAAGGCTCCTGCGGTAGGTAGCCGATGCCAAGCCGCCCGCGCTGGAACAGCGGCAGGCGCGTAATCGCCACGCCATCGAGGCGGACATCGCCGCGGTCGGGCTTGATCAGCCCCATGATGATGGTGAAGACGGTGGTCTTGCCGGCGCCATTGGGGCCGAGCAGCCCCACGGTCTCACCGCGCCGCACGGCGATCGAGACATCCGAGACGACCACGCGCTTGCCAAAGCTCTTGGCGAGGCCGTGGGCGACCAGCCAGCCCGTCTGATCGACACGGACCTGCGCGCTGTCGGTCATGGCGCGTTGAACACGCCCGAGACGCGCCCGCCGCCGGTATTGGAGAAGGTCGACACGTCCGACTTGAGGTCGACGACCAGATCGGGGCTGCCAATGGTGCTCTTGCCGGTCGTGACCATCACATGGCCGGTGAGGTGGAGGATGAGCGTCTTCGGATCATAGACCGCCTTGTCGCCCGTCGCCGTCTGCGCGCGCGACTTGACCTTCACATGCCCGCTCGCGGTGAGCTTGCTGATGCTCGATGGACCCTCGGCGCCGTAGCTGACAACGACCTGATCGGCCCATACGGTCAGATCGCTGCGCGTCACCACGACATCGCCGCTGAAGGTCGCCAGATGCTGGGATTCGTCGGCGACGAACTTGTCAGATGTGATGTTGACGGCTCCGGCCGTGGCGCCGGTCAAGATAGCGATGGTGGCTATGAGCAGCGCAAGGCGGCGGATCATGGGCTGGCCTCCGGCAGCCCGGGAGCCGTGAAGGTGACGCGCTCGAGCGTCAGCACCTGGGCATTGCTGTCATAGCTCATATTGGCGGCATTGAGCTTTGCCCCATTCCGGAAATCAAAGGCCACCGGCCCTTTGGCGACGATGAGGCCCGAGCCCAGATCGGCTTCGAGTTCGGTCAGCGTGCCGTGAAGCCCGGCACTGTCGGTCACCGTTGCCGTGCCGGGCACCGTGAAGACCTGCTTGTCGGTGTCTGCATTGGCGATCGGTGCATCGAGATGCAGCGTCGGATGGCCGGGCCGCTCGAGCGTAAGCAGAGCGTTCTCCATCGCGATCAGATGCGCGTTCGCGATGGGGGCCCGCGCCTGTTTGGCGCTGGCAGAATAGTGCGCACCATTGCTTCCGGTCGCCGAATATTGCGGGCTGTCGACGACCAGCGCACCGCGGTCGATGCGGATGCCGGAAACCCCGTATTGGTGCAGCGTATTGGTCACATAGATCTCGGCTGCGAGCACGACGAATGCTGCGACGCCCGCTGCCGGGACCAGCAGCCGCAGCACCCCGATGATGCGGTTGCGTGCGGTGAGGTCGTGCAGGATCGCGCTGCGCTGGTCGAGCGTATCGGTGCGCGCGAGCGTCATCACGAATGGGCGAAGATGTCCTCTTCGTCCCAGCCGAGCAGGTCGAGCTCGATGCGGGCCGGAAGGAAGCGGAAGCAGGTCTCGGCCAGCTCCAGGCGGCCCTCGCGCCTCAGCATGCGGTCGAGGTGACGCTTGATGTCGTGGAGATAGAGGACGTCGGACGCCGCGTAGTCGAGCTGCTGGTCGGTGATCTTGTCGGCGCCCCAGTCCGAGCTCTGCTGCTGCTTGTTCATGTCGACATTGAGCAGCTCGCGGGCGAGGTCCTTGAGGCCGTGCCGGTCGGTATAGGTGCGCACCAGCTTGCTCGCGATCTTGGTGCACCAGACGGGGCCGGTGACGACGCCGAAGCGGTGCTTGAGCACCGCGATGTCGAAGCGCGCGTAATGAAAGATCTTGGTCCGGTTCGGATCGGTGAGGAGCGACACCAGATTCGGCGCTTCGCGCAGATCCTGGGGGATCTGGACCACATCGGCGCTGCCGTCGCCGGGCGAAAGCTGAACGACGCAGAGCCGGTCGCGACGCGGATCGAGCCCCATCGTCTCGGTGTCGATGGCCACTTCGCGGCCGTAGCGGGACACATCGGGAAGGTCGCCCCGGTGCAGTCGGGTGGTCATGGATGCCCCTCGAAATCGGCCTAGGTGGCTGGTTTGCCAGAACATCTGGGCGTTGGAAAGGCCGCGGGCGGCGGCCCGGCGGAGGGCTCAGACATCGGCCAGCTCAAGTATTCGCAAATTGAACCAAATTAACTGAACGGGAATAACATAGGTCCATACATAGCGGTGCACTCTAAGGCGCCCTCGTAGTCTTCCGGGGGCGTGCGTCACCAAGGGGCTTTTCAATATGTCGACTATCGCTCGCTTTATGCGCGACGATTCCGGTGCGACGGCTATCGAATACGGGCTGATTGCGGCCCTGATCGCCGTGGGAATCATCGCCGCTGCCACCGCTCTGGGCGGCAGCCTGTCCGACCTCTTCAACCGCATCAGCGGCAAGCTCAACGCTGCCGGCACCTGATCGGTCCGTTCCCCAACACGCGAACGGGGGGCGCCCAGCGCCCCCCGTTTTTGTTTGTGGCCGTGAAATCGGCTTATTCGGCCGCCTGCATCCGCTTGGGCAGCACCCAATTGGGGCGCGGGAAGTGGCAGGTGTAGCCGTTGGGATATCTGACCAGATAATCCTGGTGCTCGGGCTCGGCCTGCCAGAATGGACCGGCCGGCTCGACCTCGGTCACCACCTTGCCGGGCCACAGGCCCGAGGCGTCGACGTCGGCGATGGTGTCGAGCGCCACCTGCTTCTGTTCGTCCGAGGTATAGTAGATCGCCGAGCGGTAGGACGTGCCGCGGTCATTGCCCTGCCGGTTCTTGGTCGAGGGATCGTGGATCTGGAAGAAGAATTCGAGGATCTTGCGGTAACTGATCACATCGGGGTCAAAGATGATCTCGACCGCCTCGGCGTGGCTGCCGTGGTTGCGATAGGTGGCATTGGGCACATCGCCCCCGGAATAGCCGGTGCGGGTTGAAATCACCCCCTTGTAGCGGCGCAGCAGATCCTGCACGCCCCAGAAGCAGCCGCCGGCGAGGATTGCGGTTTCTCGTCTTGCCATTCAGTCCTCCTGTGATGCCGTCTATGTAGGTTAGCACCCGATCACCCGCCATGCACGAGCAGGAGACGGCAGGACACGAATGATGGGGTTCCCGTTCACGCGTCCGCGAGCGCGGCGCGTTCCGAACCAAACGCGGCTTCTCCTATTCGGAGGCCGGCTCCGGCGCGTCGGCCTTGGCCTTTTCGCGGCGCGTCTGCCAATCCGCACGAAGCTTGCGCAGGGTTTCGCGGCTCGTGTCCGCGAGGAGCGCCAGATGGCCGAGCGGGGTTCGCGCCGCGGCAAGCGTGTTCAGAACCACGCTCTGATTGGCAAAGCGCAGCTTGAAGGGTTCCGCGCCGCAGAGAAAATCCACGAGCTTCAGGCCGTGGTCGATTGACCAGCAGACATAGTCGACCATCAGCAGCATGCCGGGCGAGCCGCGTTCGAACTCGCGATCATAGGTGGTGAGGAACGCCATCATCGTGCCGCGCTCGACGAAATTGACCGAGATGGCGATGACCGCTCCGGCGCATTCCAGCACGAAAATCCGGAGTACGCCGGCGGCGCGCAGCGCATCGATCAGCGCGGGAAGGGTGGCATCCTTTTCGTCGAACAGCGCCGATTCGAGGGCATTGGCCTCGAGCCATTTGCGCTTGAGCTCGCCCAGGCGGTCGAGCACGGGTCGGACATCCTCCTGGGGGTTTAGCAGGCGGAAGGTGACCGGGCCGGTCTCTTCGAGCGCCTTGCGGCCGCGGCGGTAATTCTGCCGCGTCTTTTTCGACTGGCTCTCGAGCCAGGCGGCACCGGTGGTGAACTCACCCGTGACGCGGAAGCTGACCTCCTGGCGGTGGTTAGGCTGCAGGGCTGGACGCGCCGTGCCGATACTCGTGCCGAGAATGCGCGCCTCCGCGTGCGGCAGGAGCCTGTTCAGCATCGCGAGGTCGTAGCCCCCAAGCCGGGCGACCTGCCGCCAGGCATCGAGGATCGCTGGCGCGGGACAGTCCCGCGCCCGCAGGATATCGCCATAATCGGTGAAGCCGAGAGCCGCCCATTCGAGCCAGCGCAGGCCGCGACGTCGGGAGATCGCAAATGGCAAGACTGCGACGAGACGGTCACCGCGCCAGACGAGACCAATCCGCAGGCTGACGCTGGCTTTGTCGGGCAAGGCCGACCACCAGGCATCGATCCAGGCATGGTTCTGGAAGGCGAGTCCATCGAGCTCGTGCCAGAGCGCGGTCCAGGCGGGTTCGACCTGCCTTAGCCGTTCGCCCGTCTGCACGATCTCGATGTGGGTCGCCGTCGCTGCTTCGACGATGGGGGAATGCACGTTCATGTGGGCGGCTGCTCCGTTCGCGCCCGATCGGTCGGCCGCAGCGGCCGCACCCAGCGCACGATATGCCCGCCCATGCGAATGAGCGGCAGGATGTAGAGGCCGAACAGCGACTGGTACTCGCGCACGTCGCGATCCATCAGTCCGAACTTGAACGTCTCGTCGCGCTCGGGCACGCACGCCGTTCCGAACAGCCGGTCCCAGAACGAAAACAGCAGCCCGAAATTCTTGTCGTAGTGGCGCGGGTTCACGCTGTGGTGGAGCTGGTGCCAGTGCGGGCTGAGAATGACATTGTCGAGCGCACCGAACGAAATCTTGAAATGCGTGTGGCGCACGAAGTCCATCATCAAGAGGTTACGCATCACATAGACATTGATGCCGAACACCGTCGCCTCGACCGGGTCGAGCGAGATCACCGTCCAGATACCGAAGCATATACCCGGGATGACGCCGTCCCAGGCGCGGTTCATCAGATCGTCGAGCGGATGCACCCGATCCTTGGTGATGCCGACCAGCACTTCAGCCGAGTGATGCACCTTGTGCAGCTCCCACAGGATCGGGATTTTGTGCTGCGCCAGGTGGTAAAGATAATAGGACAGGTCGTAGGCGATGATCATCGTGACCGTGAAGATGACGATGATCAGCGGTGTCGGTTCACCGGGGATCAGCGTGCCATCGATATGGAACACCGCTCTGATCAGCTGGTTGACACCGAAGGCGGTGCCGGCGACAAAACTGAACCCGAGCGGAATGAGGATCACCGGCATCAGGAAATGCTTGGTGATCCAGAACAGCGCGTCGGCCCTGGCCGAGGGATGGAGGATGACTTCCTTGGGCAGGGCGAATTCGAAGAAGCCGCCGAACGATTTGTGCTCCTCGACCTTCCAATAGGCGAACAGCGCACTGCCGAAGGCGGTGAGGAACAGCAGGCCCGCGGCGGCCCCGTTGGGGTTCATGATCTTTGCGGCGGCAAGCTGCCAGATATCGGCAAGCGTCATGCATCTGCTCCATCGAACGCCGCACGAACGGCGGATCGGAGGGCCAGCGGCGCTGAGGCTGTGGCTCGTGTGCGCCGCGTGCACCTCGCCTGCCGCTTGATCGCAGATTGCGCGCCCGATGGCCCGCCTTTTGTCCTCGGATGTTTAACAGCGGCCGCGTGGTAAAGGGGGCCCGTCAGCGGCGAGCGAGCGGCTCGAGCCTCGTCGTGACGCCCCCGGCGCCGACGAGGCCCCGCCAGCTGATGCGGGTTGCAGCGAGCTTGATGCCAAAACGCGGCGACACCCACCCAGTCGATGGCTCGTCTTCGGCCCCGGCGGTCACGGAGACGTGCTCATTCGGCATTTGTATCGAAAGCAATGGAGTTGCGCCGTCACGGATGGTGACCGTTGCGCCATCGGAAGTGGCATCGAGGCCGGGTGCAAGCTGGAACACGATTTCAGACTCGCGGTCCATGCCGATGAGTCGATCGACGATGGCGATCGAGTTGCCGCGTCGCTCGACCTGCCGCTCGTGCAGGACGCCGTATCGCGTCTTGTAGCCGTCATGCTGCATGCGAATGCTCCAGTCGGGCTCGGGGCGAGTCTCTTCAACCCGAGCCTTTGCCTTCAGCGACCAGTTGAAGGGGCCGGCCATCAGGCTCTGGCTTTCACCCCGAAGATTGAGGGTGTTGTGCGCCGGCGTCGACCGGAACCAGTCGCGCCACATGCCGCCCGAGCCATAAAGATAGGTGCCGGGATCGACCAGTACGGGGCGGCCGTCGATGGCAAGCGTGATCGCGCCGGCATCCGCGTGGCCATGCGCGGCAATGGCCAAATAGCCGAGCGGGCCGTGATCGAGGGTAAACTCGACAGCCCGTCCGGCGAGAGTGCCGCGCCAGATCGTCAGGCCACCGGCATCGAAGGGTTTCAGCCCTTGCGGAGATGCACCCGCGTGGTCCGCTGATGCGAACAGCGCCGATCGCAGGGCGTCGCCCGCGCTGGGGAGAGCGGTCCCGCCGAGAATGCCAACGATGGCGGCACCCACCGAGCCCGCATAGCCCGTCTCATCTCCAAGCGTGAGCGCTCGGCCCTCGTCGTCGTCTCCGAACCGCAGTGGTCCGAGCCAGCGAACGAACTCCGCGAAGGCGAGGAGGCGATCCGATGCCGGCGTGTCAAATGGTGTGCCGGCCTGCCTCGCGGCATCGACGCAGAGCAGCGCGAGCTCCGCCGTGAACGCCGCATAGGTCGGGCTCTGTTCGGCCCCGGCGCCGTCGGGCAATATCTGCTTGCCGATCTGCCGGGCGAGCTTTGCCTCCGGCGCCGCCGGGCTTCCACCCAAAGCCCGCGCGATGAGAGCTTCGCCAGCGAGCTCGGCGACCCGGTGGTTGTTGGCCGATGAAAACAGCGATGGAAAACGGTGCAGCCAGAAGGCGCTGGCCGCGAGGATCTGGCTGATACGGTCCTGCGTTGGCCGGCCGAGCCGAACGCCAAGCAGCGAATGGACGGCAATCAGGCTGATCGCCCGCACGGCGACTTCTATACCTGAGGCCCAGCCGACTCCTATGAAGGGCGGATTTGCCGCGTACCAGCTTGCGACAGCAGAGTCGATCGCGCCGACCGCCTGCGCGTCGTCTTCGATGAGCGCTGCGGCCGCCAGCACCGGCAGCATCTGCAGCCGGTTGAATTCCCAGACGTACTTGACGTCGCCGAGGCCGCCGCCGTGCCGGTAGTTAATGTCGAAGCAATAGGCATCGCCGGGCCAAAGGCCGCCCGTCACGGGGTCGAGCCGCCACGCCTCCGCCGGAAACAGATCTCCGGGGTCGCGGCGGGGCCAGTCTCTTGCCAGCGCCGAGAATGCCCCTGCCAGATATCTGTCGGCCGCCGCGCGGATGGAGGCGCGCTGCTCGGACGTCGCGCCACCGAGGCGCTGAGGCCATTGCGGAAATGCGGCCCGAAGCGGCCGCGCGGCATAGCGGTCCCAGCCCTCGTGCCGGCCGCGCGACACGGCCTGGCGTCCGCGCTCGATCACGCGGTGCGCGATCTCCGCCGGCGACATGCTGCGCAGGCGCCTGAGGGTCCAGCCGATATTCATGCTTGGGACATACACCATGCTTCGAGAAATTGGGCGGCGGGCTGCGTCGGCTTTCGGCCCGCGCGGTTAACATGGCGATATAGGGAGACTCCCATGCGCCTGCCCATATCCGCCGTCCTGTTCCTCGGCCTCGCCGTAAGCGCGACCGCCGCGCCCCTCACGCTGCATCGCGGAGTCGGCGTGCATGAATGGCTCAACTGGTCGCCGGTCACCGCCGACAAGAAATATGTCTGGCCGCCTTACCGCGGCATTTCCGATTGGCTGGCCGGCTATCGGTCTGCGAGCGACTGGCCGGCGGGTGACGAATTCGTGCGCATCCGCGCGATGGGGTTCGACTTCATCCGCCTCAGCGTCGATCCGGGTCCGCTGCTCGCCAGCAGCGGCAAGAAGCGGCAACAGGCCCTCGATATCCTCAAGGCCGACGTGATGCAGGTCGCCGCCTCCGGCCTCAAGGTCGTGTTCAACCTGCAGGCGGTGTCGCAAGTCCCCGCTTACAGCATGGATATAGTCAATGCTGGATCATCGAGTGCAGGCGTTGCACGCTACCGCGAGATGACGGCGGACGTCGCGGGCATGCTCGCCCCGATCGGCACGGACAAGGTTGCGCTCGAGCCGTTCAACGAGCCGGCCTATTATCCGTGCGACACCAAGGGTCACGGCGACTGGCAGAAGGTGATGAAGGCCGAGGTGGCGGCGATCCGCGCTGTGAGCCCGGACCTCACCATTGTCGCGACGGGGGCTTGTGGGGGCAGCGTCGACGGCCTCGTCGATCTCGATCCAAGCTTCGATGATCCCAACATCCTCTACAGTTTCCACATGTACGATCCGCACACCTTCACCCATCAGCGGCTCGACGATCCGCAGATGTTCGGCTCGGGCCTGCCCTGGCCGCCCAGCGCGTCGACGCCTGATCAGGTGATCGCCGCGCTCAAGGCGCGCATGGATGCGGCGGGCATCGATCCGGGCGCCGAGGCTTCGAACCTCGAGCTGGTCGCTCCGATTGTCGCCAAATATTTCCGCGACAATTGGGACGAGGCTGCGCTCGCGGCGCGGTTTGATGATGCCGTGCAATGGGCCAAGGCTCACGATATTCCGCCGCAGCGCCTGTTCATGGGCGAGTTCGGCGCAATCCTGATGTCGGACGATGGCCGCACGGGCGCCGCGGATGCCGACCGGCTGCGCTACCTGACCGATGTCCGCACCGACGCCGAGGCGCGCGGCATCATCTGGTCGGTGTGGGAATATTCCAATCCCTTCGGCATGACCGTGATCCTGCCCAAGGGTCCGGCGGTGCCGGACCCCGAATTGCTCGGTGCTCTCGGGCTTCAGTAGCGCGAGATATCGAGCCGCTGGTCGATGAAGGCGCGCTTGCCGGCGCGCCCGCCCGCCAGCTGCTCGACCTGGACCACGTCGAAGACGATCTTGTTGCCGGTTCGCTGCGTCAGATCTGCAGCGACGCGCAGCGCATCGTCCTGCGTGCCGTCGCAGGTGGGGATGTAGCGGATGGTGACCGCACCCGGCGCCTGCTGATGGAACTGGTATTCCTCGATGCCCTTGAAATAGCGCGGGCTGTCGGGGGTGAAGTCGATGGTGACGACGCGATTGCCTTCGGCGGAAATCAGGAAATCGGGCTTTCGCCGCGGAATGATGCGCTCGACCTTGAGGCGCTGACCATTGGCAACCGAGGGTAGCTCCACCAGCGTCGCGCGATCCTCGGTATCGTAGCGCACAAAGGGGCTCGCGAAGGTGAGAAAGCCTGTGCCGACGAGCCTGCCCTCCTGGCCGGGCTCGGTGATCGGCTGGCCGTCATTGTCCACCAGCTCGGCACACCCATAGAGCGGGTCGAAGACATAGGTGCCGCGATCGTCGATCTCGCGCGCGAACAATGCCTTCTCGCTGAGGCCGTAGAAATTGGCGATCGGCACCGGCCCCAGGATTTCGGCGATGGTCTTGCGCTGGTGGCCGTAGAGCGGCTCCGAGATCGGCAGGATGCCCTCGAGCGGCCGCTTCAGCCGGCGGCCGATGCGCGACATGTGCCGGCACATGAGCTCGATGGCCGACGGATAGCCATAGAGATAGACGAGCTCGTGGCGATCGATGAGGTCGATGTAGCGGCCCACATCTTCATGCGTCATCGGATAGACCGAGAGCCGCAGCTCGCGCAAAGCCGGCTCCCACTCGACCGTGCGCGTGCCGTCCTTGTTGAGGCCGAAGCCACGCAGCACGATCTTGGGCGTCTCTTCGCGGAAGCCGACGCGGCTCCAATTGTCGTAGACGAAGGCCATCTCGCGGCCGCTGCGGTCCTTGTCGAGATAGAAGGTGAAGGGACGTTCCCCGTTCGAGCCGCTGGTGTCACCGAGGTCGGCATTGGCCTTGGGCATCGTGAGCAGCCCATCACCTGCCGCGCGCAGCTCTTCTTTGCGCAACACCGGCAGACGGCGGAGATCCTCGGGCAGCGCGGACGAAAAGTCGAAGCCACGGCCCAGATGCGCGTCGAACAGCTCGCGGTAGAACGGGCTGCCGGCATGCGCCTTCTGCAGCAACGAGCGCAGGTAATGGAGATGCTGCTCGGCGGCATAGGCCGGATCGGCATTGGCGCGCGCGATGCGCTCCCGCCATTGGCGATAGGTCCGGCCGAATTTGAGCCGGGTCGGCATCAATGAAACAATCGGTGCCAGTGACCGCCGAACCGCGGTCGGGCTGCGCACGTAAGCACCACGTGCAATATCCAAAATACTCAATTCCGGGCTCCCTCTTGCCTCAGAAACTCATCCACTCTCCGGCCAGTTCGTATTCGACCGGGTTCATCGTGCGTTTGAAGCGGGTGTACCCATCACCGTGCTTCATCCCGCCGACATCGAAGCCGACGACCCCTCGACGCTTCAATTCCAGAATAATATTCCACATCAAAAAATTGCCGGCATTGAGCTTCCGGCCGGCCGGGCCGAACCAGCCGACATGATATTCCGCCATCTGTCCGAAGCGGACCACGGACATGCCGGCAACCGGCTCGCCCTCGCTCAGGAGGCGAAACACCAGAACCTTGCCGGCAGCATTGCTCTTCAGCACACGAAGCATCTGTGCGCTGAAAGCGGAAAAGCCCTTCTCCTGCATGTTCTCGAGATGGCGCGCGATCATCCATTCATAGGCCTCGGCGGTCTCGGAAATCTCGAGCTGAGCGCCCAGCTTCTCGGCGTTACGCACGCGGTTGCGGAAGGTCGAGCTCATCCCGGCCCAGAGTTCGTCTTCGGTCCGCGTCAGATCGATGCGGCCCGAGAGCCAGGATTGCGAGGCTCGACGGCGATAGCCCGACTGGCGGAGCAGATGCTCCGACCGCTCTCCCGCATCGAGCGCGGGCGCGACCAGCAGCGGCGCGGTCCAGAGCCGGCCGAAATGGCGACGCAAGGTAAGGTAGACCGAAAGGATGTCCGCTTCGGACGGATTGGCCACAAGAAAGAGCGGGCCGCGGTTGACGCGGTTCAGAAGCGTGAGGCCGAAACGCCGCAACTGGAGCACGGTCACCATCGCCAGTGGAGTGCCGTTCCGGCCGAAGACTAGGCGGCGCGGGGTCCAGCCGCTCGCGGCCTTGGCCTCGCCATAGGCAAAGGCCTGCGGCAAATGCGGGATGGCACAGGCGCCGAGCATCGCGTCCCACTCTGCGGCGTCCGTGACTTCGCGGACGTCGAGCATCGTCTCGGCAGCGCTCTCTGGGCTCGCCGCAATATTGGATCCAGCGCTGGTCAGATGATAGGCCACGGATCAACGTCCACTGCGGGTCTAATATTTATTGCGATCAGCTTTAGGGTCGAAGTGTAGTCCGGCGAAACTGAAGCTCGCCGTAGCGTTAATTCGCGGCACTTTTCCACACCCCGCGCATCGCTTGCGCGTACGGGGCGAGGTCGAGGCGGCTTCGGTGAAACGCCAGGGCCGCCACGCCAAGTCGGTTGCGCAGGGCCTCATCGGTGACGACGCGCCGCAATGCGTTGGCGAGTCCGTCGAGGTCGCCGGCATCGACCAGAAGCCCGGTCTCGCCATCGGTAACGATATCAGTCACCGCGCCCACGCGCGTGGTGACCACCGCGAGACCCGCGGCCATTCCTTCGATCACCGACATCGGCAAATTCTCGGCGAAAGACGGGAGTACGAGGATATCGGCGCGCGAGATCAACTCGGCGACCTGCCGCTCGTCGCACCAGCCGGGAAAATCAATGCGGTCCGTGAGACCGAGGCCGCTGGCGGTTGCGCGCGCCTCGTCAACCTCGCCGTCGCCCGCAATCGTGGCGTGCCAGTGGGGCACATCGAGCATGCGGCTCAGCGCGTGCGTCAACTGCGGCACGCCCTTGCGGGCGCCGACGCGGCCGAGAAAGAGAATGCGTGCCGTTCCGTCCCCCGGCTTGCGAGGCAGCGTCGGTGCTGCGGTCGCGTTGGGAACGATGACCACGCGGGCTTCGGGACAGCGGGCGAGGACCATATCGCGCCAGACATTGCCGAGGACGATTACCTGCGCGGCGCCGCCAAACATCTTGCGGATGGCGCGATTGAGACGGGTGTCGCGCTCGCTCCAGAACTCGCCGTAGTTCGCCCCATGCAGGTGCAGCACATAGGGAATGTCAAGCGAGTGCGCGAGCCGCGAGATGATCAGCTTGCGGTAGGTGCTGCCATAGCTCGAAAGGTTGATGTGAATGACGTCGAGGCGACCCGCGGCTTTGAGGCCGAGCATCCGCGCCACGAAATTGGCGAGATGGATCGGCGACAGGGCGATGGAGCCGGTCCCGCGCGTCGCCACGAACTTTGCCGTAACCTCGGCGGCACTGTGTCGCTCAAGTTCGCCGCGCAAGGCGTGCATGATGCGGTCGATACCGCCGCGTCCCTTTTGTCCACCCGGGGTGGCGACGAGGACATTGAGCGGCTTGGTCTGGGTCGTGAGGCGCTGCAACATTGCGCTGGCCTAGCGCGACGCAGCCGTTGATGTGAAGTGAACCCTGACGACAGGGTTTACGTGGGAGCAATTGCTTACAATTGTGCCGTTCACCTTGTCGGCCGCTTTGGCTCGCCAGGGGCGCGCGATCGGCTTACGGCACGATATCGGCCCATCGGCGACTGCGAGATTTCTGCAGTGTTGCGATCCACTCTCATTTACGCCCCGGCAATGCTGCTGACGCGGCTGTCGTCGCTTCTGCTGCTGATTTTTGCCACACGTCTCGTCGATCGCGCCGAGTATGGTTACTTGACGCTGGTCGTCACCGTCGGCGAGTTCACCGACGTCGCCGTTACCAGCTGGCTGCGGATCGCGCTGCTGCGGCTCGGCGGCAAGGGTGACATCACCCGCGGCACGCTGATGCTGGCGATCCGCGTCGTCGCGACCACGACACTGATCGGCGTGCTCGCCGCCGCCTTCGCCTCGCGCTTCATCACCCCGGACCGCTGGGGTGAATTTGCGACCGCCGTGAGTGCCTATCTGGCTGTCAGCGCCTTCAGCCGCTTGGCCCTGACCATCCTCCAGATGCAGCAGCGGCACACGGTCTACTCGCTGCTCGAATCCACCCGTGCCCTGCTGCAGCTGGTGCTGCCTTTGGCAGCGGCGCTTCTGGTTTCTCGGTCGTTTATCGTCATGTCGCTGGCCTCGAGCACCGCGATCCTCCTCGCCGGCAGCGGGGCCGCTTGGGCCGCCAGCCGAGCCCTCGTTCCGGGCCGGGCCCGCTTCACCCATCGTGAGCTGTTCGCTCTCGGCATCCCGCTTCTTGCGGTGGCCGCGGCGGGCTTCGGCCTCAACAGCGTCGAGCGCGTGATGCTGAAGATCTATTATGACGCGGGCGCGGTCGCCGTGTTCGCTGCCGCCTATGCTCTGGCCCGCCAGCCCATCGATACGATCGCCAATGCCATCAACATGGGCGGTTTCCCCGAGATGGTGAGCCTCTTTGATCGCGAAGGGCCAGACGCGGCAGCGCGGCATCTGGGCGCGCAGATGTCCCTGCTGGGCCGCTTGAGCTTTCCCGTCGTCGCGATGATCATGGTGCTGGGTCCCGAGATCAGTACGCTGTTCCTGCCCGCTGGCTATCACCAAAGCGCAGCGATTCTGTTTCCGCTCGTCGCGCTCAATGTCCTCGCCGCCAATTTCACGACCTTCGTCTTCGAGAACGTGATCCACGCGCACAAGAAACTGTGGCTGCTGATGTGGTCGATCGGGCCGGCGTCCCTCATGACCATCACGCTCTCCATCCTGTTGATCCCCAAATTCGCTGAGATCGGCGCGGCTTTGGCGCTGCTGGGTGGCACGCTCACCAGCCTCAGCGTCGTGATCATTGTGTCGCGCCGGCTGATGGTGGTGCCCGTCCCGTGGCGGGACCTTGGAACCTCGCTGGGCGTCGCCGTCGCGACCGGACTGGCAGCCTGGCTCACGAGCCGCCTGCTCGGAGACGTGCCGGCGTTCTTCCGCCTGGCGCTTCCGGGCCTTGTCGGGGTCACGGTGTTTTTGGGATTGCACACACTGCTCCACCCCGTCGCGACGCGCGCGCTCGCGACCAAGGTGAAGATGCGGTTGGGATTGGCCTAGATCAGCCGCGAGCCCGGCGGTTGCGGTATTCCTGCAGCAGCAGTCCCGCATAGGCCGTGTTGGTCTCGTAGTACCGGCGCCACAGGCGCCTGGGCTCCTGCAGCACGCGGAACAACCATTCGAGACCGAGCGCCTGGACCAGCCGCGGCGCCCGCGCCACCTTGCCCGCATAGACGTCGAAGCTGCCGCCCACGCCCATGATGAAGCTTGGCGCCAGCGCGGTGCGATACTGGCTGAGGAAGCGCTCCTTGCGCGGCGTCGGCATGGCGACGAACAGGCAGTCGGCACCCGAGGCATTGATCTCCGCCACGATGTCCTGGTCCTGCTCGGGCTTGAAATAGCCGTCATGCAGGCCGGCGACCCTCAGCCGCGGATGTTCGCGGTCGATACGCGCCATCACGCGGTCGAGCACGATCTGCTCCGCCCCGAGCAGGTAAGGCCGATAACCGCGCTGCTCGCAGAGCGCAAAGAGATTGAGCATGATATCGACGCCCGCGACTCGCTCGGGCAACTCGACGCCACACAGGCGCGCCCCCCAGAGCACGCCCGCGCCGTCGACATTGACCAGATCGGCGCGCGATACGTCCTCGCGCAGCTCCTCACTCTTTTGCATGTTCACGAGCTTGGCGACATTGACCACTGTGTGGTGGAGGGGCTTGTGGTTGGCCATCGCCTCGTCGGCAAGTGCCAGCGTTTCCGTCATCGTCAGGGCATGGAGCGGCGAACCGAGAAAGCTTCGCCGCCGCTGCTTGAGAACCGGATGCTCGGCCCAATTTGCCGTGGCGATGCTCACGCTGCATTCTCCGTGATGCGCACGACGTTGCGTGCGGCGCGCGACTTGGCGCCCTCGATGCGGGCGTCGGGCTTGCGCGCCTTTCGCCAGGTCCAAAGCCCGCGGGTGTCGACGAGCTTCTTATCCTTGAGCGACTCCGGATCGATGAAGTTGAACTGCCGGTGGTCGACCAGCAGCACGACGATGTCGGCCTTGTCGATCGCGC
>Ga0068853_100001022_pt1 | contig 19725 bp, 12 predicted proteins | sample KBSCornC32_FD_65655 | JGI IMG/M metagenome (GOLD analysis project Ga0068853, IMG submission 65655) | Corn rhizosphere microbial communities from Kellogg Biological Station, Michigan, USA - KBS Corn C3-2 | ecosystem: Host-associated > Plants > Roots > Rhizosphere > Soil ...
GAAAAGCCGTTCGACACCGGCGACGCCTACAGCCCGATCGACTTCGACTCCTTTTCGCATGCCACCCTCGCCCGTTTCCCCTACGTGATCACCGGCCGCGCCGCCTGGAACAGCGAAGCGCCCGCGGGCTTCAGGCGGGTCGCCGCCACCCCCTCCTACATCCTCTGGAAGCGCACCGGGACGCCGCCCGAGAACCGCCGCGTCCTACTCGAGGGGACCGAACCGGCCGCGCACGCGGATTGCGCCTCCCCGGAGATCCGCATCCTCCTGGCCAGCGGCGGCCGCGCCTCGCTCTTCCCGGCGGCGGTGATCGGCGGCAAAGCTCATTGGAGCCCCTCGACCGAACTCGAAGCCGCCCAGAGCGCCTCGCAGACGCTGCGCCTTCCCAGCGGCCGCTGGCGCCTCTCGATCCAGTACTTCTCCCCCTTCGACCTGACCTTGAGCGCGCCCGGCCTCGAACAGGATCTGCCGGCCGCGCTCGACGGCCAGCGCCCGAACACGATCAGCCTCGCCAACGAGGGTCAGTTCTGGCCGGCGGGTGAGATCACGAGCAAAGGCGCCCCGATCGGCTTCCAGATCAGCGCCGAGAACCCGAGCACCTTGCAGCGTCTCAGCGGCTACTCAGGCACGGCGACTCTGGGCGAGCTGGTAGCCGTTCCGGCCAAGCCCCGCCGGATCGTGCCGCTCAGCCAGGCGTGCAACGGCTGGATCGACTGGTACGAATCAGCCGAAGTTCCCTAGGAAGCGGCCTTCGCCGCCATCCGCTCCGGAGACACCCGCACCACGTCCCAGACCAGCCCGACCTTCTCCAGCGAATCGATCACGATTGCCGATGGGTCGAGCTGCCAGCGGCCGAGGCCGTGGGTGGCGGAGGTCGGGAAAGCGTGATGGTTGTTGTGCCAGGCCTCGCCGAAGGTCGGGATCGCGATCAGCGCCAGGTTGCGCGACTCATCGGTCGTCTCGAAGTCGCGGTTTCCGAAGACGTGGCAGAGCGAGTTGATGCTGTAGGTGAAGTGGTGCAGGACGAAGACGCGGACGAGGCCCCCCCAGAGGAGGCCGGTTACCGCGGCGAAGAAGGTGCCGCCGATCAGCCAGCCGAGCGCGAAGGGCAGGAAGAGGCCGCCGATCGCCCAGATCAGGAAGGTGCGGTCGACCCAGTTGATCACCGGGTCTTTGATCAGGTCCGGGGCGAAGCGTTCCTTGTTGCCGCGCTGCGTGTGGATGAAGAGCCAGCCCATGTGGGCGTGGAAGAGGCCGCGCATCGCACCCGACCAGCCGTGGCCGTGATCGACGTGGGGACTGTGCGGATCGCCCTCTTCGTCGGAGAAGGCGTGGTGCTTGCGGTGGTCGGCGACCCAGGAGATCACCGGCCCCTCGATCGCCGCCGAGCCGAGGATCGCCAGCAGGCCGTGCAGCCAGGTCTTCGCCTTGAAGCTGCGATGGGTGAGGTGGCGGTGGAAGCCGACCGTGATCCCCATCCCGGTGAAGAAGTACATGCCGCAGAAGAGAAGGACGTCGCTCCAGTGCAGGGCCTTGCCCCAGACCTGCCATCCCGCCAGGCCGATCGCGACGAAGGGCACCAGCGTCACCAGGCCGGTGATGATGCGGTCGCGGGTCTCGTTGGCGACCGGCTGAATATCTGAGGGGAGGACTCCGCTGGCTGACATGATCGGCGCCGATCATACGGTCTGAGGCACAGGGAAAGGTAAAGTCGCGCCCGCCCTCGACAACCTTCCGCCGAAAGGAGCCGCGGCTTGGCGTTCTCCAGCACCGCCCCACTGCGTCGCGAGATCGAAGCGCGCATACCCGACAGACCCTTCACGGTCGAGTTCTGGGACGGCACGCGACTGCCCTCCACCGACGGCGACGGTCCGACCTTCTACGTGCGCTCTCCCCGCGCCGCCGCCCATGTCCTGCGCGCCCCGGGCCAGCTCGGGCTCGGCCGCGCCTACGTCAGCGGCGAGATCGAGGTCGACGACATGGATGCAGTGATCGCGCTGCTCGACGGCTGGGATCCCCCCAAGCTCGAGGGCGCCGACAAGCGCGCCCTGCTGCTCGGCGCGGTGCGCGCCGCCGGCATCACCAAGCCGCCACCGCGGCCGCAGGCAGAGCTGCGTCCCAGCGGCAAGCGCCACAGCAAGGAGCGCGACGCCCGCGCCGTGCGCCACCACTACGACGTCTCCAACGAGTTCTTCGAGCTCTTTCTCGGCGAGACGATGGTCTACAGCTGCGCGATCTTCTCGCGCGGCGCGACAACCCTGAAGGAGGCCCAGGAGGAGAAGCTGGAGACGGTCGCCCGCAAGCTGGCGTTGAAGGAGGGCGATCGGGTGCTCGACGTCGGCTGCGGCTGGGGCGGCTTCCCGCTCTGGGCGGCGACCAAGCATGGCGCGAGCGTCGTCGGCATCACCCTCTCCGCCCCGCAGGCCGAAAAGGCCCGCGAACGAGCGGAGGAAGCCGGTGTCGCCGACCGGGTCGAGATCCGCGTGATGGACTATCGCGACCTCGCCGGCAGCGGCGAGCGCTTCGACGCGATCGCCTCGATCGGCATGGTCGAGCACGTCGGCGCTTCCCAGATCGACGTCTACGCCCAGACCCTGGCCGGACTGCTCGAGCCGGGCGGGCGCCTGCTCAACCACGGGATCACCCGCCTGCGCCACACCGACGCCGAGGCGGGCGCCTTCTCCGAGCGCTACGTCTTCCCCGATGCGGCGCCGTTGCACCTCTCGCGCAACCTGATGGCGCTCGAACGGGCCGGCTTCGTCACTCACCACGTCGAGGACTTCGCCCCTGACTACGCCGAGACGCTGCGCCACTGGGCCCAGAACCTCGACGACAACCTCGAGGAGGCGATTCGCCTCGCCGGCCCGGAACGCGTGCGCGTTTGGCGCCTTTACCTGCGCGCCGCGCGCAACGGCTTCCTTTCAGGCTTCACCTCGATTTACCAGGCACGCTGCAGCCTCGCTTAACCCCAGCTTCTTCCCGAGAGCCCGTAAACGAGCTAGTTTTTTTGGGTGGCCACTGCGGCGCCGGCGAAGCGGGGAAAGCATTCGAACTGGTTGGAAGTCGTCGCCGATCCGGTGCGCTTGCAGATCCTGCGCAGGCTGAGCCGGGTCGACGACGCTACGACCGCGGAGCTGGCGAGCGACAGCCCGGCCAGCTACCAGACGCTGCGCCGCCACCTCGAGGCTCTGGAGGCCTTCGGAGTGATCCACACGCGGGCCGGTACCAGCGGAGGCGCATCGGGACGGCCGGCGGCCCGATTCAGCCTTGATCCGGCTTTACGCGAGAGCGTCCGCTCGGCCATAGACGGTCGAGCCAGCTAGGCATCCACCAGCACCACTTGCCGAGACGGTTCATCATCGCCGGCACGACGATCAGCCGCACCAGGAAGGCGTCGATGGCAACGCCAACCGCCTGGGCGACTCCGAAGTTCCGGACCGTGACCAACTCCGAGGCGGAGAAGGCTAGGAATACCGAGATCATGATCACGGCGGCGCCGGTGACGACATGGGCCGTGCGATCGAGGCCACCGGCGACGGCAGCCCTGGTCGAGCCCGTGCGCAGATATTCCTCGCGAATCCGGGCGAAGACAAAGACCTCGTAGTCGATCGCCAACCCGAACATGACCATCATCGTTGCCGGGATCACGGAGGCATCGACATAGCCGGGGCCACCGAGGAGGGAGCTGTCGAAGAGCAGAGCGAGGACGCCGAAGGCGGCGCTGACTGTGATCAGGTTGATCAGGGCGGCGAGTAGCGGAACCGTCAGCGACCGCAGCACCGGGATCAGGACCAGCAGCGTGACCAACGAAAGGGCCAGGCGCATGAGCGGCGATTGCACGCGAATGGCGTCGTTGGCATCGATCTCCCCCGGCGTGACCCCCCCGAGGACCACCTCGGCGCCGGTCCTGCGGGCGAGATCCGCGGCATCCCCTTCGAGCCGGTCCTTGGTCTGCCGCGCGGCGTCGGTGTTCGGGGCATCGCGTGGGATCACAAGCATGCGGCCGTCCATCCCCCCCCGATTGAGATTGATCAGGGAACCAAGCTGACTGCGCCGCCGCGTCGGGCTGCCGTCGAGACCGGCGAGGACGAAGTAGGCGGAGCGGAATACACCAGGGGACTGATGCTTCAGTTGCGCCAACCCGGATTCACCGCCTTGGTCCTGCAATCCCGATTCCATCCGCCCCAGTCCGCTGCCGAGCAGTGTCGACTTCTGCGCTCCCTGGCCGAGACCGCTGGCAAGCTGCCCGGCGCCGTTTTCGAGCAGCGAAAGCCCGCCGGAGAGGCGTTCGCTTCCACTCCCCAACTGCCGTAGCGCGGGCGACAGCTGTTCCCCGCCGCGGCCAAGCGCTTCGACTCCTTGCGACACCTTCCTGCTGCCGCCCGCCAGCCGCTGCAGTCCCTGGTCGAGCCTGCCGGAAGCACTGGCGAGCTTTTCGATCCCCTTGCTGGCCTGCTGCCCCTGTTTATCCAGGCGCGAAGCGAGGTAGAGGCCGACCCCGAACTGGCCTTCCGCCCTTTCCACTCCAGCGCCAACGCCTTCGAAGGAGGGGCTCACAGGTTCCCCGGTGCGAACATCCTTACCGGTGAGGCGCATGCTGGCTTCTTCCACAGCGGCCACTGCGGCTGCGTACTCCGGGTCGTTGCGACCGACCGACATCGCCTGCAGAGCCTGCCAGGCATCGGCCAAACGCTCTTCGGCGCCCTGTAGCGGCGCATGCAATTCGCCCAATCGATCGTTTCCCGAGTGCATCGCGTTCTCGAGTAGACGAGCGCCGCCGGAGAGCTCGCCGGTCTTTTCTCCAGCTTGGGTGAGTGCGTCCGTGAGCCGGCTTGCGCCCTTGCTGGCCTTGGACGTGCCCTGCGCCAGTTTGCCGCTCCCTTCGCCCACCCGGCTCAGACCTTCGCTGAGCCGCTCTGAACCCTTGCCGGTCTTCTTCAGGGCCTCAGCCAGAGCGCCGGCGCCGCCGTGGGCAGCCCCAATTCCGGCTTCGAGTTCGCTCGATCCAGCTGCTGCTTTGCGCATTCCTTCACTGATACGCGAAGCCCCATCGTGAGCCTTGCCGATGCCGACGGCAAGCCGGTCGAGCCCGCGTTCTTGCTTGGCGAGTTCGCCTTCGATTCCGCTGGCCTTTTCAGCGCCGCGAGCGACGGGCCTGAACCCGGCCATCGTCTGCACGCCAGGATCCTGTTCGACGTGGTGCTGGAACTGCGCCAGGGCTCGCAGACGTCGAGCGGAGGTGATCGGGCGGCCACGGCCGTTGATGATGACTTCCATCGGCGCGGTCCAGCCGGGCCCCATCACCCTTTCGACTTCCTCCTGTTCCTGACGACCCGAGTCGCCCGGTGGGATAAACGAGATGCTGGCCGCGCCCGAGTCGAGCGTGAACGCCCAGCCGGAAAGGAGAACGAGACCGGCGACGATCGCGACGACGGCCCCAGGCCGGGTGGCGAGTCGGCGCGCCCATCGCAACGGCGCTATCTGACCCCCCCGACCCATCGGCAAGGCCCAGCGATCGAGGTTGTCTCCCAGCAGCGTCAGCAGCGCCGGGACGACGCAGATCGCCGAGACCATGCTGAGCAGGGTCGCCGCGACGACACCGATCGAGACCGATCGGACGATCGACCCCGGCAAGATCATCGCGGCGATGATCATCGCGAAGGCAAGCCCGCACCCAGCGGGGATTACCGAGCGGGCCGTTGCCAACACCGTGGCCCGGACCGCGCCGTCGAGGTCCCCGCCGCGATTTCGCCGCTCCTCGCGAAAGCGCGAGACGACCAACAGCGAGTAGTCGACCCCGAGGGCCAGGCCCATCATCCCGACGACCCCGATCACGAAGAGGTCTAGCTGGACGAAGCTGTTGACGATGTCGAGCAGTCCCCGAGTTGCCGCCACCACCGCGCCGCCGACGACGACTGGCATCAGGGCGGCGATGACGGACCGGAAGACGAGCAGCAGGACGAGCAGCAGGACCGGGACCGCGATCATCTCGCCCAGCTTGGTCGACTGGTCGCTGGCGCTGCGCAAAGAGTCGATCACGACGGGAAGGCCCGCGATGTTGGCGTCGACTCGACCGTCGATCTGGGAGTCGACAGCTCGGCGCACTGGAGGCAGCGCGCCGGAGACTCCTTCGGCTTCGCTCGTTTCGACGCGGACTATCAGAGCGGCGACGTTCGGCGAGGGATCGAGGCCGTCGATCTTGCCCCCGCGCGTCCACGGTGTGACGACGAGCAGCCGCGGCATCGCTTCGAGGCTCGCGGCAAGTCGCCGCCCCTGTACCTCGACTTGGGCGTGGGGGCCGCGCAGCATCACCATCATCGCGTAATCGCCACCGAACTCTCGCAAGGCGATTTCATGGGCGCGCTTGCTGGCGGTGCCGTCTACGAAAACCGGATGGATGCCGAGCTCGTGCTCGAGGTCACGACCGACGAAGGCGAGAATCGCAACGACCGCGATCCATATGCCGGCGACCAGGCGCGAGCGTCGCGTCGCCAGGTTTGCCATGGCGATGAGCAGCCTCGAGCCAGGCGTTCGTCTGTCCGCCGCACTCATCGGGAGCCAGGTGGTCCACAGCGCGAGCCGGTAGCGATGGCCAGCTTGGAATCTCGCCGCGCGCCGTTCTGGCCGGTGGTGTGCACTTCGGCCCCCAACTGCAGCGGGTGATGGTGGGCGCAGGGATTGGCATTGATCGAGAGGAGGCTCTCCCCAGGAGCACCAAGCCGCATGGAGAAGCTGGATAGCGGCATGTCGGGCAGGCCACCCAAGCGGGCGACGAAGCGGCCTCGATCCATCGCGGTCGTGCCGCGGACGGTCAGCTTCATCCCGCCGCCCGAGAGGGCAACCCAGAGGTCTGGTTCGCCGTTGTCGAGAGGTTGAACGACAAAGATCGAACCGGACAAAGCTCGATCGAGGAGCGGCGTCTGCGCCGTGGCCGTGCCGACCCTCGAGCCCGACGGGCAGAGGCTTCGCCTGGCGTCGGGTCGAGAGCAGATTTCCTCGAGATCGGCAATGTTGAGACTCAATGCGGGGGGCAGCGAAACAGCCAGCGAGTGCACAGCGGCGTCGTGGCGGCGAAACCGCGCCGTTAGACGGAGGCCGACCTGCTCGTGCCTGCGGAGCCGCCCACGGTCAGCCAGGGCAACCTTCAAGCGAGGCGCAAAGCCCAGGCGCTTGCAACGGGTTACCCGGTAGGCGCTGCTCGGCGTCGCGGTCGTCCCGTCCTGGGACTCGAGCCTGGAGTCGAGCGAACGAAGACCGCAGGAGGTCGGATTGTGAACCAGACCGGGACGGTCGAGCGCGAGCGCGATCGTTCGGAAGCGGATCGGCATCCCTTCGACCGAGCCCGGCAGGCGATCACTGGTAACCGACATCCGGCCCGTTCGTCCATCGAGCTGTGCCGTCGCTCGGAACGCGATCGTGCCGAGGTCGAAGGGACCGATCGCGGCCCGGAAAGCCATCACAAGGGAAAAGGGCGCTTGCTTGTACGGCCCGGCTATGTAGACGGAGCCCGACAGAGGGGCTGGGTCAGGGCCGGAGCCGACCTCTGCCCGCGCCGAACCCACCCGACTGGCAGGGGGACAGTTGCCGTTGGGGGCGAGCGACTCGGGACAGGGAACGACAGAGCCCAACGCGGCACTCAGGCCGGCTGGAAGGGTCAGGGTGAACCTGGCGGGCAGGCCTTCTCCACCCTGGCGGTGAAGTGTCATTGAAAGAACGCTGGGCCGACCCGCCCGGTGGTCTGAGGAGGATACGAGCAACTGAGGAGAAAACGGCAGCGGGCCGGGGCACGCCAAGCCGGGCAACGCGCTGGCGATGGTCACCACCGCAGCCGAAGCGACGGGGGGCCCTTCCCCGTAGGGAACGAATTGCGCGTCCCCACGCGCCTGCCCGCAGTTCAATGGAGCCGCGAGCAGGCCCCTGGGCCCGCCGTTCAAGCTCAAAGCGATCTGGCTGATCGCGACCTGCGGCAGGTCGCTCAGCACGGCGGTCAAGCGACCGGTCGACGGGTCAGCCCGCATGCCGGCGACGAACCGGAAAACGATTCCGGGCCCTGGCACCACGATGAAGAGCCGGAAGCGTTCCGTACCTCGCTGCTCGCCGAGATAGACGGCGCCGATCGCCGGTTCCGGGAGCGCTGGAGCGTTGAATTCCACGGTTCCGACGCGAGCAGCAGGGGGACAGCGAGCTTCGCCTTCGCTGCTCAGCCCGAACTGAGCATCGGTGCAAGCCACCAGTCCCGCCACGCCGCCAGGCGAAACGGAGAGGCCGGACGGGAGCTGAACCGCTACCTGCTTCATCTGGGCCCCCGCCAGTTCGCCACCTTCGTCTTCTTCGGGAAGATTCAGCGACATGCGGATTCCGGTCGGCGAATCGGCCACGGGGGTGCTCAGCTGAAGGCCAAGCCGAGGCGCAAAGCGCAGGCCCTCACACCCGCCGAGCGGCCCCGCCTCGGCGCTGTCGCTCAGCCACGGGGCACCCTCCTCACGCGAGCGCGCTCGCAGGGTGAAGGTCATGGCGCCACAGACCGACGGCAATGTGAGGAAGGGGCGGGATTCGGCGGTCGGGGCTTCCTGATGTTCGGCTGGAACTCCCCATAGCTCGATGTGGCCCTCGCTTGGAGCGCCTTCCGCCAAATCGCTGGCCGCAAAAGTCATGCCGAAATCGTCGGGCCGCAGCTTCAGCTGAAACGGAATCTGGAGTCCTACTTTCGAGGTGAAGCTCGCCATCTGCCCGGCCGCAGGCTCGAGCAGGAAAATCGGCAACGTGGTCCCCGAGGAGCCGAAGCGAACGATTCCTACTTGGCTGTCTGACGGGCATTCCGCGCCTTCTTCGTGGGCCTGCCGCGGGCACGCGGGCACCGCCGCTGGGTCGCCACCGAAACCCGGCGGCATTTCGACCGCGAGATCCCCAACCGAAGTCCCGCTCCCTTCCGTTTCGAAGGAGAAGTCGATCTGAACACGGTCGGGATGAGCCCCGGCACGATTCTCTGCTTCGCCGGCGGAATTCAGAATCCGTACCGCAAAACCTCCGGGCGCAATGCCGAATTCGGCGGCACGGGCAGCGGGAATCGAGCCCCCAGCAAGGAGTCCAAAGATGACCAGCGCCAGTCCCGATGCCCTGCGTGCGTGAAGAGCCAAACCTTCCCCTGCGCCATTCGACGACGGCTTACTTCAACTCATGCTTCGGGACCAGTCGCTCAGCTTACGCAGGCCCCGGCCAAACAGCCAGAGTTTTTGCCAAAGATGTAAATAAGTCAGCCCTGGACGGGAAAGCCGGCTTGCACGGTCGCCAGTGCGAAGTCGGCGCCGGCGTCGCGAAGCTGCGCGACGCTGTAGCTGCCGGTGGCCACGCCCACGACCTCGACGCCCGCACCATGGCCGGCGCTGACGTCGCGTGGCGTATCGCCGACAGCGATGCATGAGTCGGCCGCGAGGGCGCCGCCGGAGACGAGGGCGCCGCGGGAAAGGGCGGCCCGGGTGACCTCGGTGCGATCGGACGAGTCAGAGCCGTAACCACCGAAGCTGAAGAAGCGATTTAGGTGGGCGCGGGCGAGCTTGATGTGGGCGGCGGCCTCGATGTTGCCGGTGACCAAGCCGAGCAGGACGCCGGCCTCGATCAGGCGCGGCAGCAGCTCGTCGATTCCCGGCATCACCCTGTAGCCGGGGGAGTCCGTGACCGCCTCGGGCAGGTGCTTGAGGTAGCAGCCGATCGCCTTCGAGCGCTCTTCCTGCGTACCCTCGCGGCCGATCACCTCGCGAAAGACGATCGCGGCGATCTCGGGGTCGGTCATGCCGGCGGCGGTGTGTTCTGCGATGTCGACGTCGACGCCGTGAAGCTCCTGAAAAGCGCGTCGCCAGGCGACGCCGCCGGCACCCCCGGTGACGAGAAGCGTGCCGTCGATGTCGAAGAGAACAGCACGGACCGCATCGGGGTCAATCACCGAGCAGCTCCTTCTGTGAGAGCCAATAGAGCAGGCCGAGGGCGGGCAGGACGAGGATCGCGGCGACGACGAAGACGATGATCACGCTGGCCAGGGTGTCCGGGGGCGCCGCCGCTTCGGTGATCTTCAATGACGTCGGCAAGAGGTAGGGGAACTGGGCCACGCCCCAGCCCCAGATCACCGCGATCACAGCGCCGCCGGCAAGCGGGCGCAGGTATTGAGAGCGGGCAGCGTCACGCCCCCGCACCGCCGCGAGCAGCAGCGCGAGGGCGCCGGCGCCGCAGATGGCGGAAAGGATTACCAGCGGCAGGCCCTGGTCGGTAAGGCGGTCGAAGATGTAGCGCGCTTCGGCGTGCAGCTCGACCAGGCCGAAGGCAGCCGCGATGCCGGCAACCGCCGCCGCGGCGAGGGCGCGACGGGCGAAGTATCCGGTGAGCTCCTCGTCTCCCGAGCGGCGGGCGTCGCCGATCAGGAAGACGGCGGCGAGGTAGGCGCCGCTGGCGACGAACATCGCCCCGGTCAAGAGCGGCAGGGGCTCGATCCAGCTCGAGAACGCGGGGCCGTTGCCGGTGGCCGGGACGTTGCCGGAGGCGACCGCGCCTACCACCGCACCCATGAAGAACGGGGTCAGGAGCGAGGAGATCGCGAAAGTGGCGCCGGCTGCACGGCGGCCCGAGAGGCGGACGATCGACTTGCGGAAGGCGAAGCCGGAGCCGCGCAGGACGATGCCGAGCGCGGCGAGGGCAATGGGCACGTAAAGCGTCGTCATCACCGCGCTGAAGGCGGGGGGAAAGGCGGTCCAGAGGACGACGAGGATGAAGATCAGCCAAACGTGGTTGGCCTCCCAGACTGGGGTGAGGGAGCGCTGGATCAGCGCCCGCGGCCGCTCCCCGCGCTCGGCTCCACCGGCCACCAGATCCCAGAATCCCGCGCCGAAGTCGGCGCCGCCGAAGAGGGCGTAGAAGGTCGCGCCGACCCAGAGGATCCCGGCGCAGACGTCAGCGCGGGTCAACGGATGCTCCCCCTTGGCGACTTTGTATCGCCATGGGGAACAAACTCGCCAGCCAAGCTCATCGAGTCGCCTCCTGGGGAGGCGCGTAGGGCGTGTCGACCTCCGGATCGGCCCCACCCTCGCGCCAGCGCCGCGACATCGAGCGCAGCACCAGGACCGCGATCGTCCCGATCGCCGCGTAGAGCGCCAGCACGAGGGCGAAGCTGAACCAGATTCCCTTGGCGTCGGTGACCGCTTCGGAGGTGCGCATGTAGCCCTGCACGATCCAGGGCTGGCGACCGACCTCGGTGACGATCCAGCCGAACCAGAGGGCGAGGATCGCGCCAGCGCCAGAGATCGCCACGGCGCGCAGAAACCAGGGCGTCCGCGGGATTTCACGGCGCCGCCACCAGGCGAAAGCTAGCCAGGCGCCGAGCAAGAGTAGTGCGCTGCCGATCCCGACCATGCCGTCGAAGGCGAGGTGCAGCATGGTGTTGGCGGGCGGCCGTTCGTCGGCGGGGATGTTGGCGAGGCCGGTGACCTTGGTGTCGCTGCTGAAGCCGACCAGGAAGGAGTCGAGGTCGGGGATCGGGATCGCTCCCTTGACCCCATCGCTGGTGCAGACGCCGCCGACGTACTCGGTCTGGTGGGTGCCGGTCTTCTGGATGCACTCCATGCCGGCGAACTTGGCCGGCTGGTGATCGGCGACTTCGCGCGCCGCGGTGTCGCCGACGAAGAGCTGGACCGGCGTCGCGATGCAGGCGATCGTCAGCGGGATCAAGAGGCCGAGCCGGTGCAGGCGGTCGCGGCGTCCCTTCAGCATCCCGACCGCGTAGATCGAGGCGACGAGGAAGCCGACCACCATGTAGGCGGCGAGGATCATGTGCGGGACCTCGTAGCCGGTCGCCGGGTTGAAGAGGATCTGGCCAGGGTTGGTGTCGACGACCTTGCCGGCGGCGTCGAGGGTGAAGCCCTGCGGCTGGTTCATCCAGGAGTTGGCGGCGACCACCGAAAAGGCACCGCCGATGCCGGTGACCACCATCGGCACTCCCGACCAGAAGTGGGCCCAGCCGCCGAGGCGCTTCCAGCCGTAGATGTAGATCGCCAGGAAGATCGCCTCGGTGAAGAAGAAGAGGCCCTCGATCGCGAAGGCGATGCCGAAGGCGGAGCCGAAGCGGTCCATGAAATGCGGCCAGAGCAGGCCGAACTCGAAGCTGAGCACAGTGCCGGTGACGGCGCCGACGGCGAACGTCACCGCCATCGCCTTCGACCAGCGGCGGGCCAGCTCCATCGCGGCCTCCTCACCCCGCTTCAGCCCGACGTAATTGGCGATCAGGATCATCGCCGGCAGCGCTACGCCGAGGCAGGAAAGAACGATGTGGAAGGCGAGGGTGAAGGCCATCTGCTCGCGAGCGGCGAGCAGGTTCGATGCCGACGCCGCCAGCGGGAGCGCGTCGAACGAGGGCATGTCGGCGACCCTACTCCCCGCGGCGGGCGCTGCGGTAGCGGCGGATCAGCGCGTTGGTCGAGCTGTCGTGGCGGAGCTTAGGCTCCTCCTCTGCCTGCAGCTCGGGAATGATCGCCACCGCCAGGGCCTTGCCCAGCTCGACGCCCCACTGGTCGAAGGAGTCGATGCCCCAGATAGCCCCCTGGGTGAAGACGCTGTGCTCATAGAGGGCGACGAGGGTGCCGAGCGTGTGCGGGTCGAGGCGCTCGGCGAGGATCGTGTTGGAGGGGCGGTTGCCCTCCATCACCCGGTGCGGGACGACATCCTCTGGCGTGCCCTCGGCGCGCACCTGCTCCGGCGTCTTGCCGAAGGCGAGCGCCTCGCTCTGGGCGAAGACGTTGGACATCAGCAGGTCGTGGTGGTTGCCGAGCGGGTTATTGGAGTGGAAGAAGCCGATGAAGTCGCAGGGAATCACCCGCGTCCCCTGGTGGATCAGCTGGTAGAAGGAGTGCTGGCCGTTGGTCCCCGGCTCGCCCCAGAAGATCGCGCCGGTGTCGTAGTCGACGTGGGCGCCGTCGAGGGTCACGTGCTTGCCGTTGGACTCCATCGTCAGCTGCTGGAGGTAGGCGGGAAAGCGGTGCAGGTACTGGTCGTAGGGGAAGACGCCGCAGGTCTGGGCGCCGAAGAAGTCTCCGTACCAGACGCTCAGCAGCCCCATCAGCGCCGGCAGGTTCTCGGCGAGCGGGGCCTCGCGGAAGTGCTCGTCCATGGCGTGGAAGCCGGCCAGCATCTCCTCGAAGCGGGCCGGGCCGATCGCCAGCATGGTCGAGAGGCCGATCGCCGAATCCATCGAGTAGCGCCCCCCCACCCACTCCCAGAAGCCGAACATGTTGTCGGTGTCGATGCCGAACTTCGAGACCTCCTCGGCGTTGGTGGAGACGGCGACGAAGTGCTTGGCTACCGCGGATTCATCGCCGCCGAGCCCGGCAAGGGACCACTCGCGCGCGCTGCGGGCGTTGGTCATCGTCTCCAGCGTCGTGAAGGTCTTGGAGGAGATGACGAAGAGCGTCTCGGCGGGGTCGAGGTCGCGGGTGGACTCGGCGAAGTCGGTGCCGTCGACGTTGGAGACGAAGCGGAAGGTCAGCTCGCGCCGCGAGTAGTGGCGCAGCGCCTCGTACGCCATCACCGGGCCGAGGTCCGAGCCGCCGATGCCGACGTTGACGACGTTGCGGATCGGCTTGCCGGTGTGGCCCCTCCACTCGGCCGAGTGGACGCGCTCGACGAAGGCGGCCATGCGGTCGAGCGTCTCGTGCACCTGCTTGACGACGTCGACGCCGTCGACGATCAGCGAGCGGCCGCGCGGCATGCGCAGGGCAACGTGGAGTACGGCGCGGTCCTCGGAGACGTTGATGTGCTTGCCGGCGAACATCGCTTCGCGGCGCTCCTCGACCCCGCACTCCCCCGCAAGCTGGCCAAGCAGCATCAGCGTCTCGTCGGTGATCCGGTTCTTGGAGAAGTCGAGGTGAAGGCCCGCGCCGTCCGCGATCAGCCTCTCGCCGCGCTGGGGGTCGGCAGCGAAGAGGTTCCGCAGGTGCTCGCCCTCGATCTCGGCGAAGTGCTTCTCCAGCGCTTGCCAGGCCGGCCGCTGCCTGAGACCCATCACCCCTCCTTCCGGTGCGCTTTATGCACCCCTGGGGTGCAAAAGGCGCACTGGAAGGACTGGGCGGCTTCCCTCACGCCCGGGCCCCGACCTGCGACTCGATCGTCTTCAGCATCTCGTCCCAGGACTTGGCGAAGGCGTCCTTGCCCTCCTCTTGCAGCCGCTTGGCGAGCGCGTCGACGTCGATCCCCGCGTCCCCGAACTTCGCCAACACCTCGTCGCAGTCGCCGCCGTCTGCCTGAACCAGGTCGCCGACCTCACCGTGATCGGCAAAGGCCTTCAGGGTCGGCTCGGGCATCGTGTTGACCGTGAAGGGCGAGGCGAAGCCCTTGATGTAGAGGATGTCCGAGGCATCGGGGTCCTTGGTGCCGGTGCTTGCCCAGAGCAGGCGCTGCGGACGGGCGCCCTCGTTCATCAGCCGCTGCATGCGGTCCGAGTCGAGCAGCTCGCGGTAGGCGCGGTAGGCCTGGAAGCCGATCGCCAAGCCGAGCCGGTTGTGCAGCTCGTCCGGCACTTCGCCGGTCACGGCGACATCCCAACGGCTCATGAAGATCGAGGCAACCGAGGCGACGTCGGCGCTGCGGCCGGCCTCGATCCGCCGTTCGATGCCCTTCATGTAGGCGTCTGCCGCGGCCAGGTACTGATCGGCGTCGAAGAGCAGCGTCACGTTGATTGGGATGCCGGCGAAGATCGACTCCTCGATCGCGGTCAGGCCAGCGTCCGTCCCCGGGATCTTGATGTAGAGGTTGTCGCGGTCGCCTTTGGCGTGCAGGGCGGCGGCCTCCTCGATCGTCGCCTCGGCGTCGTCGGCGATCAGCGGCGAGACCTCGAGCGAGCAGAAGCCGTCGACGCCCGCGGTCCGCTCGTGGACCGGCTTGAAGAGGTCGGCCGCGTCGCGAAGGTCGGCGAGGGCGAGCTCGAAGAAGATCCGCTCCGTCGGCGTCGCGCCGATTCCATGCTCGGGGACGTCGCTGGCGCTGAGCTCGGCGATCTGCTCGTCGTAGGCCTCGCCGCCGGAGATCGCCTTGTCGAAGATCGTCGGGTTGGAGGTTAGGCCGGTGACCGAGAGCTCGTCGATGTAGCCGGCGAGCGTGCCGTCGCCGAGCATCGTGCGGGTTATGTTGTCGAGCCAGAGACTCTGGCCCAGGTCGTGCAGCTTCGCGGTCGGCTTCATCAGAGCAGCTCCTTTGCGGCTTCGGCCACCCTGTCGGGGGTGAAGCCGAACTTGGTTTGAACGTCTTTCAGCGGCGCCGAGGTGCCGAAGGTGTGCATCCCGACCTTGACGCCATCGGACCCAACGTAGCGGTCCCAACCCAGGGTAGAGGCCTCCTCGATCGAGACCCGCGCCGTCACCGCCGGCGGCAGCACCTGGTCGCGGTAGGCCTCGTCCTGGCGATCGAAGAGCTCGCAGCAGGGCATGCTGACGACACGGGAGCGGATGCCTTGGCCACCCAGCTCCTCGTGGGCGGCGAGGGCGAGAGCGACCTCGCTGCCGGTGGCGATCAGGATCACCTCTGGGTCACCATCCTCAGCGTCGGCAAGCACGTAGGCGCCGCGGCGCAGGCCCGCGGCGGAGGTATATCGCTCGCGGTCGAAGACCGGCACGTTCTGGCGGGTTAGGACCAGCGCCACCGGCTGGTGGTGGCGGTCGATCGCCGCCCGCCAGGCCTCGGCGACCTCGTTGGCGTCGGCAGGACGGATCACGTCGAGGCCGGGGATCGCGCGCAAGGAGGCGAGGTGCTCGACTGGCTGGTGGGTGGGTCCATCCTCGCCGAGGCCGATCGAGTCGTGAGTGAAGACGTGGATGACCGGCAGCTCCATCAGCGCCGAGAGCCGGATCGCCGGCCGCGCGTAATCGGAGAAGGTGAGGTAGGTCGACCAGAGCGGCCGCAGCTTGGCGAGTGAGAGGCCGTTGCAGATCGCCGCCGACTCGTGCTCGCGGATGCCGAAGTGGAGCTGGCGCCCGCTGTAGGAGCCGGGCTCGAAGTCCTCGGCGCCGTCGACGCTGAGCCGCACCGAGGTCGAGTCGGTTAGGTCGGCGGAGCCGGCGAGCAGCCAGGGCAGCCGGGCGGCGATCGCGTTCTCGACCTGCTGGGAGGCCTTGCGAGTGGCGATCCCCTTTCCGTCGGCATCGAAGCTGGGGATCTCGGCGTCCCAGCCGGCGGGCAGCTCGCGCTTCTGCTGGGCGTCGATCTCGACGGCGAGGTCGGCGTGCTGTTCCCCGTAGGAGCCGAGCCGCTCCTTCCAGGCAGCGCTGAGCTCGGCGCCGCGCTTGCCAATGCCGGCGGCGAAGTGCTCGCGCACGCCATCTGGAACGAGGAACTGGGCGTCCTCGGGCCAGCCGTAGGCGCGCTTGGTCTCACGCACCTCCTCCTCACCGAGCGGCTCGCCGTGCGCGGCGGGGGTATCGACCTTGTGCGGCGAGCCGTAGCCGATGTGGCTGTCGACGATGATCAGCGTCGGGCGCCGCTCCTCGCCCTTGAACTCCTCGAAGGCGGTGGCGATCAGGTCGGTGTCATTGGCGTCGCCGACGCGGGTGACGTTCCAGCCGTAGCCCATGAAGCGAGCGGCAACGTCGTCTTCGTAGGCGAGATCGGTCTTGCCGTCGATCGTGATGTGGTTGTTGTCGTAGATCCAGCAGAGGTTGTCGAGCTCGAGGTGGCCGGCAATCGAAGCAGCTTCGCCCGAGACCCCCTCCATCAGGCAGCCGTCACCGGCGATCGCGTAGACGTCGAAGTCGAAGAGCTCGTGGTCGGGCCGGTTGTAGCGGGCGCCCTGCCACTTGCCGGCGATGGCCATCCCGACCGAGGTGGCGACGCCCTGTCCGAGCGGCCCCGTTGTGGTCTCGACGCCGGAGGTCCAGCGGTACTCGGGATGGCCTGGCGCGCGCGAGTCGAGCTGGCGGAAGCTCTCGATGTCCTCGAGCGAGACCGCCGGGTCGCCGACCACCTCGTAGTCGGGGTCGACGGCCTTCACCCCGGCCAGGTGGAGCAGCGAGTAGAGCAGCATCGAAGCGTGACCGGCGGAGAGCACGAAGCGGTCGCGGCCGGGCCAGATCGGGTCGGCGGGGTCGAAGCACAGGAAGCGCTGCCAGAGCGTGTAGGCGACCGGGGCGAGCGCCATCGGGGTACCGGGGTGGCCGGAGTTGGCCTTTTGGATTGCGTCGATCGAGAGGGTGCGGATCGTGTTGATCGCCAACTGGTCGAGGTCGCGGGTCATGGATCGATCCTACGAGACGGCTGTGACGGGGAGGGGCGTCCGGGGGAGGGTCTGCGGGCCGGCCTTCGGCCGGGAGTTCCCGCAGACCCTCCCCCGGACGCCCCTTTCCATCTCCACCGGCAGAGCTATGCGTGAACAGCGCTCTGGCGGCAGCGGTCGACCCGAGTTGGGGACGGCTTTCAGGGTTCGATGCGGGTGACTGTGCCGTTGCCGTTGTTGGCTATCCAGACGGCTTTGGGGCCGACTACGACGGCGCCGGGTTTGGGGCCGACTGAGATCGGGTCGCCGATCGGGTCGCCGCTCTCCAGGTCGAGGCGCGTGACTGCGTCGTCGGCGGCGCTGGCTACCCAGACGGCTTCGGTGCCGGCGTCGATGCCACCCGGCAGCTCGCCGACGGGGATCGGGTCGCCGAGGATCGAGTGGGTCGCGGGGTCGACGCGGGTGACGGCTGCCGAGCGGCTGTTGGCGACCCAGACCAGGCCGTGCCCGACCGTGACCCCCGCGGGACCGCGGCCGGCGAGGATCGGCGGGCCGACGGCGAGCGTGCCGAGATCGATCCGGCGCACCGTGCCCGTGCTGGCGCTGCTGACCCAGAGACCGCCGGCGCCGACAGCGAGCCGCAGCGGCGCGGCATGGGGTTTGAGTCCGGGCTTGATCACGCGAGCGCTCTTGGCGTCGATCGCGGTCACTCCGGCTCCGCCCTGGTCGGCGACCCAGATCCGGCCGCCGCCGGAGACGATCGCGCCGGGCCTGCCGCGGACGGGGATTTCGTCGATCACACCGTTGTCTGGATCGATCATCAGAACCATGCCGGTGCGGGGGTTCGAGACCCAGACCGAGCCGGCCCCGATCGTCACGCCAGAGGCGCCCTTGCCGACCCGCAACCTCGAAGTGACCCGCTGGGTTTCGGGGTCAACCCCTGAGAGGGTCCCATCGGTCGCGCTCGTCACCCAGACGGTCCTCGGCCCGACCGCCAACCGCAGCGGCGGATCGGCGACTGCGATCGGGTCCGAGACGGAGACGCTTTCGCCGCCGAGCTCGACGATCGCGATCACGGTGAGGACCGCGACCACGACGAGCCCGGAGAGGAACCAGAGCAGGAAACCCCCACCAAAGAGGCGCCGCCAGCGACTCAGCCCCACGCCCCGGTCCGGCGTCCCGCCCAGCCTCACGGTCGGCTTCTCGGGACGCTCGTTGAGCACCTGCGTGACGGTCGGCGTCGTTCCCTGGCGCTCGCGCGCCGCATCGATCAGCGCCCCGGCGGTCGCGTATCGCTCGGCCGGGTCCTTGGAGACCGCCCGTTCGATCACGGCCTCGATCCCCCGCGGCAGCTCCGGCTCGGCGTCGGATTCCTTGCGCGCGTACGGGGCGATCCCGGTCAACGCCTCGTAGAGCACGCAGCCGAGCGCATAGACGTCTGCCGCGGGCCCGACCCGCTCGCCGCGCCATTGCTCCGGCGCCATGTACTCGACCGTGCCGACGATCGAGGCGCCGCTTCCGGAGCCAGGACCGGTTTCGGCGTATGCCTTGGCTAGGCCGAAATCCGAGAGATAGGCACGCTCGCCCTCGATCAGGATGTTGTGCGGCTTGACGTCACGGTGGACGATGCCGGCGGCGTGGGCGGCGTCGAGCGCTTCGGCGATCTGGCCAAGGAGGTGGACGGCCCGCTCGGGCTCCAGCGGACCGTCGCGGTCGATCAGCGTGCGCAGATCGCCGCCCTCGATCAGACGCATCGCGACGATCAGCTCGCCGTCGTCCTCACGGGCGTCGTAGACCGGCACCACGGCAGGATGATCGAGGCGGGCGGCGAGCCGCGACTCGCTGAGGAAGCGGCGGCGGAATTGCTCGTCGTCGGCGAGCTGGCGGGCGATCACCTTGAGGGCCACCGGCCGCTCCAGGGCCAGCTGCGTCGCCCGGTAGACGACGCCCATGCCGCCGCGAGCGATCAGCGACTCGATCCGGTAGCCGCCAAGCGTCGAGCCGATCGAGGGTTCTCCCACCCGCCGGTTATATCGCCGCGAAACGACGAAGGGCCCGCTCCGTGGAGGAGCGGGCCCTTCGAGCTGGAGCCGGGGGGAGTCCATGCGGAGCCCCCCGGGAGAACCGGATAGGGCTCAGCGCCGCACCGGCTGCCAGGTCATCACCGAGCCGATCGTCGTCGCGGTCGAGCCGCTTTCCAGCGCGAAGCCTTCGGCGAGCTGCGAGCTGCGGCGGCTGGCGACGTCGATCGCCGAGAGGGTCTCGGCTTCGTCGGTGGCGATGAACGCGGCCACCTTGCGCCCATCTGAGGAGAAGACTGAGTTCGTCTTCGAGTTGTCGGCGACCTGGCTCAGCTTGTGAGCCCGGCCCGGCCCGATCTTCTTTACCCAGAGGCCCTGGTCGCGGCGGAAGAGCAGCATCCCGGCCGCCGGGGCGACGTCTTCGACGAAGGAGGAGCCCGCACCGGCGACCAGCACCTTCACCTTGGT
>Ga0068853_100001023_pt1 | contig 19715 bp, 9 predicted proteins | sample KBSCornC32_FD_65655 | JGI IMG/M metagenome (GOLD analysis project Ga0068853, IMG submission 65655) | Corn rhizosphere microbial communities from Kellogg Biological Station, Michigan, USA - KBS Corn C3-2 | ecosystem: Host-associated > Plants > Roots > Rhizosphere > Soil ...
CAACGCCAGCTGATCCAGCTCGCGCATGTGCTGATCCTCGAGGCCGTCGCGCGCCGGGACGAAGTCGCGCAGATTGGAGAGCAGGTACCGGCACGTGTTGCGGATCTTGCGGTAGGTCTCGCTCAGGTTGTCGAGGATGGCCTTCGAGAAGACGATGTCGCCCTGGTAGTCCGACGCCGCCGTCCACAGGCGCAGCAGCTCGGCCCCGTTCTTCTCCATCCAGACCGCGGGATCGACGTAGTCGACCTTGGCGCCGCTGGCCTTGGCCTTGGCGATCTCGGACTTCGAGTAGACCTTCCCGCGCTCGTCCAGCACCCAGCCGTGGGTCAGCACGGCCTTGTAGGGAGCCTGGTTGCGCGTGGCCACGCCCACCAGCAACGAGGAGTGGAACCACCCGCGGTGCTGATCGGCGCCCTCCAGATAGAGGTCGACCTTGTCGCCCGGGGAGACGAGCTTGCCCTCGGCCACCGCCGCCCACGACACGCCGGACTCGAACCACACGTCGACGATGTCCTGACCCTTCTGGAACGCGCGCGCGTCGCAGCGCCGGCACCGCAGCCGGGGCGGCAGCAGATCGGCCGCCGGCTTCGTGAACCAGATGTTGGCCCCCTGCTCGGCGAACAGGCCGGCCACGTGTTCCATCACGTCGGCGTCGAGCGACACGTCGCCGCAGCTCTCGCAGCGAAACGCGGGGATGGGCACGCCCCATACCCGCTGGCGCGACAGGCACCAGTCGGGCCGCGCCTCGATCATGCCGCGGATGCGGTTCTCGCCCCAGGCCGGGACCCACTCCGTCACGCCGATCTCGTCGAGGGCGCGCTTGCGCAGCGACTGCGGATCGTCGGCGGCGCCCAGGCGGGCGAACCACTGCTGGGTGGCGCGAAAGATGACGGGCTGCTTGCAGCGCCAGCAGTGCGGGTACGAGTGCCGTACCGTCTCGCCCGGCTTGTTCAAGAGCAGCCCGCGCGCGGCCAGATCCGCCACGATCTTCGGGTTCGCGTCGAAGACGCCGAGGCCTCCCCACCGCTCGACCGCGGGGATGAGCTTGCCCGCCTCGTCGACCGGGGCGTAGATGGGCAGCCCCTGGGCGCGGCCCACCACGTAGTCGTCGGCGCCGTGTCCGGGCGCCGTGTGGACGAGCCCCGTGCCGGCGTCCAGCGTCGCGTGGCGCGCGAAATACAGACGATATTCACGGCCCGAGGCCTCGGGCACCCCGTCCTCGCCGAAGCGAGGCGGGTAGGGCGGGCTGTAACGAGCGCCCTCGAGCGCGGCGAAGGCGGCCTTGGGGATCGCGCGCCAGCGCTCGGGCGGGCAGTCGAGGCCGCACGCCGCCACGAACGCCTCGGCGAGCCCGCGCGCCACGACCAGATGCTCGGTCGCGCCGTCGCGGGCGACGGGCAGGGCCACGTAGTCGAGCTCCGGGTTCGCGACCACGGCCAGGTTCGCCGGCAAGGTCCACGGGGTGGTCGTCCAGATCACCAGCGCCGCCGCCTGCCCCTCGAGCTCGGGCACCGCCACCCCCAGCCCCTCGACCAGCGGCATGCGGACGTAGATCGAGGGCGACGTGTGGTCGGCGTACTCGATCTCGGCCTCGGCCAGCGCCGTGCTGTGGACCAGGCACCAGTGCACCGGCTTCTTGTCCCGATACAGCAGGCCGGCCCGCGCGAACCCGGCGAGCTGCCGCACGATGGTCGCCTCGTAGTCCTTCGAAAGCGTCAGGTAGGGATCGTCCCACTGTCCCAGGCAGCCGAGGCGCTTGAACTCGGTGCGCATGACGTCGACGAACTTCAGCGCGTGCGCCTCGCAGCGGACGCGGAACTCGGCCGCGCCCAGCTTGGCCTTGGCCTCGCGGCCGCCCAGCTCCTTCTCGACCTGTTGCTCGATGGGCAGCCCGTGGCAGTCCCACCCGGGACGGAACACCGCGCGCCGGCCCATCAGCAGCTGCGAGCGCACCACGATGTCCTTCAGGACCTTGTTCAGCACCGTGCCGTAATGGATCCCGCCCGTCGGGTACGGGGGACCGTCGTGCAGGACGTAGCTCGGAGCCTCGTCGCGCGCGCGCACGGCCAGGATGCGCGTGTACTGCCCCTCCTCTTGCCAGCGCTTCAGCCACTCGGGCTCGCGCCGCGCCAGATCGGCGCGCATCGGGAAATCGGTCTTGGGGAGATTGAGGGTCGCTTTCCAGTCCACGGCGCGGCGGATACTAGCAAATGAAGCGCCTTCGGCGCTGGCGGGGGCCGCGGACGGCCCGGCCCCACCGCCCCCGACGGATCTCAGCGCGACGCCTCCCGACGCTTGGACTCGCTCGCTCCGGCGCCGGGTCATCACACAGCCGAAGCCCGAGAACTTGGGTAGACTGCGCCGTCATGACGCGCGTCTCGTGGGATCAGTACTTCATGAATATCGCCGCGGTGGTGGCGTCCCGCTCGACGTGTCCGCGCAAGTTCGTGGGCTCGGTGATCGTCCGCGACCGGACGATCCTGTCGACCGGCTACAACGGCTCGATCCGGGGCATGCCCCACTGCAGCGAGGAGGGGCACATGATGGAGAACGACCACTGCGTCGCGACCATCCACGCGGAGGCCAACGCCATCATCCAGGCGGCCAAGAACGGCGTGATGATCGACGGCGGCGCCGTGTACGTCACCGCCAGCCCTTGCTGGAATTGCTTCAAGCAGCTCGCGAACGCGGGGATCCGCCGGATCGTCTACGGCGAGTTTTATCGCGACGAACGGATCTTCAGCGTGGCCCAGCGGCTGGGCATCGAGCTGTTGCACCTGCCCGCCGAGCACCCGCCGGTGGCGCCGCCGCCCGGACCGCCGTCGTTGACGACCTGATCACGCCTCGGAGTGAGCCGAGTCGGCGAGCATCGCTCCGAGCGGCGCGCCCATGACCAGGCCGAGGAGGGCCATGAAGAGGGCGGCCGCCGAGCCCTCGGCGCCGTGCGCGATCCAGGCGCAGGGGGCGGCCAGCAAGACCGCCCCCAGGACGGCGCCCAGGGGATGGTGCAGCATGACGTTTCCGACGTGACCGCCGCGGAGCTTCAGGTTGGAGTCCATGTTCCGGTCCTTTCGCGAAGCGCGCGTGCTTCCGGCGTCGCCCCCGCGCGCCTCGCCGTCATCGTCGAAGCGGCGCCGATGGATCCGCGCGTCTCGCGACCCGGACCGCCTGGTCGAGGGCCGTGCGCGCGGAACAGCCTCAAATATGGGTCCCGGGTATGTAGGCGTGCAACCCGTGCGACGTGCAGAAGGACGACATTTCTCGCGCGAATGGGACGTCGCGCCGATCGGACGCCGCAAGAGCGGGCGCCAACGGCACGAACGGCGAGAACGGGCGCGGGCCGGCCGCCGGCGCCTGCAGGAGTCAGGGCACGGTGATGGTCGCGGTGTTCGAGACGGCGGACTGGTTGCCGGCCTCGTCGAACGACGTGATCACCGCGCAGGCGGGGCCGCTGGCGATACCGGTCGCGCGCGCCCGCTCGGGGGCGCCGGCGGTGCTGGGAGTCGACGTGCTCACCGACGCCGCGGTGCCGGCGTCGAAGGGGCAGGCTCCGACGCGCAGAGAGTAGCGGGCGGCCCGCCCGGTCGGGCCGTCGTCGGCGGGCGCCGTCCACGACGCGACCACGCTGCCCGGCGCCTGGCTGGCGGTCAGGAGCTCCGCCTCGGAGAGCGCGGCGTAGTAGAGGCCGCTCGAGTGCCGGGCCAGGCGGGTCGCGCGGACCTCGACATAGCGCACGGCGGTCGCCGCGAAAGAGATGACGATCGGCTGCCCCTCGACGGCCGTCAGGCCGGTCCGCGTGGCGGCGGTGGTCCAGGCCAGGCCGTCGGGGCTGACCCGCACCGTCACGTCCGGCGGGAAAAGGTCGGGGAACCCCGGCGCGGGCCACAGCCGCACCCGGTCCGAGGTCGTGTTGGCGGGCACCTCGATCTGCAACCACTCTTCTTGCGAGGCTTGCGACGCCGCCCGGGGGGCCGAGGCCCAGAACGTGTTCGCGTCCCCGTCGACGGCATCGGACGCCAGGAAGTCGGGGGCCTGCTCGCTGGAGCGGGTGACCTTTCCGCGCGTCACCGACTGCCCCCCCGCGGGCGGCTGCGACAGCGTCAGGTTCGAGATGGCCGCCGGCGGCGTCACGTCGGGCAGGCGCGTCGTCGTGGCCACGGCCACGTTGGACAGGTGCGAGGCGTTCCCGGCCGCGTCCTTGGCCACCAGAGCGAAGTGATAGGTCGCGCCCGGCATGAGGCCGCCCGCCGAGACGGTCTGGGCCGTGCCTGACGCCGCCGGTGCCGGCAGCCCCGCCAGCAGCTTGCCCTGCGAGAACGTGGGCGAGCTGATGGCGTCGGCCAGGTAGCGGATCTCGTAGCTCGCCGCGGTGCCGATCGTGTCGTCGTCGCCGGTGGCGGTCCAGGTGAGGGCCACCGACGTCGTCCCCGTCGAGGTCGCGGTCAGGGAGCGAACGGCGGCCGGCGCGACGTCGTTGGTCCTGGCGCTGGCCAGGCTCGACAGGGGACCGATGTTCCCGGCCTCGTCGATGGCGCGCAGGCCCCAGAAGTACGTCGTCTCGCCGCGCAGGCCGGTGACCAGGAACGTCTGGAGCGTGCCGGCCGGAAGCGGCGCGGGGGGACTTGCGACCTGGACGGCGTTGCCCAGCGTCGCCTCCGAGAATGGCTGGGTGGCGCGGAAGATCTGGTACGAGGCGGCCTTTCCGGTGAACGCGTCATCGCCCGGCGCGATCCAGGTGAGCTGCGCGCGGCCGTCGACCGCGGCGGCGGCGTAGACGTCGGCGTCGGCGACGACCGCATAGTGCTTGCCGAAGCTCACGGCCGTCGCGGCGATCTGCAGCCGCACGTAGCGCGCCGACTCCGGGGGGAAACCCCACACGATGGACGCCGCGGAGGGGGCGGTGAAGGACTCCTCGCTGGCGACCGCCTTCCAGGTCTGGCCGTCGGCGCTGGTCGCGGTCGTGAAGTCGAGGGGGAACAGATCCAGGTGCGCCGGATCGGGCGTCAGATGGATCTCGCCGACCGAGCTCGCGGTGCCCAGGTCGAACGTCAGCGCCTCCGGTGCGGAGGTGTCACTGCCGGCCGAGGCCCAGGCGCTGGTGGGATCGCCGTCGTCGACATTGGCGACGTCCCACGCCGGGCCAAGGACCGAGGACGCCGTGACCTTGCCCGGGGCCAGACGCTTGGCCTTGGTGTCGGGCGTCGCCGCTGCCAGGGACGCGGGCGCGCCCGGCTTGGTCAGATCGGGGACGGTGGCGGTCGGGACGTTCGACAGCGCGCTCCACGTCTGAGTGTCGTCGACGGTCTTGACCCCGAAGTAGTAAGTCGTCGCCTCCCGCAGGCCCGAGATGGTCACGGTCTCGAGCGAGCCGGCAGGCTGCGGCGGCGTGGCCGGCGCGGGCGTGGCGGCCGCGAAGGAGGCCGCCGTGAGCGGAGACGTCGAATAGCGGACGTCGTAGCCGGTGGCCTGGCCGTCGGTGCCGTCGTCGCCCGGAGCCGTCCAGGTCAGCGTCGCGCTGGCCGCGGACCCGCTGACCGTCACGCGCACCGCCAGATCCGCGATGGCCCCCGGAGCGACGGGCGGGGTGGCGGCCGACGCGTCGTTCGAGAGAGGGCCCAGGTTGCCGGCCTCGTCGACGGCGCGCACCGCGAAGTGGAACGTCGTCTCGCCCTTGAGCCCGGTGACCGTCGACGTCTCGGCCGCGCCCGCCGCGCGCGGGACCGGCGCGACCACCGGCGTCGCCGCGTCCCAGCTGGCGGCGTCGATGATCGCCGACGAGCGGCGCAGGTCGTAGCGCGCGGCCGTGCCGGTCGCGCCGTCGTCGCCCGTCGCCGTCCAGCGCAGCGCGATGGCGCCGGCCGCCGTGCCGGTCGTCGCGGCGAGATCGCCGATGGCGCCCGGGGCCAGCGTGTCCTCGGTGGCGGCCGAAAGGACGTTCGACAGGGGTGACCAGTTGCCGCGATCGTCTCTGGCCTTGATCGCGAAATAGAGAGACTTGTTCGCGCCCAGCCCCGTGACGGTGGCCCCCTCGCTCGCGCCGGCGCCCGCGGGCGGCGTGACGGCCACGCGGCTCGCGGCCGAGAAGGTCGCGTCCGAGAGGGGCGACGGGCTCCAGCGCAGGTCGTACTCGACAGCGGTCCCCGCGCGCGCGTCGTCACCTGTCGCCGTCCACGCCAGCGTCAGGCTGCCCGTCCCGCGTCCGACCAGCCGCAGGTCCGTGATGGCGGAGGGCGGAACCTCGGGCGTCGTCGCCGCGACGTCGTTCGAGGTGGCCGACACGTTCCCCGCGTCGTCGCGCGTGCGCAGGGCCAGATGCACGGTCGTCTCGTTCGGCAAGCCGGTGACGGTGAACGTCTGCGACGTGCCTCCCGCGGCGGGAGCCGGCGCGACGACCGCCGTGGCTGACGAGAATGACACGGCGTCGATGGCCGTCGCGGCCCACCGAAGGTCGTAGGCCTGCGCCGTTCCCGCCGCGCCGTCGTCGCCGGGCGCCGTCAGCGTGACCACCAGCGTTCCGGCGGTCGCCCCCGTCGCCGCCCGCAGATCCGTCGTGGCCGCAGGCGCCACCTCGTCGGGCGTCGTGCTCGAGACGACGTTCGACAGCGCCGACACGTTGCCGCGATCGTCGCTGGTCTTGATGGCGACGTAGTACTTCTGCCCCGGCTGAAGCCCCGTCAGGGTGACCTGCTGGCGCGTCCCGGCCGCCGCCGGCGCGATTCCCGGCGCGGCCACGCTCGCGGCCGCGAAGTTGGCGGCCGTGATCGGAGACGTCGCCGTGCGAATGTCGTACGCGGTCGCCGTACCGACGGTGGCGTCGTCGCCCGGCGCGGTCCACTGGATGACCAGGGTGGCCTGCTGGACGCCGAGCCCGCTGCCCCCGATGACCGTGAGATCGGTGATGGCGGAGGGCGCCTCGTCGCGCGTGCGCGCCGAGGCCAGGTTCGAGAGCGCCGAGGCGTTGCCGCTCGCGTCGATCGTCCTCAACGCGACGTAGTACATCTGCTCGGCGCCGAGGCCCGTCAGGGTGGCGGCCTCCCGCGTCCCGCCCGCTTTCGGCGCGCCGACCGTGACGGGCGTGGCGGCGGCGAAGGTCGCGTCGGTGATGGCCTGCGACGACACGCGCACGTCGTACGCCTTGGCCTGGCCGGTCATGCCGTTGTCACCGGGCGCCGTCCAGCCGAGCGTCAAGCTGCCGCCCTGGGCGCCGTTGGTCGCCGCGACCAGGTCGGTCACGCGCGCGGGCGGAAGGTCGTCGGCCGTCGTGCCCAGCGCGTTGTTCGAGATCGCGCCGACATTCCCGGCGGCATCGACCGCGCGCACGGCGAACCGGTAGGCCGTGAGCCCGGTCAGCCCCGTGACGGTGACGATCTCCGCCGTGCCCGCCGGGTGAGGCGCGGCGACGTTGTCGACGATCGTGGCGGTGCTCCACGTGGCCTCGCTGATGCGCCCCGTCGCCCGCCGCACCTCGTACCTGGCCGCCGTGCCGACGGTCCCATCCGCGCCGGGCGCGGTGAAGGTCAGCGTCGCGGTGGCGGCCTTGACCGAGCCTACCGCGAGATCGGTGATGGTGGCGGGCGGCACGCCCGGCGTCGTGGCGCACGCCGAGTTCGAGGCGGCCGACGTGTTGCCGGCCTCGTCCGCCGCCTTCAGCGCGAAGCAGGCCGTCGTCTCGGCCGCCAGTCCCGTGACGTCGAAGCGTTCCAGGTAGCCGGCCGGGTGGGGCGCCGGCACCCCGGCGACCGGCGTCGCCGCGCCGAACGAGGCCTCGCTGATGGCCGTGGGCGCGCGGCGCAGATCGTAGGCGCTGGCGGTTCCCGACGCGCCGTCGTCACCTGGCGCGGTCCACGACAGCCGCAGCTTGCCGTAGTCCGTCGGATCCTCGTACAGCTCGAGATCGCCGAGCGCCGTGTAGAGCTTGCCGTTCCAGGCGACGGTCTTCGTGACGGTCAGGCGCGCCGCCACCGCCGGGACGGCGCCGAGGGCCCACTCTTCCCAGCCGCCCGCCGTCGTGAAGCCCGTCTCGCTGACGACGGTCTTCCACGCGCCGCCGGTGGCCACCTGCAGCTCGACCTTGAAGTCGACCGGGAACAGATCCGTGTAGCCGGCGCCGGCGCGCAGGCGGAGCCGGCCCAGCGTGCGGGCCGTCGGGCCCAGCCCGAAGGTGACCGTCTCCGGCTGCAGCTGCGTCCGCCCCGCGCTGAGCCACAGCGTCGAGTCGTTGGCGTCGAGCAGGTTCGCCGCGGCGGTGTCGGGCGAGTACGAGCCGGTCGAGTCCGTGATCGACATCGTGACGGGCGGCCGCGCGGTCGCGTCGGCCTGGGTCGCCGTCAGGTTGGTGACCGCCGAGGGCGCCGTCCCATCCCGCGTCGTCCCCGACGCGACATTGGAGAGGGGCGATCGGGTCCCGGTGTCGTCGACGACCTTGACCGCCAGGTAGTAGGTCGTGGCCGACTCCAGCCCCGCGACGGTGACGGACTCGCGCGCACCGGACGCCTGCGGCGCCGGTGTCGGCGCGACCGCAGCCGCATCCCAGGTCACCGGCGAGATGGGCGTCTTCGCGTAGCGCAGCTCGTAGGCGGTGGCGCGCCCGGCCGTGCCGTCGTCGCCGGTGGCGGTGAAGGCGACCGTCAGCGACGTCGTCCCCGCCGCGGTCACGGACAGATCGGTCACCGGCGCCGGCGCGATCCCGGGCGTGGTCAAGGTGGCGACGTTGGACAGCGCGCTCCAGTTGCCGCTGCCGTCGACCGTCCTCAACGCATAATAGAGCGTGCTCTCGGCGGGCAGCGAGGCCAGGTGCAGCACCTCGATCATCCCTCCGTGCAGCGGCGACAGCGTGGTCACCGCCGAGGCGGCCGCGAACGTCGCGTCTGTGAGGGGAGCCGTGGCCACCCGCAGGTCGTAGCGGGCCGCGGTGCCCGCGAAGCCGTCGTCGCCCGGGGCCACCCACGTCAGATCGGCGTCCAGCTCGGGCGTCAGCGCGTAGGCCTCCAGCTCTCCGAGCGCCACGTACGGCGTGACACCGCCGCCCGGGCCCCGCCTGGTCACGTTCAGGCGCACGTAACGCGCGAAGGTCAACGGCGACGACCAGGCGTTCCAGGCGCCAATCTCGCCCGTCAGACCCTCGACGCGGACGGTGGTGGCCCAGTTCACCTTGTCGACGCTGGTCTGGAGGTCGAAGTCCTGCGGGTAGCTGCCGATCAGGTCCGGCGTCGAGGGGTTCGCGCGGAAGCGCACCAGCGGCTGCACGGCGCCCAGATCCAGGATCACCCACGCGAGGGCGGCGCGGTCGGCCGCCGTCGTCATCCAGGCCGTGGACACGTCGCCGTCGACCAGCAGGGCGGCAGCGCGCTGCGGGGACAGCTCGCTCGACGACGAGTCGACCCGCGCCGCCACCTTCACCGACGCGTTCGAGAGCCGCGCCGTCAGATCGGTCACGGCGGCCGGCGGCGTGTGGTCGCTGCCGCTGGCGGGCGCGCCCGACACCACGTTCGACATGCCGCCGCCCGCGCCCCCGCCGTCGATGGCGCGGACCGCGAAGTAATACGTCTGCCCCGGCTCCAGCCCGTCGACCGCGAAGGTCTCGACCGTGCCGGCCGGGGAGGGCGCCGGCAGGCCGGGCAGGCCCATCGCCGTCGCGAATCCGCCGGCCGTCAGCGGCGTCTTCGACGCGCGCAGGTCATAGCGCGCCGCCTGTCCGCTCTTGCCGTCGGCTCCCGGCGCCGTCCAGGTCAAGGTGACCATTCCCGGATGAGGCGGGGACGGCGAGGTCACCACCGCGAGGTCGGTGATGGTCGAGGGAGGGATGAGCAGCGTGGTCGCGCTGGCCACGTTCGACAGCGGCGAGACGTTGCCGGCCTCGTCCGTCGCCGTCAGCGCGAAGAAGTAGGTCGTCTCGCCGCCCAGCCCCGCCACCGTCACCGACTCGGGCGTCGCGGAGGGAAGCGGCGCGCCCGTCGACACCGGCGTCGCCGAAGGGAACGTGGTGGCCGACGGCGGCGCCGTGGAGCGCCGGAGATCGTAGCTGGTGGCGCGGCCCTCGCCGGGATCGTCGCCCGGCGCCGTGAACGACAGCACCAGACGATCGGGCGCGCTCGACGCCTCGTGCACCGTCAGCTCGGCGATCGACACGTACGACACGCCGGAGTCGTGCCGGTAGGAGCGCAGCACGTGCAGGCGAACCTCGGCCGCCAGCGTCGGCGGAAACGACACGCGCACGGGGACGCCCGCCTGCGCGACGGCGTTGCGGAGCCCGCCCACACTGGTCCAGGTGTCACCGTCGGTCGCGACCTCGACGTCGAAGTCGACCGGGAAGAACTGCGGGTAGGCCGGGTTCGGGGCCAGATCCACCGCGTCGATCAGCGACGGCAGGTAGAGCCGAGTCGTCAGCCATTCGGGCTGCGGATCGCTCTCGTCGTAGCGGCCCGGCGAGATCCAGGCGGTCTCGACCGTGCCGTCCACCGCGTTCTTGGCCGCCCAGTACGGCGAGAACGCGCCGCTCGAGTCGACCAGCTCGCAGAGCGCCGTCCCACCCGCCACGCCGGTGGCAGCCAAGTCGACCACCTGGGGCGGCGCCGTGCGGTCGCGCGCGACGACGGCCTTCTCGATCGACACCGCGCTGGTCTGGCTCTTGTCGTTGAAGGCCGTCGCCACGAAGTAGTACGTCGTCCCGTGCACCAGACCCGTCACGCGCGTGCCGCTCTCGGTCTTGGCCAGGTCACGCGACTGCGTGTAGAGGCCGCTCTGCGTGCCCCACTTCACGCGGTAGCCGGCCAGGTCCGGCTCGGCGTTGGCCCGCCACGACACGAGCACGTCGCTGCGATCGCCCGGCTGCGCGTCGAACCCGGCGGGCGCCGCGGGCGGCGTGCCGGCCGCCGCGATCAGCTTCGCGACGTTCAGACGCCCGCCGCTCACCACCTTGCTGGTCAGCGACGGCACCCGATCGGCCGTGTCCATCAGCTTCTGCTTCACCTCGGCCACCGTCGCGTCGGGCCGCGCCGCAAGGAAGAGGGCCGCCGCGCCCGTCACGTGGGGCGTGGCCATCGAGGTGCCGTCCCAGCTTGCGTACGACCCGTTCGGCAGCGAGCTCAGGATGGCGACGCCCGGCGCCGCCAGGTGGACACGGGTCGCGCCCCAGTCCGAGAAGCGGGCCAGGGCGTCGTTCGAGTCGGTCGCCGCGACCGCGACCACGTTCGCCACCGCGTAGTTCGACGGGTAATTGGGGTAGGCGTCGTTGTCGTTGGCGGCGTTGCCGGCGGCGGCCATGAACAGCCCGCCCGCGTCGTTCAGCGTCTTGAGCGCGTCCTCCATGTACGAGGCGTAGCAGCTCGGCCCCAGGCAACCCCAGCTGGCGTTGACGACGCGCGCGTGCATCTTCGCCGCGTAGAGGACCGTCTGCGCCCCGTTCCACAGCGAGCCGCTGCCGTTCGAGCCCAGGAACTTGGTGCCGATGATGCGCACTTTCCAGTTCACGCCCGCCACGCCCACGCCGTTGTTGCCGACGGCGCCGATGGTGCCCGACACGTGCGTGCCGTGCCCGTTGTCATCCATCGGGTCGGCGTCGTTGTTCGCGAAGTCCCAGCCGTGAACGTCGTCGACGTAACCGTTGCCGTCGTCGTCCTTGCCGTTGCCGGGGATCTCGCCCGGGTTGGACCACACGTTGGCCGCCAGATCCGGGTGCGTGTAGTCGACGCCGGTGTCGCTGATCGCGACGAGGACGCTGGCCGAGCCGGTGCCGCTGTCCCAGGCCGCGGGCGCGCCGATCTTCGCCATGCCCCACAGCTCGCCGAACCGCGGATCGTTCGGGGTCGTCGAGGACGCAGTGGCGATGGGAGCGGGCACGGCGGGCGGTGGCGCCGCCGTCGCCCCGGAGGAGTGCGCCACGGAGGTGCGGACCACGTAGCTGCGCTCGGCCTTGTCGATCCCCCACGTGGCGATTAGCTGCGAGATGGCTTGATCGGCGGTCGGTGTCTCGAGACGCACGCGCCGGTAGCCGAGGTCGGCCAGCGGCCCGGGCTCCTCGAGGACCTTGCCGCCCACCCTGGCGATCGCTCGGTCGACGGCGGCCGCGTTCACGCCGGGGCGGACCCGCACGATGATCTCGCGCGCGAAGTACTCGACGCCATCGCTGGTCTGCAGCGTGCCCGCGGCGGGTCGGAGATCCTCGCGGTTCTCGAAGTGACAACCGGCGCCGCCGACCGAAAATAGGGCCACGGTGGCCGCCGCGATCGCCGAGGGGGAGCGAACGGACCGCGGCGCCACCATGACGAAATAAAATAGTCGGCTTGTTCACGAAAAAAATTTAGCGCGAAACGATCTTGGGGCCGTGGATGGCAAGTTCCGGGAAAGGGATCGACGCGGCTCAAGTCAGCGCGCCGGCCGCCGATGCGGACAGGTATCCGGAAAAGGCAGTAGCGGAGGTCGAATGAAATGTAGGCGCCGGTGGGAGCGACACCGTGCGAGTTTTCCTGACGTCCGTGTAACATCTTGATTTTAGACGGTCGGCGAGGCTCACTTGTGTGACCCGCATGACTTCTCGTTCCGGAATTCTCGCGCTCTCGTTGTGTTTGCTGACGACCGCCGGAATGGCCGCAACGGCCCACGCCCAGGACGGCGAATCTGTCGAAGACGACGCCGATGGGACCCCCGGGGCGGCGCCCGCGGCGACCGGAAGGAGCGAGGGTGGGATGGCCTCGAAACGCCGGGGCCCGGCGCGGCGTGCCAAGAAGGTGAAAGGCTTCGCCGTCCGCGAGGCGGACCTGCGGCAGACGCCGCTGCCCATGCCGACCGGGCACATCGAGCTTCACACTTTGTTCTCACACGAGGACATCGCGGTCGACATCTTCAACGACGACGGCTCCTACGACTCCGACGCGCTCGAGGAGCTCAACCACGCGCTCCGCTGCAAGCGGACCGACGCCGAGAAGCCGATCGACCCGCGCCTCTTCGTGCTGCTCTCACACGTGTACGATCACTTCCAGAAGCCGTTGCAGGTGGTGTCCGGGTACCGCAATCAGCGGCGCGAGACGAGCTTTCACTTCAAGGGCAGCGCCAGTGACATCCGGATCCAGGGCGTGAACCCGAAGAAGATTCGCGACTTCGCCGCGACGCTGGACACGGGCGGCATGGGCATCGGCTGGTACCCGCGCGCGCAGTTCGTGCACATCGACGTTCGCCCGCTGCCCAGCTACCGCTGGATCGACGGCGCGCGCCCGAACCCGAACTCGCCCGACAAGCGTCCGCCCAAGGGCTGGAAGCGCAAGAAGCTCCAGAGCTGACCTCCGCGAACGAGGTCGCGGCCTGCGCGCCTCGGTCGGTCCGACCGCGCGGCACCGCGCGATGGCGGCGTCGAGCGAGGCGCACTGACCATCGAAATTGCGTCGGGCGACGGTCGACCGTACCGTGGGAGGATGAAGCGAGGACGATGGAGTGGTGGAGCGCTGGGGATCCTGGTCGTCATCGGCTGCGCCGTGACAGCCTCGGGCGCGAACGCTCAGGTAGGCGAGCCGCCGCCCGGTACCTTCACCCTCGATCGAATGGACGAGAGCTCGCGGTTCGGAGCCCAGGCCAGCTTCGAGAAGCTCGACAACGTCGATCTGAGTGACGGCTTCGTGATGCGCTACGAGGTCTACGGCCAGTACGTCCTTCCCAGCCGTCTGATCGGCTTCTATGGGCAGCTCCCGTTCGCGCACCTCTTCGACTTCGACGGCGCCGCCACGGACTACACGGCCCTCGCGAACCTCGACGTGGGCGCCTTCGTCCTGCCCACCCACGGTTCGGACCTGATCTTGCGTCTGGGGCTGGCGCTGCCCACGGGCTCCGAGAGCAACTCACGAGCGCTCACCAACTTGGTCGCATCTTTCGAGCGGCTCACCGACCTGGTGCTGGCGGCCGCGAACTACACCACCCTGCGGATGTCGGCGTCGACCCTCCAGGAGACCGGCATCGCGTTCTTCCGGGCCGATCTGGGCCTGGACGTTGCCGTCGATCGCCCGGCCAATACCAACGGCACGTCGGCCTTCTTGCGCGCCAACGTGGCGGCCGGCGTGCGCCTGGCGGCCCTCGATCTGGCGGCGGAGCTGGTCAACTTTGGCAGTCTCAACGGCCGGGATCCCGGCGGCATCACGAACCGATTCTTCCACACGCTGGCGTTCGGGCTCAGCACGCGCGGAACCGACCAGTTCCACATCGGGACGGTCTTCCCGCTCGACAAGAGCCTCCGCGGCGACATCTGGATTCTCTCCCTCGGTTACCAGCACGCCATGAACTGAGAGGGTCATGAGGATCCGTGCGACGCTGACGATCGCCGCGGCTGCCATCATCCTGGGAGGTGGCTGCGGACACCGGCGCCCAGCGGCGCAAAGGCCGGCGGAGCCAAGGCCGGACAAGTTCGACGAGACCGTCCGGGGACGAGCTCCCTTCGATCTCTCGTGTCCCGCGGAACTGGTGACGATCGTCAATCTCGGTGAAACCGTTCGCGGGGCGCGGGGGTGCGATCGACAGGCCTCGTACTCGTGCGTGTGCACGTATCACGTCTGGTACACCTGCACTCAGGCCGTCTGCACGTTGGACGCAACCAACGCCAGCCCGACGCCTCCTCGAGCGCCGACAGTCCCAGCGTCGGCCAATCCCTCCTGACCCGTCCACGCAGAACGCCCGGTCCACCAGCGCGGACCGGGCGTCTTCGTCCTGCATGTTCGGGCGGGGGCGTGTCTCCCCATCCGAGCGAACGTCAGAAGCAGGTGGATTGATCGGGGACCGTCAGAAGTGCACGACTCGACGACGCCTGCCGGCCGCAGATGTCGGTGATCGTGCACCAGACGTATTGTGTCGATTGCGGGGCCACGTTCATGGTGAGGGTATTCCAGCCGACACGATACCGATCATTGCTGTCGGGTGTGAGATCCGGACCGCCGGGGTACTGGTAGTGCCACTGAATCGAGGACACCGTCGTTCCCGAGGAAGGCGCGGCGGTGAAGCTGACCCAGGCCGTGCTGTTACACGGCGCCGCATACGACTGGGGATTCTGCGCGAATTGAGGCGGCGGGACGACCGCCACGCTCTTCGAGGCATCGGAGGTGTTGCCGCAAGGCCCTTCGGCACGGACGTAGTAGGTGGTGTTCGCGCTGGGAGACACGATGAGCGACGCCCCCGTTCCCAGCCGCGCCGTATGGGCCGAGTCGGCGTACCAAACCCACGAGGCGCCCGTCCCCAGTGAGCCGCCCGATACGGTGAGCGTCCGAGCGGTCCCGGAACAGGCGGAGGCCGCTCCGGACAGGGAGATCCCGGTCGGCGGTGAGGACCCGGTGCCGCTGCAGGTGCTCTGGAAGGCGAGGGAGATCTGATCGACGACCATCTGATACCCCGTGCTGCTGGCGAGCTTGCCCGTCACCGTGAAACGAAGCTTGTGGCTTCCGGCGGTCAAGGTCTTCGTGCCCAGGCGACACGCCACTTTGTAGCCAGCCGAGGCGGCGTACTCGTTGCACGTGGTGCCCTGGTTGGCGCCATCGACGCTGGCCTGGATGATCCCTCGGTTGGTGTTCGACTTGTAAAGGAACTTGAGGTCGTAGGTTCCGGCTTCGATGTTGGTGAGCGTGAATTCGATCCAGGCGCCTGCCGCCGCCGTCCCGTTGAACTCGACGTACTTGCCCCCGCTGGCGGCCGCCTCGGAGGTGACCTTGCTTCCGACGCCCGACGAAGTGCGCGTCAGGCTCTCCGCCTCGTAGGCGAGGACGGTTCCCGGGGTGATCGCAGAGGACGACAGCTGGGTCGCGTCGTCTCCGTTCGGGTCATCGAGGTTGCTCTCCCCACAACTGGCTCCGATCACCGCCAGTCCCAGGACCAGCCCTCTCGACTTCCAATCTCGACTCAGGACACTGATGTGCATTGTTCTCATCCCTTCCATGGCGTCTGGTTGAAGGAAGCTGCCCCTCCATTCAGCTCGTTCGCCGCTGAAGGTACGGATCGGCGCGCCAACGAACAAGTGACAGTGGCCACCGCGAGCGCTCGTTGTCGTCGGAATTCCGACGGTGATGTGACGAAGCTCGCGCCACGAGTGCAAACGCACCGTGGCGGGTCACGGCTCGGCCAGCCCGCGATAGTAGTCGAACAGATCCTGCAACGTGCGCCCGGGCGTCGGCGTGAAGACGTCGTCGGTGACCTCGAGCTCCGTGATGCGGTCGAGGCGGAAGTTGCGGAACCCGTCGCGGAGCTCGCAGTAGGCCCCCGCGGTCCAGGTCAGCCCCCAGTAGAAGAGGCCGAGCGGCCACACGGTCCGAGCCGTCGGCTGCCCCCCGCGATCGACGTAGGCCAGGCGGACCTTGCGGCGTTCGCGGACCGCAGCGCGCAGCGTGGTCAACCGATCGCCCACCCCGTCCTGCTCGCGCAGGTTCAGCGCGAACAGCGTGGCCCCCGCGATCCGCTCGCGGAGCGCCGGGGGCAGCACCACCTCGACCTTGGCCAGCACGTCGGCCGCCGCGCGCGCCAGCGTCGGATCGGCCCAGCTCTCGACGACGCGCGCGCCGAGCACCAGGGCCTCGATCTCGTCCTCGGTGAACATGAGGGGAGGAAGGTCGAAGGCGCCGCGCGGAAGCCGGTACCCGACCCCCGCCTCGCCGGTGATGGGGACGCCCGACGCCATCAGATCGGCGACGTCTCGGTAGATCGTGCGCTCCGAGACCTCGAGCTCCCGCGCCATGGCCGCCGCGGTCACGACCGCTCCGCGGCGACGCAGGCGCTGAACGATCTGGAACAGACGGTCGGCTCGGCGCATGCGCGTGGGCGAGGACGGAGCCTATCGCGGCGAGGCGCCCCCGCGCACCTTCATGCGCGGCGTCCCGCCTCGCCCTTGACGAGAGCCGCCTCCCACAGGCCGATCACTCCGCCCGTGGGATCGCGAACCACGCTGAAGATGCCTGGCTCGATGGCGATGCAGTCGCGCAGGACCTCGGCGCCCAGCTTCCGCGCGCGGCTGGTCGCGTCCTTGACGTTCGCGACGTCGAAGTAAGGGACCCACCCCGCAGGGACGCCGTCGCGCGGCGCCGTCAAGCCGGCCAGCACGCCCTGAAACATCCAGTAGGGGCCGGCCGGGGTGCTCTCCTCCTCGCTCTTCCAGCTGAAGAGCTCGGAGTAGAAGCTTCGGGCGCGCTCGGGATCATGGGACTGCAGCTCGGCGTAGGCCACGGGGTTCATCGGTTTGTCGCTCATCGGGATTCCTCCTGTCGTTGACGGACGGAAGGACCCTACGCGGCCGCTCCTGACACCGTTCTGTCAGGAGACTCCGGATCGCGCGACGAGGACGGGTCAGGGCAGGGCGCCGCCGTCGATCCAGGCGCGGATGATCTCGAGATCTTGCGGGCTGAGGCGCGACTTCGGCGGCATGGCGGGGCGGTTGCGCCGCGTCACCTTCTGATACAGGAGGCTGCTCGTCGGATCGCCACCGATGACCGAGGGACCCTGCTCGCCGCCGCGCATGACACCGTCGTAGGTGTCGAGGCGCAGGTCGGCCCCGGGCTCGTCCGCGCCATGGCAACGCACGCAGCGCCGGCGGAAGACGGCGGCGACACCGTCATCGAAGCGCGGGCCGCCCCGGTCGCTCCGCTCCGAAGCGCGCGCCTCGGTGGGACTGATCGCGCCGGTCCCCACCAGCACGACCGCGACGAGCACCGCCGGTGCGCCGAGCGTCAGCGCCAGGAAGGAGACACGTCGCAGGAGGTGAGACATCTGCGCGTCTGAATATAGGAGCTTCGCCGCCCGGTTTCTTGCATTTCCTATCGCAGTCCCTTAGCTTGCCCTGACCCGAGGTCCATGGCCCAGCAGCGACAGCTCGATTTCGATGAGTCAGCCAGCGCCGAGGAGGAGCAGGCGCCGCGCAAGGGAATCTCAGCCGCCGACGAGGGTCGGCACGGCGAGGGTCGGAGCTCCAAAACTTCTGGCAAGGCCGGGGACAAAACCGTGGACAAGGCCGGGGAGAAGACCTCCGGCAAAGGCAAGGGCGGCGGCTCCGGGCGCGGGCGCGGCGGCGGCTCGGGCGATGATGGCGCCGGCGGCCCGACGCCCCCGCGCGACACCTCGCTGGCCGACGAGGCCCAGCGCCGCTACTTGAACTACGCGGTCAGCGTCATCACGGCGCGCGCGCTGCCAGATGTGCGGGACGGGCTCAAGCCGGTGCAGCGCCGGATCCTGTACGCGATGCACAACAACCTGCACCTCTACCCCGACGCGAAGTTTCGCAAGTCGGCGACCATCGTCGGCGAGGTGCTCGGCAAGTTCCACCCGCACGGCGACTCGTCCTGCTACGAGGCCATGGTGCGCATGGCGCAGGACTTCTCGCTGCGCTATCGGCTGGTGGACGGCCACGGAAACTTCGGGTCGCTCGACGGCGACGCGGCGGCCGCCTATCGCTACACGGAGGCTCGCCTGGCGCCGCTCGCGCCCGAGCTGCTCGACGAGATCAAGCAGGAGACGGTCGAGTTCCGCCCCAACTACGACGGGACCACCGAGGAGCCGGTGGTCCTTCCGGCCAAGATCCCGCAGCTGCTGGCGAACGGCTGCACCGGGATCGCGGTGGGCATGGCCACCAACATCCCGCCCCACAACCTGAAAGAGGTCTGTGACGCGGCGGTGGCCTTGATCGACGACAAGGACCTCGAGACCAAGGACCTGCTGAGGCACATCAAGGGTCCGGACTTTCCGACGGGCGGCCTGGTCACGAACAGCAAGAAAGAGCTGCGCGACATCTACGAGACCGGCCAGGGTGGCATCCGCGTCCGGAGCGAGTGGAAGATCGAGGAGCAGAAGCGCGGCGGCGAGACCATCATCGTGACCTCGATCCCCTTCGGGATCTCGAAGGCGACCATCGTCGAGAAGATCGCCGAGGTCATCATCGGCAAGAAGCTGCCGCTGCTGGTCGACGTGCGCGACGAGTCCACCGACGACGTGCGCATCGTCCTCGAGCTGAAGTCGGGGGCGGACGCGGCGCTGGTGATGTCGTACCTGTTCAAGCACACGCCGCTCGAGCTCAGCTTCCACGTCAACCTGACCTGCCTGGTCCCGACGGACAACCCGGAGATCGCCGGCCCTGCGCGCCTCGACCTGAAGGCGATGCTGGCCGAGTTCCTGAAGTTTCGCGAGGAGGTCGTCACCCGGCGCTTCGAGTTCGAGCTGCGCGAGCTGGAGCGGCGCATCCACATCCTGGTCGGCTTCGAGATCATCTTCGACGCGCTCGACGAGGCCATCCGCATCATCCGCAAGTCCGACGGCAAGGCCGACGCGGCGGTGAAGCTGATGAAGCGCTTCGACCTGGACGCCATCCAGACCGACGCGGTGCTGGAGCTGAAGCTCTACAAGCTGGCCCGCCTCGAGATCGACGCGATCCGCAAGGAGCTGGCCGAGAAGCGCGCGCGGGCCAAGGAGATCCGGGCGATCCTGGCCGACAAGAAGCGGCTGTGGAAGGTGATCCGGGGCGAGATCGTCGAGGCCGGGGAGAAGTTCGCCGACAAGCGCCGCACCAAGATCGGCGGCCCGGGCGGCGACGACGTCGAGTTCGACGCCGAGGCGTTCATCGTCGACGAGGAGGTCACCGTCATCCTGTCGCGCGACGGCTGGATGAAGCGCGTGCGCGAGGTGAAGGACCTGTCGGCCACCCGGCTGCGCGACGGGGACGCCATCCTGCTGGCGGGCCGCGCCGGGACCAAGGAGTCGCTGGCGCTGTTCTCGAA